>ERZ779850.756-NODE-756-length-37213-cov-11.368830_pt1 | contig 37213 bp, 35 predicted proteins | sample MGYA00511249_ERZ779850 | MGnify/ENA primary metagenome ERZ779850 (study PRJEB29588, sample SAMEA2162475) | human gut metagenome | biome: human gut; feature: human-associated habitat; material: faeces | place: Denmark | collected 2008/2010 ...
TGGCGTCCACGACCTCCTCAAAAGATGGAGGCTCCGGCTCGTCAAAGCGCAGGGTACGAATCTCTACATCATAGGGGAGGTTGTTTTTGTCACCGGGATATACCGCCACGGTTTCCGTGGTGAACTGTGGCTGCTCTGGTTTTGCTGCTTCCGGTGGTGTCTGTTCCGGTTGGGAAACTTCCGGCTCTTGAACGGAAATGCTCTGTTCAGCTTGCGCCTGTGTCCGGCTCTGCGCCTGCGTTTCCTCCAGAAAAACGGCGCGCAGCACGGGAGCGGCGTCCGGCCACAACAATCCGAGGGCGTGTACGCCCTTTTCCCCATGCACCTGCGCCTGAAAGCCGCTTCTTGAGGTGATGAAATCTGCCTCGGTGCCGTCCTCCAGCGTCATGGTGTCCGCGTCCGACACGGCGAAAACGTTGGAAAGATACGCACCGATGGCGGCGTTACCCTCGCCCTGCCGGAACAGCTCCCGCACCTCGTCCCGGATGTCAGGCGTGAGGATGCCGTTCATCAGGAGGTCGCGGAGGTCGTCGTTTCTGCTCCGTGCGGGAAGATAATCTGTCATGGCGGCGTTTCTCTCATCCCGGCGCAGCAGCCGTTCAAAGTTCTCGCGGCTTTCGGCGCGGAATACGGGATAGCGGAGTGCTGGGTCACGAAGCTGCACATTGAGCGCGCCGACCTCCGTGATCTCAAAGGGGGTGTTGTCCAGATAGACGGTATCGCCCACGGCATACGGCGCACGAAAAATCATGTTTTCCTGTTCGTTTTCGGCAGTGATCTCCTTGACAGGTTGCGTCTGCTCCGCAGCGAAGAAATAGCCGGTGTCGAGGTAACGCTCAAAAACGGTGCGGTCTACGCTGACCGTTTCCTGTTCCGGGACGCTTGGCAGAGTGTACCAAACATTATCTTCGTCTACACGCTCGACCACCATCAGAGTATCCCGCTGTTCGGCTGCGGTGGAAGAAAAGCCGTCGCCCACGCGATAGGCATTCCCCAGCGGCGTTGTGAAAACCGGCGCGTCCGGCTCCATACCGCGGCTGCGCTGAATACTGGAGAGGTAGTCAATGGCGTTAGATTGCTCCGCGAAGCGAAGCACCTGCCTACCCTCCTCATAGAAGCGGTCAAGGGCCGAGTCCCAGATGCCGGTAATGCCGCCCTCGTTGGGGTGCAGACGGATGGAAAAACGGTTCGGTGAGTCCATGTGCGCCGCCTGCGCTTCCTGCGCCGCGATCCGCTCTACATCCGCCATGACCTGCCGGACGAAGGGGCTGTTGCGATTAGCTTCCGCATCCACAACCTGCCCATTTACAATACCGCGTTCAGCAAGCGCTTCCCGGATGGCGATGGGGTCAATATTGTCAAAGTTGTCCTGTTCCTGCTCGGTGTAGAAGTTGTCGTCCTTGATAAGCTGCGCGATCCGCCGCTGCACCTTGGCCCATGACAGCGTGACCGGCTCGGAATTTCCCACGGAGATTTGCAGCGGCTTGGAGCTGTCGCCAACGCCGTATTCCGCTGCCAGCCATGCGGCGGTGTCCCGGTCGCGGGCGTGAGCCTTCATATAGCGGACAACTGCGTGCTTGCTTTCAATCCTGCCGTTCCACTGCTGCAAGGCCGCGTCAATGTCCGCCTGCGTGACCTTGTAGGGTGAGGACGTGACCGTGGTTGCCAGCGTGGGGTAAAGCTCGTCCAAAAGCTCCTGATGGAGCCGGTTGTGGAAGGAGGGCATATCGAAATAGAGTCGTGTGAGCTGCAAATCCTCAGACGCCATGACGATGCGCCGGATGGCCGCCGCGCCCTCCAGATAGGCATTCTGACGGTCGGAATTGCGGCAGGCGTTGAGGAAAGCGTCGTCCGCGACAAGCGTGTTGCCCACGGTCAGCTTATACTGTTCAAACAGCTCGGCCACGGTCGGCTGCGGCTGAACTGCGGCAGGGTCGCGGAACACCCTCGTGCCGTCCGCGCCGAACTCGGCTTCGTATGCGTCAATGGCGGCTTCTGCTTCATGGTCGATAGAGCGCAGCGTGTAAATGTGGCGCTCAGCTCTAAAGTCCGGCGCTTCGGCAATCGTCACATCATACTTATCGCGCAATTTCTCTACATACATCTCTAAATTGTGCGACGGTACGCCGCACATCTCCACACGGCCAGCACCGGGGATCGCTCTTGTGGTAAGGTTGAGATCAAGCAGCTCCGCCGCCTGTTTTGCGTCCTCGCCGTACATCTCAAAGAAATCGCCCACCTGAAACAGCACGATGTCGTCCGGGTGGGCTTCCTTGATGGCATTGTAGTCGGTCTGTGCCTGTGTTGGCAGTTCACGCTCTGCTTCCTTTTCCCGCTGAAGCTGGGCGTAGCGCTCCTTTTCCCTTGGAGAGAGGAAGCGGTCTTTCTGAATGAGGGCGTCAATCCTTGCTGCCACCTTCGTCCAGCTCAGCTCCACATTGGCACAGCCTGCTTTTTTCAGGACAATGCCGCGGCTGTCGTGGCTTTCATCACTATGGGATGCACCGGAAACGGCGTGGGAGCGCCCGCCTATGCCGTACTCATCTTTGAGGAAAGCTGCCTTTTCCTTGCCGGTATGGTCGGCGGTGAAGTATTCGTAGATTCTGCCCTTGCCGCCCTCGACACCGCTGCCGCGATCCAGCGCGTGGTCGATCTCGTCCTCCGTGATGAAGCGTCCCAGCTCCGGCACTGCGGTCATTTCGGAGGAATACTCCCTGCGGGGCAAGGACAGGTCCCGCAGGCTCTGCCAGATGTTCTCCAGCTTGTGGTAATGGAATCGCATCAGGCTTCTGTCCTGCTCATGGGCGGCGTAAAACTGCGCGAACTCGCCGGATAGCGTATCGCGGAAATCTGTGTTTGTCAGTTGCTCTGCCAGCCGCGCCGTTTCATCAGGGAATCCGCCGCCCCGCAGCGTATCCATGCAGGAGAGATAGCCCTGTTCCCGCGCCTCGTCGCTCAGGTCGTGTTTCAGATACCAGAGGGCTTGTGCAAGCTGCATCCGCTCATGCTGCCCTGCCTCGGCAAGCTCCACATTGGAGGCATACGCGCCGCTGTCCATAAGCTGGGATATGCGCACGGCGGCGTCCTGCCATGCGATTACCTGCGCGCTGCGCACATACTCCGCGCTTCTGCCGGGGGCGATGTGGATGCCGTCTACGGCGTACCACGCGGAAAGCTCGCCCTCCGGCGTCTTAAAGCCGTTTCCGCCGTGGAAGGTGTTTTGCAGCAGCGCGGCAATGTCCTCCGTGGACTTCTGCTTCTGGAACGCGGCGGCAATGACCATGCGGATATCGTCCTCGTTGCCGCCCAGCCGCAGCACATGGTCAAGCTGCGCCTGAGAAACGGAAAAAGCGAAGGGCGTCTGTGCGCTCTCCGCTTCTTCTATGGCTGTAATCTGTTCCGCTTCGGTGGGGAAAAAGGATAGCTGACCGCCCCGTGCGGGGTGTTCTGTTATGCGTAGATCAGCTCCGCGAGAATCACTTCCTTCGCCTGCGCCTTGCAGGTGTTCATCAAGCCCACCCATTTCATGGGATCGCTGGCTTTCAGCGCCTCCGTCGCTCCCGCTTCCACCGCCAGCTTCGGTATCATCTGCTCCAGACGGCTCTGCGCCGCCTGCTCGATCTCCAGCAGGTGCGGAAACAGGGTCTCCTCCAAGATCATCTGGTTCCAGAGAATGGGCCGATGCTCCTTCAGGTACTTCTGGCGCATCCGTCCGTACTTGCCGAGGGGCTGCTCCGGCACCTCGATTTTCAGGTCGGGAATCATGTAATCTCCGTTCTTCGTGTAAGTCAGGTTGTTCTCCATGCTCTGCCGTCCTTTCCGCGCTGTGTTCGCGCTCATAATTTCGTATGGTGACTTCGATCTGCCGCAAAACCTGTTCGTTGATCTCGCTGACCGCCGTGCCGAGGGCCGCCACCGTGCGCGGGGTGTTGAAATCAAAGATGCTGAAAAAGTCCTCGTGTTCAAAGTGATCCTCCGGCTGCATCCCGCAGCGGGACATGAGGGAGTAGGTGATGCTGACCACCGCGGCGTTTTTGAACGCCACCTCGATGTTGTAATCATCATACTCCTCCAGATAGGAATCCGCAACGATGCCGAGGATGTCGCGGGAATGGTCGCGCCAGTATTCCGCAGCAAGCTGGGAAGCGACGCTCTCGAACTGCTCCGCGAGGCCTTTTTTGCCGGAAACGCCGTAATTACGCTCCAGCATGGCGCTCACGCTGTCGGTATGCGCGTCTTTCAGCTCCCACAAGTTGACGCGGCGGGCGTTTTCCTTGCCGCCGGTGTCGGAAACGTCAAAGACGTATTTGAGCCGCGGCTTGTAGCCGGTAGCGTCAATGAGGGCGATGCCCGTGCTGCCGCGCCGGACATAGCGCCCCATTTTCTCGTTCCAGAAGTCGTACTCCGCGCAGGCGGTGGCCTCCGGGCGCTGCATATAGATCATGAGCTGCTCGTTGTAGGGGTATTTATACAGCCTTGCGGCGGTGGTCAGGAACGCCGTCCACGCTAAATGGCTGCCGGTGATCTGCCGCGCGGTGCGCTCCGCCTGCTCCGCGTAGGCTTGCAGTTTGTTTGGCATAAGCAAAATCCTCCCTTCATGGTTTTATCGTGGTTTTCGTTTTTTCATAGGAAACGCGCCGGATGATATATTCCTCATCCGGCGCGCTCCCAGCGGCGAATCTGCGATTTTTCCGGCTCTTGACCGTAAAACAGTCAGCTTTGCTCAGAGGTCAAAATCCGGCGTCAGGTCAAGGGCGGCGTACTCCGCGTCGGTAATGTCGCGCAGCTTTGCGAGGGCGCTGTCCGTCAGCTCCCGCAGCTCGGCCTCCTCCGCGTCCAGATACCCCCGCATTTCTGTGAGGGCCGCGATCAGGCCCTCGCGGGTGCCGTCTGCGTTGTAGATGCTCATGAGGTTGATTTCTTCATGGGTAAATGGGTTGTTTTTCATATCAAAGCTCTCTTTCCGCGCTCCGTTTGGGCGCTGTTTTGTTTTTCGTCTGCTCCGGCGTCTTTTCCCTGAGCTTTTCCAGAACGGAGGGCTTCTTCTGCTCGCGGTGGGAGGCCGCAGCCAGCTCCGTCAGGGAGATGGAAAAGCCCGCCTTGACCTGCGCCTCCAAATCGGCCACGGTGGACTGCTTGGGGCCGTTGTTGATGATGCCGTCGATCATGCCGTAGTCGTCCTCCATGGCCATCTCCGCATTTTTGAGGTAATTCTCCGGCTTGAGGAAATTGGGAAGCTCCCGGAAGCCGATGCTGTCAACGTAATGACAGGATACTACGCCGTTTTGCTTCAAGGCAACGATGTCGCTGACCGACAGGCTGTGTCCCTTGAAATCCGCAGGGTGATCCACGTTGAACCGCTGATAAATCATATCCAGATTGGTTCTGGCATTCCCATAATCCATAAACCCTCCGGTGTAGATCGCGTCGTAGCCGCCGCGCTCCGGCGTGACGCCCTTGCTCTGCAAGTAGTCATAGTTCATGAAGCGGTAAGCGTCCAATTCACCGCCGCGCCGGATCTGATAGATGAGGAAAGCGTCCTGCGGGTTTTCCAGAAACAGCTTCTCCGTGTCCGCCTGTTCGCTCAGCGTCACAACGCCGCGCACCGCGTCCCATTCCTCGCGCTCCACGCCGAACACGCCGGTGTGGGAGGAAATGTCCTCGGTGTCCAACGCCATGGCCTCGGTGTTGTCGCCGTAGAGCAGGAACACGGGAACGTCCTGCATGAACAACTCCATGGCGCGCTCCTTGGTCAGCGGCAGCATGGCATTGCCGTCCGTGTAGCCGTACTGATACATTTCCAAAAAGCCGATGCTGGTATCCGGCATGGGATAGCCTTGCTCCAGCTCCGGCAGGGGCGGCAGCTCATTTGCTTCCTGCAAAGCCTGAATCATTTCGGAATCGACAAGGGAGAGCGGCGCGGCGTTCCCAAGCTCATGGAGCTTGCATACCTCCAGCGCCGCCGCGGAAAGGGTCATATCCGGTGCATCAAGCTGCCCGCCATCCAGCGCTTTCTTTGTTCCCGCGTCATAGATGGTGTAGTCGATGCCCTCCTCCGTGCGCTGCACATGGATGTATTTGCTGTCGTCCGCCAGATACAGCTTTTCCGTTTCAACTTCCGGCTGCGGTTTCTCCTTTGCCCGCCATTCCCTGCGGAACAGGCCGTTGAAGCGTTCCAGAAGCCCATGAGAGCCGTCGTCGATGCCGATCTCGTCTGCCAGCTTGACGAAATCCTCCAGCTCCTTCCGCAGTTCCGTGTCCTCACCGGCAAGCAGCCTGTCCGCCACCGCCTCCGCTGTGGGTTTGTCCGCGCTGTCGGGAACGTTCAGACCCCGGCGCAGGAACGCCGCGTAGTCGGCGGCAAAGGCCAGCGCGTCGGCGCGGGAGGGCGGGATGGTGATAAGCTCATATTCCGTGTCCTTGGGAAGCTCGATGCCGCGCTCCTTGCAAACCTCCGCGAAATGCTTTTCCACGTCGGTGATGATGCCGTTTGCGGTCTTGCCGATGGTATCCAGACTGGCACGGAACTCCGGCAGCTCGGCGTTTTTTGACCACGTTGCCACATAGCCGAAGCTGTTTGCGCCGGTTTCGATGCCAAAGTAGGCGCAGACCATAAAGGAGATGCTTTCGGCCTCCACCTCCTCGGTATTGCGGCTCTTATGCCTGCGCTCCTCTGGCTGCTGCAAGGCGTAATTGTGGAGCTTGGCGTAGGCGATCTCATGGACGGCGGCGGATACCGTCTGCACCTCGCTCATGCCCTCCCGCAGCGTGATGCTCTGGGATTTGGGGCTGAAATAGCCGTCCATCTCTGCTGACAGCGGCTTGAACTCCACCGGCACGGGAGAGGAACGGCGCAGCGCCTCCATGAACGCCCCGTAATTTTCCACGCTGCCGGTCAGGTTGGCGACGGGGCTGGCCACGCGCTCAGGCAGGGGCTTTCCGTCCGTCTGGGCGTAGTCGAACACCTTCACCGGGCGGAACATGGGGATTTCAATCTCCTTTTCCTCGGTGACGATTTTGCCGTCCGCGTCCAGAATGGGCAGCTTGGTGTCCGGGTCGAGCTTTTCCTGCTCGATTTTCTTCTTATACGGCGTAGGCGCGATAATGGTGATGCCCTTCTCGCCCCGCAGCACATGGCGGGAGAACTTGTCCCGCCAGCGGTTATAGCCCGCCACAAGTGTGGCGTCCGGGCGCTGCAAGTGGATGAGCGCCTGATTGTTGAGGGAATAGTTGTGAAACCGGCTCATGGTGCGCAGGTAATTGCGATACTTTTCCATATCGCCGGATTCAAAGATGTCGCGGATGCCCGCCTCGATGCGGTCGGTGATCTCCTTGAGCTGTTCTCTGTTTTTACCGGGCTTCTCTGGCATAGGTTCCTCCTTCCGTCAGGTCGATACGCAGGAGCTGAAGCCCCCGCGAAAGATATTCCCGTAAATCCGTTTTTCCGCAGAGATAGCGGATGTCGCCTGCCTTGTCCTGCTCACGCAGCGTCCACAGGTCTGCCGCCCACCGGACAAATACCGCGTCCGGCGCGTTGAAGGGCTTTTTGCGGCGAAGATAGAGGCTGTGCCGCCCCAGCACCATGATCGTGCAGACGGTGTTGACCACATCAAGAGAGCAGGCGCTGAGTACGGCGATCCTCCGTTCATACGAGGCCGCGCCCAACAGCTCGCGCAGCGCAGGCTTGGCGTTTTCAATCAATACCGGATAATCCGCTCTTGTCGGATACGGAGATTTTCGTGTCATAGGCACTTCCTTTCATTTCATGGGCTGTTTACCCCTAAAATGGCAGCGCCCGCGCAGGGGTAGGCTTTCCTGTGCGGGCGCTCGGTTCTTATTCATTTTCGGAGTATATACTCCTTGCGGGCGGCGTATATCCGGCGTTTTTGGCGCGTTCGCTGGCGGCCCTGCGCCGCTCGTCGCTGAACGGCTCCCGGACGCTGACGCAGCTTTTCGGCACGGCGTAGCTGACCGCTCCGGCATGGACGGCCTTATCCGGGTACACCTTGTCCGGGTATTTCTCCGCAAGGCGCTTGAGCTTGCGCTTCAGCTTGGGGTCGTGGGTGTAGATGCTGGCGGTGGATTCTTCCTCATTGTAGAGGATGATACTTTCCTGCTCCAGCTTGGAGAGCTTCATGTCCTCGCCCCCTTGTCAAACTCCAGCCGGAAGCGGACGCTCTCGCCGGTATCCTCCAGCACGGCGGTAGCATCGTAGGTGCCGCCTGTCTTTTCGGAGTAGAGGCCGGTGAGCTTCACCCGCCCGTCTGCCAGCAGCGCGGCGGCGACCTTTTTTGTCAGAGCGGCGCGCTTGGCGGCAAAGAACTTATTGTCCCGCCACAGCCCGAAGCGGCAGTCGTTTTTCTCGCAGAAGAAGCCCTTTTTGCTCTCACTGACCTCGCCGCCGCAGCGGGGGCATTTGCCGATGACCTCACGGCCGGAGGGGAACAGCACCTCCGCGCCGGAGATGACCTGATAGGTTTTTACCAGCTCCGTGAGCATATCCGCAATGCCGGTCATGAACTCGTCCGGGGGAAGCTCGCCGCGCTCCACCTGCTGCAAGCGGTATTCCCATTCGGCGGTGAGAAGCGGGGACTGTAGCTGCTCCGGCAGCACGGTGATGAGGGAAACGCCGGTATGGGCAGGCACAAGGCTGACGGCCTTCTTTGCCCTTTTGCGCTCCACAAAGCCCGTGGCTACCAGCTTTTCGATGATGGCGGCGCGGGTGGCGGGCGTTCCCAGCCCCTTTCGTTCCGCTTCTTCCGGCATATCTTCCTTTCCGGCAGTCTCCATGGCGGAGAGCAGCGTATCCTCCGTATAATGCTTGGGAGGCGTGGTCTTGCCCTCCTTTATGGCGGCTTCGCCACACTCCAATACCTGCCCCTCCGACAGCTCCGGCAGTGCGGCGTCCCGCTTTTCCTGCGCGAGATACCGCTTCCAGCCGGTATCAAGGACGGTTCTGCCTTTAGCGGTGAACTCAGCGCCGCCGCACTCCAGCGTAACGGCGGTTTCTGCATAGTGGTGAGCGTCGCTGACCGCACGGAGAAGCTGCCCCGCCACAAGGCGCAAAAGCTCGCGCTCGCCCAGCGGCAGGACAGAGGTATCCGCCTTGCCCGCGCTGGCGGTGGGGAGAATGGCGTGGTGGTCGCTGACCTTGCGGCTGTCGCAGACCTGTCTTGCGTTCACACGCTCCGGCGCGGCTGCTTCGCAGATGGCGGCGGCAACGGTCACAAGCTCCGGCACAGAGGGTTCCAGATCGTCTGTGAGGAAGCGGCTGTCCGTGCGGGGATAGGTGCAGAGCTTCTTTTCATAGAGCGCCTGCAAGTAGTCAAGGGTCTGCTGGGCGGTATAGCCGAGGCTGCGGTTGGCCTCCCGCTGGAGGGCGGTCAGGTCGTAGAGCCGGGGCGCGTTCTCCGTTTTTTCCGTGCGCTGCACCGTCCTGACCGTGACCGGCTGACCGGCGCAGGCGGCGGCGAGGGCGTCCGCCTCCGCTTTCTCTTTGAACTTTTCGGACACGGCGGCAAAATCGCCGCAGCGAAGATTTACCGTGTAAAAGGCTTCCGGGCGGAACGCCCCGATCTCCGCCTCCCGCTGGACGATGAGCGCCAGCGTGGGCGTCATGACGCGCCCAACATTCAAGGTGCGGTGGTAAAGGACGGAAAACAGGCGCGTGGCGTTGATGCCCACCAGCCAGTCCGCGCGGGCGCGGCAGAGGGCGGACTGGTGCAGCCCGTCGTATTCCCGTCCCGGACGAAGGTCCGCAAAGCCCTTTTTGATGGCGGCGTCCTCCATGGAGGAGATCCAAAGCCGCTTCATGGTTTTCGTGCAGCCCGCCATGTAGTAGACGGTGCGGAAGATAAGCTCCCCCTCGCGCCCTGCGTCGCAGGCGTTGATAACCTCGGTCACGTCCTCCCGGCGCATGAGGTCCCGCAGCAGCTCGAACTGTTTGGCTTTGTCCGCTTTCAGCGTGAAGCGCCAGTTTGCGGGCAGGATGGGCAGATCGTCGTAGCGCCATTTGGCGTACTTTTCATCGTACACGTCCGCGCCCGCCAGCTCCGCCAGATGCCCGAAGCACCAGCTTACAAGGTAGCCGTTTCCCGAAAGATAGCCGTCGTTGCGTTTGGTCGCGCCCAACACGGCGGCGATGGACTGGGCGACGGAGGGCTTTTCCGCGATCACTAATTTATGGTGTGTCATATTCATTTTTCTCCTTTTCTGCACAGCAAAAAGCAGCCCCGAAGGACTGCTTTTCGTGTCTGTTGTTCTAATCGTATGTGGGTCAGGGCCGTTCAAGGCACCGCTTCCGGTATCGCTCGGCAGCCTCGGCAAAGGCTTTGCGCTCGGCGTCGGTTGGGTCCCGTGTTCCATCCAAAAGGCGGCACTGTTCATAGCTTTCCACCGCGCCGGTCAGCCTGTCCAGCAGCGCCTCCGGCGTGAGGCAAATCTCAGCGGTGTCCCAATTTTCACGCCTGTCATCCCATGTGAGGTAGGTATAGCCGTGCCGGGTCGGCACCACCTCCACGCCGGTATCTTCTGTAAGGTGCTCTCTGAATGCCTCCAGCACCCGTTCAAAGCTCAGCATCCGTATCACATCCTTTTCCGCTGCATTTGGTCTTTCATGGGTACATTGTAGCATTGGCGGGAGAAGGCGGCAAGGGTCGGGGAGCTAACGCTCCGGCGCTTTTACCAGCAGCTTCTCCCGCAGGTCGGTGTCACGGTAGCAGGGACGGAGGCAGACGGTGCCGTAGCGGGAACAGCCGCAGCAGAAATGCCCCTCCGGGGCAGGGGTGCGCGGCGTTTCCTCTTTTCCCGGATAGGGGCGCTGCATCATCAGCCGCTCCAGCGGGTTTTTGGTAAAAAGGGTCATGCATCCGCGTCCTCCGTTTCCTCCGGCTCGTCCGCATCGTCCTCGTTTTCGTATTCCTCGTCCTCATCGCCGTAATCGTAATCGTCCAAGTCCACAGGCCCCTTTGTGTCGGGCTTTTTCTTACGGAGCTTGAACCAATACAGCGCGCCGCCGCCCGCCATCAGGAGCAGCAGCACAATCACAACAAGACCGCTGCCGGACTTCTTTTCGCCGCCGGACTTGTCCGGGCTGTCGGTCGTGTCCGGCGTCGGGTCGGGTTCCGGCGTCTTTTCCGTAGCCTTTTCCTTGCCCATGCACTCCGTCATATTGGTCTTGCAGACTGCGCAGGCGGTGTTGACCGCACCTGCCTCGCACTTGTCCTTGCAGGAGCAGACGGGGGCGGAATCCTCGTCGATGAGTGCAAGCAGGTCGCTCTCGTCCACAAGGTTGAGGAAGTAGGTTTCATACCGTTCGCCGTCCTCGTCCAGCGGCTTATCGTAGTCGATCACCAGATAGAGGGTATGGCCGTTGCGGGTTTCCACCGCGATGAACTGCTTGTTGGTGTGCTTGTCATAGAGCAGGTCGCGGGTGACGGCGCTGCCGTTTTGGGAAAAGCCCGTCCCTTTCTCAATGGCGACAGGCGCGGCGGTATCGGAGGGCTCCTGTGCTTTCGCCGGCTCGGCGGCGGCGGGCGTCTGTGCCGCAGCGGGCTTTCCCGTGCTGCCGGAGGCGTTGGAGGGCTTTCCTACACCGGTATTGCTGCCGTTGCTGCCGGTATTTCCGCTGCTGCCAGTGTTGCCGGAGGGCTGCTTCCTGCAATCGCAGTCTGCGGGACAATGGGTGCTGTGCTGCTCCGGCGTGGGGCTGGGCGCAGGCGTTTCCTTTTCATAGAAGGGGTTGGCGATCACCAGATAGCCCGTGCGGTTGCCCGCGTTGTCCACGCCCATGATGTAAAAGTGGGAATCCCGCGTGTTTTTGTCAATGCGGACGCTGAACTCGCCGTTTTGCAGGGTGGTGTAAAGCTCATCGTTCACGTAGACCCCGGCTATGCCAGAGAGTGTGTCGGCGGCCTCCACGCGCAGCAGCGTACCGCTGACGCCTGCGCGAAGGACCGGCGCTTCAAGGTCTATGCAGCGCAGCTCCAGTGTCAGCGTATGCTCCGTGCCGTAGGGGTCGGTGACAAAGAAAAACACGATACCGTTGTCCGGCACCGTGTAGCGGGCGAGGCCGTCGTGGGCAAGCTGCTCCGTCAGGTTTGTCCTTTCGGCGGTTTCCCGCAGCGCCGCCTCTACCTTCTGCCAGCCCGCGTTGTTTTTGTCCCTGATACGGACCGTGACCGTCACCGGCGCGTTGTGCCAGCCTGCCGGAATATCTGCGTCCAGCGCATATTCCGCCTCCGGCTGCGGCGTTTCCGTCGTTTCAGGCGGTGCGGGAGCCGGTTCCTGTGTGTCCGGCCCTTGCTCTGCCGGAGGGGGCTCCGGCGTTTCTTCGGGCGTGGCGGGAAGCTCGGCCTCCATGATCTCCGGCGTGCTTTCCGGCGCGCCGCCTGCCGGGGCGTCCTCCATATCCGTCGCCATCGCCATGCCGGACATGGTGAAAAACATCAGGGCAAGGCAAAGGACGGCGGCAACGCCGCGCAGCAGCCGGTTGTTATTCTTCTTCATGCACATAGTCCGTATCCTCCTTGGTATTGGGTGTGATAAAGGGCGCGCCGCCCCTTTTGAGCCGTGTGAGGAACTGGGCCAGCTCCTCCATGCTCATGCCGGTGGCGCGGGCAAGACCGATGATGTCGGTGTTCTCCAGTTCCATGATCTGGCTGTCGATTTCTCTGTTGCGGGTCTGGAGCGCGGCGATTTTGCCGTTGTTCTTCTCGCGCTCCGCCCGCAGCCTGCTGATTTTCGGGTTCATATTCGTCTCCTTTCTGAGAGATCAGGGCGCAGGTACGCGCCCGTAAGCAAGGAAATGGGATTGCCAGTAGCTTGAATTGAGGCTTGCGTACTGGATGGGGTCGCCGCAGTGGAGCATCATATTATTGCCCACATAGATGCCAACATGGGACGCGCCGGTGGTGTCATAGGTGCCTTGGAAGAACACCAGATCGCCAGGGCGGACATTGGCGGCGGACACCCGCGTACAGAGCTGTCGCAGCCCTTCCGCGCCCAGCCGCCCGAAGCTCCAGCCCACGCCGCAGTTGTTGTAGACGTAGCTGACGAAGCCGGAGCAGTCGAATGAAGTAGCGGGCGTGCTGCCGCCCCAGACGTAGGGGTAGCCGAGGTACTTCTCCGCCTCCTTGATGATGGCGGCGAACTGCGCGTCCTCCAGCGCTTCCGGGGGTATCTCGTACTTTTCATAGTCGGCGGTGTAGTATTTCCCGATGTACTCCGAGCCGCCGAACAGATCCAGGCGGTTGCCCAGAGTAGCCATATACATGGCGTAAAGGGAGAGCTGATCCTGCGACATGATATAGACCGGCACATGGGAGAGGTTAAAGTTTTCCAGCTTTACGGTGCAGATGTAGTAGGTGTACGGCACCTGCACGGTGTATTCATAGCTGTGCAGATTGCCCTCCGCATCTGTATAGTAGCCGGTTCGGGTCTCCGTGCGGTATCTCGTTTCCGTGGTGACGGTTTCCGTTAGGATATACTGCTTTTCAAACAGCATATCGAGTATGCCGCCTACCTCGGAAAGCGTCCACTCCCTGCCCATAAGGGCGGTGACGGCGGAGATCAGCACATAGGGGTCATGCTCGATGTCGTCCAGCTCGAAGTGGTACTCGTCGTAGTCGTGGGTGCTTTCGTAGGTGTTGAGATACTGCTGCAATTCCGCTTCCATGGCGCAATACTGCGCCTCTGCCGCCAGCATATCCGCATCCTCGCTGGGGTAGGTGGACACATTGACGCCGGTGGCTCCGCCCTGAATCAGCACGGAGCAGGAGGAAACGGTGCAGAGGATGAGGACCAGCATTGCGGCGATGCCGCCTACGATAAGAAAGCCCTTTTTGTGACGGGCGATGAACTCACCGGTTTTCTTTGTGTTCTCTGCGGCTTTCCGCGCCGCCTTTGCCGTGGCTTCGGAGGCTTTGACCGTATTCCCGGCGCTTTTTCCGGCTTTGGCGGCGGCGTACTCCCGCTTGATGGCCTGCTTCTGCTGCCAGCGGGAGTAGGGATTGCTGGAAAACTGCGGGTCATGGTGCTGTGCCGTTTTGTCCAGCGCACGGAGGTTGGCGCGGTCTGCCTTGGCCTCGGCCCGGTCCGCGCGGCGGTAGGGCTTCTCCTTGTGGGAGCGGTGGGCGTGCTGGGCAAGTCGCACGGCGCGCTCCGCCGTCTGCTCCACGCCGTGGGCGCTCTCCACACCCACATTGTCCTGCTCATGCTCCCGAATCTCCCTGTGGACGGCGGACAGTGCCGCCGCACCGGGCGCGTCCCGCAGGGCGTGGGTGAGCTTGGAGGGCGGTCGCTTCTTGTCCACCTCCTCAAAGGAAAGGCGCGTTGTGACCGTGCCGGTTTTCGGGTCAACGACGCGCTGCTTTTTCTTTACGGTTTTCTTGGGTATCTTCGCCTCGGCCTTTTCCAGCTTCTTCATGCGCTTGTCCGCTTTTCGGATGGCCTTTTTCAGTTCCGGCGCTGCCAGCTCCTCGTCGGTAAACAGCAGCCGGGGCGAGCGTTTGCTCATGGGGTTTCACCTCCGTTCGGGGCATACGGTACGCCGAGAAAGTCCAGCACCTTGCCGCAGCCCAATTTATGGATACAGAAATCGTACTGCTTGGGATGTGTCAGCGCCATGCGCTGAAAGCGGTTCGGCTCCTTTTCCAGATGAACGCCGAACATACAAAACATACAGCCGGTGCGCTTCGCGCCGGTGGTGGTCAGCCTGCCGTTTTTCTCCACGATCTCACCGTAGACGGAGGCATACGGGATGTCGGTCATTTTGAGATAGGTCAATACGTCCTGCTCCGTCCAGAAGGACATGGGCTGCGAGGTGGGGTCCCGCTTATGATAGGCGTTGCATCCGATTTTGAGATAGACGCTCTGGCGGCGTGCGCTCTCACAGGCCATGGTCGCAATGATCTGCTTTCTACCGGTTTCCCGGTTATATCTGTGCAGGGGCCGCTCCTTCATCACGGTGCAGCAGGCGTCAGAAACGAAAAACGGCGCATCCAGCAGGATACGCCATTTCATGTATCGTTCATTGTATTTTGAGGGCGTACCGTCACGGTTTAATCCGTTCAGGTGGCAGAGCGCCCATGTGCCGCCCCTTCGGGCGTAGCGGATGCGCCGTGCCACGTCCTTGGAAACGACGGGATAGCCGTATTCCGATATGACCTTGGAAAAGGGCATTTCAGGCCGCAGCCATGTTACATTGGGAACGGTTTTGACAAACTCCCGTATCTCCGGGTATTCCAGCCCTGTGTCCACAAACACGGCGGGAATGTCGGGGAACGCCCGCCGCGCAAGGTCCAGCAGCACGGTGCTGTCCTTGCCGCCCGAAAAGGAAACGGCGACCTTGCCGCCGTAGTGGTGATACCACTCGATGATCTTCGCCTGCGTCACGCGAATTTTCCGCTCCAGCGGCCACGCCTGCATGACGCTCAGATCCTGCCGGGTGTAGGCGTTCATACCGCGACACCTCCGATCCGTTTCTCTGCCAGCTTGCAGTAGTCCGGGTTCAGCTCGATGCCGATGTAGTGCCGTCCAAGCTGCCGTGCCACCGCCGCCGTGGTGCCGGAGCCGAGGAAGGGGTCGAGCACGACGCCCTCCGGCGGGCAGCCTGCCAGCAGGCAGGTTTCCGCCAGCTTTGGCGGGAAAGCGGCGAAATGCCTGCCCCGGTACGGCACGGTGTTGATTTGCCACACGTCCCGCTTGTTGCGAAGCTGCGGGATGTCCTCATCGGCGTACCCGTTCGGGCGGTGGTCGTTGAGGTGTTGGTGCTTCTGACCGGGAATATCCGCGGAATATTTGTTGCCTGCACCAAATCCGCGCTTCATCCGCGCAGGAGTGGAGGCCGCAACCGGCTCCGCGATGGCGGCGGCATCATAATAGTAGCGGCGGGACTTGGACAGCAGGAAAATATGCTCATAGCAGCGGCTTGGCCTGTCCTTGGTGCTTTCCGGCATGGGATTCGCTTTCATCCAGATGATGTCTGAGCGCAGATACCAGCCGTCTGCGCGCAGCGCGAAGGCAAGCAGCCACGGGATGCCGATCATGTCCTTTGCCTTGCAGCCCTCCACCTTGCCGTTGAGAGCGACCGCCTGACCGGTCCTGCCGTTGGGGTACTTGGGGTCGAGGCTTTCTCCCTGATTGCCCTTTCCGGCATAGGTGTCCGCGATATTGATCCAGAGTGTGCCGTCCGGCGTGAGAACGCGCCTGACCTCCCGGAAAATGGAAGTCAGGCGCTCCACATACAGCGCTGGGGTTTCCTCCCGCCCGATCTGCCCGTCTACGCCGTAATCCCGCAGTGCGTAGTACGGCGGCGAGGTGATGCAGCAGTTTACGGAGCTGTCCGGCAGGGTTTTCAGCACGGTCAGGGCGTCGCCGCAGTAGATGCGGTCAGCCTGCATAGTCGAACTCATCCCTTAGAAGCGAGGTAAGCCCCTCGACAGCCGTGAGGATGTCCCTGCACACGCCGGTCAGCTCAGATATGGCCGGTTCTCCGTCGTACTCAAATACGTCGGCGTCCTCATTGTCCTCGTCCGCCTCACGCTCTGCGGCGTATTCACGCTCGATGCGCTCGGCATACTCGCAGCAGCGTTCGCCGGGGCAGCAGGGATTTTCCGCAGGGACATAACCGGCATATTCCGGCTCGATCAGGTCGTTTTCGATGAGGTCGGACAGGTCCGCAAGGTCACGGGACTTGAGGTAATTGAGCGCCCTGCCCCAAGAACTGAACATCTCCTCGCAGCGCTCGTCAAAGTCGAGGGTGGATCTGCGTACAAGGTCCAGATAGCCGTCCTTCTCGGCTCCGTTTTTGATGTAGTGCATGAGGATGGTCGCCATCCACAGCAGCTCCAGCTTTTCCTCGATGTGGCGCAGATAGTCCTCGCCGTGGATGAGGTACAGATTTTCTTTTTCCATTGTGATGCTCTCCTTTACATTATTTATGGTAGAATCAGGTCAGGCGATCTCGTCCAGCATGGAGAGGAACAGGGTCTTGCCCTTGGGGGTGACAAGGGTATATACCCCCTGATGCCCGTTGACGGCGATATAGTCCTTTACGAAGAACAGACCGTCGCTGGCGGGCTTGGCATAGGGCAGGAGCGTACCGGAGGGCGCGCGGTAGAGATAGCGCTTGCGGATGAGGAACGCGGTGAACATTTTCTCCGGCACCTTCAGCTCCTTTGCGGTGGCGCGGAGATTGGTGCAGCACTCCGGGTGAATGAAGGCGTCGTAGAAGTCCGCCTTGGGCTTTGCCAGACGCAGTTCCTGCTGAAGCAGTTCGTTTTTCCGCTGTTCCTCCAGCATCCGCTGCGCCATGAGCAGCACCAGTTCCGGGTTTTCCAAGACATGCTCCAGCACGGATTTTGTCATGTACGCGCCGTGCTTGCGGATGGCCGGAATGACCTCATGGGTGATCCAGCGCTTGAACGCCTTTGCCTCCGGCTTGCGGGAGGTGATCACCAGCGAATACAGCCCGGGTTCGTTGATGATTGCCATGCGCTGTTTCCCGCCAAGGGTATCAATAGTACTGATACCCTTTTCATCATCATCCAGACGCTCAACCGTCATGCTCGGATTCCCCAGTTCCAGCGCTTTGCACACATCCGCCGCTACGAACCACGGCTCGCCGTTGAGGTTCAGCGTTCGCACCTTTCCAAAGGCTTCGTTTTCAAAAATCATCAGTTTGTTTTCCATCGTGCAATTCCTTTCTTGTTTTGTTATGCAGTCTGCTCCTGTGGCTTGGTGGTCAGCAGGTCATAGAGTTCCCCGCGGGGGAAACGGTCTACAAAGGGAAGAATGACGTTGCCGTAAAAAAGCAGCCCTTCGCCTTCACCGCTGTGGGTGACATACGAGAGCTGATGTGGGGAGATATTGAGCTGCCTGGCGAGAATCTGCCGGTCGCCGCTGGCCTGATTGAGCATGAGGATGAAATCGCTGTTCTCAAAGATGTTCTCCACCTCGCGGGAGGAGAGCAGGTCCTTGACATTCTGCGTGATGCCGGTGGGGATACCTCCCCACTTGCGGAAGCGCTTCCAGATTTCCACGGTGTAGGCGGCGGTCTGCTCCTCGCGCAACAAAAGGTGCATTTCGTCAATGTAGTAGCGGGTGGACTTATGGGCTTCCCGGTTGATGGTGACTCTGTTCCACACGGCGTCCTGCACGATGAGCATCCCGATCTTCTTGAGCTGCTTGCCCAGCTCCTTGATGTCGAAGGACACGATGCGGTTGGCGATGTTGATGTTGGTGCGGTGGTTGAACACGTTGAGGGAGCCGGAAACGTAGATTTCCAAAGCCGTGGCGATGTACTGCGCCTCCTTTTCCTCCTGCCGCCGCAGCTCGTTATACAAGTCCTCCAGAATTGGCATATTCTCCGGCACAGGGTCGCTGAGATAATCCCGGTACACCATGCGCACACAGCGGTCGATGATGGTCTTTTCCACCGGCATAAGACCGTCCTTGCCTCCCACGATCAGCTCGCAGAGGGAGAGGATGAAGTCGGATTTCAGGCTCAGCGGGTTCTCATCGTCGCTGTAATTGAGATTCAGGTCCATGGGGTTGATGTAATGCGGGCTTGTGGGGGAGATTTTAATGACCTGTCCGTGCAGGCGCTCCACCAGCGGCCCGTATTCAGCTTCGGGGTCGCAGATGATGATGTCATCGTCGGTGACGAGGAACACGTTGGCGATCTCCCGCTTTGCGGCAAAGCTCTTGCCGCTTCCGGGCGTACCAAGGATGAGGCCGTTGGGGTTCTTGAGACGCTTGCGATCTACCATGATGAGGTTGTTTGAGAGGGCGTTCAGCCCGCAGTACAGGGCTTCCTTGCCGTCCTGAAACAGCTCCTGCGTGGTAAATGGAATGAAAATGGCGACGCTGGAGGTGGTCAAGCCCCGCTGTATTTCGATCTGGTTCAGCCCCAGCGGGAGGCTGCTCATCAGCCCTTCCTCCTGACGGAAATCAAGGCGGGTAAGCTGGCAGTTATACTTCTGTGCGATGCTGACAGCCTGAAATACGTTGTTGTCGAGCTGCTGGCGGCCGCCTGCGGTATTGACCACAATAAAGGTCAGCAGGAACATTCGCTCGTTGCGGCTTTGCAGGTCTTGCAGCAGCTTCTTCGCCTCCGTGCCGTAGGTGGCAAGGTCCGAGGGGATGATGTCCATGTCGTATCCGGCGCGGACGGCCTTTTTCTGCTCCTCGATGGTCATTTTCTGCAAATCCGTGATCTTCCGCTTGATGGTCTTGATGGCCTTGACCTGATCCACGGACTGGACGTGCATACTGACGATGAGGGAGCTTTCCATGTCGAGGAGGTCCGCCAGCATCCGGTCGTTCAGCTCCGGCGCTAAAATCTGCAAGAAACTGGCGCAGCCGATGCGCCTGCCGACGCCGAAGGAGCGCCCGGTGCGGAACTCAAAGGAGCTGGGCGCGATGAAGTCCTTGACCGAAAGGCCCGATGGTGCCAGCCAGTCCCACGAGAAGCGGAACGGCTCCTGCTCGTCCATGTGCAGCATCCCGTGCAGCAGCCGCAGCCGCTCCATGCCGTTCATGGGCTCCGCCGCCACGCCGAGGCGCTTGAAGTTGTTGAGGATGTCCGTTTCAATGCGCTCCAGCCTCGGCTTTGCCGCCTTCAGCCCATCCGCCTCCACGCCGAAGGTCAGGTACTTGGTCTTGATGAGGCCGTTGTTGCCGCGGGCAAGCTGGTTCTGGAGCATCTGGGTATATTCCAGACGGATGCTGTCAAAATCGTCGCCCTGCGGTGAGATGGTGATGTACCTTGCGTAATTGTCCTTGTTGGCGGACATATTCACGAAGGAGAGCTGAAAGCGCACGGAGCTGTCAAAGTAGTTGAGGAAGTCGCACCAGCCGTCAAAGATGGCGGTCTTGTCCTCGTTCTGGTTGAGCTGATAGTTGATGTCCTGAAACTGGACGGTTTTCGTGTAGTAGCTGTCCGTCACGCGGCAGATGCCGTCGGGGAACATCCGCTGAAACGGGATGCTGTCCTGTGCGGACTTGCGTTTCTTATCCTGCCGCTTCGCTCTTGCGATGGCGGCCTCGATCTGCCTGCGTTCGGCGCGGGTGAGTTTTGTGCTGGTGGACAATGCGATACACCTCCCGGTCTAAATTGTCCTGCCGTTCCAGAACGGCGTAGAAATTATTGGTTGCGTAAGGGCGCTGCTTGGGGCGCAGGAAGCAGACCTGCACGATGTTGCGGACGATCTTTTCAAGGGGCTGTCCGTTCTTCTCATACATGGCCAGCAGAAAAAAGGGCAGCATGAGCAGGATCATGCAGATCGCCGCCGTGCTGACGCCGGTATGGGCTTTGAGCAGGAAGAACAGCGGAACGCCCAGCGCCGCACCAGCGCCGAAGCAGACGAGCTGGCGCTTCGTCAGGTTCAGCAGCACCTTGGTCTTGACCGCGTTCAGGTCTTTGGGTACGGGAACGTATGCCATAATGATGTACCTCCGTCAATGACTGTTGAAAATTGACTTTGCGAGACTGCTGGTTTTGAACAGGGTGAAGCAGAGCAGCACCGTGTAGCCCATGCACAGCCAGATGGCCGTGGAAATGTTGTCATCTATGAGCATATTCTGTACAAGCACCGCGTAGATGGCGATGCAGACGATGATGAGAAAGCCCTGAAACGCCAAAGCCAACAGGGAGCGGAAATAATTCTGCCCCATGCCGCCCCATTCCTTGCCCATCATGGTGGCCATGGGGATGGGCGCGATGCTGGTGACGAGGTAAATCTCGATCATTCTGCCGTAGATGATGATGAAGATGCAGATGGTCAGCGCCCACATGGTGAAGCCCACCACGAAGGATTGCAGCCACAGCCCCAAGAGCGTCCACACGTTCATCTCCAGCAGCCGCGCCTCGAGGTCCGCGATATGGTCGGCAAGGTTGATGGAGGTGTTGCCCACGATAAGGCCGGAGGCGCGGTTGACCACGCTCTGCGCCGCCTCAAATACGCCCATGACGATGTTCCATGTGTTGGACACGATGAGCACGGCTGCCGCTGTCTTGAATACCCACTTAAAGAATACCCATGTGTCGATGTCGTGGAGGTTATTGCGGTCTGCTATAAGCTGTATCAGCTCCAGTGTCATCACAAAGGCGAGAATCACGCCTGCAATGGACAGGATCACGTTGTCCGAGAGAGAGCGGATCATGCTGTAAATGCCGGCGTTCCACGCCTGCGGGGTGCTGCCGATGTGTCCCGCCGCCTCCGCGACCTTGGCGTTGACGTTATCAAAGAGGCCGGTGAGGTTGTCCATGATGCCCCCGACCAGCAGCTCCTTTAGCCATTCGGTGAATTTTTCCCATATCAAATCCAATGGGTCAGCCCTCCTTTCCCGCCCCCGCCCGTGTCAGGCGGGCAGGGGCGAAGGGTTTTACATTGCGGCATGGACGGGATTAACCGAACAGCCCTTTGAGCAGCGGCACGAGAATCATACCGATGAGCGCCACACCGCCGCCCGCCATAAGCTGTTTCATGCCCTGTGATTTTGCGCCCGGATTATCATTTCCGTAGCCCTCCAGCAGGTTGATCACGCCCCAGATGCCAAGACCGGCTCCGAGGGCAATGACGAGGGTCTGCAAAACATCGACTGCGCTATTGAAGAAATCCATATTTTATGTGCCGGAATCGTTTCTTTATGGTTTTTACAATGGAAACCGCAAAGCCGGAATGAGCTGGCCGCGCTGTGCGGCTGTCGATTCCGGCGTCTCCTTTCAAATTTTCGGTTGTGCTTTCCTCCGACTTTGCGTTTCGCGTGTGTCTGCTGCATCGTCGGCGTCCTCCTTTACGGAATGGGTGTCTGATCTATATATAAAAATCCGCCCGTTCAGGCGGATTCTGAACCTGCGGCCGCGCCCGTGTCAAAGACCTCAAATTCCTCCTCCGGCTTCAGCTTGAGCTTTGTGGAGAGGAATTTTTCAATGTCAAAGGCGTTCTTGGGATTCGCGTCCGAAAGATACTTGTAGTTGGGGTGTTTTGTGATGTCGTATTTGTCGGATAGGAATGGCCTGACGCCGCGCAGCTGCAAGATACACTTGCCGCCATTAAGCACGGCAAGCTCATCCTGACTCATCAGCTCCTTGCCGAGCTTCTGATAGTTCAGGCTGTGGGAAACCTCACGCCCGCGGGATTCTCCCGTGTTGAAGGTGTCAATGGTTTCCTTGCCCAGCGCGGCGGACAGCTCCTTTAATGTGGTCGGCTCCTTACCGCCTAAGAAAATGGAGCTGTCGCAGTTGCCGATGATGGTGTCGCAGTTGTCCTTGTAGAGTGCCTTGAGCTGGCTCTGTGCCTGCAAAACAAGGCAGGCGGAGATCTCGCGGCTGCGGATGGTGGCCATGAGCTTTTCCAGCTTGGGGATCTGCCCGATGTTGGCGCACTCGTCGATGAGGCAGCGCACATGGACGGGCAGCCTGCCGCCGTACACGTCGTCGGCCTTTTCGCACAGGAGGTTGAATAGCTGGGTATAGACCATGCTGGCAAGGAAGTTGAAGGTGTCGTCTGTGTCGGAAATGATGATAAACAGCGCCGTTTTCCGGTCGCCCAGCGTGTCCAGCTCCAGCTCGTCATAGGAGGTGATCTCCCGAAGCTCCTGAATGTCAAAGGGAGCGAGGCGCGCGCCGCAGCTAATTAGAATACTTTTTGCTGTCTTGCCCGCCGCTAAGCGGTATTTGGCATATTGGCGCACGGCGAAGTGGCCGGGGTCCCGGCTTGCCAGCTCCTCAAATATCAGATCGACAGGGTTTTTGAACTCCTCATCGTCCTCCCGCACCTCCATGGTGTTTATCATCTCAATGAGGGTGGCGAAGTTTTGCTCCTCCACCGGCGCTTCGTACCAGAGGTAGCCGATGAGGGCGGTGTAGAGCAGGGTTTCCGCCTTGCGCCAGAAATCGTCGCCGCTCTTGCCGTCCCCCTGCGTGTTGGCGATGAGGGTCGTGACCAGCTTCAGAATGTCCTTTTCCGAGTGGAGATACGCGAAGGGGTTGTAGTGGTGGGACTTTTTGAAGTTGATCGTGTTCAGAATCTTGATCTTATACTGATTCCGCTGGAGTAATTTTCCACATTCGACCACGATGCTGCCTTTCGGATCGGTCACAACGTATGAGCTATGTAATTGCATGAGGTTGGGCTTGATGAAAAACCGCGTCTTGCCGCTGCCGGAGCCGCCTACTACCAGTACGTTTTTGTTTCGCGCGGTTTTCGGGTCCTTGGGTCGGCTGTTCATGGTCAGCCGCTCCGTCTGGGTGAGAATGACGTTGTTGGCAAAGGTGGGGTCTACATAGGGCTTGATGTCCTCCGCGTTGCCCCATCTTGCGCTGCCGTACTCGATATTCTTCCGAAACTTCCGCGCGTTCTTCCCCTTGACGTAGACGGCAAGCCGGATGAGCAGGGCGGCGGCAACGCCCACACACAGGTCGATGGGGTGGAAGCTGGGCAGCGCCGATTGGAACGCGGCGGCGAAGCCCTCCATGATGTGCAGCGCCTTTGCTGAAAAGTCCGCGCCCGGACTTAGCCGCGCAGCCTGCCCTAACTTGGTGGCGTAGAGGGCGATGAAGGCATACGGCAGGTTGGGCAGAATGGCTTTTTTGATGTTTACGGATTTCATAGCTCCAGCCCCTTGTCCTTGTTCCGGGCTTTGTCCGGCGTAAGGGACAGTACCTTCGCCTTGAGCGCACGGATCTGCTCCAGCACGGAGGGGCGGTCCTTGGAGGCGCGCTTGACCTCTTTTGCAGTGTATTCCCGGAACGCCGCCGTTAGTGCGTCTGCGTCCCGCCCCTTGAAAAAGACGAGGTATTTCGGCGGGGATACGCTGCGGTCCTTCTTCACGGCGAAATCCACGCCGTACTTTCGTGCCACGCGCTCAAAGGATTTGATGTTGCTGTCGGTGATCTCGATGTTGGATACGCCCTGATTCTGCCCGATGAGCTGCTTCACCGTCTGCTTGCCGGTGGGCTTCTCCGGTGCGGCGCGCGCCTTTGCCAGCTTTTTCTCCTTGCGGCTGGCAAGGTATTTGAGAATGGCGGCCTTCAGCAGCCGCGCCGTGAGCTTGGTTGCGCTGATGACCAGCGTGACCGCTCTGTTTTCCACTTCCTCCTGCATGGGTCATCCCTCCTTTTTTCGGTCATATTCAGCCCTTGCCCCGCAGCCCGTTGCCGTACATATCGTGGTTGACGAGGGCGGAATAGTAGCTGCCAATGGTGCTGGGCGCGTTGAACAGCGACGCCAGCAGGTATTTCTTGATGTTGCGGACGTAGGTGGTGTTCTGCTTCAGGCAGTCAAAGACGTAGCCGATGTGCATGGAATTGACGCGCAGCAGCTTTTCCTTCACCATCTCAGCCGGGTACTCGTCTCCGGCAATCACGATGGTTTTCTTACGGGAGCAGAGGGTTTCCGCAATAAGCTCCACCACCTCGTCAAGCTGCTCCCTGTCCTGCCGCGGGTCCTGCACGAGAATGTCGTACTCGATATTATCTTTGACGATCTCTCGCGCTTCCTCGTATCCCATCCCGTCATATCCCGCGCCCTGCAAGGGGGTTGGGGGATAGATTGGATCAGGATTTGATGTATCCGTAATAGATTCATCAGGAATTTCTTTTTCTTTATTTCTTCTATCTTTATTTAATTGCGCGGGCTTTTCCGTATATGGCTCGTCCGTATCCGGGGTGTCCAGATACGGGTTTTCCGTATCTGGTGAAGCCGTATCCGGCAAGGGCGGATGCGGGGATTCGTAGATGGTGTACTCTGTGTCGGTGATACGCCCGCGGCTGTCCCTAAGCTGGCGGCGTACAAGGTAGCCGTGCGATTCCAGTTCCTTGAGCGCCGCGCCGATGGCGTCCACGCCCTCCTTGCAGATGGCGGCAAGCCCACGGGTGGTATAATCCCACTCGTCGGTCAGGGAGAGCATCTTGGACAGCAGCCCGATGGCCTTGAGGGTCAGGGCGGTGTCCCGCAGGTGATAATTGGACATGACCGTGTAATTGTGGTTCTTCTCCACGCGAAATACTGCCACGGTGTTCACCTCCCCTTAGAGGGAAAAAGCAGCCCCGCAGACAGAGCGTTTCCCCCTGCTTCGCGGCGGATGAGGCGGCGGAAGGTATATTCCCGCTGTCCGCGCTTTGCGGTAATTTTCAGGGCGTCCAGCCCGAAACGGGCGATGAGCAGGGCGTTGATGAGCAGCCGGAACGCCTCATCCGGGATAATCTGCGGCTCCGCAAGGTCGCCCTGCGTGACCTCCGCCGTGTGGCAGTAAAGGCTCTTTGCCGCCATAAGCAGCGTGTAGTCATGGGATGAGATGCCGCGCCTGCGGGCGTAGCGGAAGTCGATGCCGCCGCGGAAGAAGCAGTTGAAGGTCCTGTCCGCAAGCTCCTTGTTGGAGGTCAGCAGATACAGCGCGGCGAAGAACTCCGGCGTGTCGCGCTCCTTGCGGCAGCCCAGCAGCAGCCGCAGGGTTTCCATGCGCTTCCTGTGGGCGTCGTCCTGCCACATGGTGCCGGGAAAGCTCTCTGCCAGCCGCATGATTCTTGCGGTCAGGCGCGGACGGTACGGAAACAGCTCCGCAACAGCCTCCGCATAGCCCACCGTACCGGCTTCCATACGCTCGGCAAGGCAGGGGCAGGACAGGGCGGTGCAGCCCAGCTTTTTGACATATTCCGTGCAGAGGACGCAGGAAACGTCCTCCGGCTTATACTTGAACGTGTTGATATACATGGCTTTGCTCCTCTCTGGATATGACAAAACCGGGCAAAGAAAGCTCTCTGCCCGGTCGGTGTCGTGGTTGTCTGCGGTCGTATTCGGTTATCTGGACTGGTCACGCTGGCGCTTGCGCAGCCATGCGTCCAGCAGCTTCAGGATGGTTTCCTCCATCTTCTGCGGCGTATAGGAGCGCGGGAAGTATTTGCGGAGCTTGTCCGCCGAGAGGACGACGTTGTAGCCCTCCGGTTTTTTCTGCTCCATCATGATGTCCAGCATGGTGTCGTCGTTGAGCTTGCCGTCGCGGGAGAGCTTTTTCATGCGCTGCGCCTGCGAAAGCGAGGGCGTAGCCTGTTCGCTGTCGATGGCGGTCAGGAGCATCTGCTGTTCCTCCGGCTTGAGGTAGGAGATTTCCACGGCGGGAGTCATGCCGATTTTCTTCTCGTCCACCATCTGCTGAAGCTCCGGGGAGAGTTCGGTCAGGCGGATGTAGCGTTGCACCTGTCTACCGCTTTCACCGGCTTCCTGTCCGACAATATCTGCACTTTCTAAATTCCCGACAACTTGTCGGGAATTATTTTTGCCGTCTATTTCGGCAGTTTTTGCCGGTCTGCCAGCCTTGCGGCGGATAGCCTCCAGCTTCATTTTATACGCCTGCGCCCGTTCAGAGGGCAGGATATTCTCCCGCTGGATGTTGCTGTCCACCATGAGGATGGTGGCGGTGTCGTCGTCCATCTGCCGCACGATGCAGGGCATGGCGGAAAGCCCCGCCAGCTCGCTGCCGTGCCTGCGCCGATGTCCGGCGATGATCTCGTAGCCGCCGTCCTCACGGGGACGGACGATGGCGGGAACGAGAACGCCGTACTGCCGGATGCTCTCCGCCGTTTCCTGCATGGCCTCGTCGTCCCGCACCTTGAAGGGGTGGTTGGGGAAGTCGTGCAGCTCCGACAGCGGGAGCAGCGTGATTTTATCCTCTTGCGCAGCCGCAGCGGTCTTTGCCCCGCGCTTTGCTGTGCTTTTCGGTTCTTCCATGTTCGTGTTCCTCCTGTTGAAAGCGGCAGGAACGAAAAAAGGGAGAATGACCGCTGTTACCGCCATTCTCCCTTGAAAACAACTATGCGATTGTGATTTCAGCCCCTTGGCCGTCTGAAAGAGAGCTATCTGATCGAGAGCCATCTCGCCGCAAACCCGCATGAATACTGCATTTTTGCTGTTTGCGCTTCACCTTCCCGAACGACGTATGTTCAACGAAATGTATGCCCGCGATACCTCTAAGAAGATTCGCGCTACATGGCAGAGTAAAGGCAAGTCCGGCGAGCATTTGACGACCATTCCGCCCTATGGGTATATGAAAAGCCCGGAGGACAAAAAGAAATGGATCGTCGATGAAGAAGCCGCAGCCGTCGTACAGAAGATATTCTCCCTGTGCGCGTCTGGCAAGGGACCCACGCAGATTGCTAAATGGCTCAAACAGCAGCAAATCTTGAACCCAACCGCCTATTGCCATGCGAAAGGTCTGCCGACCAGCAACAAGCCGACAGCAGACCCATACAAATGGACAAATGAAACGGTTTCCCGCATTTTGGAGCGCGTAGACTATCTGGGGCATACCGTAAACTTCAAGACTACAAAGAAGTCCTACAAGAGTAAGAAGAAAATCTGGAATGACCCTGAGAATTGGGTGATCTTCGAGAACACCCAGCCGCCGATCATCGAGGAAAGCGTGTTCCTGATTGTTCAGAATATTCGCAAGGCGCGTCGCCGTCCTACCAAGATGGGTGAAATGGGTATGTTCTCCGGGCTTCTGTATTGCGCAGAGTACGGCGGCAAAATGTATCAATGCCGCGCTACCAACTTTGCAGAGAACCAGAAATACTTCATCTGCTCTACCTACCGCAAGGGCAAGGATCTCTGCACGACCCATTCTATCAAGAATGTTGTGCTGCACGAAATTGTTCTGCGAAATCTGCGGGAAGCAATCTCCTATGTTTCAGAACATGAAGCGGAGTTCATTCAGGACGCAGCCGAGAGCGATATGCGGGACAGAGATGCAGAGTTTGTTCGGAAGCGTGAAACGCTGGCAAAGGCAGACACGCGGATTGCCGAGCTTGACCGCATTATCTCCCGACTGTATGAGGACAACGTGATTGGAAAACTGTCAGACGAACGGTTTATTAAAATGTCCCATGACTACGAGCTGGAACAAAGCAACCTGAAATCAATGGCAGATGTCCTGCGCAAGGATCTGAAGCAGCAGGAGCAGCAGAAAACCAATGTTAAGGCGTTTATCGCTGCCGTGAAGAAGTACACGGATTTGCAGGAGCTTGACGCGGCTGTTCTCCGTGCTTTCATTGACAGGATCGAAGTTTCCCATGTTGACAAGAAATCCAGAACGCGGGAAATCACCATCGTCTATAACTTCATCGGTGCATTTGACTTCACACGGGCAATCGAAAATGCCCGCAACATAAGTAAAAAAGAGCAAAGAACGGCATAGCCGTTAAGCTACACCGTTCCTTGCTTCAATGTTTTCCTAAGTCACCGCCCCATCCGGGCGGTTTTTCATCTTATATTTCCTGCCGGCCCTCCAGCGCACGCAGAAGCGTCACCTCGTCGGCGTATTCCAGCTGGCTGCCTACCGGGATGCCGTAGGCCAGACGCGTGACCTTTACGCCCATCGGACGCAGCAGACGCGACAGATACATGGCCGTGGCCTCGCCCTCGGTATCCGGGTTCGTGGCCATGATGACTTCGCGCACAGCCCCGTCTGATACACGGGCCAGCAGTTCCCGGATGCGCAGATCATCCGGCCCGACGTGGCTCAGGGGCGAAATGACGCCATGCAGCACATGGTACACGCCGTGGTATTCCCGTGCCCGCTCCATGGCGATCACATCCTTTGGCTCCGCCACAACGCAGATAAGGCCGTGGTCACGCTCGGGGTCAGCGCAGATCGCACACAGTTCCTGATCGGTCAGGTTCTGGCAGACCGGGCAGAGACGGACGCTGTCCTTCGCGTCCAGAATGGCCTGTGCAAAGCTCTGCGCCTCGTCCTTCGGCAGCGACAACACATAAAATGCCAGACGCTGCGCCGACTTCATACCGATGCCGGGCAGACGCGCAAATTGTTCGGTCAGCCGCTCGAGTGCGGCGGGGAACGCGCGCATTAGAACAGGCCGCCTAAATTCAGGCCGCCCGTCAGCTTGGCCATGTTCGCAGACTGGTCAGCCTCGGCCTTGCGCATGGCCTCGTTGACCGCCGCGACGATCATATCCTGCAGCATTTCGACATCATCCGGATCGACTGCCTCGGGGTCGATGGTGATAGACTTGAGTTCGCGGTTGCCGCCACATACGGCTGTGATCACACCGCCGCCCGCCGTTGCTTCATATTCCTTTGCCTGCAGTTCCTCCTGCATCTTCATGAGGTTCTCCTGCATTTTCTGGGCCTGCTTCATCATCTGCATCTGATTCATGCCGCCCATCGGCATCCCGCCGCGATATCCGCCTTTTGCCATGTTTGTTCTCCTTCTATCGTAAATAAATTATTTGATCGTAAAAATGTCGCTGTGCTGCTGTCCAAACTGAACAAGTGCATCCATCGGGTCGTCTCCCAGCCGTGAAAGCCGGTTTTTGAGTGCGAAGCGCACCGAAACCGGTTTTCCCAATATTGCCGACGCCTTTTCCCGGACAAGTGCCTCCGTATCAGGCGTTTTTTTAACCAGATCCAGCACAAAATCTGAATCCGCCGCCATGATAAGCACTTCTCCCTGCAAAACAGGGTGGATTGGGCCGTTCACAGCAAAAAAACCGCTGATCTTAGCAGGAAGCGCCGCGCGCAGCTTTTCAGACAGCGCAGGCCAAAAGCCTGCGGGTGTCTCGGGCTGCGGTGCAGCAGGCGGCTGCGCCTGCTTCTGTGGGGACAAAGGTTCCACACTTCCGCGTTCTGGATCGTCAGCATCGTCCGGGAAGGGCGGTCGGTCGTCGTCAAAATCCGCTTCGCTGCCGCTGGTTTTCGGTGCACTTTTTACCAGAGCACCGGAGGCCAGCTGCTCCTCCACGCGCGAAATGCGCGCATCGAGCGCCTGCGCATCCAGCCGCAAAGACGGCTCGCACAGCTGCATCAGAAGCAGTTCCGCCGCCACACGGACATCCGTATTCTTGCCGAACGAGGCGCGGGTCTTCTGCGTCTCAGTCAGCACGCGCATCAACTCGCCTGGAGAGAAGACCGTTTGCAGCGCCAGCGCCTGCTGCTCCGTTGCAATGCCGGAGAGCATGGAAAGCCCGCTCTTCGGGGCCGTGCGCAGCACGAGAAGGTCGCGGCAGAGCGCACACATCTCGCCCAGCAGAGCGCCCACGTCCTTTCCCGCAGAATAAAGCACAGAAAAAATTGTCAGCGCCTTCGCTGTGTCCTGTTCCGCAATGGCCTGCATCAACTCCGCTGTGCGTTTTTCGCCCGCGAGGCCGAGAGACGCATAGACGCTTTCGAGCGTCACGGGACCGTTTGCCGCCGACGCGCACTGGTCGAGCAGGCTCACGCCGTCGCGCATGCCGCCGTCAGCCAGCCGGGCCAGCAGATTCACAGCCTCAGGCTCAATTTCGATATGCTCCTGATAGGCGATGAAGTTCAGCCGGGAGGCAATTTCATCGGGCCGCAGACGCTTGAACGCAAACCGCTGGCAGCGGGACAAAATCGTCGCGGGAACCTTCTGCAGTTCGGTCGTCGCCAGAATGAATAACAGATGCGCGGGCGGCTCTTCAATAATTTTCAGCAGCGCGTTGAACGCCGCCGTCGAGAGCATATGCACCTCGTCGATGATATACACGCGCATTTTGACCGTGCCGGGCGTGTAAATTGCGTCGTCACGCAGAACGCGGACGGAATCGACGCCGTTGTTGGATGCCGCGTCGATCTCCAGCACATCCATACAGCTGCCCTCGTCGATGGCGCGGCATGACGGGCACAGCCCACAGGGGTCGCCATGGTTCGGATTTTCACAGTTGACGGCCTTGGCCAGAATCTTGGCACAGGACGTCTTGCCGGTGCCGCGCGTACCGGTAAACAGATACGCATGGCTAAGTTTGCCCGTCTCCAGTTGCGAACGCAGCGTGTCGGTCACGCTCTTCTGCCCGACGACATCCGAAAACGTCTGCGGCCGGTATTTGCGGTATAACGCCTGATACATACCTGTTCACCTCCGGAGTTTTTATTATACACAAAAAGCACGCAGAAGAAAAGCCTCTGCGCACTTTTTTGTTAGTCCTGCAGTTTGCTCTTCCCATACTCCCGTTCAAACTGCTTGCTCTGCTGCCGGCTCAGATAAATGACTTTCCTTTCGCCGAACGCCCGTCATATTGGGAATTATAATGCAGTTTGTCGTGCAACTCATTCTCAATGCGAAGTCCGAAATGCTTATTTTTTCTTTTTGGGGAAATTTCATATTGCCGCAGACCTCTCATGAACTTCATAACTTTGCGAGATGGACCGCTGCGAAAGGCGCAGGTTTTTTAACTGCGGAATCGAATCCCGCATCCCGAAAAGAAGCTGGTCATCGGCTGCAAGGAACAGCATATCCCCGCCATAGCTGGCCTGAATACGGCATTTCTCCAGCATATTCTTTTGATGATAGAACCCGCCGCGCCCCGGATGGGGCGCGGCGGCGTGCAGTTCGTGCAATTATTTTGCGAAGACCTTCTTCAGTCTTGCAAAGCGGGGCAGACCGTTGACCTTCTCAAGCTTCGTTTCGCCCTGGATCAGCGGCATGGCGTACTTGATAAAATCTTCCGTCACGTTGTTGCCCTCCGGCGTGATCCACTCGGCCGGGAACTTCTTCTCGAAGTTGGCAACGTCGGAGAGATCAAACAGCTTGGCCTTGCAGGTGTAGCCGTTCGTGCGGTCGCACGCAAAGCCGACCATCTTGTCCGTCTGACCGGCGACCATCTGCTCGACAGCAGTCTTGCCGGACATGAACGCTTCTTCAATGTCGGTGCCGGAAGCGCAGTGCGCAGCGCAGCGCTGCAGCAGGCTGAGTTCGATGCCGCGGACCTTCGCACCGGTGCGCTCTTTCATGATGCCGGCCAGCGTTGCAGCCAGACCGCCCAGCTGGGCATGGCCGAAACCGTCGGTCGCGGCGGTTTTTGCCTCGGAGACGAAGCGACCATCGGCGTAGTGCACGCCCTCGGAGACGGCGACGATGCAGTTCTTCTTCTCCTCATAGCGCTTGGAGACGTCGGCGACAAACTTGTCCATGTCGAAATCGACCTCGGGCAGGTAGATGAAGTCACAGCAGGGCTCTGCCTCGTTGGCAAGTGCAGCGGCAGCGGTCAGCCAGCCTGCGTGACGGCCCATGCACTCAATGATGGTGATCATGCCGGTGTCATAGACGTGCGCGTCACGAGAGACTTCCATGATGGACGTGGCGATATACTTGGCCGCGGACGCGTAGCCGGGGCAGTGGTCGGTGCCGAAGAGGTCGTTGTCGATGGTCTTGGGGATGCCCATGACGCGGCACTCGTAGCCAACCTTCTTCATATACTTGGAGATCTTGTTGCAGGTGTCCATGGAGTCGTTGCCGCCGTTGTAGCAGAAATAGCGGACATCGTACTTCTTGAAGATCTCAAGAATGCGCTTGTAGTCGGTGTCGTCCTCGTCCGGGTCCTTGATCTTATAGCGGCAGGAGCCGAGCGCGGAGGACGGCGTGTAGGGCAGGCGATCGAGTTCTGCGCGGTCTTCCTCGTCCATGCACAGCAGTTCGTCGTTCAGAACGCCCTTGATGCCGTGGTACGCGCCGTAGACCTTTGTGATGCAGTCTGCGTCGAGCGCAGTGCGGATGCAGCCGTAGGCGCTGGAATTGATGACAGAGGACGGTCCGCCGGACTGGCCGATGATCAGAGCGCCCTTCAAAGCTTCAGACATAATAAATTACCTCCATATGCGTATTAGAGTATGTTGAACAAAACAAAATATATCACATCACGCGGAAATTGTAAATTCGTCTATTGCAAAAATAACTGAAATTTGCTAGAATTCTTCGTGGAATATGAATAAACTAAGGAGATGTCATTATGCCTCTGGTTACTTCTACCGAAATGTTCAAGAAAGCTTATGACGGCGGCTACGCCATCGGTGCTTTCAACGTCAACAACATGGAAATCGTTCAGGGCATCACTGAGGCCTGCCAGGAAGAGCACGCTCCCGTTATCCTCCAGGTTTCCAAGGGTGCCCGCGCCTACGCGAACCACAACTATCTGGTCAAACTGGTCGAGGCTGCCGTAATTTGCTGCCCCGATATCCCCATCGTTCTGCATCTGGACCACGGCCCCGACTTCGAGACTTGCAAGGCCTGCATCGACGGCGGCTTTACCTCCGTTATGATCGACGCTTCCTCCAAGCCGTTCGCAGAGAACATCGAGATCACCAAGAAGGTCGTTGAGTACGCACACGACCACGGTGTCGTCGTCGAGGCGGAACTCGGCACGCTGGCCGGCATCGAAGACGAAGTGAAGGTCGCCGCACACGAGGCTTCCTACACCCGTCCGGAAGAGGTCGAAGAGTTCGTCTCCAAGACCGGCTGCGACTCTCTGGCCATCGCCATCGGCACCAGCCACGGCGCATACAAGTTCAAGCCCGAGCAGTGCACCCGCAACGAGCAGGGCATTCTCGTCCCGCCTCCCCTCCGCTTCGACGTTCTGAAGGAAGTCTCCAAGCGTCTGCCCGGCTTCCCGATCGTGCTGCACGGCTCGTCCTCCGTCCCGCAGGACTATGTCAAGATGATCAACGACAACGGCGGCAAGATGCCCAACGCCATCGGTGTTCCCGAGGATCAGCTGCGTGAGGCCGCAAAGCTTTCCGTCTGCAAGATCAACATCGACTCCGACCTGCGTCTGGCCATGACTGGCACCATCCGTCAGTTCTTCAACGAGCATCCTGACAAGTTCGACCCGCGCGAGTATCTCAAGCCCGCTCGTGCCAACATCAAGGAACTCGTCCGCCACAAACTCGTTGACGTCCTCGGCTGCGCCGGCAAGGCGTAATTTCTCCGATCAAAAACTCCTCTGCTGCAAAGCAGGGGAGTTTTTTTGCTATGCAAAAGCATAGCAAAAACAAGAAATGTGCCATTTCCTCGCCCCTGCGGGGCAACCGGAAATGATGCACAAAAACTTCATGCACCGGCATTTGCGCATTTTCGTGGTGCAGTGCTCACGCATGAAGTTTTATGATTTTTTCCGGAAGTCCTCTGCCCGCAGCACCTCAAACATCCGCACAGCAGTGCTTTCCTCGCCGCCCGCAGCCAGCCACCCGGCCTGAAACGCCGCCCGCACCAGCGAAAACAGTGCATCCTCCGCCTCATCATATTCCGCCCGCTCCAAAAACCACCCGAAGGCTTCTTCATATTCGTTACTGTGCATTTATCCCACGCCCCGTTTATGATTTACTTATATTTTAGCGAATTATTCGCTAAAAATCAACATCAAATCATGGCCTCGTCTATAATCCATCCAGAAAGTTGAGGGCGATGGAATGTACGAACGGATTCGGGCACTGCGGGAGGATAAGGATCTGACCCAGCGGGAAATGGGGCAGATTCTAATGTGCAGCCAGCGAATTTACAGCAATTATGAGCGCGGTGATGTCGATATTCCAACAGCTGTGCTGATCCGTCTGGCTGATTTTCATGGTGTTTCTGTTGATTACCTTTTAAACAGAACGGATAACCCTAAAACGAATGTATAGATTTTATCTGCCTATTGTTTCGCAACGATCCATCTCTCCTTACCATGCGGCAAGGGGAGATTTTTGCGGCTTAAAGGAGTCAGCTTGGCGTATAATCTGTTTTGACCGTCCATAGGGAAACAATGAAACAGAAAGGCTTTTTGCAATATAACAAAATTGATTCGGGACTATCGGTTCAGCGCAGGGCAACTCGGCAGGCTGACGAACAGGAGCAGAGATATGAACAGTGAACCATTGATTATAAAAAAACGCGGCGAGGATGGAAACCGGATTATTACAGTTCGCATCCGCGAGGATACGCTGGCGGAACTTGACCGGCTTGCCGCAGAAAGCAACCGTTCCAGAAACGAACTGATCAATATCATTCTGGCGCATGGCGTGAAAAATATTGAGATTGAATAACGCGCTTGCTGCGGCATACAGAACCATCCAAAATTTACGCTGAAAACGAACAAAAATCGACCGTACCCAAGCCTCCCCCTGCCATGCACCGCGTGGTAAGCGTTGGCGTTACCGCCGTCTGCGCCGGTACAGAACTGTCAGACGGGACAGCGTCAGATCGTACAGGAGAAACAGCGCCAGTCCCAGCGCGCATGTCGCCCAAAGAATCGCGGGGGCCGTCTCGGCAAGTTCCTGCGTCACGGCATCGAGGCGCAGAACGAACAGCAAAATCAAATAGTCCGCTCCTACGGCAAAAATGGCCAGCAGAAGCTTCGCGGACAGGCGCAGGGCGCGGCTGCGGATGGTGTCGAATTTTGGCTTGATGAGCGGATAATAGCCAAGAAAGACAAACAGCATGGACGCCTCCTTGTCAGGGCCGAGAAGTGTGCCCAGAATGGCGATTGCCGCGTAGCAGTTCCACGCGACGCGTTTGCTGCAGCGTTCCCGTACTGGCAGCAGCACGGCCGAGGCCAAAATCGGACAGGCGTACAGCGCCAGCGGGACGACACCGCCAAGGCACAGCAGCACAACGCCCAGCGCTGTAAACATTCCGCCCAGCGCGAGTTCCTTTGCAGTGGTCATATGCAGTCCCCTTTTACCATGTGATAGAAAACGCCGTCTCCGATGGACGCCGTCTGATGAACCGGCGCGCCGACGCCTCTTCGCTCAAACTCATGAACCCGATAAGTTCTGCTCCGTCATAAAACGAATAGAAATGATTCTGCGGATTGGTAAGTCCAAATCCGCGCTTTTTTGCGTCTCATAGGACGGAAGATCATAAATTGCATAGTCCCTGGGATAGGCCCAGCCTGCGATCAGCTTCTTTTCCGCTTCGGTCGTGATGTGATAGTTCAGCATTTGCTCCCCCTCGCCTTCAGCATGATTATAGCAAGTTCGGAGTAAAGAATCAATCTGACAGCTTTCGTCTGTGTGAGGCTTGACAACTGCTGCGCAGAGCGGGTATTCTATTAGTAGGCGAATGCTGTAAATTTAAATATGGAGGTCCATTCGATGAAGGTCGTCAATTTTGGTTCTCTGAATATCGATCATGTCTATGCCGTTGACCATTTCTGCCGCGCTGGCGAGACGATCCACACAAAAAGCTATACGCAGAATGCGGGCGGCAAGGGACTGAACCAGTCCATCGCCGTGGCGCGCAGCGGACAGAAGCTATACCACGCGGGCCTGCTCGGTGCGGAGGGCGCACAGCTAGCAGACCTGCTTGCAAGCTGCGGCGTTGATCTGCGCTATCTGAAGCGCACGCAGATCCCACAAGGCCACGCCATTATCCAGGTCGAGCCGAACGGCCAGAACTGCATCTTCACCTATGGCGGGTCGAACATGGCCGTTTCGCCTGAAGATATCGACGAAGTGTTTTCCCATTTTGACGCAGGCGACTATCTGCTGATGCAGAATGAGATGTCCAATCTAACCTATATGCTGCGCGCCGCCGTCCAGCGCGGTCTGCGCGTGGTGCTGAATGTTTCGCCCATCTCCGAGGAGATTCTGCACGTTGATCTGAGCGGAGTTGACTGGCTGGTCGTCAACGAAATTGAATGCGCCCGTATGGCGGGCTGCGAAGATCCGCAGGCGGGCTATGAGACGCTCAAGCAGCGCTACCCGTCGCTCGGCATTCTGCTGACGCTTGGGGCCGAAGGCTCTGTCAGCTGGAAGGACGGCGTGGAGGTCCGGCAGTGTGCGTACCCGGTAAAAGCTGTCGATACGACTGGCGCGGGTGACACCTACATGGGCTATTTCGTCGGCTGTCTCGCACAGGGCATGGACCGTCAGGCAGCCATGCAGTACGCGTCCATGGCCTCCGCTATCTCCGTTACCCGTCCCGGCGCAGCCGTTTCCATTCCCCTGATGGACGAGGTTCGCGCCGCCGTTGAGGCGCTTTGAGCGGGTCAGCCCGAAAAAGCCATCAGACATGCAAAAGCTGCCCCTTCCCATGCCGGGCATGACAAGTCGGTGGCTTTGCACACAAGCTTCGTTTGTTTTCAACGTGCCGCAGAGCAATGCTCTGCGGCACGATTTTTTTGTCTGCACTGTGTTGTCTCATTTTGATTATAGCAGCCGGAAAAGTCGCCGCAAATGGAGGAACTCTTGCAGAAACTATGGAAGAAAATCAGAATTGAAGAAACTGCAAAGCAACTATATCCTGCGGACTAAATTCCCCTTGACAGGCGTGCGGATGTCCGTTAATATGTCTTTATAGGATGTACAAATTTCATTGTACAGTCCTCGCAGTACGGACATATGAAGTTCTGAAGAAAGGGCGGATTTGAAATGAAACAGATGATGGATGCCATTGTAAAACCCACAGCCGGCCCCGGATT
>ERZ779850.768-NODE-768-length-36776-cov-4.029711_pt1 | contig 36776 bp, 52 predicted proteins | sample MGYA00511249_ERZ779850 | MGnify/ENA primary metagenome ERZ779850 (study PRJEB29588, sample SAMEA2162475) | human gut metagenome | biome: human gut; feature: human-associated habitat; material: faeces | place: Denmark | collected 2008/2010 ...
CAAATTGACACAAAAAGCTATGAAAGAGTCATTGATAAGGCAGTTGGAGTTACGTGGGATGAAAGCGGAATTCTATATGGACATGATTGATGATTATGTGTATTATTGGTCGCTGAAAAAGAAATTAATCACAGATATCAGGGCGAAAGGGCTAAGGTATGAAACGATAAATGGAAATGGTGTAACTGTAGAAAAGGCGAATGAATCAGTGGTCAATTTGCAAAAGACAACGGCTACGATGCTGAAGATCCTGGCAGATCTGAAGTTAAAAGAGCCGGTACCAGAGCCGGAGAATCCTACAGATGGTTATCTGTAAAGAGATTGATTATTATCTCAAATATGCCGAAGAACATCCGAAGTGGATAAACAAGAAAAGAAAATTGCTCATAGAAAACATCGTGAAGCCGATATTAAAGCGGGACGATGTTTTTTTTGACGAGAAAACATATAGGGATTGCTTACAGTATTGTAAATCCAATTACTATGAGCTATTTCCATTCCAAAAGTTCATTTATGCCTTTGCATTTATGTATGTGGATGACATTCCAGTATTTTCAAAGTTCTTCATCAAGGAAGGACGTGGAAATGGCAAAGATGGATTCATCGTGCCGCTGGTAAATTTCTTTCAGACTCCGTTATATGGAGTGAAAAATTACCACGTTGAAATTGTGGCAAACTCAGAGAGCCAGGTGAAGGATACATTCAAAGTGGCTTATGATATGCTGCATGATAACCAGAAGTTCAAAGGAAAATTTTCCGTAACAAAAGAGCTGATAACAAACCTTGTGACCGGATCAGAAATGAAATACAACACATCCAATGCAAAGACAAAGGATGGTAAAAGAACTGGATGCCTGGTTCTAAACGAGATTCACGCATATGAGAATTACGATCAGATAAATGTATTTGAATCCTCTTTCGGTAAAGTTAAGCATTCACGAGAATTTATCATCACGACTGACGGATATGTGAGAGACGGCCCGCTGGATGAGATATCAGCAATGTGCGCTGAGATCCTGGAGACAGGAGAAAATCTGCTGGGATACTTCCCATTCATATGCGAGATCGATGATATGAAGGAAGTGGATGATCCGGAGGCATGGCATAAGGCGAATCCGTCGATGGAGTATATGCCGATTCTTGCGAATCAGATTATGCATGACTATTTAGAAATGAAGAAGATTCCTTCTAAGCGTGCAGAGTTCATAACAAAGCGAATGGACAGATCGGCGCGGAAAGAAGAGGAAACGGTCACAACCTGGCAGAATGTCCTACGAGCTTGCTATATAGGTAGGACAATGGAAGAGTTGGAACACAAGATTCCAAGGATAACATTGGATACACGAGGACAGGCAGCAGTCATTGGAATTGACTATGCAGATGTGCGAGACTTTGCATCCGCCGGTATTTTGACTAAGACTGATGAAGGTGAGTGGATTTGGAGACAGCATACATGGATCTGTGCAGATTCTCCATTTATCGATTCCATAAAGTTCCCACTGAGAAATGTAGGACAGACAGAATTTGAAGACTTCGAGATTGTTCCAGGTCCGGTGATTGATGTGAACCTGATCGCAGACTGGTGCATGGAACAGATGAAATACTACGAGGTCAAGAAGATTGCAATGGATACTTACCGGTACACATTGTTCAAACAGGCATTCGAAGAACGCGGGCTGACAATAGAAGACAAGAAGAACCCACATGGAATAGTCCGTCTGATTCGAAAGATAACATCAGTGACTGGAATTATCGCACCATTCATCCAGTCGATGTTCTCACAGGGCATGATTAACTTTGGACCATCTGCAATCATGCGATGGTATACAAATAATACAAGAGTATCTGAAGATAAATTTGGAAACAAGAGCTTTGGTAAAATTGAACCGAAGCTAAGGAAAAATGATGGATTTATGGCTTTTGATGTAGCAATGTTCTGCAAAGATGAGCTGGAAGTCCAGGTCGTATATATTTAACAGGAGAAGAATATGTTTAAATTTTTGTGGCAACGGGATAAGGAGATGCGGTCCCTTGCTGAGATTATTGCGGTGGATATGGAAAAGTTGAATTTATCAAAGTTGGCCATTGAAAAAGCAGTTATGATGATTGCGAAGGCAATTGCTAAATCCGATATCTTGATACAGACAGAAAGTAAAGAGAAAAATAAACAGGAGTATCGGCTGAATATACAGCCTAATGACCATGAGTGCGGAACTGTGTTTTGGACGGAAGTTGTAAGACAACTTCTTACGGTACAGGAAGTGCTGATTATTCCGTTAGGTGGTAAATATTATCTGGCATCAGCTTGGAATGTTAGCAATAATGTGCTGACTGAGCGAACATATAGCAATATAACTCTAACATGCGCCGGACATAACTATCCGATTTGGAAAAAAAAGCGATCATCAGAGGTGATACACCTAAAATATGATAATGCAAGAATTCGCCTGTATCTGCAAAATGTAGTTGGACAGTATGATCGGACGCTTGATGCTGTTAATGCGATGATGCGTATGTCCAGTATGCCGAGATTCAAATTAAAACTTGGGACAGCAACGCTATCATTCAGAGAAAAACAGGCAGATGGCACAGACAAAGAGATGACAAAGGATCAATATGTAAAAAAAATTAAGAACCTATTGGAATCGGATGAGCTTGCTGTGCTTACGGAAACGGACAATGTGGCGATTGAACAGCTGCAGATCAACACAACAACTAAGGCAGAAGAACTGACAAAAATGGCATTGCAAATCAATAATGAGGTGGCAAACGCCTTTGACATTCCGGAAGCGGTATTTAATGGAAATATTACAGAAAAATCAGATGCCACGAACGAATTCATAACCTATGCCGTTGGTCCGGTGGCGGAGGTGATCAATGATACACTGACGGCTTATATAGTTGGTGAAAATGATTATTGCACAAAGAATGAAAAAGTTATGGTATGGCTGGCACGTTTCAAACACGTAGATGTTGTAGACAGTGCAACCAATCTGGATAAACTTCGCGGAATTGGATTTAATTACGATGAACTCCGTGAAATGGTAGGCTACACAGTGCTGAATACAGAATTCAGCCAGGCAAGAGCTCTGACAAAGAACTATGGAGAGGAGGGAAATGGTAATGCAGCATAGAAAACGCGATCAGTAGGAGGTGATCCAATTATCTCGGAGCTGTCCGTTAAACAGTAAATCCGAAAGAAAGGAAAGAGAACATGGACGCAAAAAAGTATTATTCCTTGGAATCTAAGAATGATGTGGCGGACCTCTACATCTTCGGTGACATCACATCATGGCCGTGGTTAGAAAGTGACGTATCAGCAAGCGGAATTGTGAACGAACTACAGTCCTTGGATGCAAAAGAAATCAATGTGCATATCAACAGCTATGGCGGTGAGGTCGCAGAGGGATTGGCGATTTACAATACGCTCAAGAATAGTGACATGAAAGTCACTACAATCTGTGATGGATTCGCTTGTTCCGCAGCATCAGTCATTTTTATGGCAGGCGATGAAAGAATCATCAATGAAGCATCACTGCTCATGATCCACAATGCATGGACATATGCGAATGGAAACGCTACAGAGCTTAGAAAGGCAGCGGAAGACCTTGATAAGATTACACAGGCTTCCGTCAATGCTTATGTAAGCAGAGCAACGATTTCAGAAGATGAGATCAAAAATCTCATGGAAAATGAAACGTGGATCACAGCTCAGGAAGCTGTAGAATATGGCTTCGCCACAAAAACCGAAAAGTCCGATGATGGCGGAATTAAACAATCAGCATTTGCGAATATTCGCAGTGCCATTCTTGAAAAAACGGCAAATGTAAAGCCAGTAGAAATTGCAATGCAGCTGGATGATGAAGCAATCGCAGAGGTCATTGCGGAAAGAGTAGTGAATCTTATACAGAAGAAAGAAGTTCCGGCAGAGCCAAAGGAACCAGCAAACAGCACTGGATGGAGTGCATTTTTTGAGTAGAAAGGAAAAGATAAAATGAAGATTGAAAATTTATCACAGGAATTAAAAGAAAAAGTTAAGCAGCTGTTAGAGAGCGCTCCGGCAGATCAGAAAGCGGATGCGATTATGCAGTCGATCGAAATGATCGAGGAAGCAGCACATGAAGATCTGATCAACCAGGTGGTGGCAGAAGCAGAAAGAGCGAGCCATGATGCTGAATTTAAGAAACAGCTTGGACTCCGCAATCTCTCACAGGAAGAAAAGAAATTTTATGAGGGATTCAAGGATATTAAGCAGTCTGTAACAGCAAATCAGATTGATATCATCCCGACAGAAATTATCGATCGCACACTCGATGATGTAAGAAAAGCATCTCCAATTTTAAAACTGGTAAACATGGCACCGGCAAATGTAAAGAAATGGATAGTAGCATCACATTCAGGTGCAGCGGTGTGGGGGAATCTTACGGATGAAATTAAGGGCGAATTATCTGGAACTATTTCAGCACTAAATATCGAACTCCATATGCTGTCCGCATATCTGGTGATCCCGAAAGCAATCCGTGAACTTTCCATGGAGTTTGTAGATCGGTATTTTATGGCAATCCTTTCGGAAGCAATGCAGGATGGTCTTGTAAAAGGTTATCTGGATGGAGATGGAAAGACTGGGCCGATCGGTATTTTCCGTCAGATCGGAACCACAAATGAAGATGGAACAAATAAAGCGAAGACCGTTTTAAATAACATCACCAAATTCAGCCCGAAGGGACTTGCAAATGTAAGAAAAACTCTTACAAATAACGGAAAACGTGTTGTTACCAAACTGTATCTGATTTGCAACCCGGCGGATGAAGCGGAATATGTAGATCCGTGCATGTTTGGAGAAGCACTTACTGGTGGATATGTCAATAAAACATTCATTGATATTGAAAAGATCCCGGATGCTAACTGCCCGCAGGGTAAAGCAGCATTTACCATTGATGGACATTACACAATGGGTGCGACGGGTGTAAGAGTAACAGAATATGATCAGACCAAAGCGATGGAAAATGCGGATCTGATCATTGCGAACTGCTTTGCGAATGGACGAGCTGTTGATGATAATGTTGCAGTTATCTTCGACGTCACAAAACTTGAAGAGTATGTGATTAACGTACATCAGACATCTACTGCATCCGTTTAGTAAGAGTGAGGGCAGAGTATGAACGAAAATGAACTATCCATTCTTGTTGATGAGATGAGAGAAGAGTTCCAGATTCCTCCATACTGCGATGATAGACAGCTGAGAAATTTTGCAAAAGAAGGTGAACATACAGTCGGGAGATTGAATCCTGGCTGCAGCATCACCAAAGATTTGACGTATCGAATGCTAATGAAGAATTATATGTATTATTCTTATCACCATCGAGTAAGTGAGTTTTTTGAGAATTATGCAAGTGTGATCCTGACTTGGCAGATGGAGACGGAGGTGGACGTAAATGGCACTGCCTGAATACACTGACGGAGTATTTGAACTGTATCGCATCGAAAATGATGAGTCGGAAGATTATCCGGAAGAAAAGCTCCGTGATACCGGAATGCGCTTTTGGTATCGTGAGCTTGCGGTATATGACACCACCAGAGCAAAGCTATCCGCTGACAGCATCGAAGTGACGCTAAAACTCGCTATTCCACAGTATAAGCAGATTAACAGTAAATGTGTCTGTATTATTGGCGGAGAACAACACGAGATCTACAATGTGGCGCACATCACTACGAAAGATGGATTTAGAGAGTCGGAACTGACACTTAAAACGCCGGCGCATGACAGGGAGGTTATCGATGACACAGAAAGAATTGAGTGATATTCTACATGGCACCGGATGCCCGGTAAATGAAGGGATATCAAGCCTAAAAAATGAAAAAAACTTTCCGAGGATTGATTACTGGGAGATTGCCTGGGAAGATGTAGTTGCATCCGGAGAAGAGTATGCAGATAAAATTACCTGGCAAATAAGCTTTTATGCACAGAAACCGAGAAATCCAAAGCTTCTGGAACTTCGTGATACATTGCGAAAACTAGGATTTCATCCGATGATATCTCATGAATATAACACAGAGGACAGGATCTGGCACTCTTATTTTGCGATTGAAACAGATGGAGAAAGCTTATGAGCAGGTCATATTCTGGCGGAGAAATAACCTTTGATGATTCGGGGGTGGAAGATTTTGAGAAAATGCTGAAGCAATATGCGGCAAAAGCAGATCCGGAAAATGCATTGGATGCAATTGAAACCGGCGCGAAGGAATTTGTAAATGATCTGTTAAAGCTGCCAAAACCGCGAAGCGAAGTGAAAAAGCCAGGATATACCCATTTGATAAATACGTTTGCAATGGAAAGAGCCAGAGGCGAGATTAAAGTTGGATGGGGAAAATATTATGGTCCAATGGTAGAGCGGGGAACAAAGAAGATGGCAGCGAGAGCGCATTTAAAACCGCTTTTTGAACAGAACAAAGAAAAATATTACAGAAAAATGACTGAGAAGATATTTGATTAGGAGGCAGACATGGCGATTAAAACAAAGAAACCGTCGCGGAAACAGACGGTTGGAGCACAGTACCTGTGTTTTGCAAGTGCAGAAGAGACAGGGGACTATGAAGCAGATGTTGAAAAGACAGAAGTTGTGAAAAATGTAAAGATCACAGAAAATTCAGAGACAAGTGACGCTTATGCATCCGGAAAGGTTTATGACTCGGACACACCGATGACATCAATTGATGTTGAAGTGGAAGTGCTTGCTTTCCCAGACGATACGATTTCCAGAATGAGAGGAGATACAGTAGAAAAGAGTGGTCTGATTTTATCGGGAGCCAATTCGGAACGACCGTTTTTTGCTTATGGCAAGGTTGTTAAATTAAAAAACGGAAGCTGCAGGTATGAATGGTATCCAAAATGTAAACTTACTGAAAACTCAGACGATGTGGCAACATCAGAGGAAAAAGCCAGTGAGCAGACGGACACGATCAAGATCAGGGCATACCCGTTTGATATTGCGGGAAATATATTTACAAAGGTAACGGAAAGTACAGCACCAGAAGGGTTGACAGAAGAGAAATTCTTTGCAAAACCGATCCTGACAGATGCAGATCTGACGGCAGCTCTCTCATAAGGAGGGGTGAAACTTGGACGAAAAACTTATAACGCTCACGGATGGTACAAAACTGGAAGTGAAAGTAAATTTCTTGACACTCTATATGATTCAAAAAAATGGTCTTGCGAAAATTCTGACAGGTAAAAAAGAAAATGAATTATCTGAAGATGAAAACATGGAAGCAGCGGCAAAGTTGATCCATGTAATTTTAAGATCGAATGGATTAAAAGTGGATGAAGAGGAAGCAATGCTACTTACACCGATGGATCCGAAAGAGATAAGATTGCTATTCGATGAATTTGGAAAGAAAGTTGAAAAATATAAAAAAAAAGAGCAGGCGAAGAAAACGCGTCCGCCGAAGAGGAGGCGGAAGAGGAACCGATAGAAATAAACTGGGCGGAATATATGGTGGTTGCAAGAAAGATGGGGATGAATGAGGATGAATTTTGGAACTCAGACCCCGTCTTTTTTAATGAATGTCTGGAAGTGTTTGACAAAATGGAAAAACAGAAGGTAGGTGTAGGAGATGTCGAATGATTTAAAAACAGTAGGGTTGTCCTTTAAGGCGGACGGTGCTGTAGATTTCAAGAAATCATTGTCAGAAGTAAATAATGCGGTGAATGAAAATAGATCTGCATTCAAACTTGCAAAATCTGAATGGGACAAAAGCACATCTTCCGCCGAAAAGTTAAGGGTAACTCAGGAGTATTTACAGAATCAGACAGAAGCTTATACCGCCAAAGTGGACAGACTGACGGAGATCCTGAAAGCGCAAGAGAATGCAGAAGTAAGAGATGAGGCAGCAATATCAAAGACGCGGCAGCAGTTGGACAATGCGAAAGCATCTCTGAACAATTATAAAAGCGGTCTCGAAGATGTTAATAAAAAGTTAGAAAGCGGTGCTGCAACACTTGAAGACTATTCAAAAAAAGTTGGAAATTTCAGTGAGACAACTGGAAAAATCGGCAGCAGTCTAAATAAAAATGTGACAGCACCGGTTGCGGCAGCAACAGCCGGCATTATGGCGGCTTGGAGTCAAGTAGATGAAGGAATGGATATTATCGTTGAAAAGACCGGGGCAACAGGTGATGCACTGGAAGAAATGCAGAATTCAGCGAGAAATATTGCCAAAAGTATTCCGACAGATTTTGCCACAGCTGGATCGGCAGTAGGTGAAGTTAATACCAGATTTCATTTAACAGGACAGGAGTTGGAAAATCTTTCAAAGAAATTCGTAGAATTTTCAACATTGAATAATACGGACGTATCATCGTCAATAGATAGTGTGCAAAAAGCGTTAGAGGCATTCGGATTAGGTGCGGAGGATGCCGGCGCAATGCTTGATACAATGAACAAAGTTGGACAAGATACCGGAATATCAATGGATTCACTGTCGCAATTGATGGTATCAAATGCAGCGGCGTTGAAAGAATTAGGAATGTCAGCAGCAGATGCAGCTACGTTCCTTGGACAATGCGAAACGTCTGGGGTAGATACATCGGCAGTGATGACTGGTCTGAAAAAAGCACTAACAAATGCATCAAGCGAAGGAAAAACGATGAAAGAAGCATTGTCAGAACTTCAAAATACAATGCTTAATGCGGAAACATCTGCGGATGCTTACAATGCAGCAGTTGATCTGTTCGGATCGAAAGCTGGTCCGGCACTTGCGCAATTTTGTAAAGACGGGAAATTGAATTTTGAAGAACTTGGAGCATCCCTAGATGAAAATCTCGGAAGTGTTGAAGATACGTTTAATGCAACTTTGGATCCGGCTGATCAGTTCAAAATAACCTTAAATGAATTGCAAGATGCCGGATATGATGTGGGAAATGCACTTGGTCCGGTGCTTGCGGAATGCCTTCAGACAGTTACGCCGATACTGAAAGATTTGATTAGTATGTGGAATTCACTTTCTCCTGAAACACAGGAGATGATCATTAAATGTGCGTTGCTTGTGGCTGCGCTTGGTCCGGTATTTAGCATAATCAGTAAAGTGTCTGGGGGAATATCAGGAGTGATTGATGTAGGAGCGAAGATAGCTCCTGTGATGTCAAAAGCAGGGACGGCTTTTTCTGGATTTAATGCTATTCTTGCGGCAAATCCGATAATTCTTGTTATTGCGGCGGTTATAGCTCTAATAGCTATTTTTGTAACTTTATATAATAAGTGCGAATGGTTCCGCAAAGGAGTAAATTCTGCATTTGAGAGTATAAAGAAATTTATCCATACAACAGTGGAGCAGATAAAAGATTTTTTAAATTTCGATTGGAAGCTTCCGAAAATAAAACTACCGCATTTCAAGATAAGTGGAGGATTTAGCTTATCACCACTGAAGACACCAAAATTTTCTGTAGATTGGTATGCAAAAGGTGGTATTTTGAACAGCCCGACAATCTTTGGAGCAAACGGGAACAGCTTAATGGGTGGTGGAGAAGCCGGAAAAGAAGCGGTGCTTCCAATTGATTTACTGAAATCTTACATTCGAGAAGAAAATCAGGCGAACAATGAGATCCTCGCACAGATGATCGCTGAGGCGATTGCGGCAATGTCCTTAGTGGTAGAGAATAATATCACTCTTGGAGACAAAAAACTTGCAGAGGTTCTGGTAGATGCTGTCGTAAAGAAAATGTCACAGAACATCAAATGGAAGAAAGGAGCTGCAGGAATTTGATCGAAATTGAATACAACAAAATCCTTGCTTCCAGTCTTGGACTGTATATGAAAAATCTCCCATATATTCCGGCTGCAGTAAAAAAAGACTCTTCAGTAGAAATACCGGGGAGCGATGGCACAATGTATATTCTGGAAGGTGGATATGAATCAACAAAGATCAAGATAGATTTTAATTTTATCGGGGATGCTGACCGGTGGGATGAACGACTTGGACTTGCGAAGAAATGGTTATCAGCCAGAAATAAGCTGCTTCGGATTGGTTCGGATCCGGAGCATTTTTATAAAATATTAAAAGTAGAATTGGATGAAGCGGAACGAACCACAGAAAGGATTGGAAAATTTACAGCAACCTTTCTGACAAAAGATGGGCTGCGATATCTGGAAAGCGGACTCGGAGAAATGAAAGCCAGAGATGTGGTAGATAATCCATATGAAGTTGCGTATCCAATCTATAAGATTACTGGCGAGGGTGAGTGTACTTTAAGTGTTAATGGTGGAAAAATGGTGGCAAATATAGGGCAAAACCTAACCATTGACACAGGACGTAAGCTTGCTTATAGAGAGGACGGAACACTTAGTAATACGTCTGTGACTGGTGATTACGATAACCTCATTTTGATTGAGGGGAGAAATAAAATCGAAATTACGGACGGATTTGAACTGAAAGTAATTCCGAATTGGAGGTGTTTATAGTGATTCAGATTTATAGTGCCGAAAATAAAGATTATGATCACAATGGAGACATGACACTTCTTCCGGAAGAATGTTCTGTTCATGTGGTACTGAATGGCGAATGGACAGCCACATTAGAGCATCCGATTGATGATGAGGGCAGATGGAAATATATCAATGACAATGCAGTTGTTAAGATGCCATCATTCAATGGCGAACAGTTGTTCCGTATTAAAAATAAAGAAAAAAGAGATTCAGGAGTGAGTGCAGAGCTTACTCCTATCTTTTTGGATGCAAAAGAGGATTGCTTTTTATTGGACGTAAGACCAACTGAGAAGAATGGACAAGATGCATTGGACATCATGACCGCTCCGAACAAGATGTATTCAGCAAAGTCGGATATCAAAAAGTTATCTACAGCGTATTATCAGACAAAAAATCTGATTGAAGCCATCAATGGAAATGATGAGAACTCATTTATCAATAGATGGGGTGGCGAAATCCTCTACAATAACTATCAGATCACGATAGATGATCATGTCGGTGGTGATTATGGAGTGCAAGTCCTCTACGGCAAGAATATCGTCAAGGACGGATTTTCCGAAACGATCGACATGACGGAAGTTGCTACGAGAATCATTCCGAAGTCATACAACGGATATATGATTGCCGGAGACGCACCTTGGATAGATTCGCCACTGATTGAAAAATATCCAACAGTGCATTACAAAGTCATGTCTTTTGAGGATGTGAAAATGCGTGCAGATGCCTCAGAGGACGATGAGACAAACGGAACAATCATTTGCGATACGCAGGAACAGCTCGAAGGAGCGCTCAAAAAGAAATGTGAAGAACAGTATGCTGCAGGTGTCGACAAGCCGAAGATTACGATCAAAGCAGACATGGAGCTTCTGCAGAACACGGAACTGTACGAGGACGTGAAAGAGTTGGAAGCTGTATCACTTGGAGATACCGTCCACTGTAAACACTCTAAGCTCAGAATCGTATCTGATGCAAGAGTCATCGAATTGGAATGGGATGCTGTAAGGAATAAGCTTATTTCGGTCACCCTGGGAAAATTCCAGTACAATTTTTTAAATAACGTATCGTCCATCATGAATAGAGTTGAACAGGCTATCCGCTCAGATGGTAGTCTTATTGGACAGCAAGTGCAAGGTACGATCAATGGAGTTAAGGCGCAGCTTAGAGCACAGTCATCCATTGCAAAAAAGCAGACGGTCCGTGCGGTATTGTTTGAGGATTTGGATCCTGACTCCCCAACATTTGGAGCAATGTGCTTAGGCACGCTCGGATTTGAGATTGCATCAGAGCGTACGGCTGATGGAAGAGATTGGAAGTGGAGTACATTCGGAACAGGTCAAGGATTCTTTGCAGATTTTATTGTGGCCGGAACAATGCTTGCTGACCGTATCAAAGGCGGAACGTTGGAATTAGGCGGTGCTGGAAATGGTAATGGAGTTGCAAAAGTGCTTAATGCTGACGGAAATGAGATTGTGCGATTAGACAAGGATGGTGTGTACGCAAAAGGCAAATATGTCTGTGCTAACACGGATGGGAGTCAGACGGCTACCCTTTCAAATGGAAAATTAACATTCAAGACCGAATCTTACGAGGTTGTCATCCGTGCTGGTGCGATCGGTGGATTGACAGGACTTATGATCTATCCAGAGCAAGGTGCTGTTAGAACAAAATTCCTCTCTATTGGAGATAAATTATCTGCAAGGTTTGACAATATATCGCTTCTGGCTTCGGGAAAAACAACCATCGGTGGAGCATCTCTTGAGGTGCAACGTGACGGAAAAGGATATTCCGGCAAGACCGGAAAAGCTGTCTTTTCTGACGGAACTTACCTCGAATACGTCAATGGATTTTTGGTTGGTGGAAATACGAAAGAAGGTGGCTTTTAATGGCTTGGACCATCGGAAATTACGCTCTATCACAAGAGCAGATGAATGCAAATGCGTTGGAAGTGTATAAATATCTCTCAGCAAGAGGATGGTCGCTAAATGCAATTGCTGGATTGCTTGGTAATATGCAGAGTGAGTCCTATGTCAATCCTGGAGTGTGGCAGAGTTTACAAGCGAACAACTATTCGGGTGGGTTTGGTTTTGTGCAGTGGACTCCTGCCACGAATTATACGGACTGGGCGCGCCAGAACGGATATGATATTGCAGATCCGAACGGTCAGCTGTATTGGATTGACGCCTTGTCGGAGACGACAGGACAGTGGATTCCAACAAGCGCTTACAATATGTCGTGGAGCGCATTTAAAAAGTCAGGATCCTCGCCGGAAGAACTCGCCAGTGCATTCCTCAAAAATTTTGAACGCGCCGGAGTAGAGGTTGAGTCCAACAGACGGTCACAGGCTCGGAGTTATTTTAATTTACTCGGTCAGTACGGTAAAAATGCCAAAGCTGTAGAGTCTGCAGTTCAATGGGCGATTGGAATTGCAAATGATAATAGTCACGGATACGATCAAGGGAGTCGCTGGGGTCCAGACTATGACTGCTCCTCATTACTGATCACTGCCTATCAGCAAGCCGGAATCAAGGTTAAGGATGCCGGTGCGACATATACCGGAAATATGTACTCTGCATTTTTAGCGTGTGGATTTGAGGATGTGACAGGATTTGTCAATCTGTCAAATGGTAGCGGAATAAAGCGAGGAGATATCTTACTAAACACAGCAAGCCACACTGCTATGTCGATCGGCAATGGTCAAGTAGTACAGGCGAGCCAGAATGAGCTTGGCGGTGCTACGGGAGGTCAGAGTGGTGACCAAACAGGACGAGAAATATGGTGCACGAATTATTATAATTTCCCGTGGAATTATGTCCTGAGATTGTCGCACAGTGAATCAGGCGGATCGTCAGGCGGAGCATCAACGTATATCGTCAAATGGATTCCAGGGTAGAAAGGATAAACTATGAATACAATTAAAAGGGATGTGTATGTGTTAAAAAATACCATCAAAATTCCGATTGAAATCACGCAAGGCACTGACATGATCGGAATCGAATTTACGGTCAGGGATTTTACGATTCCGGCAACGGCAGCAGTTGTGGCTTATGCAAATCACAAAAGCATGAGCAGACCTAATTCCGCTCTGTGCGAACTGGCTGATAATGTGATTGCGTTTTCCCCGAGTTCAGGTTTTTTTGCTGTTGGAATGAATGAGTTGCAGATCAGGATCATTAATGAAGACAAGACACTAGTATCTTTTGCGGAAAAAGTAAAATGCTCTGGATCTGCTGGATTTCCAGACGATGAGGAAGAAGGCAAACAGACTCTTGTCGAGCAGGCGGTCACGGCGGTAAGCAAAGAATCTGGCGAAAGAAAAACCGCTGATGAGAATGAAAAAGCACAGCGTATTGCAGGCGATCAAGAAGAAAGAGATGCAAGGATTGAAGCAATCAATCTCGAAAAGAGTGAAAGAGATAAAGCGATTGAAGCAGAGAAAAACGCAAGAATCAAGGCAGACGATGAAATCAAAGCGAATCGCGCAAAAACTCTCGATGCGGTAAAAACCACTACAAAAGAGGGTACATTTGTTGATGCCTTGGCGGTTAAAGAACTGAGCGAAAAGATGGACGGTATAGACGTAAAGACGGAGAATCTTGGAAAGAAGATTGCTATATTTGTAGACTCAGTTGTAAAAGGTTCAGTTAGCTTTAACACATCGGACTACTTAAAAGATGGAGTCAAATACGCTTTTACCGTAACCGTGTCCTCGGCTGTTAACGATACATCTTGTGCGCAGGAAATAAGCTGCAAGCTTAATAATACGCTGATTGGCCAGAATGGTAATTACTATAAATTATCATCTACATTTTGCGGACGATGCTCAAAAGGAGACACAATCCTTGTTACGTCATACAAAAATGGCGGGGAGTGGAGCATGTTTAACACGAGACTGATTTTTGTTCCGGTAGATTAGGAGGTAATGGAAAATGGCGGAAATCAATTATATCGAAATTAATGCGGAAAATCGCAGTATTACGATTCCACAAAGCGAAAAACTACTTGGAGTCGAAAATGACAGCAAGGCAATCCGAAAGTACTTCCGATGTCCGAAAATTGTCGGAGATGGAATTGACCTCACAAAATCCGATGTGCATATCAACATCCAGAATGCATCAAATAAGGTATCCGGAAAAGACAGATACAATGCCGAGAATTTAAAGGTGTCTGGCGAAAATGTAACTTTTGAGTGGAGTCCTCTGCGGAAAGCTACATCACACAAAGGCACTGTCAGATTTAGCGTGTGCGTGACTGAAGAAGGTACAGACAGAGAATGGAATACCACGATCGCGACCTTGAACGTGTTAGAAGGCGAAGAACTTTTTACAGAAAAAGAGCGTGAAGAAAGAGGCTCTGACTTTGCCGGAATCCTTACTGCGGACGCAACCGCGGATGCAGACAGCATTGAACTCGGAAAGAGCGCCTGTGTGAATGGAAAGAAAATTGAAGGGACGTTGACGAGCAAAAATGAAATTAAAGCAGTTGCAAAAAAAACGGAACTATCATCCACACCAATAATCATTCCGAACTATGGTCAGAGTACAATGCCGGTGCTTAAGCATACAATTGAAGTCTCTCTTGCAGATGCAAATAAACCAGTCCTGTTAAAAGGAGACATTAAAAAAACGGTTGTGTACAACGAGGCAGGCAGTATTTATGGAGATGCAAAAGCGTCAGATGTAAGAGTCGGAAAAACATTTACGTCAAGCAATGGCGTGAAAATTACAGGAACGCTGGTAACTAGCGAGGTCAAGTACGGAACAATAACCGGAAAAGGAATGAATGGCCAAGCGATTGAAACTGGACTTAGCAATGTGTCGAGATTCATAATGGCGAGAAAATTTCCGAGCAGTAATGCTAAACACGGAATCTTATCGTTGGTGTATAAGGACGGAAAATTAAGCGGAATAGCTGGATTTATCGGAGTTGGCTACAACTCGGTGGATAACCACAGTATCGGTACAGTTGCAATAAATAAAGGAACCATAACTTACACGCCAAAAACCGATGAAGAAATGTCCGCTCTTACAGAGGGTGACACCTACGACTGGATTGCGATTGGAGAATAAAAGAATAGGAGAATCAACATGAAAAGAAAAAGAAGAAAATTAGCAGCGATTATCTGCGCACTTACACTGGCTCTTTCCAGTGCCGTACCGGTATTGGCGTGTACGCCACCACTTAAACCACCGTCTGTCGAAATCCCAGATATTACTTTTCAGCCAGATGATGCTCTGAAAGAAGCTATCAGCAATGCTGCAAAAAACTGGATTTCGAAATGCATCCTCGGTACTCCGACAGTGGAGTATGCATCGTATTACAAGAGTACATCAAGGTATTTTAACTACAGTTACGTGGCAGTCAAGTGGTCAGAAGTTGAAAATGCAACGTCCTACAAAGTGCGTATCACAAAAGCTGACGGAACATGGAAAGAATACGATACGACCTATACAGCATTTTATTCTACCAATTACACTGATGATTTTATCGCAGATGGTATGGACGGAGCCACAGTAAGAGTTAAAGTTTATGGCAATAACGATACATTTGGCTGTTGGTCAGATGATACTAATATTGCGAGATTTGGATATTAGGAGGAAGAGGAGCAGTAGTATGAACAATATCGTATCTGTAAAATTAGATTCCAGATATGCATCCACGCTGGGGGTATGGCAGTATGATTACGGTCAGGTGCTCCGGATCACAGGTCCGGAACTTCCACCGGCAGTAGAAGTGCAGTTTTCGCTGACCGAGAAATCAGGAGAGACATTATCCAGAGTCGGCACGACAGTGGATGGAGTTACAGAAGTAAAGATTCCGGATGAATTACTGACACACAGTGCGACAAGTAATTACCGGATCTATGCTTATATCTATCTGACAGATGAGACTTCCGGGAACACCAAGTATGAAATTACAATCCCAGTCAGGGTACGTAGTAGGCCAACCTCTCCGGCAGAAGATCCAGAGACGGATCCGGATCTCTTTAGGGAGACGGTAGTAGCGGTCAATACATCTGCTGAACGAGCGAAGATGGCAGAGCAGAATGCAAAGGAAAGTGCGACAGAAGCCGGTAAGTATGCTGCTAGTGCATCGGAGAGTGCAGTTACAGCAGAAAAGACCAAGGAAGATGCTCTTAGGAAAGTTGGAGAGAAAAAGCGGGAAGTAATCGAAGCTATCCAGAATCAGGAAGAGACTTCTGTAGGCAAGATTACTACTCACACTGATGGCGAGATCCAACGGATTCAAAATCAGGCTACAGATTCTAAGGCAGGGCTTGAGCAGACCATTACAAATGCTGATGCGTCCAAGAAAGAACTTGAACATTCTATTGAGACAGCCGGTACTTCTAAGACAGCACTGGACAAGTCGGTGGAGCTGGCGGGAACTGCAAAGACAGAGTTGGATACGTCCATCCGGGAAGCAGGAACTGCCAAGATTGCATTAGATGAGTCTACAGAGACGGCAGGAACGGTTCAGGAAACTCTGAGTGCGACTGTGAAGCAAGCGGGTGCATTGGACACTTCTCTTGGTGAGGAGATTGAAACTGGGACACAGCTCAAGACAGACCTTATAGCATCTGGCGAAAAAGCAGTCCAAGATATTCAGACAGCTGGAAGTGAACAGCTGGGTAAGATGCAGGCAGTGGCGGAAGAGTTCACAGCTGATCGGGAGCAGATTGCGAAGAATAAAGAGGATATTGGTTCACTAAAGGAAGATATTACTGCGCTGCAGAAGCACCAGAATGTGCTTGTTGGCAGCGAGACGGGCAACCCTATCGCCGTTGACGATGCTTTTACCGCGCCGCTGTGCGGTCTGACTGTCTACGGCAGAAGCACGCAGGACGGCACGCCCACGCCGGATGCCCCTGTGCCTATCGTGAGCGCTGGTGACAGCGGGAGCGTGGCGGTGAAGTTGACGGGAGCAAACGTGCTAGAGGGCACTAAACTTGGTGTGAAATCGACCGTATACGGAATAACTTACACTACCTATGAAAATGGTATTTTAATTACTGGTACGGCTACCAACACTTTTACCATAGCCTTACACGAGGACAACATATAACCTTTAACTCGTGGTATTTACTACCTAACGACTAGGGGGCTAAGTCCTTCTGCTATGCTCAACTTCTATTTCATCGGGAAATTTTCCTCTGATATGCAAAACCAGAAAGTAACAGTTACCAGAGATGTGGAGTTTTCACTCCGCTTGCAAATCTTAAAAGGTGCAACGTTAAATACCACTGTTCAAGTGTCTTTAACGAGAAACAAAATCACCGCTTACTCCCCCTATCGTGAACAGCTCCTCATCCTGCCCACTCCCAACGGGTTACCCGGCATCCCTGTCACGTCCGGTGGCAACTACACGGATGAAAATAGGCAGCAATGGGTGTGCGACGAGGTGGACTTGGAGAGAGGGGTGAAGGTGCAGAGGGTAAAAGTGAAAGAGTTAAATCCTGGTGATAAGTGGTCGTATCAAAAGTTAGCTAGCGGAAACAACAATTTTCAAGTTCGTATGCTTAATGCAGATATGGCTAAAAACTCTGTCCGGTCTATTTGCAACATACTACCATTTAAGAATGTTATATGGAATGACAGTATTCAGAATCTGCCGAAAATATACGCAAACAACCAGGAAATTACTGCCAGTTTTCCGCCAAGCTCTGAGTATTCGTCACTTGAAGCCTTTAAGCAGTTGCTGACGAATGTGAAATCCGTTATCTACTACGCCCTCGCCACTCCCATCGAAACCCCGCTTACCCCTGCTGAAATTGCTGCTTACAAAGCCCTCACAGCTTACGCGCCCGACACAGTAGTGCAAGCGAGCGACGGCGCAGGCATCAAGCTGGACTACCAGCGGGATGTAAATCTCGTCGTCAAAAATCTTGAGGATGCCATTGCATCCATGACTACTACCTAAAGGAGGTATACATTATGGCTATCAAAAGTAAAGCACGGCACGACCTGACATTGCGCAGCATCAAGCGCGAAATTGTTGCAGGCAGAGATGTGGCCTATTGGCTTGACAAGGCTTACAGTCATCTGGACAGTGGATTGCTGACTGAAGAGGACATTGCCGAGGTGGAAGCCCTGGCACAGGCGTATTATGATGTGCTGGATGCCGAGGACAGCAAAACAGACGAGCCTACCGAGGATGCTGAAACAGTTAGTTAAATGGGGCCTTGATTACTTGTTAAAAAACCACTAAATACAAATACAGGAATAACCAATAAAAAACAAGAAAAGGAATATCCATAAGTTCTGAATATTCCTTATGAGGAAGCTGGAGAGGATGCCACGGAAGAAAACCGATACAGAATAAGTATTGGAAAGTGCCCTCCTTTGCCGTATAATAGCGGTGAAAGGGGGAGTTGTCCTATGGGAATTTTTAGAGATGATTGGCAAGAACTTACGGAATCAAGAAATGTTGGCTCGATATATTTGACCCATTTAATCCGTGGGCGAAGCGATAAATATTCTTACAATACATTGTTAAAAATACTAGAAAGTGGATTTTTGAGAGCTTCATTTTCAAGAAGAAATAATTGCGATACCGTAAAAGGGAACCAAAAGGTTGTATGTTTTCAAGATACTTCTTTTGATGCAATGCAAGAAATAATCACAGGTGAGAAATGGCTCGATCGTGAACAGGGATATCGTGAGTTTGGAATCCAAATGCCGAAAGAGATTTTGTTCTATAACGGTGCAAGACCAGTGATTTACGATAAAGCCAATGAAATTATGGAATTGATAGATGAGAGCATCTATTGGAGAGTCGTAAATCTTGATTTGAATATTGCTACTTGGCAATATGTAGATTGGACACACGAACATGAGTGGAGAATCCCGGGAGATGTAATGTTGGAAAGTGGAGATTTCAGAGTTATTGTGAAAACAGAAGAATATAAAAAACGTCTTATACATGAACCGGGAATGAAAAAATTGATTAAGAAGCCAAAGAACATCATAGTTTTTGAAAATGAGGTATCGAAGAACATCGAACTCTCCTGAAAATATCTTAACCATTACATTATCTGATACAATCAAAAATAAAAATATCAGAGAGGTAATGAAAATGGAGAAATGTGAATTTTGTAGCAGAATGGTGCTTTTGGGAAAGAAAGATGTGAGCAATCTTCTTGGCGCACGCCCGGTTGTACTCGGCGATGGAGAACCAGTAAAACGGTTGGAATTATGGCTATTCGGTGGTGAGGTAGACGAACAAAGTGTACTGCATATTGGGGTATCTGATTACGGCGGTGAAGAAACCATGATGGAAATGAATATACCGATTAACTACTGTCCGAGATGTGGCAAGAAATTATAACAGAATAACAGACAAAAGGCAGACTCTTCAGAGCTGTCTTTTTTTAATGGAGAAAATATGGATATCAGAGCAAAACCTAGAAGCCTTATTTTATTACATAGAATAAGAAAGAGAGACAGATGCAGTGAAAGAATTTTTGATGCAGACATATACACTGATTCTTCCTATTGTGCTAGGTTATATCATCTGGCTGTTGAAGAACCAGAAGCATTACAGAGATGCAAACAGCAAGGGAACGATGATTCTCTTAAAAGTAAAACTGTTTGAGTACCATGATAAATATATGGAACTTGGTTCTATCCCACCTTACGCATTTGAAAATTTTTGTGATATGTACGAATCGTATCACGAATTAGGCGGGAACGGAACTGGAACAAAGATGTATGAAGAGATTAAAGACCTTCATCTAAACAAGAAAAAAGGAGATTGATATTATGGAACAGATTATGAGTTATGTAAAACCAGAGCTTGTTGTCGTGGCAGTTGTCCTGTATTTTATCGGAATCGGACTAAAAAAATCTGAAACCGTAGCAGATAAATACATTCCGGCAATCCTTGGAGTTGTTGGAGTTGTAATTTGCGGAATCTATGTTGTTGCAACTTGCGACCTTAAAGGTACACAAAATATCGCAATGGCAATTTTCACAGCAATTGTTCAGGGCATTCTGGTTGCGGGACTTAGTAATTATGTAAACCAGGTGTTTAAACAGTTAAATAAAGCTGAGTAGACAGCACAAAGACGGAAAGGAGAGATACTATGGCACATTTATATGTAATAGCCGGTCATGGTGCCGGTGATTGCGGAGCAGTAGGATATGGATATACGGAGGCAGAGCGTGTACGTGCGCTCGCTTCCAGATTATCCGCTTTAGGTGGTAACGATGTAACTGTAGCTGACATGAACCGGAACTGGTACGCAGACAATGGAATCATGAGCCTTAATATTCCGAAAGATTGGCAGATTCTGGAATTACACATGGACAGCAATGTTCCGTCTGCAAAGGGCGGTCATGTAATTATTGAGGAGGGCTATAGTCCAGACCAGTACGATACGGCACTGGCAAGCTTTATCGGCTCGTTTTTTCCGGGACGTGCAAAAAATATCATTCCAAGAAGTGACCTTGCAAATCCGTGGAGAGCAGCACAGAGGGGCTACAGCTACAGACTACTGGAAAATGGCTTCATTACCAATTCTGGCGATCTGAACAAATTCAACGGTCAGATGGATGATCTGGCAAGAGGTATCCTTAATGCATTCGGCATCGCTACGGCATCTCCGGCAAAAGAGGATTCTGACGGTAAAGTAACAGCTGGTGGAACATCTCAGGACTCCGTACAGCATTACGGTAAGGTATCCTACCAGTCACATATCCGTGACATCGGATGGGCGTGCTGGCAGTCTGATGGTCGTATGTCAGGAACGACAGGACAGAACCGGAGAATCGAAGCGTTCCGACTTATTCCTGTCGGAGAAACAGACGTAGTAGTGCATATCAAGGATGTAGGCGATAAGGAATACAAGAATATCTTCAAAGACACAATCCTTGGCACCACAGGACAGAACAAGCGTATCGAAGCAATCAAGATTGCCGGCAAGGATACGCCGTACATCTACAGAGTCCACCAGAAAAACATCGGATGGACAGATTGGACATTCAATGGAAACTGGGCTGGCACAAAAGGACAAGGCTTGCAGATTGAGGCAATCGAGATTATGGCTGCTAAATTCCTTGTCAATCCACACGTCCAGAACAGAGGCTGGTTAGGAGAGAGAGCTTGCGAGAATATCATTGGTATCACGGGTCACAATCTCAGGCTGGAAGCTTTTAAAATCAATCCGCTGAACATCGAAATCAAGGCAAAAGCGCACATTGAGGGTATCGGCTGGAAAGATTATGGAACGGTCACAAAAGACACTGTAATCGGTACCACAGGACAGAATAAGCGTATTGAGTGCTTATGCTTTGACGGAGATTTTGAGTATCGAGTGCACGTAAAAAATTCCGGTTGGACAGACTGGACGAAAGCCGACGGCGTATCTACACTGGGTACAGTCGGACAGGCATTGCAAATTGAGGCGATTCAGTTTAGATAGTTTCGCAACATTCCTTTAAAATATCCTATTATAAATAAGGAAGAAAATACTTCCATCTTGTATGTGCAAACGAATCAGCACATACAAGATGGAAGTAAAAAAGATCAGCGAGAAATACGCGGAAAAACGTCTATGGAAAAAGAAGAATGCCGTTGGCCATGGGCGTTTTTCTCTGTTTTTGTAAAATTTATTCTTTCAATCACATTCTTCAAAGCTGTATTTTTATCTGCAGCATCAAAAGTATCCCATGCGTTTAGAAGCTCCTGACATTTAGGGACAAATGTGGAGCGGTTCTTTTTCGACAAATCGAGACGCACGATATCAGCATTCACAGATTCAATTTTCTTATCAAAATCTTTTATTTTATCTTCCAGAGCAGTAGAACGCTCAAAGAAAATCTCTTTTGTATAAATCCCCTGCTCTAATAAATCGAATAAGGATCCTCGTTGCTTTAGAGTTGTCTCCTTTTCTTTTTCCAAATTCACAAGAATGGACCGGAGAGATTCTTGCTCGGAATCATCTGTACTTTCAAAATTGTTTACCTTGTAGTCAGCTATGTAGTTGCGGATCCATTCCAGGACAGCGTTTTCGAGTTCTTCAAGTTCAATAGCTACAGTGGCGCATCCGGCATATTGGCAAATAAGATAATCACGAGGCTGTTTGGCGGACATTTTTTTTCTAACCATGACACGCCCACAACAAGAACACCGGACAATTCCGGCGAACGGGTTCTGAATTCTACAGCTACGTTTTACCGGAGCGGTCATGGAAGAGTTTACAGAGTTCGCCCGGTAATAGAGATCTTCCGAGATACATCCAGGATGTTTTCCTTTTACTAAAATATAATCATCTGCCTTCGGACGGCTGGTTGTGATTTTTCCATTTACAATTGCTTTTTGTGATTTTCGATAATTCCAACGTAACATTCCTATATTTACAGGGTTTGAAATGATTGTTTTTACAGTAGCCGGATTAAAAGGCTTTCCACTACGAGAAACGATTCCCATGCCGGTTAATGCAGAACAGGTCTTCTGGAATCCGTATTTTTTATTTCCCATAAAATCATACATCAGTTTCAAAACCGGATTTTCTTTTTCGTCTGGTACGAGCGTAAAATGCTTGCAATCATCCGCTTTTACACGCCTCCAACCGTATGGAGCGATGTTGCCGACATAATATCCGTCTTTTACAGATCGAATACGCCCAGCCTGCATCCTACGTTTAATAGTGGCATATTCACGCCGGGACATAAAAAGAGAGAACTCGAAGTATTCATTGTCGTTCTCAATCGCTGGATTATAAGTCTTTCCTGGAGTAACGATCAGAGTGTTGGAGTAGAAGAAAGCTCTCTGAACACGTCCTTGATCAATAGTGTCACCTCTGGCGAGACGTTCCACTTCCATAACAAGGACACCTTCCCAGATACCGGATTCAACTTCGGATAAAAGGCGGACCATTTCCGGTCTAGCATCGATGCTATCTCCGGATACGACTTCTCTGTAAATAGCTCCGATCGGAAGGCTTCTGGCACGTGCAAGTTCAAGAAGAGTTTCCTCATGACGTTTCAAAACATCAATTCCGAGTGCTTCGAGGTCGGAATCTTTTCTGGATTTTCTTAAATAAATTACATACATAATGTATCAGCTCCTTTGTATTTTATGAAAAAAAGGGTACAAAAATAACAGCCTGAGAACTTTTGTTCTCTTGCGTGGCTGCTCCGGAGATGATACAATATTATTTGGAAATTGGGTATCTCTTCGGAGTACTTAATAGAGAAACATATTGGCGTATGTTTCATCGCTCGACCGTTCCTGTTGGCGCAGGAGCGGTTTTTATTTAATGATCAGATAAATAACCTTTATCTTTTAATTCGAAAATCTTTTTGTGTAAAGAAACTGTCGTTTTATAACTTCTAGCCATAAGAAAAAACGGAAGACTAAATATAATAAAAATCATTCCGAAGGCTAAAGAATAGGAAAAACCAATCAGCCCAAAAAGAAGTAAAGGAATGGCAAAAACAAGAGAAAGAATACTGCATACGCTATAAAGTTTAATTTTCTCAGGTTTACCATTCGGTTTTATAATTGCTTCTCGATCTTGATCAAGGACAAAACCAATCTGGATAAGAGAAGAGTATTTCTTCTTTTCTTGTGGTGTCAATATTTTTTCTAATTCAGGATCCACAGAAACTACTGATACAATCTGCTCATTGGCGTGGGCATGAGTGTGTGAAACATTATGCGAATCAGAAGATGATAACCCTTTATGGATGTCATTCACACCAAAAGTTGTTTTATTGTAGACTTTATTATACGCAGCCTTTTTCGGATCTTTAATCCATCCGGATCCTTTCTTCCCATATCCGGGAATAACAGCTTTTTTAACAGCTCTTTTAGCTTTTCCGGTTGTTCGCGCCTTAATGCTTTTCTTGACACTGGGTTTTCTCATTCCTACTTTCATTTTTGGCATCCTTTCTGTTGCTATCGTGTAAACATTGTAAGGTACAGCAAATCGTATGAATATCATCATCCGTCAGTTCATCGAAATTATCAAGTTGCGATTGAATAGAACTGATCAGAGAATCTTTTGCATTACAGCTTTGTTTGTCGGAGGAGCGCTGTAAGACCGGTATTTATATCGCGAAAGGACAAGAATACAGCAACCAGCGCAAGAACGGCGAAAAGCATTTCATAGCAAAAAGCATTCGCTCTTTGTTCCTCATTGGTAAAATCCCCCTACATTTACATGCATAGATTTTAATTATAGTTAGATAATAATCCTATGGAAATTTTATTATCTAAAATCATGCACGAAAGAAATCTAACGGTACGTCAAGTAGAACAGATGACCAAAGTCCCAAAATCCACCATAAATGATATTATGAATGGAAAATCACCGCGGTTGGACACATTGGAGCAGTTGGCAGCAGGACTGAAAGTCAAAATATCTGATCTATATGACTCTCCGTACAAATAAGTGTCCGAGTTCTCGGACAAATTTAAAAATCGCGTTACTTCTCCAGTTTTGGATTGTTATTATAGTAGAAAGTATAATAAACAGAACAAATGTTTGCGAAACTCTTGAAAATATTTGCTACAAGATGTAATATAAAAACAAACATACGTTCGGAAACGCCGAGACTGGAGGGGTACGAAATGAGTAATGAAGAGTACAAAGAATACATAATTGAAATGATCCAGAAAATCAACAATCCAGAACATCTCAAACATATATTCAATTATGTACATAAGTTTTTTATCAGGAGAACGGGCAGGTAAGCCCGTTTTTATTATGTAAAAATACTCTTCAAATATTCTTTTAATACCTGTCTTTGATCAGCTGAAAGTTCCAGATACTTTTCAATAATTTTCTTATCAATATCATCCAGATTATAATCTTCAGCAATCTCATCAACCACACTTTCAGGAGTGCCAGTGAACATGTCACCTTTTCCTTCGGTAAGCCAGAAATAATTTACACGAAATGTTCTGCATATAGCATTTAATACAGTATTGGAAGGATTTCTCCTGCCTAATTCGTAATTTGCAATTGTATTTCTTGCTGAACCAATTCTTTTTCCAAATTCTTCTTGGCTTAATTCAAGTGCTTCTCTCAATAATTTAATTCGTTCGTTCGTATTGCTCACCTCCAATTTATTTTAATTATATCATGAATGTTCTCAATGTCAACAAAAACATGCAAAAAATATGTTGACAAAGTGCACAACGGGACATATAATGTTCTCAAAGAACACGAAAGTAGAGCGAGGTGAGAACATATGAAATATAAAACGGTATATGCAGACACAGTAGAAAAGAAAAAAGATGATGCAAAAGAATTGGTTGCCATCCTAAATAAGATTCCAGAAGAAAAGAAAGGTGAAGTCATTGGAATCGTAAAAGGATATGCGCTTTGTGCAGAAAATCAGAGGAGGTGATGGAAGAAAATGAACATTTGCGAAGCAACAAAGAAAGCACTGGAAGAAAACAAGTGTATAAGAGAGAAACCTTATAAGGTAAAAGTAAAACCTATAAAGGGAGATGTCGGGACGATAATGGGACTGGATGGGAGCCATCCTGTTAAAGGATGGCAGCCAACAGCCAGAGAGTTGATTTCTGAGTCGTGGGAAGTTATGGAATAAATTGATTATACTCGGCTCTGGCGGGAGCCTGTAAGAAAAGTATAGGAAATAAATTTGATATTTGCAACCAATGAAGGTGGTGAGAAAAGATATGAAATGTCCTAAATGTTTAAAGGAGATACCAGAAGATAATTTTTGTGGATTTTGTGGAGCAAAACTTAGAGAAAAATGCGAATGCTGGGTATTGAAAAGACACAATTACTCATGCTGTGAAGAAGGCTGCCCGGGATTATGGGCTCCTGATTAAACTTGTCGGGAGAAGGTGATGAAGTGGGAAAGAAATATGTAAAATGGGAATTTTACGAAAACGGTACAGATGAAAGTATTTCTGGAGAGAAAGTAAATGAAATTATTGAGGAAATCATTGGAATAATGCGCAAGAACGGAATAACGGTTGGTGCAGCGCGAAAGATTCTGGAAGATACGATTTCCTCAATAATAGAAGAGACAAAAATTACATAGAGCGTTCTAGTATTTCGCGGAGAGTGAGCACCTGACGCTCATTTCCGGAAGAAATAAATGTGTCTTTGCGTGTGACTGGGATATGGATGTAATTTTTTACATTCAAAGTAATATCTTCGCTGTCTGAACAATTACCAAAAGAATAATCTATGTGAAAATGCACAGTATCAACTGGAAGCTTGGTTACATCATATTCAAGCAATTTTGTTTGACCGGGAGCCAGAATAATACCATTTACATAATCGAACTGTTCGCATAAAAGAGGAAACTTTTGTGGAGTTGTCTTCAAAACAGAATCATATGTAAAATGTGTAATTTTTGCGGGGGAAGTTCCAAAATTTTTCAGTACGAAAAAACTGGTTTGTTCGCAAATTGTAATGGCATCTATGTAGATGGAAATAACAGGCTTGGATGCGTTTTTTATCATTTCCGAGTTTTGCTTTATGGATTTAAGCGAAATGATAATTGCAATGACGCTTGTTAAGAGCGAAACCAGAATCCCCAGGAGCTGAATAAAATTTGATGCGTCTAAATTTCCCATAAAGGACCTCCTTTCTCTGGTACTTGGCATGGCAATGCCTGCAGTTAAAGTATAGGAGAATCTGATGAAAAGGGCAACAGGAAAGAAAGAGGTGATGAAATGCAGGAATTGTTGAAAATTAGTTATGAAGCAGAAAATCCGACTGTTTCAGCAAGAGAGTTGCATGACCAGCTGAATATCGGGACCAAATTCACAACATGGTTTCAAAGAATGACAGAATATGGATTTTCTGAAAATACAGACTACAAAACTTGCTACCCAAATTTGGGAAGCGAGAACCACGGTGGACAGAACATGGTTGACTATCAGATATCTGTGGATATGGCAAAAGAGATTTGTATGATCCAGCGATCACCGGAAGGCAAGCGGATCCGCCAATACTTTATAGATCTGGAGAAAGCATGGAACACACCGGAACAGGTATTTGCCAGGGCATTAAAGATGGCAGACAAGACTATCGAAGAACTGAAGCACAATAATGCAGCCCTTCTGGAAGACAATGTCCGGATGAAACCGAAAGAAGCCAGAGCACAATCTTGATTGCGGATCTCGCAAAGCTCCTGAAGCAGAATGGCGTGGATACCGGTCCGAAGAGACTCTTTGAGTGGCTGCGTGCGAATGGTTATCTGATCCGGAGGAAAGGAACAGACTATAATATGCCAACGCAGAAGTCAATGGAGCTGCAGCTGTTCCAGGTAAAAGAGTCTACGGTAAATAATCCGGATGGATCCGTGAGAATCAATAAAACTACAAAGGTTACAGGCAAAGGTCAGCAATATTTTATCAATAAGTTTTTAAAAGAGTAGGCGAGGACAAAGTAAGAAGGACAATCTGGACAGCATAGCATAAAAAGAGGTGATGATAGATGATTGTTGAAACCATGCAGATCGGAAACGCAACCATACGGGTGCATGATGATTGTTTTAAAAAGACGAAAGAGGAAATGCAGCAATGCGCAGATGGATTTTTCAGAGTTCTGATTGAAGCTGCAGAAAGAAAAAAGGAGAAAACCGCGTAAGCGGTACCGGTTGGACAAGCAAAGGAGGGATGAAAAATGTTTTATAAGATCGCAAAGACACTCAGCGTAACGGCAAGTATTATCGGAATCTTGATGATGGCTGGTGCGTGCTCAGTGAAAAGTCAGGAGCTGTTTTATTTATATGCAGCACTTGGAATCACAACACTTACTACCGGAGCATTTGCACTGGAATATTTCCGGATACGGGAATGGCAGTACCGAAAAAGGAAAATAAGGGAGGCGAAGGAGCATGCCAGAAGAGAAGCAGCGTAAGAGCATCCGAGTGGGAGAGATCGACAAGATGATCGAAACACTCGAATCTCTGGAAAAAGTAGACAAGACTGCGGATTACCACAAACGGATGGCAATTGCATATTTAAAGAATTTCGCAGATTGCCTGGATGATAAAGGCGTAAAGACAATAAAAGTGCAAGGATAAAGGAGGACAAGAAATGAAAACAGTAAAAGTAACACCGGATAACATCATTTCAGTAATTGATGTAAACTTTGATGATTTCCGTGATCTGCAGAAAGCAGTAGGCGGGCATTTTGAAACTGTAAGCACAAAAACCTTGTATGAGACGTTTAAAATGCCAATGATCATGCTGGTGGATGAAGACGGAATAATGAAACAGAAAGAAGTAAATCGTCTGGGAAGCTATTTCTACGATGCAGACAGGCACGGATGGCCAATCTTAGGAGATATTGTATTTGCAATTGCAGCCGGAGAAGATATTGAAGCACCGGATGATGCGGAAGCTCTGATGGTATTCCTGAAAATGAATTTTTCGTACTTAAAAAGAAGAATAAAAAACGCTTGCGAAAAGAAATATCGCAAGCGCCGCAACCATAAAGGTACACGAATAATCTAAGCACTTATAGTGTACCTTTTAGCGGCTGGAAAGTCAAGTATTTACAGGGCGACTGCCCTTTTTAATAACTTGATAAGACTATTAAAGTTATGAGGACACGCTATGAGAATCAGACGAGTGACATACGATTTGGGAAATGTAATAGAGAGACAGGAATATCTGGACGGAAGGTATGGAGCACCGGGAGAGAAGAGAGCCAAGAAGAAGAAAGCCACACCGGAGGAAGTGGAGCAGGTCAACCAATGGACCAGGGAGAGGAAAGCACGTCACAGACTCCGGATGTATTTCAAAGTGAATGATTACTTCTTCACTCTCACATATCCGAAAGAAGAACGTCCGGCGGACATGAAGCAAGCGGTAAAAGATTTTGAAGATTTTTATAAATATTGCAAGAAAGAATACCGGAAACGTGGCGAGGAACTCCGGTGGCTCCGGAATATTGAATGCACGCCGTCTGGCAACTGGCATGTTCATGTAGTTCTGAACCGAATCCAGGATACTGATCTGATCATAGCTGCAGCCTGGAAGTATGGGAAGGTTCGGAATAAGCAGTTGCTATACGAAAAAGGAGAGTTCCGGAAACTCGCCCAGTACATCACAAAAAATGAGAAAACACAGAAAAAATATGTGGAGGACGGTGTTCTGGATCACAAGATCAAAGAAGCGAGTTTTTCAAGATCCAGAAATATGCCGCTTCCGGAACCGGAGACGGATATTCTGTACCGGTGGCAAAAAGAACCGAGACCGAAAAAAGGATACTACATAGTAAAGGACACCTATTTTGAGGGAATCAACAAAGCAACCGGATTTCCATATCGGCATTATGAAATGATCCGGATAAGGAGGACGGAAGATGAAGATAGAACTGTTCACGGAAGTAAACTTTCGGGGACCAACCGCAAAAAACGGAAAGTGCATCGCTCTGGTAGAATGCGAGACTAAGAAAGGACCGGCGGTCAAAGCACAGATCGAGACCGAACAGAATACGACCTACCACAGAATGAGCATGATCGCTATCCTTGTCGGTCTGAGAATGCTCCGGTCGTGCGAAGTGACTGTCTACACGCCGGATCAGTTCCTGGTCACAACCATAAACGAAGGAAATATGGACAAATGGAAACGGGAAGAGTGGCGCAGACCACATGGAAAAGAGATCAAGAACAAAGAGCTCTGGCAGGAGCTGTCGGAGCAGATGGAAAAACATCATGTAAGCTTAGAGTTTTCCGAGTCTACACGGTATTCCGATAGACTACAGTCCAAAATGAGATAAAAACAGGAGAAAACCTTGAAAACACCGAGAAAGAGAGGAATTTGAAATGACAACCAGTGGAATAACGAATATCAACGCCAAGCTGATTCACCAGCATCCGGATAACCCACGAAAAGACCTGGGCGATTTATCAGAGCTGAGTGAGTCGATCAAGAAGAAAGGAATTATGCAGAACCTTACGGTCGTTCCGGGGCACTGGGATGAAAACCGGGCGCACCATGAAGAAGGATACACGCTGATCATCGGGCACCGTCGGTTCGCTGCCGGAAAAATGGCAGGCGTAACTATGTATCCATGCCGGATCGTAGAGGACATGAGTTACAAAGACCAGGTCGGAACCATGCTGGAAGAGAATATGCAGCGCATCGATCTGACGGTCCTGGAACAGGCGGAAGGCTTCCAGATGATGCTTAACCTTGGAGATACGGAAGAACAGATTGCGGAAAAGACCGGATTCTCTAGGACAACCGTGCGCCGGAGGCTGGAGATTGCGAAGCTTGACCGGGATCTGGTGAAGGAAAAGACGGATGAGAACGGGGCATATCAGCTAAATCTAAAAGACCTTGCCCAACTGTCGAGAATCGAGGATGTTGAAACCAGAAACCGAATCTTAAAAGATGCAACAGACTCCAGACAGATTCAGTGGAAAGTAGAAACAGAGATTAAAAACAGGGAGAAGGAGAAGAATAAGAAGATTATAATCGAGCTCTTGGAGGCAGCAGGAATAAAGAAAGCCACAAAGGAGATAGAGAGAAAACGCTATACCGAAGAGGTAAAAGATAAAAAGAGTATTCCACTGGATAAAGAGCCGCCAAAGAGAATCAATATCCGCGGAAAAGAACTGTATTATCTGGATGGTTGGAATGGGATTGATGTAGTGGAAAAACTCCCGAAATCAGAAAAGGTTGAAACGGAATGGGACAGGCAGAGAAAAAAGACAAAGCAGTTGAAAGCTTTACAGAAAAAAATGAATGAAAGAAAAAAAGAATTCATCCGGACAATAGCAGACGGAAAAATCGAACTGTTAAAAGATGAGGAACGCCAGAAAATCATTGAAAAGATGATCCGGAACATGATGGAGAAGTCCTGTTGGTTAGGAAATGGAATGGTTCTAAAATTTTTTACCGGGAAAAGCCTGTATGATGCAGATGAGAAAGAAAAGGAAGAAGCAGAAGAAAAAATACAAACACTGGATACGCAGGTGTTGCTCCTGATTGCAATGAACAACATGATGGATGAATATACCGGGGATTTAGTAGAGTATTCCGGAGAATACAAAGAGGACACCGGAAAGAGATACCAGGAATGCTTCAAAATCTTAATGCGTTATGGTTGGAGTTATGAAAGAGAAGAGGCGGATCTGGTTTACGGCAACCATGAGCTATACAAAAAGGAGTCCTAAGATGGAGCAGTTAAGTGTAGAAGATTGGAAACCGGATGCCTGCCCGAAAAATATAACCGTAGAAGAATATCTGGCCACATTTCCCAAAATCAAATTAACCCGCCGGGAATATCTCCAGACAATTCCCCTGTATCATGCGGCTCTGTACCTTGCAGAGACAACCCAAAAAGTACACAGTTCACAGGAATGGTATCTGTATTTAAACGAAAAAGTAGATCAAAACGGGGAGGTGTTATCTGGTGAATATGATGTTTCCGAAACCAACCAAACAGAAGAAACGTAAGAAGCACAAAAAAAGCATCATGCAGCCAAAAGGCGACCGCCGGTGCTACCTGTGCATGTTACTGGATGGAGATTTTACATACAAGCCATATCTGGAAGAGCATCATGTTTTGTTTGGCAACACCCATGCATTTGCAGAGGCGGAAGGGTTAAAAGTAAATCTCTGTCTGGAACATCACCGGAATGGACCGACAGCAGTCCATAACAATGCCAAGAACGCTTGGATCCTGATGGCGAAAGCCCAGGAAGTGTACGAAAGAACCCACACCAGGGAAGAATGGATGAAAAACGCCGGAAAGAATTATTTATAGGCACCACAGGAAGTTAATATATCACAATTTCGCAGAGTGCATGGCTGCCCGGTGCGGCAGCCAGAAAGGAGCGACATGAAGAAAGAGTTACTGGAGATCAAAAGAACTCTAACAATAGACAGGTACAATATCACAAGGATAACCGGATATATCGTAGATAATGACCGGAACTGCAGGTTGGAATTTGTCAAAAACTTTTTAAACCTCGAAGAGACGGAAACGTTCAAATACTTGGATATCTTCAAAAAGGTTTTATCCGGAAAGCCTGGAAGAAATATGTTTCAGCTGGATTTTAAGGAGAAAACAAGAAAGCAGCATCTGGCCATGATTGTAAAAACAGGATTAGAAGACAATGATGTACGCCAGATCTTCCTGGAAGAGATTGCAGAGTCTATTGGCATATTGAATAAAGAGTATTCTTTGATTCTGATTGCCAGTGGAATCTACGACATTCCGGGAATTGCCACGGACGGAGCGGATCTGGATGAAAGTGAAGAGGTTTATGAGTACATGATCGGATGTATCTGCCCGGTACGTTTATCGGCAGCAGGATTATCTTATAAACCAGAACTGGCAGATATTCAGGAACGTACAAGAGACTGGGTAGTAAGTATGCCGACACAAGGATTTTTATATCCGGCATTTACAGACCGCCACGAAGATCCGGAACATATCTGGTACTACAGCAAAGTTCCGGATAAACCGGACGCAGGCCTGATCACACAGACACTCCGATGCGGGATGCCATCCACACCAAAAGAGCAGAAAGAAGCTTTTTGGGAAGGGTTAAATGCAGCAGATGGAAAAGTAAGTTTGGAACAGGCGAAAGATATTTATCATTACCTTGGCAGAATCCGTGAAATAAAAGCAGAATCCAACAACCGGATATTAAAAGGCGCGGAGCTGGAAAACGTATTAAAAAGCATCGGGATAGATCCGGAACTGGCAGCAGAAAAAACAAAAGACTGTGACGCGGCCGAAATCGATGCGGACAACACAGTGAGCACGAAGACATTTGAGATTGGTCTTCCGGATGCGCATGTAACTGTAAGCGCAGACAGAACGGACCTTGTTACCTTAGAGATGATTAACGGAGAAAGGTACATTATGGTAAAAGCGGACGGAGACATAAATGCAAATGGAATCATTTTAGAGAACCGGGAGGGTGAGAAAGATGAAGAGGAAGACGACTAAACCCGGCAATATGCGGGCGTTCATATACTCGGCAAGCAAGAAAATGCGCAAGGTAAGACGGAAAGGAACAAAAAAATGAAAGTTGGAGACAAAATACAGTTAAGGCGCAGGATCTCCCAGAAGGGAGGTAAAACCAGACTCGCCACGGAAAAAGTCACGATTCTTGGAATCTATCCACACCATGTGCAGGTCAAAAACCAGAAAGGAATAGTGAGATCGTATATAAACTGGGAGTGGCAGCAGTTGACAAGTAAAGAAGGAATGGAAGGCGTGGAATCGTGGCGCAGGAAGGGGTAAGGAAATGAGGATAATTAGTCAGGACGGAGCGATTGATGTTCCTTACGAAAATGCAGATTTGGAAAGAAAAGGGAAAATAATATATGTATGGACGCTAGATAACGTATATGGCAGTTTTGCAAGCTATTCCACCGAAGAGAAAGCAATTAAGGCTATGGAGATGTGCAGAGAGAAATATCTTTCCAGAATGGAGTTGGATGGTGGTTATGACATTGTAAATGGGTGTTATGTGCAGCCTAATTATTGGGTATTGCCCAAGGTATTTCAATTTCCAACCGATCAAGAGGTGTAGACATATGAATAATCAACAAGCAATAGATAGACTGCTGAAACATATGGAATGGGGCTGGACAGAGGAAACGGCAAAAGCTATTGAGTTAGGAATACAGGCATTAAAGGAAAATACATGGATTCCGTGCAGTGAACGACTACCGGAAGAGCCAAAAGAAAATCCGGTGTTTGATGGAAAATACCTTGAAGTGTATCTTGTAACAACAAAATATGGAAGCAACGAACAAGACAAGGTATACCCGTTTAGAGCATTTTGGAATGGAATCAATTTCACGGACGGGTGGCGAATTTTGGATGTAATAGCATGGATGCCATTGCCAGAGCCATATAAGGGAGAGTGAGAAGATGAGGTTAATTGATGCAGATGCACTGATAAAATTTATAGATGCTGGACATTTACGGCATCAGGGAGAGCTTGTTTTTTCTGAGTTGGATGTAGTTAATATGCTGCAACACGCACCAACAGCATACAAGCAACACATTGTAGAAGATGAGCTAGAACAGTTAAAACTGGACGGTGCGTGCAACAACGAAAACTGTGTAAACTGCCGGTATTACGGAGATTGTGTTGCCGGAGAAAAAGGAGAAGAGCTTGCACTGGATAAAGCGATTGAAATCTTAAAGAGAGGTGGAACAGATGAAAATTAAGATCGAAGGCTTCTTACTGGCAATGGGAGATTATTGTAGAGAGCATAGTCCTGAAGAGTGTGTTTCTTGCAAAATGAGTGTAGATCATGAAGATCCGGGCGATGGTACAGTTTTTTATGGATGCGCTATGTTTGGATGTGAGTATCCAAAATATGCCAAGATGGTGAAAAAAGAAATTCTGAAGTACATGAAAGAAAGGAAGAAGGATAATGGGTAGAGAAATATTATTTAAAGCCAAGAGCGGGGTGAGTGGTAAATGGGTTGAAGGATTGGTTTTTAATGCAAGTAATATACAATATATTTATACCAAGCCGAAATCAGACGGCAGCAGACAGGAAATATATGAGGTTGATCCGGATACGATCTGCCAGTACACTGGACTCACGGATAAGAATGGAAAGAAGATCTGGGAGAACGACATTGTTAAATACCATTATGGTGATTATTATGCTCCTGTAAAATTTGGCGAATATCAGAGTTGCTTTGACAGTACAACGACTTGCCATGTCGGATTTTATGTAGACTGGGACGAGAAAAGAGATTTTAGAAAAGATCTGGGGTACTGGATAAAAATGGTTGATGCTGAAGTAGTAGGAAATATCCATGACAAGCCAGAACAACAGAAAGATCAAAGAAGCACTATTATTTACAAAGATTCCATGAAGAAAGGCAGAGAATAATGAGTAACGGATGGATTCCAACAACAGAAAGACTTCCAGATCAACGGGAGTTCATAGAATCATATGTCAGAAGTGCATATGCAGCGGAGTTTCTGGTCACGATCGAGGGAGCTGATAAGGCAACAACGCTGTATTATTCCCAGACAGGTGTCTGGTTCGATGAACAGGGAGAACCGTATAAGGTTGTGGCGTGGATGCTGCTCCCGGAAAGGTATAAAGGATAATGGAAGAAGATAAATATACAATGTATGCGGTAAAAAAGATTTGTATCTGGATGATAATGGCAATAACCATATTGATAGCAATGAAATGGACCGGATCAGCGTGGTGCTTATGGGCGTTTTGTATCCCAGCAATATTGGAGTAACGGTATGGAAAAGACATACAAAGAGATAGCTCGGGAACGAGAAGACGAAGAACAAGAACAATATCTGACGGAGTGGAGGAAGAACCATTGTACAAGAACAAAGAAGGATACTGTGATCCGACAGCAGGCAAAGCCATCCAGGATGCAAGCCGGATTCCACACCATGTAAAGGAAGCGCACAAAGCATTAAAGGATATAGCAAGCCTGTTAGGATTCGAGATCTTAGTATTAAGGGACAGGAAGACGGGGAGGGTATACCGATGGAAACAGTGAAAGAAGAGAATGAGAAGAAAAAGGAATACCTGAAACAGTACGGCAAAGCATTACGCCAGGAGAAGCGGATCGAGGAAGAGTTGGAACGCTTAAAGCTGGATCGGATGCTTCCGGGAGCACTGGCAGCAGATGGGATACCAAAAAGCAGCAGCCTTTCCGATCTGTCAGATTATATGGCGAAGATTGATGAACTGGAAAGAAAACTGATCAGGCAGAGGAGAAAGAAAGTCCAGATTCGCACAGAAATCAGAGAGAGGATTGAAGAATTGGATAATGAGAAAGAAAAAGATGTGCTGACGAAACGATACATAGATTGTGAGGGATGGAACAGGATCTGTGATGAAACGGGATACAAATGGACACAGGTACACAGAAATCATTCAGAAGCTTTAAAAAAATTCAAAATGGTATAGAATGGTACACTCGGTCTGTGGTATAGTGTATTCAGGTAAAGAGATGAACGAGGTAGCAGTCGAAAGATTGTTGCCTTTTTCTTTGCCGTAAATTCTGGAAAGAGGTTTGGCGGTTTACTCTGGAAAGAATTTATTCATACGTCAGTACATTTGTTTGCTGCAATTACTTTTTTAGAACTCCTTATTACAGATACAGAAACCGTCAAAATAAAAAAATATGACAGACAAAGAAGCAAAAGCGTTTTACAACTCATCCGCATGGAAACATAAGAGAATGCAGATATTAGATCGAGATCATTACGAGTGTCAGGATTGCCGCAAGAGAATAAAAGACGCAGCTGTATCTGGCACACAGCTGATCGGAAGAGACAGAAAGATATGGAGAGCTGAAGAGGTACATCATATCCAGGGTCT
>ERZ779850.772-NODE-772-length-36600-cov-14.948009_pt1 | contig 36600 bp, 26 predicted proteins | sample MGYA00511249_ERZ779850 | MGnify/ENA primary metagenome ERZ779850 (study PRJEB29588, sample SAMEA2162475) | human gut metagenome | biome: human gut; feature: human-associated habitat; material: faeces | place: Denmark | collected 2008/2010 ...
TACATATCCTTAATAAGTGCAAAACGCTGCGTGATTACATGACATTTGTTAATAAAGTAAGATTCAAGATGGGAGTTGAAGGGGACGATGTCAGGATTGCAGTAACAGAGGCAATTGACGAATGTATAGATGAGGATATACTTGTCGATTTTTTTGAACAGCACAGGGAGGAGGTCGTCGAAGTGAGTATATATGATTATGATGAGGAGGATGTCAGAAGGACATTATTTGAAGAAGCAAAGGAAATGGCTAAAGAAGAATTAAAAGAAACAGTTATAGAAGAATTAAAACGAGAAGCAAAAGAAGAATTGACCCAAGAAGTATTTGCAGAGGGTGAACAGAGCGGAGAACAATTAAAGATAGTTAATCAGGTCATAAAGAAAGTAAAGAAGTCAAAAACTCTGGAGACAATAGCCTCAGAACTAGAGGAAGAAGAGGCAGATATAAAGCCAATATACGATGCAGTAGTCTCATCTGCCCCAGATTATGATATTAATGTAATTAAAGATAGATTAGACAATATGTGAGATATTTATTTCTTCATAAATGAAACAAAATCAAACTTCTTATCAAGCCATCTGCCGACAAGGCCGATGGCTTTTCCCATTGTAAATGCAGCAACAACAGTACCGATGCCAAGACCCTTAACATGACCTAATATCAGGCCGGTAAGACATGCAGTTACGGCAAGGCATATAACATCGAAAGAAATCTTGATGCGTGAATATGCAACGCCAGTGATGTCAGCAAGTTCACGGGGGAACAGGTCGGTAGGGATAATTGGAAGCTTACATCTGTTAGAAAGAGCTATGCCGAGACTTATCAGGCAGTAGCTTATAATAAAGTACATAACTCTGAATCCGATTGCAGTTGGGAGCATTGGAACCCACATATTGTGCATGTCGATGCACTCACCAAATATGAATCCGACAACGAATGAAAACAGATATGATGGTACGAACTTCTTTCGCAGAATCATAAGGCTGAGTACAAGAAGTCCCTGGAACATATATGTAAATGTACCAAGAGTAATCTTAGGGAAGACTTCGGAAAAAGCATATGGAACGCTTGAGATTGCAGATATTCCAGTTCCTGAGTAAAGCATAAGCACAACTCCAAGGCTGTTGATTATAACAGCAAAGGCAAGAACAAGCTCACCTCTAAGCGTAGTCTTAACATTTTCAGAAACAGAACCAGCATTTAAATCTATTGCACTATCAATTGAACTCATAATGAATCCCCTTTCCTTTTTAATAAAGAACATAATCACAGTCTCTAAGTGTAGTTTCATTATTAATTAATAACAAATGAATAATTTTAATGAAATTATAGATTTTGTCTATAGAACTGTTTATAATTAAGATAATAAATGTGCTTAGGAGGCTGTCTATGAATATATATAATCTGAGATATTTCGTTACACTTGCAAGAATACGCCAGTACACGAAGGCGGCAGAGGAATTATGCATTACACAGCCGAGTCTTAGTCATGCAATTTCACAGATGGAAAAGGAACTTGGTGTTAAACTCTTTGAAAAAAACGGACATAAGATAACTCTGACTCAATTCGGAGAGGAGTTTCTTTCTTATGCAGAAAAGACTCTTGATGTGTTAGATGATGGAATCGCTTCTATTAAAAGAAGTGCAATGGGAAATGGAACGATAAGATTAGGACTTGTAAGACCATTGGGAATAAGCTATGTCCCTCGGATGGCGGCAGCATTTATAAAGAAGAATCCGAAGCTTGATATAGATTTTACGTTTCACACAGATGTTACGGGCAGGCTGCTTGACGATATGCAGCTTGGGAAGTATGATTTGTTGTTCTGTTCCAAGCCATCAGAAGAATATCATTTTACGGCTGAGCCCGTTATGAAGCAGAGACTGGTGCTTATTACTCCCAAAGGACATCCGCTGGCTAAGAAAAGGAAAAGGAGCATTAATCTTGCAGAGACAGCCGGGTATTCATATGTATGTTTTGACAAGAACTCTGGAATAAGAAGCATATTTGATGAAATGTTGAAAAGATCGGACATAACAGTAAAGGTTGCATATGAAACTGAGGAAGATCAGGTTATTGCCGGGCTGGTTGCTAATGGATTCGGAATAGCGGTAGTTCCATATATGGATATATTGGAAAAGATGTCTGTAGAAATATTTGAAATCGAGTCACCTGAATATGAGAGAAGCTTTTATATGGTTAATGATAATAGTACATACATGTCTCCTGCTGTAGAGACGTTCAGGAACTTTGTTATAGAGAATACAAGTGTTTTAACGGCTTTGTAGAGATTAATATAATTAATGAATAACCGGTTATATCTTAATTAAATGACAAATTTGTAGAAAAATTAACAGATTTTATTGATACATTTTTGACAAATTTTAATGAAATTATTAAATAAAAATAAAGTTTGCCATAATTCAATGTAAAAAATAACAAAAATGAACGCTGGTCATAAATAATTTTTTGTTAAAAATGTACGATTATTAAAGGAGAAAATAGTGTCAAACCTAGGCAGAATCTAGGCTTGACATTATTTTTTTTGTGGAATAAAATCCGTGAACAGAAAAGAAATATGTTTCATATTTAGAAAGGAGGTCGTGCAGATGGATGCTTTGGTAGAAGGGCTTATGGAAGAACTTAATTGCGAGACAGTGTTCACTATACCTTTGTTTGGTGGAATCCCAGTATATGAATCCGTTGTTGTTACATGGATTATCATGGCTGTTGTGTTCCTGTTGTGTATTCTGCTAAGCCGAAATCTAAGTGTGGAAAACCCCAGTCGCAGACAGGTAGTTGTAGAAACAGCAATAAAGGGGCTCAATGATTTCTTCACTGAGACGGTAGGAGAAAAAGGAAAGGCATACATTCCATATCTGTCAGCAATTGCTATTTACATAGGAATTGCGAACCTGATAGGACTGCTTGGTTTCAAGCCGCCAACTAAGGATATGAATGTTACAGCAACACTGGCATTGATGAGTATTGTGCTTATTGAGGTCGCAGGAATCAGAGCCAGAGGAACTAAAGGCTGGCTTAAGAGTTTTGCAGAGCCAATGCCTATAATACTTCCTATTAATATTCTGGAAGTATTTATCAAGCCCTTATCACTTTGCATGCGATTATTCGGTAATGTTTTAGGTTCATTTGTAATCATGGAATTATTAAAGATGGTAGTTCCAGCAGTTTTACCGGCAGTATTCAGTTGTTACTTCGATATATTCGATGGACTGATACAGGCGTATGTTTTCGTATTCTTAACTGGTCTTTTTATAAAAGAGGCTACAGAGTAAGAGTATATGTAACAAGAATAAATGTTTTAAAAAGGAGATTATTATTATGTCAACAATTTTAGTAGCAATCGGAGCAGGTATAGCAGTATTAACAGGTATCGGTGCTGGTCTTGGTATCGGTAAGGCAACAAGCAGTGCAGTAGACGCTATCGCAAGACAGCCAGAGGCAGAAAGCAAGATTAGTAAGTCACTTCTTTTAGGTTGTGCCCTTGCAGAGGCAACAGCTATTTATGGTTTCGTTATCGCCCTTCTTATAATTCTTTTCTTAGGCTAATAACATTTATGGGAAAGATAACTAAGACAAGATAGAAAGGAAGGCGAAGCTAGTGTTAAGTATAGATCCATGGAATATATTATGGACAGTAGTCAATCTGCTCGTCTTATATCTGGTGTTTAAGAAGTTCCTGTTTAAGCCTGTTATGAAAGTAATCAATGCAAGAGAAGATATGATTAAGCAGCAGTTTGATGATGCTAAGAAGAGTCAGGAAGAAGCAGATGCATTAAAGGCTTCATATGACGAAAAGCTTGAAAGTGCGAAGACTGAAGCTGATGAGATTATTGTAAATGCTAGAAACAGAGCACAGGAAGAGCATGAGGCAGCTTTGGAAAAGACCAGAAAAGAAACAGAAGTAATGCTTGAAAAGGCAAAGGCTGATATAGCTACAGAGAAAGAGAAAGCAACGGAAGCTGCACAGGCAGATATTGCAAGACTCGCTCTCATAGCTGCAAGAAAAATCGTAAAGACAGGTGATGCTCATGACGCAGGCAGCAGTAAATAATGCAATAGTTTTACACCGGTTGTCTGTGAGCAGAGAGGATGTAAGAAGGGCTGATGAGTTATACAGCAAAACTTCAGAACTTCAGAAAATTCTCACGAATCCTGAAATACCTCTTGCAAAGAAATACGACATCATTGATAAAGTGTTTGCACTTGATGATACCAAGGAACTTATGAAGAATTTCATTAAAGAAATGTGTAAGCTTGGTTATTGTGATGAGATGAGAGACATATTTGACTCATATTACAGAATTGATGATGAAGCAAACCACATTTTAAAAGCAGAGCTTATAAGTGCAGACAGCAGTGATGAAGATGATAATGCAAAGCAGGCACAGGATTTCTTAAAGAGCAGATATCCGGATTATACAATTGAACTGACAAAGACAGTGGATGCGGATCTCTTAGGCGGATATGTTATAAGAGCACATCACAAGGAATACGACAGAAGTTTTGAAGGACGTTTTTGTCAGCTTGAAAGAAAATTAACTGGGAGGTGACCCCTGTGGGCGCAATTAGTGCAACAGATATTATCTCCATTATCCAGAGTGAGATTGAGAATTTCAATTGGGATGAAGCAAGCCGTGAGACCGGTAATGTAATATGGGTCGGTGATGGAATTGCTACTGTATACGGTATTGACCATGCAATGTATGGTGAAATCGTAGTATTTGATAATGGAGTAAAAGGAATGGTTCAGGATATCCGTGAGAATGAGATAGGCGTTATCTTGTTCGGCAGGGATACAGGAATCAAAGAAGGAACTAAGGTTGTAAGAACCAAGAAAAAAGCCGGAATTCCGGTAGGCAGCGCATTTGTAGGAAGAGTAATCAATGCACTTGGCGAGCCTATTGATGGAAAAGGCGATATTAAAGAAGAAGATTACAGACCAATTGAGGAAGATGCTCCTGGTATCGTAGACCGTAAGTCTGTAAGCACACCAATGGAAACAGGAATACTTTCAATTGATTCAATGTTCCCAATTGGCCGTGGACAGCGAGAACTTATCATTGGTGACCGTCAGACTGGTAAGACATCAATTGCCACAGATACAATTATTAACCAGAAAGGTAAAGGTGTTATCTGTGTGTATGTTGCAATCGGACAGAAGGCATCTACAGTTGCCAAGGTTGTATCAACACTTACTAAGCATGGTGCAATGGATTATTCAATTGTTGTATCTTCAACAGCGAGTGATCCTGCATCACTTCAGTATATAGCTCCATATGCAGGTACTGCAATGGCAGAGCATTTCATGCATCAGGGAAAAGATGTTCTTATTGTATATGATGATTTGAGCAAACATGCGGTAGCGTATAGAGCACTTTCCCTTCTGCTTGAAAGATCACCTGGACGAGAGGCTTATCCTGGAGATGTATTCTATCTTCATTCAAGACTTCTTGAAAGATCAAGCCGTTTAAGTGATGCGTTAGGTGGAGGCTCAATAACAGCACTTCCTATAATAGAGACACAGGCTGGTGATGTATCAGCATATATTCCAACAAATGTTATCTCTATCACAGATGGTCAGATATTCCTTGAAACTAACCTGTTTAATTCAGGTATGAGACCAGCCGTTAATGTAGGTCTTTCGGTTTCACGAGTTGGTGGTGCAGCCCAGACTAAGGCAATGAAGAAGGCATCAGGAAGCATAAGAATTGACCTTGCACAGTACAGAGAGATGGAAGTATTTACACAGTTTGCATCAGATCTTGATGATACGACTAAGGCACAGTTACAGCACGGAAAAGCCCTTATGGAGCTTTTAAAGCAGCCACTCTGCCATCCACTTTCAATGCATGAGCAGGTTATGACACTTGTTATGGCTAACAACGGCGTATTTGATGAGATACCTACTAAGGAAGTTAAGAAACACCAGACAGAATTACTTGAATTCATAGATCTCAAGCATCCTGAAATAGGAAAGCAGATTGAAGATAAGAAAGAGATTAATGATGAGCTGGTTAAGAATATTCTGGAAGCAGTAAAAGAATTTGCATAATGCATGTGTGCTAAAAGAAAGGTAAGCGTATAGATATGGCAAACACAAAGGAAATTCAGGATCGAATAAAAAGTATCAATGATACATTAAAGATTACTAATGCCATGTATATGATTTCTTCTTCCAAGCTTAAGAAATCTAAGAAAATGCTTTCAGACACGGAACCATACTTTTTTACTCTGCAGTCAGAAATGAGCCGAATCTTAAGACATATACCTGATATAAGCAGTATATATTTTAAGACAAATGAGGATAAAGACGCAGCGGATAAAAAGGTAGGCTACATAGTTATTACTGCTGATAAGGGACTTGCAGGTTCATATAACCATAATGTTTTAAAGATTGCGCAGGAGCAGCTTGAAAAGAATCCTAATCATTCATTATTCGTATTAGGAGAACTTGGACGACATTATTTTGAACAGCGCGGTATTGAGATTGAGAAGCAGTTCCACTATACAGTTCAGAATCCTACTCTTAACAGAGCAAGAAATATTTCAGAAGAAATAATAGAACTGTACAGAAAAGGTGAACTCGATGAGGTGTATATCATATACACAAGTATGATTAATGCTATTCAGGAGGAAACACAGATTGAACAGCTTCTTCCTCTTAAGAAGGCAGATTTCAATATCCAGATACCGGTTGATTTCAAAAGAGAGGAACTTGCATTAAAACCTTCCCCAGAAGTAGTTATGGACAGAATTGTTCCTGATTATATAGTTGGTTTCGTATACGGAGCTTTGGTAGAGTCATTCTCCTGCGAACAGAATGCCCGTATGATGGCGATGGAGGCTGCATCAAAGAGTGCAAAGGATATGCTGCACGACCTTGATATACAGTATAACAGAGCCAGACAGGCTGCAATCACACAGGAAATAACTGAGGTTATCGCTGGTGCGAAGTCGCAGAAGAAGAAACGAAAGAAATAATGCGACGGATAGGAGATAATATGAGTAATAAAGGAAAGATTATACAGGTAATGGGACCTGTTGTCGATGTAGCGTTCGAAGATGAGAACCTTCCGGCAATCAGGGACGCACTTGAAGTTAATAATGGTGATAAAAAATGTGTAATGGAAGTTGCACAGCATATCGGTAACGATACAGTCCGCTGTATTATGCTTGCTTCCAGTGAAGGTCTTTGCAGAGACATGGAAGTAACAGCTACAGGCAGCGGCATTAAGACTCCTGTTGGAGAGAAAACTCTTGGCCGTCTCTTTAATGTATTAGGAGAGGCTATTGATGGTGGAGAGCAGCCAGACACAGAGGAGAAGTGGGAAATCCACAGAGAACCTCCAACATTTGAAGAACAGAATCCTGCAGAAGAGATTCTTGAGACAGGTATCAAGGTAATTGACCTTTTGGCACCTTATGCAAAGGGTGGTAAGATTGGTCTGTTTGGTGGTGCCGGAGTTGGTAAGACAGTTCTTATTCAGGAACTTATCAGCAATATTGCAACAGAGCATGGTGGATATTCAATATTCACAGGTGTAGGAGAAAGATCAAGAGAAGGTAACGACCTCTGGACAGAAATGAAAGAGTCGGGCGTTCTTGAAAAAACTGCCCTGGTGTTTGGTCAGATGAATGAACCACCTGGAGCACGTATGCGTGTTGCTGAGACAGGACTTACAATGGCTGAATATTTCCGTGATGAGAAGCATCAGAACGTGCTTTTATTCATTGATAATATATTCCGTTTCACACAGGCTGGTTCAGAGGTTTCAGCACTTCTTGGACGTATGCCTTCAGCCGTAGGTTATCAGCCAACACTTGCAACTGAGATGGGTGAATTACAGGAGAGAATTGCTTCTACAAAGAATGGTTCTGTAACATCAGTACAGGCAGTATATGTACCTGCCGATGACCTTACTGACCCTGCACCTGCAACAACATTTGCACATCTTGATGCAACTACAGTTCTTTCAAGAAAGATAGTTGAACAGGGTATCTACCCGGCAGTAGACCCACTTGATTCTACATCAAGAATTCTTGAGCCGGACATTGTAGGTGAGGAGCATTATGAGGTAGCAAGAAAGGTTCAGGAAATCCTCCAGAAGTACAAGGAATTACAGGATATCATTGCTATTCTTGGTATGGAAGAGCTTGCAGATGAAGATAAGGTTACAGTATTCAGAGCAAGAAAGATTCAGAAATTCTTATCACAGCCATTCCATGTTGCTGAGAACTTCACAGGTATTCCTGGTGTATATGTTCCATTAAAGGAGACTATAAGAGGTTTCAAGGCAATTATTGATGGTGAGATGGACGAATATCCTGAGAACGCATTTTTCAATGTAGGAACTATAGATGATGTTATTAAAAAGGCTGAGAAGATGCAGTAACATCCTGCCAGAAAGGAAAAACTAATGGCTACAAGTTCATTTTATTTAAAAGTAATATCAGCTAACCGGGTGTTTTTCGCTGGCAAATGCCGTTCTCTGATTGTGCCTGAGTTCGATGGACAGAAGGAAATTCTTGCCCATCATGAAGATATGGTTATTGCAATTGATGAAGGTCAGATGAAGTTCCAGCCAGAGGGCAGCGACGAGTGGATTCATGCTGTTGTTGGAATGGGATTTGTTGAAATCGTTAACAACCGTGTAACTCTTCTTGTTGAGACAGCAGAAAAGCCTGAGGAAATCGATGTAAGAAGAGCAGAGGAAGCTAAGCAGAGGGCAGAGGAGAGACTTCGCCAGAAGCAGAGTATCCATGAGTATTATCACTCAAGAGCAGCACTTGCAAGAGCTATGGCAAGACTTAAGGCAACATCTGGAAAGTAGAATTTATGATACATATGTGGGTTTGCACCTGCCAGAATGCTTGTGAATAGCATTCTGGCAGGTGCTTTTTGTCGTGCAGGTGTAATGGGGTAGCCATGGAGTGGTGGATTGGACGTTAAAGTAGATGGAAGGCGCGTTGAAGTCCAAAAGAGAAGCCATAGCGCGGCGAATTGGACGTTGAAGCGGTGGGAAGGCGTGTTGAAGTCCAAAAGGGGTGCCGAGCCGTGGCAGTGTACTAGTCAACAAAAAGTAGACACCACTTTATATTTTTATACATCATTTAATGAGCATAATACTCCCTATACTGTTTTGGAGTCAGATAATTCAGAGAGTATGCCGGACGTTCTTCATTGAAGAATCTGATGTATTTCTCCACCTCATATGTTATATTTTCATTACTTGTAAGATGGAAATCATTAAATATCTCTGCTTTGATCCAACCATTGATTGCTTCCATGGCAGCGTTATCTGTTGGAGTACCAGCTCGAGACATTGAATGAACTATGTTATATAGTGGCAATAATTCATTGAAACTTTTTGAAGAATATACAGATTCTTGATCAGTATGTAACACCATTTCAAGATCTGGATTTTTCTTCTTAAGTTCAATTAATCCTTCTAACCCGTGAATATATGTCATACGATCACCTTTTCGTGATGAAAGTGAATATGAAAGTATTTCATTGTTCCATAAATCCATAAAAAGTGTTAGTTCATAATAACTTCCTTTTAAATGAAATGCGGTCATATCACTTACAACACACTGTAAAGGTCCTGTTATATCTAATCCTGTCAGTAGAAGATTTGGATAAATGCGATAAGGATCTCCTGGCTTTTTGTATCGATAATGCTTGGAAACACTTGCTATGCCCGCTGTTTTACATAGCTTATGAGCATACTGATCTGATACCATAAGTCCTGTATCCAGACGAATTTTTGCATTTAACCATCTATATCCATGTGATGGATATTTACTATGATATTCCTTAAATAATATAAGATTGGATACTAAAGTTTTTAATTTGTCAGAAGGTTTTTCTAAACGTTTTTTCCATTTATAAAATCCACTTCTGTTAATATCCAGAACATCACATAGATGCTTAACAGGAAATTGAGATGACATTTCCATTATGATTTCGTATTCTTGTTGTTTAAAATACTGTACTCCTTGTTTGCACCAGCTCCTTTCACTTCGTATCCTTTTTTTGCCCTTAATTCATTCGCTTTAGCTATAATAAGTTCATTTATTAATTCTTCTTTGGACATAGCCATATATGTATCAATGTCAGGTGAAGACAATGATTTTAAGACTGCTGAATTTTTCATTTTAGGCACTGTATTAGCAAGAGGAATTCCTTGTGCTTTCTTATAATCTGTCATGTATTTATGTGCACAGGATTCACTAAGACCATAAATCTCCATAGCCTCTTTATAAGTAATCTCGTGTAAATACATACGTCGTCCTATATCCATTCTTTCTTCTAAAATGTGCTTCATGTGACACATCCATGATTCCATTATTGTATAAGTGACTATCTTATAAAAAATGGTACTCTTATATATAAATAATGTCTACAATAATTGGGTTGGTGTCTACTTTTAGATTACCACTTCACAGATTGGACGTTGAAGCGGCGGGAAGGCGTGTTAAAGTCCAAAAGGGAAGAGTCAGTCTGACGATTTGGACCTTAGAGAGGTGTGATGCACAGAGAAAGTCCAAAAGGGGTGCCGAAGCATGTAGAATTGTTCTTTATAAGATACTTGTAAATAAATATTCAGCTTGCTATAATATGCAAGCGTATTTTGTATACACAGTTAAAACAAAACGATTGAAGTGTAGGAATACACAATCAGGGAGGAACTAAAGATGTTATCTATGAAAGAAGCGATAGAGAATTATGTGGAAGGTTGTGTTGGGAAGGTTGACTGTCCAGCATACAAGCTTTTTATGAAAGCCATACTTGCAGGAATGATGATTGCATTTGGCGCAGCAGGAAGCAGTGTGGCAGCACATGATATCGCCAATGTAGGAATTGCACGTCTGGTTGCAGGAGTTGTATTCCCAATGGGACTTATGATGGTTGTTATGACAGGTGCTGAGCTTTTCACGGGAGACTGTCTGGCAATTATGGCAACTGTACAGAAGAAACATACAGCACTTAAGCTTATACGAATGCTTATTGTAGTATATCTGGGAAATCTTCTTGGCTCGTTAATGCTTACATGTATTGATTATGTAAGTGGGCAGTATAATTATTCATCGGGAATACTTGGTGCATATACAATTAAAGTAGCGCTTGGTAAATGTAATCTTGATTTTACAACAGCGCTTGCATCGGGAATATTATGTAACATACTTGTGTGTGCAGCAGTTATGCTTGCGGCACGTGCAAAGGATGTGACCGGAAAACTGTTATGTTGTTTTTTTATAATACTGCTTTTTGTTGTAAGCGGTTATGAGCATTGTGTTGCTAATATGTATTATGTACCTGCAGGAATGATAGCAAAACTTAATCCGTTATATGTGAAAGATGCTATGGAGCAATATGGTTATACAGCACAGCAGCTTAGTACATTGAATATACCGAATTTTATATTTAATAATCTTATTCCTGTTACAATAGGTAATATTGTTGGAGGAATGGCATTCTTCGGAATACCGTTGATGTATATTAATGGTGTTGGTGGAAAGAAGGCGTGATACATATCTTAAAGTATATGGATACGGATTGATGATTTAGAAGAAAATATATTATTACCTATGATTATTCCTTTAGAAACCATTAAAGCATAGGAAGATGTGCAGTAGAAGAATCACAGACGAACACAGACTTACGTATAATATGGACATGAATCAAAATCTGATAATATATTCCTGCAAGTTCCATTATGAAGATTAGCACCTGAAACATGGTGCTTTTTTCTTTACACAAAAATTACATGGTTTAGGAGAATATTATATCGGTGGATAAAAATGTTATTATCTACTAGGAAAAATATGAACATAAATGATGGGGCAAAATAGTGTATCGTCCAACTAGGTGATACATTTGCATCTGACAGCAAGATGGTCGCAGAATATAGAGCAGAACCTATAAGAAGATATTATTTCTATTGCTTATAGGCAGAAATATTAGGATTTCTGCTCATAAAGCGCAGATTTCATTGTAAATACCTATAAATCATGAAAAACCACATTATCTATAGGCAATCTTTAGCTTTCTGACAAGGATAATGTCTGATTCGAGAGAAGAATGTGCAGAAAATACCTATAAGCTGTCAGAATATACGACTACCTATAGGTATCATGACAAAAAAATCAGACAAGACATTTCTTAATCAATAATAATATGCCTATAAATCTTGAAATATAGATATTCTTATAGGAAATGTTTAACAACATTATAGTGGATTTATACAATATATACTACTAAATCAGAGCCAGCACCCATACAGTTATCATCTTGAACGTTATTCAGTAACAGATTTCTTGGCAGAACAGCAAGTCTTAACCCGACATATGTCAATATGGATTTAATATCTTATGTTTCAGTTGGCATTGCGTGCACAATAATATTGCAACTCATATATATAAAGCTGAAGCGTAGAGCATAAGAAAACACCTCTTAATCAGCAATATACATTCTGATTAAGAGGTGTTTTTCTTCGTCCATTATTAGAAAGTATACTCATGGCGAGGGCAATAATAAAATGCCTGAAGCTGACTGTTACGGTTATAGGTAACTGTATAACAATCGGCTGGTGCATCAGCATAAGTCTCAGGATTAACTCTGATAGTTATTGTCTGTCTGTGAGACTGTCCACTGTTACCGTGTTCTGCACTGGTATTATCCTGTCCTACCCCTTTGAGATTACTGATAGTCTGGACTGGGTACACTTTTGAATTGCGAATAACTCCATTTGCTGCAATAATCCCTCCTTGGACCTTATTTCAAAATGTTACTTCTACATTATATATCGGTCAAACGTGTTATATTATTACATTGAATTTCTTTATAAAAATGTATGATAGAGGAAGATAATATGCATGATGATGGAGATGTTTATATGGGAGAATACAAGCCACCTTTTGCTATAAAACTCATGAAATGTGATGGATATATTAAAATAGGCTCATAAAATGTGATTACAGCGGGGAAATTCCCTCATAGTACTATAACAGAATAAAGATATATACAAAATGCCCCATTCCGAACTAATCCAGAGTGGGGCTTATCTTTATGCATAAGCAGTTAATGCTTAATTAATCAATTTCTTTTTTCTTAATTCTGTCAAGATAATCTTTAGTTTCTTTAGCAACCACACCGTTTAAAGCAACGAGTGCAATAAGGTTAGGAATAGCCATAAGACCGTTAAATATATCTGCAATTGTCCATACGGCAGATACAGTCATGTAAGGGCCGATGAATACGCAGAGGATATATATCCATCTGTATGCCTTGATGCATTTCTTCTTACCATTAGTAAGGTATTCAAGGCAGCGCTCAGAATAATAATCCCAGCCAAGAATAGTTGTAAATGCAAAGAATACGAGACATAACATAAGAATAAATGAAGCAACTCCATCAGGGAATGGAAGTCCTAACTGGAATGCTTTAGTTGTTACTGCAACACCTTCAAGTCCCATATCGTAAGCTCCTGTAAGAACAATTGCAATACCTGTAATTGAACAGATGATAATAGTATCAATAAAAGTAGCTGTCATAGATACAAGACCCTGACGTACAGGTTCATTGGTACGGGCAGCGGCAGCGGCAATAGGTGCACTACCAAGACCGGCCTCATTAGAGAAGATACCTCTTGCAATACCCTTCTGCATAGCTACAACCATGGCACCAAGGGCACCACCAGCAGCGGCCTTAAGACCAAATGCACTCTGCACAATTGTAAGGATGGCAGCAGGAACATCTGTAATATTAAATAAAATAATAAGAATACCTGCTAAAAAATATGTTGCAGCCATGAAAGGAACAATAACCTGAGCAACTTTAGAAATTCTCTGGATTCCACCAATAAGAACAAGAGCAACACAGAATGTAAGGATAAGACAGCTTATAACTACAGTCCATGAATATGTTCTTCCAAATAATGAAACAGTCCATGCGTTGTTAGAATCAAAGAAATTATTAACAGCAGAAGAGATTCCATTCACCTGTGTAAATGTACCAATTCCTAAAAGACCAACGCCTATACCAAAGAAAGCAAATATCTTGGCAAGCCATTTCCACTTAGGTCCCATACCATGTTCAATGTAGTTAAAAGGACCACCAACAACATGACCGTCTTCGTCAACCTGTCTGAACTTAACTGCTAAGAGACACTCTGCGTACTTGGTAGCAGTACCAACTAAGGCAGCAAGCCACATCCAGAATAATGCACCAGGACCGCCTGAGACAATAGCAGTAGCAACACCTACGATATTACCTGTACCGATTGTTGCTGAAAGTGCTGTACATAGTGCTGCGAAACTGCTCACTTCACCATGCTTTCCATCAGTTTCGTCTTTGAAAATGTACTTAAAAGCACGTCCAAGATTAGTAAACTGAACACCCTTAAGTCTGATAGTAAGAAACAGACCAACTGAAAGTATAAGGACAATGAGTGGAATTCCCCAGACATATGCGTCAATAGTAACGAGAATAGTATTGATTTTACTAAACATATTATGTATTCTCCCTTTTTATAAAAAATTAAGATAAATTTTATCATAAAACAACATTTTTTTCAATTGAATACTGTTATTTCCTAATATAATAAATAATTTTGTTAAATGTTGCTTATTGACAAACTCTGTCAATTTATATATTATTGTTGAAAACGAAGGCGTTTTGCAGATAAAGCAAGACGCTTTTTTCCTTATTATTAAGGTAATATCCGGAAGATATAATCGGGAGAGACTGTGTAAAAATGCAGCGCCGAAGGTGACAGCGAAAACTCTCAGGCAAAAGGACCGGTTATGGACGGAACTCTGGAGAGCTGTAATTATCAGCACCGAAGAAGCAATTTCTAAGCATAGAGATGAGAAATATTGAGGCTGATTTGCTTGGGGAGAATCTTTCAGGTTTTTAACAGAGGCATAGGTGTATTAAAGTGCGCCTGTAGCCTCTTGTTTTTATGTAAAGATATATTAGGAAGGGAACTTCTTAGGAATTTTGATAAGGCAGGATTGCAAGGCACGAAAAGGCTAAAGCAAAGGAGAGAAACATTATGAAGACAGATATTGAAATTGCACAGGAAGCAGTAATGGAGCCAATTAAGAATGTTGCAGCCAGATGCGGCATAAGCGAGGATGATCTTGAATTATACGGAAAGTATAAGGCTAAGATATCAGACGAGTACATTAACAGTGTCAAAGACAATGAAGATGGAAAGTTAATTCTTGTAACAGCCATTAATCCAACTCCGGCAGGAGAGGGAAAGACAACAATTACTGTAGGGCTTGGAGAAGCATTTGGAAAGCTTGGCAAGAAGGCTGTTATAGCACTTCGTGAGCCATCACTTGGCCCATGTTTCGGTATCAAAGGTGGAGCAGCAGGTGGTGGATATGCACAGGTTGTTCCTATGGAAGAGCTTAATCTGCATTTTACAGGCGATTTCCATGCAATCACATCAGCTAATAACTTATGTGCGGCACTTCTTGATAACCATATACAGCAGGGCAACGAACTTGGAATTGACCCAAGATGTGTTACATGGAAAAGATGTATGGATATGAACGACCGTGTTCTTAGAAATATAGTTGTAGGTCTTGGTTCTAAGGTTGACGGAACTGTAAGAGAGGATCATTTTGTTATCACAGTTGCGTCAGAGATTATGGCAGTATTATGTCTTGCAACAGATATGAAGGATTTAAAGGAAAGACTTGGCAGGATGGTAGTTGCCTACAATTATCAGGGACAGCCTGTTACAGCATCAGATATCAAGGCTGTAGGTTCAATGGCTGCATTGTTAAAGGATGCATTAAAGCCTAACCTTATCCAGACACTTGAGCATACACCTGCATTAGTGCATGGTGGTCCATTTGCTAATATTGCACATGGCTGTAATTCAGTAAGAGCAACTAAGACGGCACTTAAGATGGCAGATTATGTAATCACAGAGGCAGGATTTGGCGCAGATTTAGGAGCAGAGAAATTCTTCGACATCAAGTGCCGTAAGTCAGGCTTAAAGCCAGATGCAGTTGTATTAGTAGCAACAGTAAGAGCACTTAAGTACAACGGTGGAGTACCTAAGACAGAATTATCAGCAGAGAATCTTGACGCATTAAAGAAGGGAATCGTAAACCTTGAAAAGCACATCGAGAATTTGCAGAAATATGGCGTGCCTGTAGTTGTTACACTTAATGCATTTGTATCAGATACACAGGCAGAATTAGATTATATACAGAAGTTCTGTGAAGATAAAGGCTGTGAATTCGCCCTTGCCAAGGTATGGGAAAAAGGTGGAGAAGGTGGAATTGAGCTTGCAGAAAAAGTTCTTAAGACACTTGAGACAAAGAAGAGCAATTTCCACTGCCTGTATGAAACAGACCAGCCGGTTAAAGCAAAGATTGAGACAATTGCTAAAGAAATATACGGCGCAGGAAGTGTTAATTATTCACCAGCAGCTAACAAGCAGATTGCACAGCTTGAACAGTTAGGATTTGGTAATCTTCCAATCTGTATGGCTAAGACACAGTATTCACTTTCAGATGATCCTACATTACTTGGCCGTCCGGAAGGATTTGAGATGAATGTAAGAGAAGCATATGTATCAGCCGGTGCAGGCTTCATAGTAGTGCTTACAGGTTCAGTAATGACAATGCCAGGACTTTCAAAATCACCAGCGGCATATAATATAGATGTTAATGATGATGGGGTAATAACTGGGTTATTCTAGAAAAAGTGACTCCCGGGAGTGGGAGGCAGGTGGTTGTGGGGTGTGGAATCCCTCCGGTAAACTGCACTGCATAATAATAAGCATTGAGTGTTTAGGTAATTATACCATCCGCTAACGATGTCTACGCACATCCATGTGCGAGACATCTCACACGCCATCCATGGCGTGTGTACGCTTTGGTTTACTTATGACTCAATGCTTTTATTATGCGCACAGTTTACAGTCGGAATACCGCACCCCACAAACCACATGCCTCCAAACTTCCGGGAGTTTTTCTACATAGGAGATGAGAATATCTCTCCCGCCCCAACCTTGCCAAAGGCGGGGCGGAGCAGTTGTCCGGTAAAGAAAAGCCCAGCCGTGTATATTAGTAAAATCAAAACCGTATGAAGACGCCGGCACTTGGTAAGCTGGGAAAGCTGCCACAAAGTGGTAGCAAATCCCAGCGAACCTAGTACCGCTGCGTCGGAATCCGAGCGGAAGCGTGTTTTGATTTTACTAATATACACGGCTGGGCGTGCTTTAGGGGAGCAACTTCCTACAACATTACCCCCGACTTCTCCTTACTTCTCTCAATCATATGATTCAGCTTCTCAAATGGTTTCTGTAAGAACAATCCGATAATCAGTGAAACAACTATATATATTGAAAGAAATGCGAGATTCTTAATGTAATCATATCTGTACATTCCTGCTATACATTCTCTTAATGCATCCATTGAATATGGGAAGAGCAGGAATCGGTATATTATCTGGTAGGCGTTAGGAAGTACTTCTATAGGGAATGTACCGCCTGAGCCGGCAACCTGTATAACGAGCAGGACAATTCCAAGTGCTTCACCGATATTTCCAAATGCAACAGTAAGGCTGTACATAAAGAAGGTGAATACGAAGCTTGAGAATGCACATGCAACCCAGTAAAGGAATGGGTGGTAACACTGGATTCCTATGTAGAGAAGATTTCCAAGTGTTATAAGCAGTGCCTGAAGCTGTCCTACTGCAAAGAAGATAAAATACCTTCCAAAGAATTTTTCATATCTCTTTGCATCTGCTGGAATATCTGGAGCAGGATGCACAGGTGTGTGCATAATAGCAACAAGTATAAGTCCACCAAACCACAGTGCAAGTATTGTGTAGAATGGTGAAGCGCTTGTTCCATAGCTTTTAACAGCATATACCTGCTCTGTTGTTATATTTACAGGTGCAGAGAGAAAATCTCCCAAAGTATTGGCATCTGCATTTAACATCTCTGATAATAAACCATATGTATCCTGTTCAGTGATTGTGTTTAATGTATTAATTGCATTATCAAGCTTTGTCTTAAGGTCACTGAGAAGTTCTTTAGTCTGAGTGAGTGAGCCCGATGTAAGCTTAATTGCAGCAGACAGGTCTGCAACATCCATGTTCATGTCAGAATAAAGCTCTGTTAATGAACTCATAATGCTTTGAATCTGGGACATCTGGTTTGAAAGAGCAGATGACAATTCATTTAAAGATTCAGCGGAATTACCATTTACAAGAGCCTGTAAGGTTATTAACTGCTGCTGCTGTAACTGTAATTGTGTATAAACTTGCGGTGCAGCACTGTTTGAACTGCTGCTTATTGATGATGTAAGGTCAGTAATTGCAAGCATTGAGTTAAGAATTACATCGTATGTTGAAAGTGTAGTCCTTGCGGATGTAAGTCTGTTAATAACTGCATCCATAAGAGAACCGGTTTCTTTATCTGCATCTTTGATAACTGAGTCGCCAGTACCAGCAATCGTAGATACGATTGTATCTATAAATGTCTGGTTTACCTGCTGCTGAACTGCTGTTTTAGCCTTGTCTGTTATCTTAGGTGCAATAGCGTTTGCTTTCTGGTTACAGTAATATTTTAACTGAGGATGTTCCATGGAATCACTTAAGAAGCTTATAAGATTCTTGGAAAAATTCTCTGGAACAACGAGGGCTGCATAATACTCACCGCTGTATACGCCTTCGATTGCTTCATCTGATGAAGCAACAAACTGCCAACCGATAGTGTTATTAGTTTTAAGTGCATCAATTATGGTGTCACCGACATTAAGCTCCGTTCCTTCAAGAGAAGTACCTTTGTCAACAGATACAACGGCAACTTTAATCCTGCTTGTGGAAGCCTGTCCATATGGATCCCAGTTTGACAGGATATTAAACCACGAATACAATGCAGGAATAACGGTAAGACCGATAATTACGCATAGTGCAATTACATTTGTTTTTATGTGGCGAAGGTCAGCCCGTATAATCTTAAATATATTTTTCATAACTGTACCTCACTTAAAAATGCTTTGATACTGTCTGTAAGAGAAGTATCAGCCTGTTTTTCCTTAATCTCAATATTGAGCTCATTGAGCTTTCTTGCGAGCTTGTCATCAATATAATCAATAACTATAAGATAAGCACAGAATATAAAAAGTGAGATTACCCAAAGAAGCAGATAAACAACCTTAGCTGTATCCATGGTAAACATAAGCACCATGAATACTAAAGGAATTATCATCATACATCTTAAGCAGACCTTTTTCTTGTGCTGGTTCTTAGCGTGCATATTTTCTGCAAATGCTGTGATTTCCGCAATAACAACATCTATATTAAAATCATCATTTTGCATAAATTCATTTCTCCTTTACATAAAATGTGTTTCTTTCATACGGCGTTCGAAGAACTCGCGTACTTCAAGAAGTGACTTTCTGATTCCAAGTCCCAGAATAAGGGAAATAACAGCATAAGCGCATAATTTCACAAGAAATACAGCGTAATCACACTGATATAATCCGCTTATTGCCTCCCTCATGGCATTGATTGCATAAGGGAATGGGAAGTAAAGGTACACATTCTGGAAGAATTCAGGAAGAAGTTCTATTGGATAAGTTCCGCCTGAACCGGCAATCTGTAACACAATCATAACTACAGCAATAGCTTTTCCCAAATCACCAAATGTAAGAACAAGTGTATATATAAATAATGTAAATACAAAGCTTGTTATAGCGGCTGCAAGCCACAGCATGAATGGGTGGGTGCAGTCAATTTTTAAAATATACAAATCACCAAGAACAACTACAAGAGCCTGAAGCTGTCCCATTGCAAGGAAGAGTAATGCACGGCCTATATATTTCTGATGTTCTGTGGCATCCTTGAATTCATCATCCTCATAGTCAACCTTTACTTTCATAAGGGCAACTAAAACAATTCCTCCAACCCAGAGAGCAAGTGTTGTATAGAAAGGTGTAACACTTGTTCCATAGTTAGTCTGCATATAGACGTAGATTTCTTCTACCTGTACAGGTTCTGACAGGAATGACGCTATTGACTGTGCGTCTGAGTTGATGAAATCCATTATCAGTTTATATGTAGAAGATGAACTTATATTTCCTACTGAACCAGATATGGTATCAAGCCTTTTATTGAGAGAATCAAGTAATGTTTTTGTGCTTTCTAGAGTTGTATTAATATTTACTGATATATCACTCACACCAAGGAGCATCTGTGATATTCCGTTAATACTGTCTCCGGCACTGCTTATATTAGCTGCAAGGCTGCTTATGGCATTCTTAATGGAAGCCTTAAGAAGGTTAACATTAGTTCTTATTACAGTCTGCATAATTGTCTGGCTCTTCTGGAGCTCTGTGCGGCACTGTTCAACAACAGACTTGATTAACTGGTATTTTGCCTGAAGTGTTTCAGGTGAATCAGTAAGAATATCGGCACACTGCTGAACAAGGTTGTATGCGATATTCTCCATAGCGTTAACAGAAGCTAGAGCTGACTTTAGGGCGGTGATAACTGCCGGGTCAATGCCATCTACTTTGCTGAGGGAATCAATAGCATCTTCAAGAGCCTTATTCTGGTCTATAAGTTCCTTTAACTGTTTGTTGGCTTTACTAAGCTCAACGCCAGCCTGTCCGACATCAGTTATTGAAAGCTGTACAGCTTTATCAAGAGAATCAAGTGCGCTGTCAGTTAATTCATTCATAGCTTTAAGCTGCGCATCAATCTGGTTTGCAATATTATCTGTGACATTATCAAGAGATTTATTGGCAATATCAGCAACATCAGTTGTTCCGGTAAGAACATCTTTAATCTGTGGAAGAACCTCCTGAAGTTTTGCAAGATTATCTGCCAGGTCTGAATTACTCTTAATAAACATGTCAATCATTGTATCGTAAGAATTAATATTGGCAGATACACTCTGTAAATCCTTAACTGTCTTTTCAATAATTGAAGGATCATTTTCAGCTATTTCGTTAAGTCCCTGCATAATAGTCTTAACACACACATCAATGAATTCGGAATTGATAGTGTTCTGAAGAGTGCTTTTTCCTGTATCTGTAATCTTGGAAGCAACAGCATTTTTCTTGGAATTCTCATAATATGTAACTGTTGGTGGATTAAGACCATTGTCAAGGAAGTCATACAGGCTTCGTGAAAAGTCCTCACCAACAACGATAACGGCATAGTACTTCCCGGCATTCAGTTTATTCATGGCTTCATCTTTAGTTTCCGGAAAACGCCAGCCTAATTTATCATTCGAATGAAGCTGTTCAACAATCTGTTCTCCCATATTGATAGTGGAATCATCAGATTCAGAGTAGCCTTCATCTTCAGAAACAATAGCAATCTGGACAGACGCAGTGTTTGCGTAAGGATCCCAGTTGGAATATATGTTAAACCATGCGTAAAGCGATGGAATAAGGCACAGACCAAGCGCAATGGCTAAAGCCAGAATATTCCTGCTAAGACCTTTCAAATCTTTTTTGAAAATCTTAAATATCATAACATTCCTCAATTCTTTAATTATCGTTTAAAACTTATATGTATTTTACTTAAGAAACTGGGGAAAATCAATACAGAGAGGATAAATCAGACATATTTAATAAATTAAGAAAGGATACGGATTTATGAACATATTGTATTGTGGTGATAAACCAATGCAGAAGGGGATTCTTTTATCTTCAATGTCTCTTATTAAAAATGTGGATGAACCGTTAAATATATATATTCTCACGGTTGATTACAGGGAAAAAGGTATTAATTACAAGCCGATTGATAAAGCATTTGCAAAATATCTGAAAGAAAAATTGAATAAATCGGACATTAAAGTAAATATCTTTCTTGTTGATGTTACAAGATATTTTGTTGAGGAGCTGCCGGAGGCAAATATGCAGAGCAGATTTACTGCGTGCTGTATGCTGCGCCTTTTTGCTGATAAGACAGATATTAAGGATAGAGTTCTTTATCTGGATACTGATGTGTTGTGCAGAAAAGATTTTAGGGATTTTTATTATCAGAATATGGATGGCATAGAGATTGCGGGAGTTTCTGATTATTATGGCAGATGGCTTTTCGGTGATGGTTACATTAATTCCGGAGTAATGCTTATGAATATGAGGATGATAAGACAGAACGGGCTTCTGGAGAAATGTCGTGAACAGTGCATAAGAAAGGAAATGTTTATGCCTGACCAGACGGCTGTTAATACATTTGCAACAAGAGTTAATCTGTGCGGACGAAAGTTTAATGACCAGAGGAGGCTGCATGACAACACTGTTTTTCAGCATTTTACAACTACATTCCGGGTGTTTCCGGTGATAAGGACTGTTTCAGTCAAGCCGTGGGAGATTGATAAAATGCATAATATACTTGGGCTTCATGAATATGATGAGCTTCTGGATTCTTATAACAGGGAGCATGAAGAGTACATGGCAGTTTCACGTATTCCTGTGTTTTTCTCTATTAATGAACAGTACGCACCATATCTGGCAGTGTGCCTTAAATCGTTGGCTGTACATGTGGCTTGTGATGAGCGTTACCGCATTATTGTTATGTGCGATAATGTGAAGAATATTACGATGATTCAGCTTCGTAATGTGATAAAGGATTATGAAAACATAGATATTGAATTCGTTGATATAAGAAAGAAAATGTACGAATATTCTGAAAGCTTTGGACAGACAGTTACTGACAGGCAGGAAAACAGGCTTTATTCAGGCGAGTTTACACTGACGATATATTTCAGGTTATTTATTGCAGAGCTTTTTCCAGAGCTTAATAAAGCTGTGTATATTGACTCTGATACCGTAATAAATGATGACATTGCAAAGCTTTATTCAGTTGATATGGGAGATGCAATGTTTGGTGCAGTAAGAGATACATTTGCAGGAAAGAATACAATACTGGCTCATTACATTGAAAATGTAGTGGGAGTAGAGCGGGATGAATATGTCAATTCAGGAGTGCTTCTTATGAACCTTGATAAGATAAGACAGGCTCATCTGGCAGACAGATTCTTAAAGCTTATGGCTGAATATCACTTTGACAGTGTTGCACCTGACCAGGATTATATTAATGCTATGTGTGCAAAAGAAATATATTTTCTTGATAAGGAATGGAATGTTATGCCTAACAAGGGCGGGGAGTATATAGCAAGACCGAAGCTGATACATTATAACCTGTTTGACAAGCCGTGGCATTACAGCGAGATTCCGTATGAGGAGTATTTCTGGCAGTATGCGGCGGAGTCGGGATTTTATCCGTTGCTGATTAAACAGCGCAAGCAGTATGGGGATAATGAAAGGAAAGCTGACCGTGAGAATTTAAAGAAGCTTCTTGCAAGGGCTGAGAATATTGCGGACGGTGATGGGGTTAAGTTTTCTGATGTTGTGGGAAGCAGATTGGTTGTGGATAGTGGTTTCGTGAAGGATAGCAGTGATGCTGCAAAATAAATTATGTCGGAGGAGATATGATTGGTGATAGGGAGCAGGTCTATGAAAATATTAGGACGGCTGTAAGCCTTAATCAGTTGAATTCAAAGGTTGAGCCGGGAGACCCTAAGCTGTTACGCGAAGATAAAGAAGCATTACTAAGACATTATATTGATTACCGCACAGCATATGGTTTTGGTGTGAAGAAATATATTGCAGAAGCTATATTTCATGCCGGGACTTCTGCGGTGGGGCTTATAACACAAGTTGACGGACTTGAGAATCTTTCTGGAATCAGAGGTCCTGCGATTGTAACATGCAATCATTTCAGCCCGTTAGACCCTGCAATTGTCAGGTTTGCAATGAGAAAAGCTGGATTCAGAAGAATAAGTATTGTTAATCAAGATTCTAACCTTGCAATGAAAGGTTTTGTCGGGTATATGCAAAAATATGCCGACACAATGCCCGTAAGCAGCCTGAAATGGTTTATGGAGACTGAGTTTCCTAATCAGATTAAGAATGCACTTGATGAAAACAAACTTGTGCTTATATATCCTGAGCAGGAAATGTGGTTTAATTATCGGAAGCCCCGCCCATGCAAAAGAGGTGCATATCTGTATGCGGTAAAGTTTAATGTGCCGGTGATTTCGCTGTTTGTTGAACAGCAGGTTAAAAGTACACATTTGCACACATTCAGGGTACATGTCCTGCCAGTAATATATCCGGACAGACAGCTTGATGAAAGAACAGCAAGTTTAAGAATGCAGCACACAGACTATGAGCAGAAATGTGCTGCATATGTCATGGCATATGGAAAGAAGCTGACTTACGATTTTGAAGAGGGCGATATTGTAGGAAGATAAAAGCATTTGACGCGGAAAGAATTGAAGTGTATATATATTTGAAGAAATTACAAAGAATGAGAGGAAAATGTATATGAAGATACATTCAGTGGCAGTACTTGGAGCAGGAGCAGTCGGCTCTTATGTTATATGGGGACTTTCAGAAAAGAAGGATATAAGTTTAAGCGTTATTGCAAAGGGCGAAAGAGCGGAAAGACTTAAGGCAGAAGGCTGTCTGATTAATGGAAAGACATACCACCCGGAGGTATTGACCCCAGAGGAAGCAAAAGGTGTTGACCTTCTTGTTGTATCATTAAAATACGGCGCACTTGCAGGTGCATTAGATGATATTAGGGAAGCCGTCGGTGAGAATACAATTGTCATGAGTCTTATGAATGGTGTTGACAGTGAAGAGATAATATCTACCAAGATAGATAAATCACATATCATTTATTCACTTATAAAGGTGGCGTCACACCGCGAAGGTAAGGAATATGTGTTCAATCCTCAGACTACAATAGGCATTATATATGGAGAGGAAACTGCACCATTTGAGAGTGAGAGAGTTGCGGCAATAAGAGATTTATTTTATGGAACAGGACTTAATTACAGAGTGACTGAATATATCAAAGAAGAGATATGGAGCAAGTACAGACTTAATATCTGTAACAATCTTCCACAGGCTATTATTGGAGCAGGTGTTGGCTGTTATACTGACAGTGAGCATATGAAAGCAATCAGCAAAGGATTACGTAAGGAGGTTGAAGCAGTAGCTCTTGCCAAAGGCATTGATATGAGCAGGTGTGCAGATAACTCAAGCCGAGGAAGCGCTGTTCCGCCAACAGCAAGATATTCAACACTGCAAGATATTGACGCTGGCAGACACACAGAGATAGATATGTTCTCTGGCGCAATGATGCGCATGGGGAAAGAACTTGGAATTGATACACCATATAATGAATATACATATCACATCATCAAGGCACTTGAAGAGAAGAATGATGGCATGTTTGATTATGATGAGAATAGTGAGGCTGTGACTTATTCTAAGTAGTGGCAGACGGATTTAGCAGGCATGTGGGGTACAAGACAGAAAATATAAGATATTAATCATGGCGCAGCCTTTTTAAGGGCTGCGCTTATTGCTTCTATAAAGACGGAATATGTATATCTGTTGGCTGAATCATAGGTTATGTTGGTTGTGCCGGCTTCCATGACTTTAGCAGCAACTTCATCAAATGAAGTTGTGAGCTTAGGGTACATAGTTGTGATTGATTCAGAAAGATTAACAAGCTCAATGCTGTTAATGTTAGAGGAATCAACTGTGACCTGGATATCAACGGGGTTGCCGTCTAACAGAATAGAGGCGGTATATACTCCGGGGCAGAATTTAGGAGCGTCGGCATTATCAAGGGGTGTCTCAATATTAGAAGAAGCAGAAGCATTTACAGTGCTGCTCTTAGGTTTAGTAGTATTCCTGGAATTATCAGAACTATTGCTGCCAAGACGGATAACAGCGAATATAATAAAAGCTATTATAATAGCAGCGATAACCGCTCCAATAAGGAGCTTTTTAAATGGAATAACAACAATTTTAGTCTGACTCATCACAAAGAAACCTGCCCTTCATATTCATTATTACAAAATATATGGTATGGAGTGGGAGATTATGATTAAAATGTGGTATATTAAATACAAATGTATTGGATAGTGTAAAATGGCACATTAAATTAATGCATAGCTTGAAAAACCTACTAAATTGTTAAATATGATGAAATGGTAGGTTTATGAAGAGGTGAATGATTATGAACAGTAAATTTATCAAAACATTTGCAGTAATAGTGATTATAGCGGCAGGCATGACAGCATGTGGACAAAAGAAAAATGTTACAACAGATGATGTATCAGAAAAAGAGATGGCGAACATACAGGAGACTGCAGCACAGGAAGTGACAGCACAGGAAATTATAACACAGGAGATTACAACCGAAAAAGAACCGGAAGATGACGAATATGTTCTTGTAAATAAATACATACCGGATATATATGTCGAATTGATGTATGCAACAGACAATAACTTTACAGGTGTCAGAATATATGATTTCACAGACGCATACCTTCGATACGGAACAGTTAAGAAGCTTGCAAATGTGCAGAAAGAACTGAAAGAACAGGGGTACAGCTTAAAGATTTGGGATGCATACAGACCGTTTGAGGCACAGCAGAAATTATGGGAAGTATATCCGGACCCTAACTATGTGGCAAATCCGGCTGACGGAATGAAAAAGCATAATCTTGGAGGAACAGTAGATATAACTATGGTTGCTGCAGATGGAAGCATTATACCAATGCCTACAGAATTTGATGATTTCTCTCTAAAAGCAGACAGGAATTATTCAGATATAGACAATGAAGAAGCTGTGAACAATGTTATGATTCTTCAGAATGCTATGGAAAATAACGGATTTACAGGCTATCAGGGAGAATGGTGGGACTATTCAGATACGGTGGAATATGAAGCGGTTGATTTCGAACCATGATGAGGCATGATATGAAAAGGTGCATTATGGTAAAGCAAATGATGGTAAAGTCTATTATAGAAAGATTAGGGGAGTAACACATGTCATTACAATTAATTCTGGGAAGCTCAGGTGCGGGTAAATCGCACTATCTGTATACGCATATAATTGAAGAGTCAATGAAGAATCCTGACAGGAATTATATAGTTGTTGTGCCGGAGCAGTACACTATGGCAATTCAGAAAAGACTGGTGTCCATGCATCCAAGAAAAGGAATACTTAATATAGATGTTGTGAGCTTTGAAAGGCTTGCGTATAAAGTATTTGAGGAAGTGGGGGAGGATAATCTTGAAGTCCTTGATGATACAGGAAAGAATCTGATTATTAAAAGAGTTTTAGAGCAGAACAAGGACAGATTAAAATATTTTGGAAGTAATCTGTCTAATACAGGATTTGTGTCAGAGATGAAGTCTGTTATATCGGAAATGCTTCAGTATGATATCAAGCCGGATGTTATGCAGGATGCGGCAGGTGCAGCATACAGTGATTCAGAGGGAAGTGCAGCACTTCAGTATAAGCTTGATGATATAGTACTTGTATATAACGCATTTGCAGAGTACATAGACAAGAATTATATAACTAAAGAAGAAATACTGGATAAATTATGCAGCAAGGTTACAGAGTCAGAGAGAATAAAGAATTGCGAGATAGTATTTGACGGATTCACAGGCTTTACTCCGGTTCAGTACAATTTAATGACAATTCTTTTATCAATGTGTCCCAAGATATATGTTTCCCTGACAATTGATGCATCTGAGCGTGAAAATTCAGTAAGAGGCAGGGAAGAACTTTTTTTCATGAGTAAGGACTGCGTATCAAAGCTTTATAAGATATGCGATGAAGAACATGTGAAAGTCCTTGAACCTGTGTATATTGCAGGAAAAGTAGTACCGGGAAAGAATGTAATTGTAAATGTTAATTCAAGATTTAAGAATTCAGAAGAACTGGATTTCCTGGAACAGAATCTTTTCAGAAACAATTCGGGAAGATTTAATAAGAAGACTGACAATATCGTTATATATGAGGGAGCTGTTGCCAAGGAAGAATTAACATTTGCAGCAGGAGAAATAATAAGACTTACAAGACTGTGTGGATACAGATATAACGAGATTGCGATAGTTACTGCGGACATGGATGGCTACGGCAAACTGGCGGCTAATATATTAAAGCAGAACGATATGCCATATTTCTTAGATTACAAGCGCCATGTGACGGACAATCCATTTATTGCGGCAATTAACGGTGCACTTGGAATAATAGAGAATAATTACAGCTATGACAGCATATTAGGATTCTTAAGAACCGGAATGAGCGGAATGGAGCGCGAAGATATTGATCTGTTAGACAATTACTGTGTTGCAGTTGGAATCAGAGGCAGGGGAAAATGGCATGAACCATGGATAAGAAAGTTTAGGGGAACAGTCAATAATACTGACCTTGAGAAGCTTAATTCACTAAGAACAATGATGACGGATATGTTGGATCCATTGGAAGAAGTGCTTAAGTCAAAGGAATCTGATGTTGCAGATATGGTAAAGGCTCTTTACGAATTCCTTGTGCGTGAAGATATGGAGCAGAAGGTAAGTGTGCTTAATGACAGCGAGTACACTGGTGATGAATATGCGCAGTTATATAAGAAAGTTATAGAAGTATTAGATAAAATGTATGCCCTTCTTGGAAGCGAGAAGGTTGGTATTAAAGAATTTAACAAGATACTTGCGTCAGGATTTCAGGAGATTAAGATAGGACTTATTCCGCAGACCAATGACTGTGTTGTTATCGGAGATATAGAAAGAACCCGTCTTGACAATATCAAGGTCATGTTCTTTGTCGGAATCAATGACGGCAATGTACCTAAGAAGGCTGATTCAAGAAGCGTTCTGTCAGAAAGCGACAGGGAGTATCTTGAGGATAAGGGAATAGTTATGTCAGCTTCCGTGAGGGAGAAAGCATTTACACAGAGATTCTATCTGTATCTTATTATGACAAAGAGTGCGGAGAAGCTTTACATGTCATATGCGGTAAAAAACAGCGAGGGTGCGGCGCTGATGCCTTCATATATTATAAGAAGCATGAGAAAAATGTTTTCACATTGCCTTAAGTTATCTTACAAAGACACGGCACAGCAGAATTCATATGTGACAATACCGCGGGCGGCTAACAGCTTTGATAATACTGAAATTGCTGCAAATGTAGATGAGGATATTATTGATTCACTTACTGGCGGCAGGCTTGTCGGAAGCGTCACATCTTTTGAGAACTTTGCAGAGTGTCCATTGAGATATTACTTAAGGTATGGAGTTGATTTGAAGGAAAGGGAAGAATTCACATTTTCACCAGTAAACTTTGGCGTCGTACTGCATGCGGTTATCCGTGAGGTGTGCGACGAAATCAAGAAAAACGGTGAGTCGTACTATCTGATATCAGAGGAGAAGCGCCGCGAGATGGTAAAAAAAAGTGTTGCTGCAATTACTGACATATACCAGAACAGTATCCTTAAGGATTCAAGCCGTAATTCATTCATGATTAAGCGGATGGAAGACCTTGCAGACCGCACTGTATGGGCGATGGGTGAGCAGTTAAAATGTGGTGATTTCGTGCCATTTGTATTCGAGCATAAGTTCAATATGGAAGTCGGGGACGGAGACAGAAAGCAGCTTATGAGCGGAACAATTGACCGCGTTGACATATGCGAAAACGGCACAGATGTATATGTAAGAATTATCGATTACAAGACAGGAAAGAAGGATTTCAACATAGTAAAGACCTACTACGGAATTGATATCCAGCTTATGGTCTACATGGAAGCTGCAATGAAGCTTGTGGCGAAGATGCGTCCGGGTAAAAATGTGATTCCTGCCGGAGTGTTCTACTATAACATAAGTGACCCGATTGTATCTGCGACAACAGAGAGTGCAGAAGAGATAGAGGATAAGATTAAGGGTGAACTGCGTCTTAAAGGAATGGTTAATTCGGATAAGGATATTGCCGAGAAGATGGACAATACCGAGGGTACATCACTTAATATTCCGGTTAGCAGAAAGGCTGACGGCGGATTTGACTCACGAAGAAGCAAGGTGATGAATACAGAGCAGTTTAATATGCTTGGAAGATTCGTTGATGTAAGAGCCATTGATACCGCGGACAGAATTGTAGGTGGTGATATCAGGAGAAGTCCTTATAAAGACGGACAGTTTTCAAGCTGTGACAGATGTCCTTATGGGGCGGTGTGCGGATTTTCAGTGGATTTGCCAGGCTGCAATTACAGAAAATTAAAGAAATTCGATGATGAAGTATTATGGAATAATATAAAGGAAGGGGTTGATGAGAATGGAAAGAAAATGGACACCGGCGCAGAAGAACGCGATTGATACAAGAGACTGTAATGTGCTGGTTTCGGCGGCTGCCGGTTCAGGAAAGACTGCTGTTCTGGTAGAGCGAATTATTTCCATGATTACAGACCCTGACAAGAATATAGATATAGACAGGCTGGTTGTTGTTACATTTACAAAGGCGGCAGCAGCCCAGATGAAAGACAAGATAAGAAAAGCACTTGATTCAATGCTTGACGAGAATCCGGGGGATGTGAACCTTTTAAGACAGATAACACTGCTTAACAACGCACAGATAACAACGATAGACAGTTTCTGTCTATGGATAATCAGAAATCATTTTCCAGAGGTTAATCTGGACCCGGGGTTCAGGATAATGGACGAGGGTGAGAAGAAGCTTATTGAAAATGATGTGTTAGAAGATGTGCTTGAGGAATTCTATGCCGAAGCAGATGAAGAATTCTTTAATCTTGTTGATGCATTTGGCATGGGACGGGACGATTCAGGGCTTGTGAGCATTATAGATAAAATATACCGTTTTTCAAGAAGCAATCCGTGGATTGATGAGTGGTTTGACGAGTGCATGTTAGTTTATGATGATGAGACTTACGATAATCCTGCAATTAAGGAGCTGTATGATTCAATTAAAAATGCACTTTTCGATTACCGTGATAAATACAACAGATTAGTAGATATCTGTTCTGAGCCGGCAGGACCTGCAGCATATACAGGTGCTTTGCAGTCTGACCTGCTTGGAATTAATGAGATGATTAATTCACAGGATTTTGGAGAGCTTGGCAGAAGGATAAGAATATTTTCATTTGAAGCCCTGTCAAGAAAGAAGGATGCAGGAGCAGACCCGGATATTAAAGAATATGTCAAGGGGCAGCGAAAGTTGTTTAAAGATTACATAGGACGGCTTAATGATAAGATATTCTTGAAAGATGATGAGGGAATATTTGCAGACATGCAGGGGGCAAGCATCCAGATACGGACTTTACTTAAAGTGGCAAAGGTGTATGCCAAGCGTGTTTCAGAGGTGAAGCGAGAGAAGGGCATAATTGATTTTAATGACATGGAACATCTTGCACTTTCAATACTTGTAAAGAAAGAAGACGGAAAACTTGTATACACAGAGACTGCCGACAAGCTTGCGAACAGATTTGAAGAGATACTGATAGACGAGTATCAGGATTCCAATCAGTTGCAGGAGGTTATTCTTAATGCGGTGTCAAAGACGAGACTGACAGGTGAGAATAACAATATATACATGGTTGGTGATGTAAAGCAGAGCATATACAAGTTCCGTCTTGCCTGCCCGGAGCTTTTCATAGAGAAGTACGATACATACGGCGAGACTGGCGATAATGTTAGAATTGAATTACAGAAGAATTTCCGAAGCCGGGAAAATGTACTTGAGTGTGCCAATGATGTGTTCAGTCATATCATGAATAAGAATTTTTCAGGAATCGGGTATGACGAATCTGTAAGGCTTAATGCTGGGTTTCCATATCCTGAATACAGTGACAGTAATTATGGTGATGAAGCCAACAAGAGTACAGATGTAATTCTTATATCTTCAGAGAATGAAGAAGAAGCTACGACAAGAGAGCTTGAGGCAGACAGGCTTGCAAAACTGATTGAGGAAATAGTTGCTTCTGGTGTAAATGTGTATGATTCAGATGAGAATATATACAGACCGGCAGAATACAGGGATATTGTAATTCTTACAAGGTCAGTTACAGGTTGGGCAGATACATTTGCAGATGCCCTGATGGACAGGGGGATACCGGCGTATACAGATTCGTCAACAGGATATTTCAGCGTGCGTGAGATACAGGTAATCTTAAGCATGCTTACAATAGTAGATAATCCGGTTCAGGAGATAAGCCTTGCGGCGGCAATGATGTCTTATTTTGGAGGATTTACGGCAGCAGAGCTTGGAATGGTGAGAAAGCTTGGCAGGGAGCATGCAGATAAGAATACACATAACAACCTGTATGAACATTTGAAAGCAGTTGCAGTGCTTGGCGGAGCAGATAAGATACAGGAGACGGATGTTAAGCAGCTGTCCGGCAAATGTGCATTATTCCTTGCAAAGCTCACAGAATACCGAGACAAGAGCAGTGTTGAGTCACTATATGATCTGTGCTGGGAGATGATATATGATTCAGGCTACTACGATTATGTGGGAACAATGCCTGCCGGAGCACAGAGACAGGCTAACTTAAATGTCTTGCTGGAAAGAGCAGCGGGATATGGAAAGTCAAGTTATTCAGGTCTGTTTAATTTCTTAAGATATATTGAAAGACTTAAGAAGTTTGACGAAGATTTTGCAGAGGGGGCTGCCAGCCTTGACAATGAGAATCTTGTAAGAATTATGAGTATCCATAAGAGTAAAGGTCTGGAATTTCCGATTGTAATACTTGCTTGGGCGCATAAGAGCATTAACTTTATGGACGCAACTGCGCCTGTGCTTGTAGACCAGAACTTAGGAATTGCAGTTGATTATGTTGACCTTGAAAGAAGAACGAAGACACCTACTATTATTAAAGGTGCTATGGCAAGAAGAATTGTAAGAGAGTCGATAGCTGAGGAAGAGAGACTTCTCTATGTTGCAATGACAAGAGCAAGAGAAAAACTCATAATTACCGGAGTTGTAAAAGATGCAGACAAGACACTTGATAAATACAGGGGAAGTGCAAAGCAACTTGCAGCAGATGGAATGTTGTCTTTCGCGGACAGTGAGAATATAAAGAACTATCTTGATATGATAATGCCAGTGTGTCTTATGGATTCAGATAAATTGAAAGGCAGCTTTAAAGTGATGGTTGATGCCGGAGAGGATTCTTGGGCTGATGTGGATGAATCCGGGGAGATGGCTGGTGAAGCGAATGCTGTTAGAATCGGGGGACTGGCTGATGAAATTATGGAAGCTGTGTCTTATCCTTTATTAGAGGAGCTTCCGGAGTATGTTCCTGATGATAACGCAGCCGGAAGGATGAAGCTGACGGTTTCGCAGCTTAAGGCTATGCAGGCGGATGATGATTCAGAGGAAAATGCTTACATGGATGAATCTGTGAAGACAGCACTTAAAAAGGAAGAATGTGATGAGACAAACAGCATAATTCCAAAGTTCATAAGCGGTGAGGAAGTTAAGCTTGCTGCTAATGAGCGTGGTAGCGCATATCACAGGGTTATGGAATGTCTTGACTATTCAGTGAGTGTGAACCTTGATGGAGTTAAAGCAGATATTAACAGAATGTTAGAAACAGGCAAGATGAATGAATTACAGGTGAAAAGTGTCAATCCGTGGGATATATATACATTTGTACAATCAGATACAGGCAGGAGAGTTGCAAATGCGGTGAACTGTGGCAGTGTCAGAAGAGAACAGCCTTTTGTATTTGAGTACGAAGGACAGCTTATACAGGGTATAATTGACTTGTGTTTTGAAGAGGACGGAGAACTTGTGATTGTTGATTATAAGACTGACAGGGTTATGAAGGGCAAAGTGGGGGAAAAAGAGCTTGTCAAAAGATACGCAATCCAGCTTGATTACTATGCAAAAGCGCTGGAACAGCTTACCGGAAAAACTGTAAAAGAAAAAATTGTATATTCATTTACTTTAGGAAAAGAAATAATGTGTTAAAATTACGAAAAATTTTCTCTAACATGTAAAATGCGGTTGAAAATATTGTACAATAATGGTAATATAAACATGATTTATGAATAAAACATATCAAATTTGCACAAAAATGTGCATAAAATGGAAAAGGAGAGGAAAAATGAAAAAGCAAGTAAAAAAATTTATGAGTGCATTACTTGCATGTGTAATGGTGGCAGTGTCAGTTATAGTATTTGACATGAATCCAGTACATGCAGCTTCTGGCGCAATAACAGAAGCATCAGGCTGGCTTGAGACAGCATATGTTAAATGGACACCTGTAACAGGAGCTACAGGTTACAATGTATATGTTAAGTCTGCAAGTGCCTCAGATTCAGCTTATGTCCAGTTGGACGATGAGCTTATCAGAAAGTATCCATCTTACATGAGAGCGGATGCTGTAGGATTAAAAGCAGGCGATTATGTTATGAAGATTGTTCCGCTGAACAATGGCAAGGAGAATACATCAGCTGCTATCGTTTCAGATAAGCTTACTGTAAATGCACATGACAGAAGCGGATTTACATTTTCAAGTAATTCACCGGTAAAGAATGGCGTTGGTGCATATAACAACGATGGTACATTAAAGTCTAATGCATCTGTTCTTTATGTTACAGAAGCTAATAAGAATACAGTTAAGATGAAGATTGGTAACACAGAATATACAGGTGTAGCAGCTATTACACAGGCAATTAAGGCTAAGAATAACTGCCAGCCAGTTGCTATCCGTATTATAGGTCAGGTTACATTAAGCGGACTTGCCTGCAAAGATGTATCATCAGCATATGCAATTGGTGTTAAGGGAGCAGCTAACGTAACATTTGAGGGTATTGGTGATGATGCTACTTTATATGAAGCAGGTGTGGCTGTATTCCAGTCAACAGGCATAGAAGTAAGAAACCTTGGTCTTATGAACTGGGGCGGTGGAGGCGACGGAGATGGTATATCTCTTAAGCAGTCACGTGGTGTATGGGTACATAACAACGATGTGTTCTATGGTAATGCTGGTTCAGATGGTGACCAGGCTAAGGGCGATGGCTCTATGGATTTAAAGGATAATTCTCAGTATGTGACAGTATCTTACAATCATTTCTGGGATTCAGGAAAGATGTCACTTTGTGGCATGAAGTCAGAGTCAGGTGAGAACTGGATTACATATCACCATAACTGGTTTGACCATTCTGATTCAAGACATCCTCGTATCAGAACAATGTCAGTTCATGTATATAATAACTACTATGATGGTAATTCTAAATATGGTGTAGGCGCTGCAAAGGATAGTGAGGCATTCGTAGAGGCTAACTATTTCAGAAACTGTAATTATCCAATGCTCAGTTCAATGCAGGGAAGTGATGTTCTGGCAGGTGGAATATTCTCAGGAGAGAATGGTGGTGTCATCAAGGCATACAACAACTATATGGAAGGTCAGAAGTCTGTTATATATGCTAATTCGGATGCTGGTACAACAACTGCAAGTGCAACTGATTTCGATGCATATCTTGCAACATCAAGAAGTGAAACAGTACCTTCAACTTATAAGGCAAAGCAGGGTGGAAAGACATATTCTAATTTTGATACTAAGGTTGATTTAGGCGTTGATACTGCTGATATTGATGCACCTGCAGATGTTCCTTCAATTGTAACTAAGTATGCAGGACGTATTATGGGCGGAGATTTCAAGTGGACATTTGATAATAGTGTTGATGATACAAGCTATTCACTCAACAGGCCATTAAAGGATAAGCTTAATGCATACAAGACATCTCTTGTATCAGTAGGTGGTGGAAGCGTATCTGGCACTTCACATACACATACATATGGTGAGTGGGTAGTTGTTACACCTGCAACAGAGACAGAAGAAGGTCTTAAGAGCCGCACATGTACAGGATGTGGTTATAATGAAACAGCAGTTATTCCAGCTATTGGAAAAGATACACCTGTTACACCTGACACACCGGTATCAGGAGATGCAAAGGTACATAACTTTACAGAATCAGGAACAACAAGTGACTTCTATAGTATTACAGGAAGCATAGCAACAAATAAAGGTACAGCAACATACAACGGTCTTACACTTACAAAATGCCTTAAGATGGAGTCATCAACAAGTATTAAGTTCACAGCACCATCCGCTGGAAAGCTTACACTTGTATTTGGCGGAACAACGGCAGCTTCTGGTAAGGGCGTAAAAGTTAATGGAACAAGCAAAAAAGTTGGTTCTGATGGTACATTAACAGTAGATGTTGCTAAGGGTGCTGTAACTGTAACAAAGGGAGATTCAATCAATCTTTTCTATATGATATATACACCATCTGGAACATCAGAGACAACACATACACATAAGTATGAGTCAAAGATAACAAAGCAGGCAACATGTACAGAGGCAGGAGTGCTTACATATACATGTACATCTACAACAGGAACATGTGACAAGAAGACATACACAGAAACAATCCCAGCAAAGGGACACAGCTTCAGTACAGAGTGGACAGTAGATGTTGAAGCAACAGAGACAACACCAGGAAGCAAGAGCCACCATTGTACAGTATGTGATGCGAAGACAGATGTAACAGAGATACCTGCAACAGGAGTTGTTGAAAAGAAGAATGGTCTTAGTAAGGCAGAAGATGGAAATTACTATTATTATGTAGATGATGTGGTAGATACAAGCTTTACAGGATTTGCAGACTGTGACAATGAAAGA
>ERZ779850.775-NODE-775-length-36569-cov-12.935011_pt1 | contig 36569 bp, 28 predicted proteins | sample MGYA00511249_ERZ779850 | MGnify/ENA primary metagenome ERZ779850 (study PRJEB29588, sample SAMEA2162475) | human gut metagenome | biome: human gut; feature: human-associated habitat; material: faeces | place: Denmark | collected 2008/2010 ...
GGACCGCCCGCCGCAGCGGGAAGACGATGCCGGAGTACACCGTCAGGGTCTCCGCGCCCAGCGCGGCGGCATAGCTGCAGGCGCGCTGGTACACCACCGCCACCAGTGCGGCCCAGAGCAGGCAGAACACCACCCCGGCGGACAGGTTCTGCCAGAACACAAAGGGAGCCGCCAACAGGCCCGGGATGGCGGCCCAGCAGCAGAGCACAGCCCGGCCCCGAGGCGGGATGATGAGCGCCGTGCGGCGCAGCTCCCACTCCGTCACTTGCTGTTCAGCTCCCAGGCATCGGTCAGCAGGTGCAGGGTATCGTCCTGCGTCAGCACCAGGATGCGGTCCCAGGGCAGCAGAACAGTGTTGCCGTGGGGGATGATGAACTCGGTGTCGCGGGTGATGCTGACCAAAATGGCATCGCCGGGAATGGGCACATCCATGATGGCTTTGCCCGCAAACTTGAAGTTCTCGGGCAGCAGGATCTCGTTCAGGCTGGCCGTGCCGCCGCCCAGGCTGAGCAGCTGGCGGATGGTGTCTGTCTCGATCTCCCGCTCCAGAATGTGGCTCAGGTTGTCGGTGCCGCAGACCACGGTGTCCACGCCTAAGGTGTGCAGCAGCTCCCGGTTCTTGGGGTTGGAGGCCCGGGCCACGGTGCGGTCCACGCCGAACTCCCGCTTGGCGATCTGGCAGGCCACGAGGTTGTCCTCGTCCGAGCCGGTCACGGCCACAAAGGCGTTGCAGCTGCCAACATCGGCGGTGCGCAGGGTGTCCACGCTGATGGAATCGCCGCAGATCACGGGGATGTCCAGCGAATCTGCCAGCATCCGGCACTGGGCCTCGATGGGTTCAATGATGACCACCGAATGGTGGTTCGTCAGCAGGCTCTGGGCCAGATACCGCCCAACACGCCCGCCGCCTGCAATACAAACTTTCATATTGATACCTCGTATTACTTTGGGTAAAACTAATTTGGGATAAAACCTCTCCGTCAATGCTTCGTATTGCAGGAGAGGTTTTACTCCTCACTTCGCCAGCGAACGGAACACTGCCTGTTCTGTCAGGATGGTGGGGCAGATCGTGTCCAGCTCGTAGGTCTTGTGGTAGAGCACCTGCAAATGCGGGTCGGAGACGCGGCAGATGACCTTTTCGCGCCGGAAGATGTTCTTTGCGATCTGTGCGGCCATCAGGTTCACGGAGTCATCCTCGCTCACGGCGGCCACAGCGTCGCAGTTCTCCACGCCGCCCTGCTTGAGGATGTCGGGGTCGGTGGGGTCGCCCACCAGGGCTGTGCCGCCAAAGGAATAATCATCAAAGCTGTCCAGCCGCTTGAGCTGCTCGGGGTCCTTTTCGATCAGGGAAATATCATGGCCGATGCGTTCCAGATCCCGCACCAGTGCCGCGCCCACCTGGTCGCAGCCGATCACCAGAATATTCATGGATGTCACCTCATTGTTCAAAATCTGTTGTTGTCTGGCCCGGCAGTCCGTGTCAGAAGGAAACACAGGTAAAAACGTTGTGTCCAGTATAGCATATTTCCGGCGGCAGATAAATACAGAAAAAGCAGACAGTGCTCCTGTATAAAATTTGTGATTTTTCGTGCGCAGGCTCTCAGAATATGATATACTGGAAAGCGAACCCAATCTGAATGTGTGCAGAGCGCCTGTGCCGCTTTGCAGGGAGGAGAACCCATGTTTCTTGAAATACTGAAAGCCATCCTGATGGGCATTGTGGAGGGCATCACCGAGTGGCTGCCCATCTCGTCCACCGGCCACATGATCCTGGTGGAGCAGGTGGTCAAGTTCAACGCCAGCGAGGAATTCATGTCCATGTTCCGCGTGGTCATCCAGCTGGGTGCCATTCTAGCCGTGGTGGTGCTGTTCTGGAATAAGCTCTGGCCCTTCGGCCTGCGCCATGGCCGCGTCTGCTCCAAACCTGCCGTCTGGCAGCTCTGGTTCAAGGTGGTGGCCGCCACCATCCCGGTGCTCATCATCAGCCCGCTGGACGACTGGTTTGAGAACCGCTTCTACAATTACATCACGGTCGCCGCCATGCTGATCCTGTATGGTGTCCTCTTCATCCTTGTGGAGAACCGCCGCACCGCCCCGCATGTCACCCGGCTGGAACAGATCACCTACCGCGAAGCCTTCATCGTTGGCGTGTGGCAGATGCTGGCCATCATCCCCGGCACCTCCCGCTCCGGTGCCACCATCGTGGGCGGCCTGCTGCTGGGTCTGTCCCGTGCCTGCGTGGCCGAGTTCACCTTCTTCCTCGCCATCCCGGTTATGGCGGGCGCGTCCCTGCTCAAGGTGGTCAAGTTCGTCCTCTCCGGCGCTGCGATGACCGGCACCGAGATCGCTGTTCTCGTGGTGGGCTGCGTGGTCGCCTTTGTGGTCAGCCTTGCCGCCATCCGCTTCCTGATGGATTACGTCAAGCGCCATAACTTCAAGTTCTTCGGCCTCTACCGCATCGTGCTGGGCCTGATCGTCCTGGCCGTGGCCGCCATCACCGCCATTGCGTAAATCGCCCCCGACCCCCCAGCCGCCCGCCCGGGCGGCTTTTTTGCGCCCTGGGGCAATTGCACCGGCCCCGGCCTTGTGTTATACTGGAGCCATAAAGAGAGAACCCGGCGGCGGGAGAGTGCCGCGCCTGAAATTGTCAAAAACGGAGGAGATCCCTATGGAAGCATCGACTGTATATTACACCGACTTCCGGTGTCCTGTGGGCACCAGCCTGACCGAAAAGCTGCGCCGCCTGTGCATTGCGGCAGGCATCAAGAGCATTGATATGGATGGCAAGTTCGTGGCCATCAAGATGCACTTTGGCGAGCTGGGCAACCTGGCTTTCCTGCGCCCGAACTACGCCAAGGTGGTGGCAGACCTGTGCAAGGAGCAGGGGGGCCAGCCCTTCCTGACCGACTGCAACACGCTGTACCCGGGTAGCCGTAAGAACGCGCTGGAGCACCTGAGCTGCGCGCAGGAAAACGGCTTCTGGCCCATGACCACTGGCTGCCAGATTATCATTGGCGATGGCCTGCGCGGCACCGATGAGCTTGAGGTGCCCGTGCCCAACGGCGAATACTGCAAGACCGCCAAGATCGGCCGCGCCATTATGGATGCCGACATCTTCATCAGTCTGACCCACTTCAAGGGCCACGAAGCGACCGGCTTCGGCGGGGCCATCAAGAACATCGGCATGGGCTGCGGTTCCCGTGCGGGCAAGATGGAGCAGCACTCCTCCGGTAAGCCCGCCGTGCAGGAGGAGCTCTGCCGCGGCTGCCACCGCTGCGCCAAGGAGTGCGGCTCCGACGCCATCCGCTACAATGAGAACAATAAGGCGGTCATTGATTACGAAAAGTGCAAGGGTTGCGGCCGCTGCATCGGTGCCTGCAACTTCGATGCCATCTATTCCATCGACAGCAGCGCCAACGAGGAGCTGGACCGCAAGATGGCAGAGTATGCCGCTGCCGTCTGTGCAGACCGCCCCTGCTTCCACATCAGCCTGGTGCAGGACATCAGCCCCAACTGTGACTGCCACGGCGAGAACGATGCCCCCATCCTGCCGGATATCGGCATGTTCGCCTCCTTTGACCCCGTGGCGCTGGATCAGGCCTGTGCCGATGCCTGCCTGAACGCACAGCCCCTGCCCAACAGTCAGCTGGGCCAGAACCTTGCAAAGCCCGGCTGGAACTGCCACCACGACAACTTCAAGGATTCCAACCCCAATGTCGAGTGGAAGGCAACGCTGGAGCAGGCCGAAAAGATCGGCATGGGCACCCGCCAGTACACCCTGAAAAAGATCTGAACATAAAAACAAGCCCGACAACGTCGGGCTTGTTTTTATGTCTCTTGCATTCAGGGGCAGACGGAACGCTCAATACTCGCTGGAAGCCGGGACCAGTACGTCAATGACATCGGCCAGGGCCTTCCAGTTTTCCTCGGAACAGCCGGGCAGCTCTTTGGCATCCAGACCGGCATCCTCGATGCGGCCGGTCATGCTGTCCTTGTCGGTCAGCAGGGTCTCGGCATCGGCCTTGATGAGCGGCCAGGCATCGGCAAAGCTCTGCTGGTCATCGGCGCTCAGGCTGTCGAACCACTGGGTATAGGCATCTTTGATGTCGCTGACCGGCTGGATGCTCATGTTGCAGCCATCGGCCCATTTCAGCAGGGAAGCCGCCGCAATGACGGATTTCAGCGAGCAGCCGGACACGCCGGGGCCCCAGCCGAGGCAGGGGGCAAAGGCATCGTCCGGGTCAGAGAGGGAGAACAGGGAGTTCTCGTCTGCGTCCAGCGGGCCCACCTTGCCGGTGTCGGCGGTCACGGTGGAAGAGGGGATGCTCTCGCTTGCAGAAGCGGAAGAGCTGGAAGCGGCAGTGCTGCCGGAAGAGGTGCTGCAGCCTGCCAGCACGCCGCACAGCAGGGCGGCGCAGACCAGCAGGGAAAGAATACGCTTGCGAATCATAGGAAAGCCTCCTTTTATCGTGTTCCGGCCCATCTGCCGGAGAAACTGCTCTGGTACATTTCTAGTATACTGTTCTGCCGGGCTGTTGTCAATCGGCGTGCGCAGGACGATTTTTCACCCCGGCTGTGCAAACTATACAAACTTTTGTCGTTTTTTTCTCAGTCGGGCGGGATTGACATTTTTTGCGCTGGCGCGTATAATTCTGCCATGGTCAAACTGGGAGAAATGAGTGAAGAACCGGGAAAAGGGGGAGAAACGGATGCAGAAATTTCTGCGGCGGCTGGAACGCTTTTCACAGTCGCTGCTGTCGCCGCTGTCTTATCTTTCGGCGGCGGGCCTGCTGCTGGTGCTGGGGGCGCTGCTCACCAGCAAGCCCCTGTGTCAGGCACTGCCGGTGCTGCAGTGGGCTCCGCTGCAGCTGGTGGGTCAGCTGCTCTACAACGGGATGATGGTGCTCATCAACAACCTCAGCGTCATTCTCTGCGTTGGGGTGGCAGCCGTGCGCGCCAAAACCGAAAAGCAGGATGCCGCCCTGCTGGCGCTGATGGCCTATCTGGTGTTCCTCACAGCCAACCACACCGCGCTGGAAGCGCTGGGACTGCTTGCCCAGCCGAACGGGATGACCGGCCTTGCGGGCACGGGCCAGACCACCATTCTGGGCATTCAGGTGGTGGACACCGGCGTGGCAAGCGGCATCGTGCTGGGCTTTGCGGCGGCGTGGCTCTTCAACCGCACCTGCGAAAAGCAGTTTTATGGCATGATCACCCAGCTCTATTCGGGCCTGCGGTGGTCGTTTTTGTGGCTGTCGGCGCTGGCGGTGGCACTGGGGCTGGGGTTCTGCTTTGTCTGCCCGCCGCTGCAGCGGGCGGTCAGCGCCCTCACGGGCTGGATCGCGGCTTCAGGGAACGCGGGTGTGTTCCTTTACGGCTTTCTGGAACGGCTGCTCATCCCCACCGGCCTGCATCACCTCATCTATATGCCCTTCCAGTTCTCCTCGCTGGGCGGCAGCCTGACCGTAGGCTCTGTGACCTACACGGGCGCTTACGCCGTCTGCATGACCGAGTACACCATGGGTCTGCCCCTCTCAGAAGGCATCGTCTGGATGTACACCGGCTTCACCAAGACCTTTGGCTATCTGGGCATTGCGGCGGCCTTCATCTTCACGGCCCGCAGGGAAAACCGTGCCCGTACCGCCGCCGCTATGATCCCGCTGGCGGTCACGGCCTCGGTGGCCTCCATCACCGAACCCATTGATTTTCTGTTCTGCTTCGTTTCGCCCCTGCTCTGGGTGGCCCATGCGGTCATTACGGGCGGCTTTATGGTGCTGCTCCATGTCCTGCATGTCCGGGCCTTTACCTCCAACCTGCTGGGGTCGCTGGTGTTCAACCTGAGCGCCGGGGGGCAGCTGCAGAACATGCCGCTGCTCTATCTGCTGGGCCTTGCGGAGACCTTGACCTACTTTGCCGTGTTCAGCGTCCTCATCAAGGCAAAGGATCTGCCCACCCCGGGCCGGGAAGCAGCCCTTTCCGCAGACCAGTCCCCGTACGCCGACCCGCAGGAGGTGTGCCGGTTTATCGCCGCGCTGGGTGGGCCGGAGAACATCGCCCAGCTGGGAAACTGCTTCACCCGCCTCCGGCTCACGGTGCGGGATGCCTCGCTGCTGGATATGGGGGCTCTGCTCTCCCTGCCCCATAAAGGTCTTGTGGTGCAGGGCACCCGGGTCCAGCTGGTCTGCGGCCTGCACGCCGCCCAGCTCCGCCATGCGCTTGAACAGCAGCTTGCCGAGATGGCCCCGGTGTGATTGCATTTTGATAAGAGAAACGGTATAATTGTGGCGAAACCTCTCAGTCGCCTGCGGTGACAGCTCCCCTAACAGGGGAGCCAAGAAAGGCCCTTGCCTCTCCTATTAGGCAACAACAACACCCGCCGCCAGTGGCGGATGAAGGGAGTTGTTGTTGGGGCAGCGGCCAACAAGGCACAAGTGCAATACTTTGCACGAAGTGAATGTTGGGAGCCGCAACCCGGACAAGTGGCATTGCGAAGCAATGACGGAGAGGTTTAGCAGCGGATAACCTGAAAATAAAGGAGAACATAAAATGCAGAATAACACCTTTTCCGTCGAAGGTCTCTTCGATTTCCTGAACGCCGGTGTCAGCGCCTTCCACTCCACGGCTGCGGCTGTGAAGCTCCTGGAGGAGAACGGCTACCAGAACTGCCCCGAGAGCGCAGCCTGGGAGCTGGTGCCCGGCGGCAGATATTACACCACCCGCAACGGCTCTGCCGTGCTGGCATGGCGGATGCCCAAGGGCGAGCTGACCGGCTGGCATGTCACCGCCAGCCACAGCGATTCTCCCACCTGGCGCATCAAGCAGCTGGACGGCGGCAAGGACGCAGTCTTTGCCAAGGCGGAGACCGAGGGCTACGGCGGCATGATCATGCCCACCTGGCTGGACCGTCCCCTGAGCGTGGCGGGCCGCATTCTGGTCCGCACGGAGAACGGCATCCGGAGCCTGCTGGTCCACCCCGACCGGGCGCTGGCTGTCATCCCCAACCTCTGCATCCACTTCAGCCATGACCTGAACAACGGCATGAAGTACAACCCTCAGGTGGATCTGCAGCCCATCTTTGGTGAGGCAGGCTCCACCCTGCGGGACGCTCTGGCTGAGGAGGCCGGGGTCAAGGCTGAGGACATCGTGGACGCTGACCTGGTGCTCTGCACCCGCGAAAAGGCCGAGCGCGTGGGCCTGAAGGGCGAATATTTCATGTCTGGCCGCATCGATGACCTGGAATGCGCCTACACCACCCTGTGGGGCTTCCTGCAGGGCCGCGGCGAGGAGGAAGGCCGGGGCGATATGTGGGTCATGTTCGACAACGAGGAGGTGGGCTCCTCCAGCCGGCAGGGCGCACAGGGCACCCTGATGGCCAATGTGCTGGCCCGCATTGAGGAAAAGCTGGGCGTGACCTGGGAGCAGAGCATCCGTGCCTGCACCAACAGCCTGCTGCTGAGCGCCGACAATGGCCACGCCACCCACCCCAACCACCCCGAAAAGAGCGATCCCGCCAACGTGGCGGTCATGGGCGGCGGTGTGCTGCTGAAGTACAATGCCCGCCAGACCTACACCACCAGCGGCTTTACCGGCGCTGCCTTTGCCGAGATCTGCAAAAAGGCCGGTGTGCCGGTGCAGGTCGCTGCAAACCGCGCGGATGTTCCCGGCGGCTCCACGCTGGGCAACCTGCTGGGCCACCAGATCCTGATCCCCATGGTGGATATCGGTCTGGCACAGCTGGCCATGCATTCCGCAATGGAGACCGCCAGCTGCAAGGATGCCGAGTACATGGCAAAGGCCGTGGCCGAGTTCTATAACACGCCCATCTCCCAGCCTGTGGACGGCGAGTGGAAGCTGGGCCTGTGAGCGCTGTGACCGGGCGCTTTGCCCCCAGCCCCAGCGGGCGGCTGCATCTGGGCAATCTGGCCTGCAGCCTGCTGGCTTGGCTCAGCGCCAGAAGTCAGGGCGGGCGCATCGTTCTGCGCATTGAGGATCTGGATGCCGAGCGCTGCCCCCGCAAATATGCAGACGCACTGGAAGAGGACCTGCGCTGGCTGGGCCTTGTCTGGGACGAGGGCGGCAGCAGCGGTGGCCCCAACGGCCCCTATTACCAGAGCGAGTGCGCCGCCATCTACACCGAGAGCTATAACAAACTGGAAGCACAGGGCCTTGTTTACCCCTGTTTCTGCTCCCGTGCCCAGCTCCATGCCGCCAGCGCACCCCACACCTCCGACGGCAATGTGATCTATCCCGGCACCTGCCGGGGGCTGACGGCGGAGCAGATCGCCGAAAAGAGCAAAAAGAAGGCCCCGGCCTACCGGCTCATGGTGCCCGACGAGGACATCACCTTCACCGATGGCTGTATGGGCCCACACACCGAGAACCTGCTCCGCGACTGCGGGGATTTCTACCTCCGCCGCGCCGATGGCGTGTTTGCCTACCAGCTGGCTGTGGTGGTGGATGATGCCCGCATGGGCGTGACGGAGGTGGTGCGGGGGGCAGACCTGCTCTCTTCCACCGCCCGGCAGCTTTATCTTTACCGTCTGCTGGGCCTGCCCGCCCCAAAGTTTGCCCATTGCCCGCTCCTGCTGGCTCCCGATGGCCGCCGCCTGTCCAAACGGGACGGGGACCAGAGCCTGGAAAACCTGCGGGCAAAGTATACGGCGGAAGAGATCGTGGGCAGGCTTGCCTTTGCCTATGGTCTCCAACCTGAACCGGCTCCCCGCACCCCGGAAAGCCTGATCCCAGACTTTTCCTGGGACAAGGTGCCAAAGCAGGATATCTGCCTGCCGGAAGGCCTGTTTTAAGCAGACCCACGATTTTTGCCATGTCTGTGCAAAGATCGTGGGTTTTTCTTTACAAAAAAACAATCTATGGTAAAATATAACTAGAGATTTTGCCGAAATAGAAAGGAGCCTGTTATGCGTAAAATGTTAAAAGCCTTGAGCCTGCCGATCTGCGCAATGCTTTTGTTCAGCGCATGTGCAAGCTCTTTGAATCTGGGACCGGGACCTTTCCGTTCGGAAATGCAGGATGTTTTCGTTCAGCAGACGACACTTACGGTTCCGGCCAGTCACGCCGAGCATGGGGAGGATTATGTCATTGAGTGGCAGGACCCTGTGATGGAAAAGCACGTCCGGAAATGGCTTGACCGCCCGAAGGGGGATATCTATCACAGCGATGTCTGGGATTATCAGCGAGTCTCGATAAATTCCGGAACCGGCGTAGGGGATCTCATCGTCAAAGATGCACCGGATGGGGTGGACATTGGAAGAAACGTCAACAGCAATGAGCAGCTGGCAGCCTGCGCAGTCAGCGTAGAGGGAACGTATGATCCGGTGACCTCTCTGGCAGACCTGCGGCATTTTGACAGCTTGCAGGTATTGTCGGTCAATAATAGAAGGGGAGCCCCACCCATTACAGATCTGACAGGTCTGGAGGAATGCAAAAATCTGATGCTTTTGAGTGTGCCCAGTGTGGAGAGCAGCGCATTCCCGACCTTTGCAAAGCTGGATTCTGTGGTAGAGCTGAAGTATGGCAGTGACGGGATCCGGGCGGATTCCAATGTCTCCGACCTTTCGGCGCTGGCGCAGATGAAGTCGCTGAAGATGCTGTGGATCACCGGCAGTGAGGTCGATCTGACCCAGCTGGCCGGAGCTGACTTGCGGGTCCTGAGACTGGACGTGACCCGGATCGGTTCGCTGGAACCGCTGAAGCAGATGGAAAATCTGAGCTTTCTGCAGCTGTGCCAAGGGCCGGAGATCGACAGCTTTGCCCCGCTGGCGGAGAGCAGTGTGCAGTATCTGAGTATGTCCCTCTCTCAGGGTGCACAGGAAACCTACAAAGACATGGATTATACTCCCCTGACCCAGATGCCGCAGCTGATCTGGCTGGATCTGACCAACAACATCACGTTTGATACGGAAACCTGCAAAAAACTGCTGGCAAACGATACGGCCCTGAAATATCTGAAAATTTCCTATACATCAGCGGCCAAAGATGCCGAAGAGCTGGATACAGCGCACCTGAAAGAGTTCACTGCTCCGGCTCCGTAATGCCCCAAAATGCAAAAACGCCTCTGTCGGCCGACAGAGGCGTTTTTTCTATGTGGATTCACAGCCGCTGCAAGGCTCTTGCGTCGCTGCGTTCCAGTGCGGTCATGCCGGTATCCAGCGCCATGGCCAGCAGGATGCCCAGCAATACATCAATGCAGCTGTGCTGCTTGAGCAGAACGGTGGACGCGATGATGGAAACGCAGAGCACGGCGGAGGCGGGCCGCATCCAGCGGCGGCCCGGCGTTTCAAAGATGCGGCTGCGGTAGTAGGCCATCATCAGGGTGACCGAGTTGAACACATGGATGGAGGGGCAGACGTTGAGGGGCGTGTCGGTGGCATAGAGCATCCGCACGGCCTGAGCAAAGAGGTCGCTGCCGTATACCCGGTAGGGCCGCAGATCCAGCCCGGTGGGCAGGATGACATAGCAGGCCAGCGCAATGGTCATGCCCGCAAACAGGGGCAGGCAGAGCCGCCAGAAGTCGGCCCGGGGCGCTTTCCACAGCAGGTAGAACAGGGTGAACGGGATCCACAAAAACCACGCAAAGTAGGGCACGATGGCATATTTGCAAAAGGGGATCAGGTCGTCCAGATGGCAGTGCACCAGAACATCGGGCACGGCAATATGGACTTCGAGCCAATGGAACGCCGAAAGGTAAAACAGGAGATAAAACGCCATGAACGAAACGGGATGGCGGGAAAACCAGTTGCGCATGGAACACACTTCCTTTTCTGGAATGGGGGCCGCAGCCCCGCCTAAAGTTCTTTGCAGCGTATGATTATACCGCGCAAAGACGAAGAAAACAAGACAAAAAGCTGACAAAATCGTGAACACATCCGCGCGGAATTTGGTATGCTTTGGGGAAGCGGATGCAGGGGAGAGAAGCTTCTGCCTATTGATACGAGACAGGATGCGGGTTTCCTGCACAAAAAAGGCCCTCCCCGCCAGAACTGCAATGGCGGAGAGGGCCGGATATACGGAAACTCAGATCACCTTTTGTTCCATCCACCTGCCGCGGACAAAGCGGACGCAGAAGAACAGCGAGCGCATGGCCCAATCCAGGAACATGCCCATCCAGATGAACAGCAGGCCGCAGTGGAACTTGAGCACCATCAGGTAGCAGAAGGCCACCCGGAACACCCACATGGAGATGACGCTGACCGTCATGGTAAAGGCGGCATCTCCGGCGGCGCGCAGGATGTTGGGCAGGGTGAAGCTGGAGGGCCACAGGATCAGCGATACAGCGTTGAACCAGACCATCAGCTCCAGTGCCATGCCGTAGGCCTCCGGCGAGAGGTTGAACCAGGAGAGCGCCAGCTTGTTCAGGAAGAACAGGCCGGAAAGATTCATCGCCCAGTCCCCGGCGTAGGCGGTCAGGAGCAGCAGGCGGGAATAGCGCTTGGCCTGTGCCTTTTCTCCGGCACCCAGACACTGGCCCACAACGGTCAGCGCGCCGATGCCCACGGCGGAGGCGGGCACGTTCAGGAAGCTGGAGATGTTGCCTGCCACGGCGTTTGCCGCAATGGCGGCGGTGCCCAGCGTGCTGGTCAGGCTGGAGACCGACAGCTTGCCGATCTGGAACATGCCGTTCTCGATGCCGGCGGGAATGCCGACTTTCAGGATGCGCTTGATGAGGTCGAGGTCAGGCTTCAGGTCGGTGAGGTGGTCGATGCGCAGCGCACAGTCCGGCTTCTGCAGCAGGAACATCACGGTGAAGCAGGCGATCATCCGGCTCACGAGGCTGGCGGTGGCCGCACCCATCACGCCCATGCCGAACCCGTAGATCAGGATGGCGTTGCCGCCAATGTTGACCACGTTCATCACCAGGCTGGAAAGCATACTGATCTTGCTGTTGCCCTGGGCGCGGAACAGGGCCGCACCGGCGTTGTACACGCCGATAAAGGGATAGCTCAGGGCCGAGAGCAGGAAATAGGTCTCAGCGTAGCGCATCACATCCGCGTCAATGGAGCCGAAGATGCCCCGCAGGATGGCGTGCCGCCCCACCGCCACGATGACGGCGGTGACCACGCTGAGCGAGATCATAATGAACATGATCTGGGCGGCGCTGGCCTTGGCCCGTTTGGGCTCCCGGTGGCCGATGTACTGGCTGGCGACCACCGCGCCGCCGGTGGCCAGTGCGCTGAGCAGCTGGATCATCAGCACGTTGAAGGAGTCCACCAGGCTCACGCCCGAAACAGCGGCTTCGCCCACCGAGGAGACCATCAGGGTGTCCGCCAGACCGATGGAGATGCTGAGGGCCTGCTCTGCCACCAGCGGCAGGAAAAGTGAAATGAGCTGTTGACGGTTGAACAGCGGTCTTGATGTGGTCGATGCGTCTGTCATGGTGTCCTCCCTTGGCGCGTGGATTCAAACACACCCATGATAGCGCGGAATGACGTGAAAATCAAGATGTTGTATCCAACAAATCAAAAATTCAGGCAAACTCTTTGCTGGGGGTCAGGCTGGTGCCGTAATAAACAATGTAGTCGTAGGGGACCTGGGGGTTGTACGCGGCCAGATCGCCGTACTTGGCCAGAATGTCATCTCGGTGTCGGGCGCGATCCGCAGGCCGCCCACCTCGATGTCATGGTCAGAGATGTTCCGCACCGAGAGGAAGGAGTGACCGCTGGAATTGATGGAGGCATCGCCCCGGTCCTCGGCCCGGGCGTAGACGCACAGCAGGGCCACGGCACCCTCGGCGGGTTCTGCACCGTAGGCCTGCACGGCAGATTTATGATCGGCCTGCTCAAAATCGTAGGGGCCGCCGGTGCTGGTGGTAAAGCCGACGATGTTGCGGATCTGATCCTCAAGGGGGCTTACATCGGTGATGACACGTTCGTCCTGGGGGGCGGGCGTGGCGGCGGGAGCTTCGGCCAGCGCGGCGGTGCTGCCGGACACGCACAGGGCCAGCGTCAGGCAGAGGGAAAGGGCGCGGAACAGTTTTTTCATGGGGTGACCTCCAAAGAGAAAAAATTCAGGTCAAGGATAGACGATTTTTGGGGCGCTGTCAAGAAAAAGATATCTGCCGCCTTTACCCCCGGTGCCGGTTGTGTTAAAATGGAACTGGCAGCCGTGCCCGGTGTTTTGGGGCATGGGGCCGATCGGAAGGTAAATGAATCTGACCCAGAGAGGGGAACAACCTATGCCAAAAGAAGCACACAAGGTCGTGGTCATCGGGCACCGCAACCCCGATACCGATTCCATCTGCTCCGCCATTGCCTATGCGGAGCTCAAAAACCGCACCAGCACGCTGGTCTGTGAGCCGCGCCGTGCCGGTAAAATGAATCAGGAGACCGAGTTCGTCCTGAAAAAGTTCGGTGTCACGCCGCCCCGGATGTGCACCGACGTGAACCCCAAGATCCGGGACGTGGATTACCGCGAGATGCCGGGCATCCCGGGCTCCACCAGCCTGCGCCGCGCATGGAAGATCATGCGCGACCAGCAGATCGACACCCTGTCCATCACCAGCGAGGACAACGAGCTGGAGGGCATCATCACCGTGAAGGATCTTGCCACCGCCAACATGGACGTGTTCGATACCGCGGTGCTGGCCAAGAGCCGTACCTCTTATAAGAACATCCTTGAAACGCTGAACGGCACCATGGTGGTGGGCGATGCCGATGCGGTCTGCACCACCGGCCACATCAAGATCGGCACCGCCACCCCCGAGATGCTGGAAAGCAGCGTGGAAAAGGGGGATATCGTCATTCTGAGCAACCGGTACGAGAGCCAGCTCTGCGCCATTGAAAAGGAAGCCTCCCTGCTCATCATCTGCAATGGGGCCAAGGTGGGCCGCACCATCCAGCGCATTGCCGATGAGACCGGCGTTGCCATTATGACCACCCCCGTGGATACCTACGCGGCGGGCAAGCTCATCAGCCAGTGCGCCCCCATCTCCTATTATATGACCCGGGACAACATCCTCAAATTCACCCTCGTCACCCCTGTGGCCGATGTGCTGCGGGTGATGGCAAAGGTGCGCCACCGCTATTTCCCCATCCTCGATGAGGAAGGCAAATACTGCGGCATGGTCAGCCGCCGCAACGTCATTGCCCTGCGCAAGCGGCGCATCATTCTGGTGGACCACAACGAGGCCACCCAGGCCGTGGAGGGCTTTGATCAGGCTGAGATCCTGGAGATCATCGACCACCACCGCATCGGCAGTCTGGAGACCAGCGGCCCGGTCTACTTCCGCAACCAGCCCGTGGGCTGCACCGCCACCATCATCACCCAGATGTACGATGAAAACGGTGTGGACATCCCGCCCCAGATCGCGGGCCTGCTGCTGGCGGCTATCCTTTCGGATACGCTGGCCTTCCGCAGCCCCACCTGCACCCCCGTGGATGAAAACACCGCCAAACGTCTGGCCAAGATCGCAGGCGTGGACATTGAAGAGTTTTCCACCGAAATGTTCGAGGCCGGTGAAAAACTGGACGGCAAGACCCCCGAAGAGGTCTTTTTGCAGGATTTCAAGGTGTTCATGTGCGGCGATATCCGCTTTGGCGTGGCACAGGGCAGCTATATGACCCGCAAAAACCTGCAGGCCGCCCAGGCGCTGCTCCAGCCCTATCTGGAGGAGGCCCGCAACAAGCAGAACGTGGAGGACCTCTACATGCTGCTGACCGATGTGCCCAAGGAGGAGAGCGTGGTCATCTGCACCGGCCGCTACGCCGCCGAGGTGCTGAGCAACGGCTTTGAGAGCCGGCCCGCCGCCGACGGCAGCTGGACGCTGCCCGGCGTGGTCAGCCGCAAAAAGCAGTTCATCCCCGCCATGATGAGCGCCTATCAGGAGCTGTAACCCCCCGATACAAAACACGAAGCCCCCGGAACCCTGCATGTTCCGGGGGCTGTTGTGTTTTGTAAGGGAGCGTCAGGCTGCGACTTTTAAGGGAGAGTTATCAGTCCAGATGGTGCCATCCAAAAGCTTTGTTACGGCCAGTGTGCCGTTCACGCTGACCCGCGCGGGGTCCAGCGCATAGAAATCGCTCTCCCGCAGGTTTTCGGGGTCTGCCGTGGGGGAGATGCCCACCACGCACACCCAGTGTCCGTAGGTGCTGCTGGTGGCGATGTGGGGGTAATTGACTTCTTTCCAGCCAGAGCCGGAGAGGTGGTATTCATAGCTTGTCACGCGGTTGGTGTGCTTGGACACGCCGCTGACAGCGGTGTTTTTCAGATGTACGATGACGGGCCGCCCGGCCTGCAGTTCTTCATACAGGCGGGAAAGGCAGTTGGAAAGGGAGCCGCTGTAAGCGTAGTACCCGGCGGCAGACCATACCGCGCCGTTTGACCACATCCCGCTGCCTGAGCAGGGCTTGCCATCCAGAATGGTGCGGGCGTAGCGCAGGGCGTACCAGCTGCACCGGCCCGAGGTCTGGTTGCCGATGGAGACGATCTGCTGGCTGTCGAAGGACAGCAGCGTGATGCCGTTCACATCCTGCAATTGTGCCGCCGCAGCCTTTGGCGCGGCCAGAAAGCTCAGGCACAGCAGAACTGCTGCCATGAAAACGCGCACCGGAGCGCGCAGGGAACCATGCTGCATGGGGCAAACTCCTTTTCCTTGTTCAGGAACGGCACCCGGCGGTTCCCATTGCCTTAAGTTTAGCACCAAATCGTGGTAGAATTGTGTAAACGCCGGAAATATTTTCCGGTTTTTGCCCCGGGCATGGCAAAGGATCTTTGCGAAGATTCGTTCTGGAAAAATAACAAAAGCAGGAGAAAATGTTTGGTGAAGCTGGCAATTGACAAAAGCGACAGTCGTTGGATAAAATAAAGCCAGAAGGGGGCCCTGTTTCAAAATGAAAAGGCACCCTGCATATTATGAAAAACACAACAAAACGACTGGAGGTCCCGACATGAAAATGCTGAAAAAACTGGCCGCTTTGGTTCTGGCGGCGACCATGGTACTTGTTCTGTTCACCGCCTGCGGCGGTGATACCGCCCAGAGCCCCGAGGCTCAGGCGGAAGCTCAGATGATGAGCACGATCAATGCAAAGCGTGGTTCGGCAGTACAGCTGTGCAATGACACCGAGCTCAAACAGGAAGCTGAAAAGTTCTTGGATTCGGCGGTAGACATCAACACCGGAGCATGGAAAATTTACAATGCTATAGATGTTCATCGTGATGACAATGGTGTTTATACGGCCAAGGTCGTGGTCAAGAATGAGTATACCGGTAAACTGTTGGAAGAGTTCTTTAAGTTGGTAAACAACAAGGATAAGGATGTGAACATCAACGCAGTTGGCAAGTGGACCAAGGTTGGTGTAGCCGCAAAGACAATCAAGGGCAACATGTACATTTCTGTCGTTGTTCAGGTTAATCCCAACGCATAAGGATACAGCAATACACTCCCCGGAGCGTGGCTGAAAGGCCGCCCTCCGGGGCTTTTTTATTTGCACAAAAAAGAAATGAAAATTTTAGCTAGTCTGCGAATTGACATAGGGGGGGGGGGTAAAGAGTAAAATAAATTTAGGTACACTGTATGATTTGGGGTTATACAGGGGGCCTGAATTTTATTATGGAGGAAATTGTTTTATGAAAAAAATGAAACGTCTTGTTGCAATCCTGCTGGCCAGTGTAATGGCTCTGGTGATGCTGACCGCTTGCGGCGAGGAGGCACCGCAGTCTTTGGGCCAGCGTGCAGAAAACCTGATGATCGAAAGCTTCAATAAGGCTTACGATACTACCTATCAGAATGACGCAGACCTGAAGAATAAAGTTGGTGCAATGCTGAACCAGATTGATGAGAACGGCGAAATCGATATTGCTTCTCTGAAAAAGTCTAAGATTTATGGCCTGCCTTGCGATGTTGTTGATAACAAGGACGGCACGGGCACCTTCACTGTGTATGTTATTGCTCAGGGCATCAATGCTGACAAGACCAAGTATAAGGCTATCGAAGTGACTGAGGAACTGTTGAGCCAGGCAAATGCAAACAACGTGAATAAGATTTCCTCTCAGAAGCCGGAAGCTGTCGGCGCTGCAAGCATCGTGAAGAATGGCAAGACCTATGTTGGCGTTGCATACAGAATGACTGTAAAGGCAAACTTTAACGCCTGATTGTAACGATTAGAATACAAGCAAAATTTTCTTGAGCATACCCCGGAGCGCGGAACCCCTGCCGCCCTCCGGGGCTTTTTGTATTTGTGGCAAAATCTTTCTGAATGTGGTACAATAAAAGATAGATTTTGTTGAAAGAAAGGAACCTTTGGATGCAGCTGTTTGAACTGGTCAGCCCGCGGCTGTTCCGCCCGCTGGCGGGGCCCAACCGGGCGTTTTATGCGGAGCTGCTGCTCCTGTTGTGGGAGGAGTGCCGCCACACGGCGGATTACTCCATCTCCCGGGCAGAAGCGGTGAGCCGGGCCGAGGATTACTTTGCGGCACTGGCAAAGCCGCTGGCACTGGATGCCGATGACGCGGGCGATGAAGCCGAACAGCCCACCCGGGATCCCCATACCCTTGCGCTGGGCTTTCTGCTCCGCCTGCGCCGCACCGGCTGGCTGGAAGAGCAGCCCGGCAGCTATGAGGAAGAGCCTGCCCTTGCCTTTGTGCCTGAGGTGGCCCCCCTGCTGGAAGCGCTGGAAGAGATCCTGAACCCGCGTGTTGTCACCTACACCGGCAAGCTGTACAAGGCCTGGCAGCTGCTGCAGAACATCGGGGAGGAAAAGAGCCCCTATGAGAATGTTCTGCGGGAGGTGGCCTCCGATCTGGAAGCACTGAACAAGTCCCTGCGGGCGCTGAACGCGTCCATCGGGCACTATATCGACCGGCTCACCCGCAACCGCACCCCGCAGGAGGTGCTGGAGCTCTTCGACCAGTACGAGGAAAAGGTGGTGGCCGCCGCTTACCACCGCTTCAAGACCAGCGATAACCTGTTCAACTACCGCGCTTATCTGGAAGAGGAGCTGGACGACTGCGAGGCAGAGCACCTGCCCCGGCTGGCGCTGGATTACGCCCGGGTGGAGCGCTGCGCCCCCGGCGAAGCCGCCCCTGCCGTGCGTGCCCTCATCCAGAAACTGCGGGATTCACTGGAAGAGATGAGCACCCTGATGCGCCAGATCGACCAGAGCCACATCCGCTACCGCAAGCGGGCCGTGCAGCGGGCCCAGTTCCTGCTGCTGAGCGACCGCTCCTCGCAGGGCAGTGTCACCGCCCTGCTCCGCCGCTATGCCGAGGAGATCAAAACGCCCGACCAGCTGTTCGCGCCGGATGACGGCCCGGTGGCAAAGCACCTGCACCTCTATCCGGCGGCGGTGTTCGGGGCAAAGCCCCTCTACCCGCCTGCCGCGCCCCGCAGCGAAACGCCGCTGGCTCCGGTGCGGCAGGCCGGGCTGGATGAGGAGCAGCTGCGCAAAGAACAGCAGCTGCTGCTGGACTACGCCCGGATGGCCGTGACTGAGGAGAACGTGGGCCTGCTGGCAAAACAGGCCCTTGCCGCCCGCAGTGCGGTGGCTGCCTCCACGCTGGCGGAGGAATACCCCCGCGATTTTGCCCGCATCATCGGCCTGCACACCTATTCGCAGTCGCCGCGCCGGGCTTACGATATCACCCTTACCAGAAACTGGGTCGAACGGGGCGGCTTCCGGTTTGAAGAGTTTATTCTGACACCCCGCAGGGAGGACGCTGACCATGGCCGAACCGAATAAAATGCTGGAAGAGACCGCAAACTATCTGCTCAACCACTGCTTTGTGCTGGGCGGCGTGGAGGATCAGCGGGCAAAATACCTCTATGTGCAGGATCATCTGCCCGAGGTGCGGGCTGTGTTCGCGCCGCTGGGCTATGCGGTAACGCTTTACCCGGCTCCGCTGCAGGCTGCGGCGCTGGTCAACGAGCATGAGGGCAGCCAGGCCCGGCTGCTGAAATACGAGAGCATCCTGCTGCTGGTGCTCCGCCTGCTCTACCTGCAAAAGCGGGAGAGCCTTGCCGCCAGCGCTGATCAGGTGCTGGTCACGGTGGAAGAGGTGCAGACAGAGCTGCAGAAGATGAACCTGCCCCGGCGGCTGGACCAGCGCACGCTGGAGGAACTGATGCGCACCCTGCGCAGGTACAATCTGGCCCGCCCGGTGGGGCGGCTGACCGGTCTGGACAGCCGCATCGAGGTGTTCCCCACTGTGCTGCTGGCTCTGCCGGACGCAGACCTTGCCGATGCCGCCGCCGAGAGCAGCCGCACCCGGGAGGAACTGGCCCTCTACGAGCGGCCTGACGGAGATGCCAGCGGGGAGGAAGAAGAATGATCGAATTAAAGCGCCTGAAGCTCATCAACTGGCACAACTTTGAAAATGTCACCTTCGATTGTGCCCGTCTGACTTATATGATCGGTGTCAACGCGGTGGGCAAGACCACCATTCTGGATGCCATCCGCTACTGCCTGACCACCAACCGCAATTTCAATGCCCTGGGCAATAAAAAGAGCGGCCGCACCCTGCAGGGCTCTGTCCACGCCAAGCAGCGCGGCGAGAACGCCTACCGCCGCCCGGGCCGCACGGTGGCGTATATCGGTGCCGAGTTCTGGGATACCGTCAAGCGGACAAACTTTGTCATCGCTGTCCGGGTGGAATCTGAGGGCCCCATGCAGGAGCTTCACCCCGGCGACCAGACCTGGTACATCTCCGAGGACGGCATCACGCTGGAAAAGCTGCCCTTCCTTGATCCGCGCACCGGTGCCCCCAGCGCCAAGGAGGACTTCAAGCCCGCCGTGGGCCGTCTGTCCTACACCCGCAGCCCCAGCGAGGCCCGGGACCGCATCTGCCGTGCCCTGGGCATTGGCCGCGCCTCCAGCCCGCTGGGCAAAAAGTTCAACGAAGTGTTCCAGATGGGCACCAGCATGGACGAGATCCCCAACTTCCGGGAGTTCCTGTACCAGTACATCCTGCCCCAGCCTGAGCTGGATCTGGAAGCGCTGCAGGGCGACCGGGTGGAGCTGGAAAACCTCCACGCCGTTCTGGCCGAGGCCCAGACCCGTGCCGCCGCGCTGGAACAGATCGTGGCGTATGGCCGGGAAGCTGCTGCCAAAGAAACGGATGCCCTTGTCAACCGGGGCGCGGCCCTGCTGGCCCGTGCCGAAGCGGATGCCGGTGAGGATGCCTCCTGGCAGAGCCATCTGGATGCAGGCCGCCGCCAGCTGGCCGATCTGAACGCAAAATACGAGGCCGCCAAGAACGCCGAAGCCGAAGCCCGCCGGGCCTATCTGGCGGCCCACGGAGCGGCCGGTGACAGCGGCGCGGGCCGGGCACTGGATGCCCTGACCGAGGAGCTGGCCCGGAAAAAGAGCGCGCTGGATACAGCAGCCCGGACAAGGAATGGTCTGGAAGCAACTGCAGATACCATCACCGGCCTGCTGACCCAGCTGAACCGCAGCGGCTTTGCGGTGGAGAAGGAACTCTGGCCCCAGCGCCTGACAGCGGAACATCTCCCCGCCCTGACCGAGGCGCTGGCCCGCATCGAAAAGCCGCTGGAGGAGCAGTATTTCGCTGCCCGGCAGGCTTCGGCGGATCTGGCAAAAGAGCAGGAGGCCCTGCGGGCCGAGCTGAACGCCGTGTCCGGCGGCAAGTGGGTCTACCCCCACGGCGATGCCGCCACCAAAGTGCGGGATGCCGTGAACGCCGAGCTGAAAAGCCGCGGCATGACAGCGGATGCAAAGATCTTCTGTGAGCTGCTGACCGTGGCCGACGAGAGCTGGCAGGACTGTGTGGAAGCCTGCCTGGGTGACCGCCGGTTCGACATCCTTGTGCCGCCTGCCCACTACGCCGCCGCCAAGAGCGCCTTTGTGGCACTGGGCGACCGGGTGGGGCCCATCAGCCTGCTGGATACCCCGGGCATCCGCAAGGCGGACCGCCATGCGGAGACAGCCCCCGCCGACAGCCTTGCCGCTCAGGTCACCAGCGAAAACCCGCTGGCCGCACAGTATGCGGACACCATCCTGCGCCGCATCGTCTGCTGCGACACCCCCGATACGCTGGAACATTTCCCCGACAGCGCCACCCGGGACCTGCTGCGCCACCATCCCTTCCGGCTGGAACGCCTGCGCAGGCCCCAGCGCTATATCGGTCTGGATGCCCGCAGGGAGCGTGCCGAAGCGCTGGAAGCACAGCTTGCCGCCCAGGCCGACCGCTGCCGCGAAGCCGCCCAGACCGAAAAGGCCCTGAAATCTGCCTACGACCAGTACCAGAACGTCCTGCGGGGCCATGCGCTGGAACAGCTGGCCGAACTCTGGGCCAGCCGGGCCGCGCTGGATGCCGCCCGTGCCGACTACGCCGCGCAGGAGCAGAAGCTGGCGGACTGCCGCGAGAACCCCATGCTGCAGCAGCTCTACCGCGAGGAAGAAGCCCGGGAAGCTGCGTGGGAGACTGCCCGCAAGGCCGTGGAGCAGGTGGGCGGCGATATCCGCGTTTGCGAAAAGCAGATCGCATCCTGTGAGGCAGAGCAGGGTAAGGCGGTGGAGACCGCCGCACAGAGCCGGGAGGCGGCAGAGACATTCTTTGCACAGCACCCGCTGCTGGAGCCTCTGGCACAGGAACGCAAAAAGGGCCTGATGACGGGCGGGCGCACGGCCCGTGCCGCCGCACAGACTGCCGAAAAGGCACAGACCAGGCTGGACGATGCCCTGCGAGCTTATCTCACTTCCACGCTGGAACCCGCCCAGAGGGATTACAACGAGCACTACGTCTGCGATTATCCGCTGGGTCTGGCCGGGGTGGAGCAGTACCGCGCCCAGCACGACAGCCTTGTCCGCATTGATCTGGAACGCTACGCCGCCCGGCTGGAGCAGGCACAGCGGGACTGCAAGGACCGCTTCCGCAAGGATATCCTCTTCCGGATGAAGGATGATATCTTCAACGCCCGCCGCCAGTTCCGGGAGCTGAACAAGGTGATGGAACAGCTGACCTACGGCGAGGAAGTCTACCGCTTTGAGCTGGAACCCAGCCGTGACCCCCAGCTGGCTGCCTTCTATCAGGTCATTGTGGACAAGGGCAACCAGCAGATGACCGATGGCGACTCGCTGGACAACCTTGCCGCCACTGCTGACCCCGTCTACGAGCGGCAGGTGGACGCGCTGATGGAAAAGATCATGGCGGATGTGGACGAGAACACCCGGGCCCGGCAGGAGGGCCGCACTACCTCCGGTGCCACCCTCTCGGATTATGTGGACTACCGCACCTATCTGGACTATGACATCAAGGTGACCAACACCGTCTCGGGCCAGCAGGCCTATCTTTCCCGCGTCAGCCGCGATTCCTCCGGCGGCGAGAACCAGGCTCCCTTCTATGTGGCCATCTGCGCCAGTCTGCTGCAGATCTACCAGAAGAGCGAGAACAGCATCCGCCTTGTCCTGCTGGACGAGGCCTTCAGCAAGATGACCAGTGACCGCATCCGCCCCATGATGGAGCTGTTCCGTCGCCTGCAGCTGCAGGTGCTGCTCATCTCCACCGTGGAAAAGAGCACGGCCATCCAGCCCTACTGCGACATTACCTATTCCATCGTGCGCCACGGCGATGCCAACGCCATTGCGCCGTTCTACCGGGCCGGCACCCTTGCCGATGCCCCGGAAAAGGAGACTGAATATGAATAACACCCTTGCAAACATCTGGCTCTTTGCCACCCACTGGACCAAGCTGGATGCTTTTGATACCGAGGAAGAGCTCAACGATGAACTGGAGCTGCTCCAGCGCCAGAGCCTGCCCACCAAAGTCCGTCAGGTCACAGACAAGGAAGGCAGGGAACAGTTCCTCCTTTACGTCAAACAGGCCGACCGCGATTACGCCCGCTACTGCACCGGCTGGCGGCCCGGCGGGATGATGTGATCCACCCCTGCAAAAAGGAGAATCCATGTCAAAACAGAAAATCCAACTTTCGGATCACTTTGATTATTCACGGCTGATCCGTTTTGTGCTGCCCTGCATCGGCACCATGCTGTTTACTTCCATTTACGGCATTGTGGACGGCCTGTGCGTCTCAAACTTTGTGGGCAAAACGGCCTTTGCGGCAGTCAACCTCATCATGCCCGTGCCCATGCTGGTGGGCACAGTGGGCTTTATGCTGGGCACCGGCGGCAGCGCCATTGTGGGCATCACGCTGGGTGAGGGCGATAAAGCCCGTGCCGACCGCTATTTCAGCCTGTTTATGTCAACGGCGCTGATCGCCGGCATCGTGCTGTCCGTGCTGGGGATGCTGCTGCTCCGGCCGGTGGCCCTGATGCTGGGTGCAGAAGGCGAGATGCTGGACTACGCCCTGCGCTATGGCCGGGTGCTGATGCTCAGCCTGCCCACCTTTATCCTGCAGAATATGTTCCAGAGCTTTTTTGTCACCGCCGAAAAGCCGCATCTGGGCTTTTACTTCACGGTGGGCGCGGGCTGCACCAACATGGTGCTGGACGTGCTGCTGGTGGGCATCCTGCACTGGAGCGTGGAGGGTGCCGCCATTGCCACCATGCTCAGCCAGGTGGTGGGCGGCCTGCTGCCGGTGTTCTACTTCCTCAACCGGAAAAACACCAGCCTGCTTCACCTCTGCCGCACGCAGTTTGAGGCCGGTGTGCTGCTGAAAGCCTGTGTGAACGGCTCCTCTGAGCTGATGACCAACCTTTCCATGTCGCTGGTGAACATCCTGTACAACTATCAGCTGCTCCGTTTTGCGGGCGAGGATGGCGTGGCCGCCTATGGTGTGATCATGTACGCGTCCTTCCTGTTCGTGGCAGTGTTTGTGGGCTACGCCGTGGGCAGTGCGCCCATCGTCAGCTACCACTATGGTGCCAATAACCGCAAAGAGGTCAACAACCTCTACCGCAAGAGCCTGAAGCTCATCGGCGTGGTTGCGGTGGTAATGACCATCGGCTCCATGTTCATCATCCCCCATGTGGCCCGCTTCTTTGTGGGCTATGATGAAAACCTGCTCATTCTGACCACCCGGGCCTTCCGGCTCTATGGCCTGAGCTTCCTCATCATGGGCTTCAACGTCTATGCGTCCTCCTTCTTCACGGCCCTGGGCGATGGCGTGACCAGTGCACTCATCTCGTTCCTGCGCACCCTGCTGTTCCAGGTGGCGGCAGTTCTGCTGCTGCCGCTCCTGCTGGGCATCGATGGCATCTGGCTGGCCGTGACTGCCGCCGAGCTGGCCGCTCTGCTGGTCAGCATCGGCCTGTTCATCACCAGAGACCAGCAGTTCCATTACCGCAAGGCAGAATAACCGCAAACAAAGAAAGGACCCTCGGCGGGTCCTTTCTTTGTTCAGAATGTAAACTCTACGAACGCGCAGTTTTTGATGCCTGCCGCCGCGTACTCCTCGTTGGTCATATCGTAAAAATAGGACTGCACCACCCGGGCAATGCCGTTGTGGGCCACCAGCAGGTAGGTCTTGTCGGTGTCGGCCCGGAGCTCGTCCAGCAGGTTGTAGATGCGCTGGGCCAGCTGCATCATGCTCTCGCCGCCGGAGTAGCGGTCGGCAAAGTGGGTCTTGGAGATGCGGAACTCCTCGCCGTCCCGGGGCGTGCCCTCGTAGCGGCCAAAGCACTGCTCCCGGAGCCGTGGCTCACACCGGGCAGGAATGCCGGTGGCCTCTGCAATGGCCCGGGCGGTGTCGGCGGCGCGGGACAGGGGAGAGTACAGGATCTCATCGATGCGGAGGCCGCTGGTCCGGAGCTTTTCGCCCAGCTCCCGGGCCTGGGCACGGCCTTTTTCGGTCAGGGGGCTGTCGGTCATGCCGCAGATCTTGTTTTCCACGTTCCACACGGTCTCGCCGTGGCGGGTGAAATAGACCTTGTGCGCCGCCTTGATCAGTCTGTGATCCCGCAGGGTGACGGTGCTGCCCTCGTTGATGTCCAGCCGGGTCAGCTCGGCATCCGGGTAGGGGAGAACCCACTGCGTGCCGTCGGCAGCCTCCAGCAGGACATCACAGAGCACAGGCTGGCCCTCGGGCAGCTCCTCGCAGCCATAAAGCTGCTCCTCAATGCGCAGAACGCGGTAGTTTTTTTCTTCCATCCTCTTCGACCTCTTTCGGGCAGATTGTTTCTTACATTATAAAACGGCAGTGGGGCCCCGTCAACGCTTGACAGCCCCGTGTGCCGCCTGATAAACTAGGCGCAAGGGATAAAAACGCCAAAAGGAGAGAAAAAGTTGAACATTACAGAACTGCGGTATCTCGTCGCCATCATGGAATGCGGATCTGTGAGTGCGGCGGCAAAGCGGCTGTATGCCGCTCAGCCCAATGTGAGCAAGGCGCTGAAAAATCTGGAAGAAGAATACCATCTCCGCATTTTTGAGCGGTCATCCACCGGCATGATCCCCACGGAGCAGGGGCGGCACTTCATCGAGCAGGCCGAGCGGGTGCTGCGGGAGGTGGACCGGCTGGACCGGAGCGTGCAGGAGGAGCAGGAGCGCTGCGCCGAACTGCGGGTAATGATCCCCCACGCCACCTATGCCTCCTATGCGGCGGTGGATTATCTGGAGCGGGCAGCATCCATTGAGCGGCTCCACATCCACATCCGGGAGGGTGGCTCCATGGAGGCACTGGATCATGTCCTGCGGCAGGGGTATCATCTGGCTCTGCTGCGGTACGCCGTGGAGGATGACGAGCACTATACCCATTACTGCGCCCGGCGGGGCCTGAAAATGGAACCCATTATGGATTTTGAATACAGTCTGCTGACCAACCGGGACGGCCCGCTGGCCCGGAAAGAGATCCGCGACCTGTCTGAGCTGGACAAGTATATGGAGATCCTCCACGATGATTTCCAGCTGCCCGGCGAGGAGGGCGGCGACGGTGTGCGCTGGCATGTCAACCCGGAACGCCGTATCCATGTGTATGAGCGGTGCAGCCAGTTCTCGATCCTGCAGCGGCTGCCCACGGCCTACATGTGGGCATCGCCCATGCCCCGCAGGGCACTGGAGCAGTACCATCTGGTGCTGAAAAGGTGCCCGGCCCAGCGCCAGCAGATGCGGGATGTGCTGGTCTACCCGGACAAGGGCCGCCTGCGCCCCGAGGAGCAGGCCTTTGTGGATCTGCTCCACAAGGAAGCGGCTTCCACCGTAAAATAAAGGGGCTTTCCGGCTAAGGCACGGCAAAGGTTGCTTCCTTTGAAATTGACAGAAAAACCAATAAATGGATGCAAAACCGGGCGAAAATAAGCGCCCGGTTTTATTTTTGCTGATAAATGGTCAAAAAATAAACGGAAAAGCGGCAAAAATTCTTTGCAGCTATATCGGAAACCATATGGCCCCATGCCGGAAAGATATTTCTCCGCTGGAAAAAAGTGTGCTACCATGAGGCCAGAAAAGAGCCCCGGGTATGCGGCAGAATGGGGCCGCGGCCGGCAGGGGCAAAAAGGAGGTTTCTGGTATGATTAGTTTCCTGCTCTGTCTTGCGATCCTGGTGGGCGGATACTTCGTCTATGGCAAGATCGTGGACAATACCTTCGGCCCGGACGACCGTGAAACGCCTGCTGTGCGCATCAACGACGGCGTGGACTATGTCGTGATGCCCCAGTGGAAGCTGTTCCTCGTCCAGCTGCTGAACATTGCGGGCCTTGGCCCCATCTTTGGTGCCATGCAGGGCGCTCTGTGGGGCCCCGTGGTGTTCCTGTGGATCACCTTCGGCACCATCTTTGCCGGCGGCGTGCATGACTACTTCTCCGGCATGATGAGTGAGCGCAACGACGGTGCTTCCATCGCGGAGATCACCGGCAAATACTTAGGCCCCGTGATGCAGAACGTGATGCGTGTGTTCTCTGTTGTGCTGCTGATCATGGTGGGCACCGTGTTCGCCGTCGGCCCCGCCGGTCTGATCGTTGAGCTGTGCAGCCAGAGCGGTGCATCCGGCGTGATGACCTCGCTGCTGTTCTGGCTGGTCATCATTCTGACCTACTACTTCATCGCGACCTTTATCTCCATCGATGCGGTCATCGGCAAGATCTACCCCGTGTTCGGCATCTGCCTCATCATCATGGCCATCGGTGTCATCTTTGGCATCTTCACCAACCCCGCCTATACCATCCCCGAGATCTGGGATCACTTCGGCAGCATGCACCCGTCGGGTACGCCCATCTGGAGCTTCATGTTCATCACGGTTGCCTGCGGCGCGATCTCCGGCTTCCACTCCACCCAGTCGCCTCTGATGGCCCGCTGCATGAAGAGTGAGAAGCAGGGCCACTTTGTGTTCTATGGTGCCATGGTCTGCGAGGGTGTCATTGCCCTGATCTGGGCCGCTGCAGGCTGCTCTCTGTACGAGGTCACTGATGGCCTGAACACCGGTCTGGCACAGGCACTGGCAATGGGTCAGTCCAAGGCCATCTATGATGTCTGCTCCAAGACCATGGGCGGCGTGGGCATCGCACTGGCCATGATCGGCGTGGTCGTCTGCCCCATCACCTCCGGCGATACCGCCTTCCGTTCTGCCCGCCTGACTCTGGCCGACTGGTTCAAGATCGATCAGGACAGCTACGGCAACCGCCTGAAGCTCTGCATCCCCGTGCTGGGCGTGGGCGCTTTCCTGGGCATCGGCAATGCACTGGGCTTCATCAACTACACTGTGATCTGGCGTTACTTCAGCTGGACCAACCAGACGCTGGCCATGATCGTTCTGTGGGCCGCTTCCATGTACCTGTTCAAGGAGAAAAAGAACTACTGGATCACCGCAGTGCCCGCCACCTTTATGAGCGCTGTGTCCGCTACTTACTTCGTGCTGGCTCCCGAGTGCCTGGGCGGCCTGCTGAACCATAAGACTGCTGAGGGCGCTGCCGTCTATAACACCGCAGTTGCTTACCCGGTGGGCATCCTCTTTGCGATCGCTATGCTGGCGCTGTTCATCTATGCAACCAAAAAGCAGACAGTGAAAAAGACTGCATAATTGACATTTCCCCCTCTTCAACCTTCTCGATACCCATTCACAACCGCAAAAGCCGCCTGCCGGGCCGTCCGGCAGGCGGCTTTTGCTTGTGCAGAGAAACAACGAATTGCGGCAAAAAGAACAGGAATGCAGACAAGATGCACAAAAATATGCAAAAAAGTTTGGCAGGGTGCACTAAAAACGAAAAAACACCCGCTGAAACGATTTCGGCAAAGAAGTTTTGCCGAGGATACGTTAAAAAATATTTGCCGGGATTCCCGGGAACGGCTGACTTATATAGTTTTTGATATAAGGGCCATTCTGGAAGGATATTACCAGATTTATGAAGATTGTGTTAACATAGGGCTAAGGAATGGCCGTGACGGGGCAGAATGGGGCTCCGGGCACGGACGATAAAAGGAGGTTTCTGGTATGATTAGTTTCTTACTCTGTCTGGCGCTCCTGATCATCGGCTACTTTGTCTATGGCAAGATCGTTGACAATACGTTCGGACCGGACGACCGCGAAACTCCTGCTGTGCGCATTAACGATGGCGTTGACTACGTTGTGATGCCCCAGTGGAAGCTGTTCCTCGTCCAGCTGCTGAACATCGCAGGTCTGGGTCCCATCTTCGGTGCACTGCAGGGTGCTCTGTGGGGCCCCGTGGTGTTCCTGTGGATCACCTTCGGCACCATCTTTGCCGGCGGCGTGCATGACTACTTCTCCGGCATGATGAGCGAGCGCAACGACGGCGCTTCCATCGCTGAGGTCACCGGCCGCTATCTGGGCCCCGTGATGCAGAACATCATGCGTGTGTTCTCTGTTGTGCTGCTGATCATGGTCGGTACCGTGTTCGCAGTTGGCCCCGCAGGCCTGATCGTGACCCTGTGCAAGAACGGCGGTATGTCCGGTCTGCTGACCACCACCCTGTTCTGGCTGATCATCATTCTGGCCTACTACTTCATCGCAACCTTTATTTCCATCGATGCCATCATCGGTAAGATCTACCCCCTGTTCGGCATCTGCCTGATCATCATGGCAGTGGGCGTTATCTTTGGTATCTTCACCAACCCCGCCTACACCATCCCCGAGATCTGGGCAAACTTCAGCAATATGCACCCCTCCAACACCCCCATCTGGAGCTTCATGTTCATCACCGTTGCCTGTGGTGCTATCTCCGGCTTCCACTCCACCCAGTCGCCTCTGATGGCTCGCTGCATGAAGAGTGAGAAGCAGGGCCACTTCGTATTCTACGGTGCAATGGTCAGCGAGGGCATCATCGCTCTGATCTGGGCTGCTGCCGGCTGCGCACTGTACACCATCACCGATGGCAAGATGGTCGGTCTGGCCGAGGCTCTGGCTGCCGGTCAGTCTGCTGCTATCTACGACGTCTGCCTCAAGACCATGGGTAAGGTTGGCGTGGCACTGGCTATGATCGGTGTCGTTATCTGCCCCATCACCTCTGGTGATACCGCCTTCCGTTCCGCTCGTCTGACCTTGTCCGACTGGCTCAAGATCGATCAGGACAGCTACGCAAACCGCCTGAAGCTCTGCGTTCCCGTTCTGGGCGTGGGCGCATTCCTTGGCATCGGCAATGCACTGGGCTTCATCAACTACACCGTCATCTGGCGTTACTTCAGCTGGACCAACCAGACGCTGGCTATGATCGTCCTGTGGGCTGCTTCCATGTACCTGTTCAAGGAGAAGAAGAACTTCTGGATCACCGCTGTGCCTGCAACCTTCATGAGCGCTGTGTCCTGCACCTACTTCGTGCTGGCTCCCGAGTGCCTGGGCAAGATGATCAACACCTATGCAGACGGCAAGCTGGTGGCTTACAACACCGCAGTTGCATATCCCATCGGCATCGTCTTCGCAATTGCCATGCTGGCGCTGTTCATCTATGCAACCAAGAAGAACACCGAGAAGAAAGCCGCATAACCCATTCATAGCGGCAATTTCTCAGTAAAACAAACCGGCCGCTGTCAGCTCAGCGGCCGGTTTCCTGTTTTTGGCTAAGAGTGAGGGCTGGGCCTTGCATTTTCTTTGCCGGAGTGGGAAAATGGGTACAAACAAAAATGCAAAAGAGGGATGAACGTTATGCTCTTCAAACCTGCACAATTGGGCCTTGCCAGGCTCGACCCCGCCGAGCTGGCGGCTGACCGGAAAGCCTGCAAAAAGATCGGCCCCTGCGGCGTGGGCAAAAAAGCCCTGTATCTGAACAGCTTTTACATCGACCGCCGCTACTACCTGCCCTACACCAGCATCACCCGCGTGTTCAAGCGGGTGGCCATGAGTGCGGGCGGCTTTACCGGCAAGGGAATGTTTGCCTCCATGGCTTACCTTGTGGTGGAGTACGACGGCGGCAAACAGAAGCAGTGCAACTTCAAGGACGAGCGGGACGTGGATGCCCTGCTGGAGCTGCTGGCAAAGCAGCAGCCCCAGATCCGGCTGCTGAGTGCCGCCGGGGAGCAGGCGTTGCAGAAAAAGGCTGAGGAAAAGGCCGCCCGCAAGCTGCCGGAGCTATCTGATGATGCCAAACATACCGTGACGGTCCTGCGCAGGGCAAAAGAGTATCTGGACGCAAAGCCCGAGCTTTCCAATGAGCTCAGTGCTGCCCAGCGCCGCAAGCGCGCCCAGCTCAAGAGCAAGCCGGTCTACCGCTATGTGGCCCTTGCCATCTTCCTGTTCGGCACTGCCGCCGCGGCCTACGGCCTGTACGCGGTGTTCACCCACACCGGCAGCTACGGCGTGTACTTTGCACTGTTCGGCTTTGCAGCCATCTTCCTCTTTTCCAGCTACAACATGCTGCCCACGGCGCACAATAACAACAACGCCATTATGAAGCGGGCCGATCAGGCCGATGCCGCCATGGCGGAGTATGTGAAGCACTACCCCAACGGCAGCTTCCCGGTGCCCAGCTGTTACGCTCACCCGATCGTCCTCAAGCGGATGATCGATGCCGTGGAGGAGGGGCAGGCCGTGACCACCGCCGAGGCACTGGATGCCGTCAAGGCCCGCCTGCAGGCCGTCAATGCGGATGTGCAGGTGGAGCAGGAGGAGTACGACGAGATCGTCGCCATCAAAGCGCTGTTCCTGAACCACGATTATCAGTAAAACTGACCCTCTCTGTCATCGCTGTGCACTGCCACGCTTTGATGGAGAGGGTTTTTCTTGCGTTGCGGGGCGCTTCGGCTTATAATGAGCACAGAGAGTATTTTTGGAAAAAACAGGAGGTTCCCTATGGATATGGTCACATTGGGGCGCACTGGCATCACCGTGAACAAAAACGGCTTTGGTGCCCTGCCCATCCAGCGCATTTCCCAGGAGGACGCAGTCTTTCTGGCCCGCAAGGCTTACAAGGCGGGTATCCGCTTCTTTGATACCGCCCGCGCCTACACCGACAGCGAGGTGAAGCTGGGCGAAGCCTTTGACGGCATCCGCTCCGAGGTCTACATCGCCACCAAGACCGCCGCCCAGAACGCGGAGGAGTTCTGGAAGGACCTGCACACCTCCCTGAACAATCTGCGCACCGACTATGTGGACATCTACCAGTTCCACAACCCGTCCTTCTGCCCCAAGCCCGGTGACGGCTCCGGCCTGTACGAAGCCGCACTGGAGGCCAGGGAAAAGGGGATGATCCGACACATCGGCATCACCAACCACCGCCTGTCCGTGGCCAAGGAAGCCATTGAGAGCGGCCTGTACGAGACTCTGCAGTTTCCGTTTAGTTATATTTCCGGTGAGCAGGAGCTGGAACTGGTGCAGCTGTGCAAAGAGCACGAGATGGGCTTTATCGCCATGAAGGGTCTGTCCGGCGGTCTCATTACCAACAGCGCCGCCGCCTATGCCTTTGAAGCGCAGTTCGAGGGCGTTCTGCCCATCTGGGGCGTTCAGCGGGAAAAGGAGCTGGACGAGTTCCTCTCCTACATTGATAACCCGCCCCGGATGGACGCAGAGCTGTCTGCGGTCATCGCCCACGACCGGGAGGAGCTGTGCGGTGAGTTCTGCCGTGGCTGTGGTTACTGTATGCCCTGCCCGGCTGGCATCGAGATCAACAACTGCGCCCGCATGAGCCTGCTGCTCCGGCGCTCGCCTTCGGCAGAGCATCTGAGCCCTGCCGGTCAGGCCAAAATGAAGAAGATCGAGGGCTGCCTGCACTGCAACCAGTGCAAGGCCAAGTGCCCCTACGGGCTGGATACGCCCGCCCTGCTGGCCCGCAACTATGAGGACTACAAGCGGGTCCTGGCCGGGGAAGTCAGGGTATAACAGAGAAAACAAAAAAGATGGATGCCGCATGACATCCATCTTTTTGTTTTACAGCGAAGAGGGGATCGGCTTCCGGAAGATCTTCATAGCCTGCTTGTAGCAGTGGATGAAATAGAGGATCTCCGCAATGGCGGTCAGAGCCCAGGAGCAGGGGTAGAGCAGGTAGAGCGAGGGGATGGTGTGGAAGTGGGCGAAGATGGTGTATACCCAGATCACCCGGAACACACAGGAACCCATGATGACGATGACAGTGGGCACCACGGTCTTGCCCAGACCGCGGGAAGCGGCAATGGTGCAGTCCATAAAGGCCGAAGTGCAGTAGGCCAGCGCCATGACACCCACACGCTTCATACCGGCATCAATAACGGCGCTCTCGGTGGTGAAAAGGGCAAGGAACTGCCGCCCGAACAGGAACAGGCCGCCGCCCAGCGCCAGACCCACACCAAAGGAGTAGGCCAGCGAGATGAAGTAGCTCTTCTTGACACGGTCAGGCTTGCCTGCGCCGTAGTTCTGGCTCATAAAGCTGGCACAGGCCATGTAGAAGGCGGCCATGCAGTCGTAGATGAGCGGGTCAGCGTTTGCGGCGGCGCTGTTGCCCTTGACCATGAGGGAATCAAAGGAGTTGACACCGGCCTGGATGAACAGGTTGGCGATGGCGAAAATGGCGTTCTGGAACCCGGCAGGCAGGCCCAGCGCCAGAATGCTTTTGGTCATGGCGGGATCGAGCTTTGCTTCCTTGAAATGGAGGGCGTAGCAGTCCTGCACCCTGGTCAGGGCGTGGAGGATGAGCCCGGCAGAAACACACTGGGAAATGGCACTGGCCAGCGCCACGCCTGCCACGTCCAGGTTGCAGACGATGACAAAGAACAGGTTCAGAAGGATATTCAGCACACCAGCAAAGCTCAGGATGTACAGCGGCTTTTTGGTCTCACCGATGGCGCTGAACACGGCGTTGCCAAAATTGTACAGAGCCAGTGCCGGCATACCCAGAAAATACACCCGCAGGTAGAGGATCGCACCCGGCAGCAGGTCCTCCTTGGTGTTCAGCAGCCGCAGCATGGCAGGGGAGCCCAGCAGGCCCACAACCAGCAGGATCACGCCTGCGATCAGGCTGACGATCAGGGCCGAGTGGACGGTGTCGTGGACATCGTTCGGGTGTCTGGCTCCGTAGAAGCGGGCCACCAGCACGTTGATGCCGTTGCCCAGGCCGATGAGAAAGCCGGTGAACAGCGTGACAAAGATGCTGGTGGAGCCCACCGCGCCCAGCGCTGTGGAGCCCGCAAACCGCCCCACCACGGCCACGTCCGACATGTTGAATAAGACCTGCAGCAGGTTGGATAATGCCAGCGGCAGGCTGACCAGAAGGATCTGCTTTGCCAGCGGGCCTTCTGTCAGGGATCTTGTGCTAGATTTCATGCTCTCTTTTTCCTTTTTCAGTCCTAAACCGTGCCCGCGCACACCGGGGCACAACACCTATTATAAGAGATGCGCACACTTTTGCAAGATGAATCTTTCAAAAAGGGAGAACAGAATGCATCCGCGTCTTGCTGGCGCGGGATCGGGCACGGAATCCGGATACAGAGCCGCCAGACGGCTTGATTTTTGCCTCCGGCTGTGCTATACTACATTATACTGGTTTGCCAGTAATGTGCGATCGTAGCTCAGCTGGATAGAGCGTTCGGCTCCGACCCGGAAGGCCAGAGGTTCGAATCCTCCCGGTCGCATGTGTTAATAAAATCCCCGGTACACAAAAGTGTGCCGGGGATTTTTCTTTGTGGCCGGGCGGGTCAGACCTTACTTTAGATTTTCCATAAGTTTTGCGGCCAGCGTTTCGGCTTCTTTGGCCGGGACCCAGATATCCGGGAAGAATCCCCGAAGTTCTTCAAAATAATCGGAGCCATCCGGGGTCAGATAGACCGTGGAGAAAGTCATATCCACCGAACACTTGCTGTTGGGCAATTCGATATGGCCGCTGTTGCTGATCATACTTCCATTTGTGTTCTCTCCAATAATCAGGCTATTGTCTAAATTATAGGAAAGATCCAGTGTGATCTCCGCACAAGATGCAGAGCACTTTCCGCTTAGAAGGATCAGAATGTTGTCATTGCTTGCGCGGGGCGTTTTTGAGGTGGAAGGTGAAGCGACAAGAGAAGCTGGAAGAACGGAATAACGAACTCCAGTGCCAAATACCCGTTGGTGGCTGTATCGGTTGAACCACTGATGCGCAACTTCTTCATAGCCGCCAACATTGGAGCGCAGGTCCAGCATGGAGATCTCCGCATTGCTCATCTGTGCCGCTGCATCATTGGTCTCCTCCAGGAAGGACGGGTCAAAATGGTTGAACTGGAACACCGGGATCCCGTCAGTCTGGCGCAAGTCGGTATTCTGCCCTTTGGGGAGATCTTTGTAATACTGGCTCCAAGTGTCTGCTGTCAATACATCCGTACTGCCATCGGCATAGTGCACGGTCAATTGCTCGTCGCACACATGCTTGTCCCACTCGGTTCCATCAAATTTTGCTTCTTTCAGCAGCACAGGATAGTACACAAGATATCCTTCTTTGGAAATGGAGCGTTTGAACAGTTCATCCAGATCGGGATGATCGTCCACGGATGCAACGACTTTTCCATTGGCATTCTGATAGCCCGAATCCGTTTTTACAAACATCACCTGACGGAAGAAAAACGGAATGTCTTTTTCCGACGGATAGTCCTGATTGATGTTGAAGTGACCGTCCTTGATAAAGGTAAGATGACTTACCAGAATCTTCTGCAAATCTTCACAGGTCAGGCTGTCCCTGCTTTGGACTTCCTGCAGAGTATCAGCCTTTGCCTGATCGAATACAGCGTGTCCGCCAAAATAGTCATAAAAGGCAAAATCATAATAGAATGCGTCGAAGAGATAGTTCACATCTTCTTCGGCTTCTTCCGGATTTAATTCTTTGGCTGCATCGTATTCGCTGTAGGTGTCAGTGAGATAATCGGTTGATTTCTGGGCATCAGCGGGGTCATCGTAATGCCGTAGGTATGGAGTTGGGTCAGAGGAACCGCCCTCATAACGGCGATGCTCTTCGTTGATTTCTGCGAGCAGTTCCGCTTTGGTTGGCTGCGCGTCTTTCACCAGCTGTGTGACTTTGGTACAGCCAGAAAAGTTTATGAGCACAATCAGACAGCAGAGCAGAGATGCAAGTTTGGACTTCATGGTGGAGGCTTCCTTTCGATTTTGGCTTTATCATTTTCGGTTCTTTTGCCAGATGCGGTAAAGTCCGTCCGTGATCAGATACTCCCGGTACTGAATGGGCGTGCGGCAGGCCTCCCGGATGGTGCGGGGCAGGTTGCCGGTGGCATAAAAGCGGATATCCGGGCCAAGCTCTGCCTGAAAGCGATCGGCCAGCCCGTCCAGCAGCCCGGCGGTGCCCAGCACGAAACCGTTCTGTAAGCAGGCAGAGGTGTTCTTGCCCAAGATCGAGGAGGAAGCTGGAGCGGAGAGGTCGATCTGGGGCAGCTGGGCGGTTTTTTGCACAAGTGCGGAAAGGGAGAGCTGTGGCCCGGGCAGGATGACACCGCCCACCAGCTCCTGTTTGCCGTTGACTGCCATGATGGAGATGGCGGTATCTGCCGAGATGACCGCCAGCGGTCCGGGTCCCTCCTCCAGTGCGGCCACAGCACCGCACAGCAGCTCTGCGCCCAGCTGGGCTGGGTTGTCCAGCCGCAGTTTGATGCCGCTTTTCAGGCCGGGGCCAACGGTCAGGAAGCGGGCAGAGCAGAACATCCGCAGCGCACCCAATACCCGGCCTGTCAGTGCGGGCACCACACTGCCCAGAATGCCGCCCTCGATCCGCTCGGGGGCAACCTGATATAAGGAGAGCAGATTCAGCAGGTTCATGGCGTATTCGTCCACCGTTGCGGCCGGGCTGGAATGCAGCCGCCCGCTGAACTGCAGGGTGTCGTGTTCGTAGCCGGCAATCGTGATGTGTGTGTTGCCGATGTTGACCGTAAGGATCATGGTTGGGGTCTCCTCCGCTCTATAATGTAATTATATAATATAACACCGCCCCGGAAACTGCAAGAGCTCTCCCCTTGGCAAAGGGGAGACGAAATGGCCGTGGCCATTTCGGAGGGGTTCAAAACCTGCCCGGAAGCACTCCTTTTGCGAAATATAGAAAAAACTCAAAAAAGATGCAAAAAAGTGTTGACAGAAGGCTGGGGATGTGGTATTATACTTGAGCGCCAAGGGCCGCCGGAAAGAATGACTTCTGAAAGCGGCAGAAGCAAAGCGAAAGAACCAATATGGATACGTTGAAAAACGAGCCACAAGTTCGAAAAGATCGAAAAGCTTCTGAAAAAAGTGCTTGACAAAAAATCACTTCTGTGGTAAAATAATCAAGTCGTCAGCCGCTAAGGCTGAGGCGCACAGGACCTTGAAAATTGAACAATATCGAAAA
>ERZ779850.789-NODE-789-length-36088-cov-4.586879_pt1 | contig 36088 bp, 59 predicted proteins | sample MGYA00511249_ERZ779850 | MGnify/ENA primary metagenome ERZ779850 (study PRJEB29588, sample SAMEA2162475) | human gut metagenome | biome: human gut; feature: human-associated habitat; material: faeces | place: Denmark | collected 2008/2010 ...
AACTGCTACGGCGCTAACAGCGTTCCGGAAGGTGTTGCTATCATGTGGAAAGAAGGCGTTGACGTTTCTATCACAGGTAACTCCACAAACCCGACTCGTTTCCAGCATCCGGTAGCAGGAACATACAAAAAAGAGTGCAACGAGAAAGGCAAAAAATACTTCTCCGTTGCTTCCGGCGGTGGTACAGGACGTACACTTCATCCGGACAACATGGCAGCAGGTCCTGCTTCCTACGGTATGACTGATACACTTGGACGTATGCATTCTGACGCTCAGTTCGCAGGATCTTCTTCCGTACCGGCTCACGTAGAGATGATGGGTCTTATCGGCGCTGGAAACAACCCGATGGTTGGTATGACAGTTGCTGTAGCTGTTTCCGTACAGGAAGCTGCAGAGGCAGGAAAGTTCTAATCAAACCTTTTTAATTAAAGAGTCAACAAACCTTGAAAGTACCGTAGTTCCAAGGGCTGCGGTACTTTTCTTAGTTTAGATCAAAAAAATGAGAAAGCAATTTGAGACACGGTGAGAAGCCTTGAAGATGGCAAGATAGGCAACAGGTAGGTAACAAGTAGGCAACAGAGCGAAGGAAACAAAAAGAAGAACCGTTCACAGGAAAAGAAAAGCCGTAACCACAAGGGTTACGGCATTTTTTCTATCTCGTCTCTGAGCCACTCAATATCACGGATTGTATAGACCGCCTCGGTTACGTCTGTGATCTTGTGACCGGCAAGACGTTTCACAACGTACTCATCTACGCCCGCTTTTTTCGCCATCGTAATGAATGTTGTTCGGGGATCATGCGGTCGATGTTCGGAACGAAGGTGCAGTGCGGCAACGACCTTGTTAAAACGTCCAGCGTATTTATCATAGGTGATTTTCATACCGCCCTTGGTAGCCTCCGGATCATTAAAGAGGCGGTCGCTTCCAAGAGAAACTGCTTCGTCATAATTTCTTTTTACCAAGTCCCGAATACGAGTGTGGATCGGGACGGTACGGTGCCTGCCGGCCTCAGTCTTCATACCGCCGGTAATACACCACTTTTCAAAGTCAACGTCTTTTAATTCCAAGAGTCCCATTTCTTGGGGACGCCATCCCATATAGCACTGTATAAGCAACCAGTCGGCGAATTTAATATTGTCAGCAGCACTCCAAAGGGCTTCCATCTCAGAATCATTGAAGTTAATATGGCCACGCTTTGCGTCCTCTTTTTCTTTGATAATGTCATTTGAAAGTTCAAAGGTACGAGCATAGTTTTTTGAGACAAGATCATATTCCATAGCATAGTCCAGCATGAGGTTAAACATGGATTTTATTCTGGATTTCGTTCCAGGAGATGCAGGCACCTTAGCTCCGGCATCTTTGCCCCGGTTTTGAATTACATATCCGTCTTCCATGATTCCTTTTATGTGGCGGGCACGCAGATCCTTTACACGCATCCCCTGTATGGCGTGACAATATCTCCAGGCAGCTATTATTGTCCTGGAAGAAGAATCACTTTCTAGGGTAGGGAAGTAAGCTGCTGTCCATCTCTCGTAAAGCTCGGCCAAGGTCATGTTATTGTTCTGAATGTCGTAGGGGTTAGCTCCGTACTCAGCTAATGCCTGCAGAGCATCTTTTTTAGTCTTAAAGGTCCCGATAGGAACTCTGTTCTGTACTGCTTTTCCGGTTTCTTTATTTATGGCCCAGCCGAGGGTTACTCTGGCCAGATATGGCTTACGCCGGTTTCCGGATAATTTAGTTACGCTTCCATAGCCATTCGGTAATTTCAATAGATCATCTCCTGTCACAATGCAATGGTTTCGATAATGTTTCCGAGATCCTGGAAATTTGTTTTTATCGGCTCCAGAGAAAGGAGAGAGTTTAAAGCTATACTTTTCTGGTTAGGCTTTTGCTGATCCAGAACAGAAGTAGGCAATACATAAAATTCCCAGAGATCAAGATTTCTTATGGATTGCTCGCGACTTCTGGCAGTATACAGGCAAAAGACGTACAGGTCAGAATGGCGGCTCCGCTCAGGAGAATAACCTGTCTGCGGATTCCATGCTCGCTTTGGTGCGATGTCAAAAATAATGTGTGAAAAGTAGTCCTCGGTCCAAGATTGAAGGTAAGCGGCAGATTTTACTTCAATCCTTCTCCCGGAAGGGCTGGTTAGATCATAAGGTGTCCAGTCAGTCCTCAAAATTTTTCGGGGGGGGGGTAAAAATGAGAATGATTTTTTTACGAGAAATTCTGCCAGCACCCCTCGAAGCGTATTGTTGAGCAGATCAGAATAAGCCCAGCTCCAAAATTCAGAGACAGATATTCCAGTATCATTTCCATCGAGAGTAAATTTCTCATTTCCATTTAGCAGTTCCATTGTTTTCTCCTCGTTAGGTAAGGGCAGCCGGCAACTCTCCACTTAGAGATTGAAGCAGAGAGAGCTGACACGCTTCATCCGAGAGAGGACCGTAAGAGTGAACCATGGCAATTAGGGATTCATCAGGTAAAGAGATACGGGCCTGCAGCCTTTGGATTTTGGCGGTTGTCCTGTACAAAGTTTGAGTGTCACAGCAATTAAGACTTGCGCAGAATGAAGCAAGGTAAAAAAGAATGGCCGGTGCGTCATGCCCGGCCATCTCTTCTGTTCTTGCAAATGCGAAATACTTGGTTGCGTTGTGTTGCATAAAGTATCCTCCTGTCAGTACCGGGTTTTGCGATACCAGCTCAGCCGGATAATCTTTTCCCTTCGTCAACGTATTTCTTTGAGTCCTCGACAGCACGCAAGAAGCCCTTAATTTCTCCCATAAATTCATATTGCTTGCTCATGGGAAGTTCGTGGAATAAATCCAAAAGTTCTTCGTCCATCGCGGAAAGCTTCGGCTCTTGAACCTCTGGCTGTTCAATGACAGCGGGACGTTCTTTACCGGTCAGGAGATAATCCAGCGAAACGCAAAGAAAATTTGCAATGGCCGGCATATAGCGAGCCGGAGGATCTTTCTTCCTGGTTTTCCATGTAGACATAGTAGATGTTTGGATATCGAGAACCTTGCACAATTCTATGGCCGTTTTATCACGCTCTGCGAGTAAATCGGATATGCGTTCAATGATTTCCATTAGACACCTCCAAGTGTAAAAATATACGCAAATACGAGGTAAAATCTTTACAAATACGCAGATTCGTGCTATAATATAACCATGAAACAAATTATTATTCGTGGTTGCGAGCCTATGATTTAAAATCTGTTTCATGGTGATTGCGTGTTCGTAATAACTCGTATTTGTATTATAGCACGCACTCGGAAAAAATGCAAATGCGAATCGCAGATGCAAGAAAGGAGATCGATGCAAATGAGCAATACTACTGTCCCCATTTCTGAATGGTGCAAGGAAATAAGAGTTGCGCTTGCGAGGAAGGAAATGAACCTTCAGAGTGTAGCTGATGAAATCGGCTACAGCTATACAACGATAACAGCCCTTATCAGCGGCCGGATCGTAAAGGATAATTACCTGGATATCGCAAAGAAAATTAACGAAGTTCTGGAAGTGAACGTGCTTCCGGAAAAGCCGCAGCTTCCGTCTGATGAATGGTGTGGAGCAGTGCGAGCGAAACTGTATGTGAAGAAAATGAATATCAGCGAGCTGAGCAAGTCCATCGGATTCAATCGAGACAAGGTATCGTTGGTGCTGAACGGCCACGCACTTGATTGGCCAGTGATCGAGAAAATCAATGAACAGTTAAAAGTGGAAGTACCGGCCGTTCCTGTAGGTACTGATTAAATTATAAGTGAAAGTAAGGTAAATGAGAATGGGACGGAACCCTATAAAAGAAAACCAGAATCCGTATTTTAGAGCCAGAAAACAGGCGGCAGAATGGGATGCAAGGCTGGAAAGCAGAGAAAGAGCATCGGAGCTTATAGGAATTGCGGCATATACGCTGGCAGACTACGAGCTGGGAAATGTTAAAAGAGTGCCAGCCGACAAGGTTTTGATAATGGCGGATCTGTACAACGCACCTTGGCTCCTGAGCAATTATTGCAAGAATGAATGTCCGATCTGCGGATTCCTTCCACTTGCAACGGAAGAGAAAAATATATGCAGCGTGACCGTGAGATTATTAAAAGCTTTGAGAGAAGATGAGCTGGAGAATATGAAAAATCAGCTGCTTGAAATATCCCAGGACGGAAAGATAAGGGACGATGAGGTAGAAGCGGTGAGAAAGATATCTGAATATCTTGACGGCATCGCAGAGGTAATAAGTGAATTTAAAATAATGAGCGATAAAGCTTTGAAAGGCAAATAGGAGGATACGATGAGAAAGGTTAGACGGTTACTGAAGGAAAATTGGATACCGATTGTAGTTGGTATTCTTCTCACGAAGTGGGCCGTAGATTATGCATATCGAGTGCGGGGTTATGACGCAATAGGGAGTGAATGGTTAGTATTACCGTTCACCATTTTTATTTTTAACTGGGGAAAAGCCGTGTGGGAAGAATTAAGAGGTGAATAGGTATGTGTGCAGTATGTAGAAAAAATCCATGTGACAGCAGATGCCCGAACGCTGAAGAGCCGAAATCTGTATATACCTGCGAATGGTGCGAGGAGCCAATTTATGAAGGTGACAAGTATATGGATACTCCAGAAGGCCCAGTTTGCAAAGATTGCATAGAAGGCATGAGCGCAACAGAATTTTGCGAGTTGATTGGAGAATCATTCAAAACAGCAGAGAAGGAGGAAGAATAGTGTGAAAGAAAGTAGAGGACAGCCCAAAAGTGGCGCACTGAAATAAGCTACCCTAAATGGTAACTTTTAGGAATTAAGAGATTTTCTTAAAAAGTTCAGGAGGCTATAGGTTCAGTTGGTGGTAACAAACCTTCCCGAATTAATAGTTTCTGAGCCTGTTTGATAGCCTTTTGCTTCTGCTTTTCGAGCAGAGCTTCAGGCATATCGATTTTGTATAGATCGCAAGGGTTCCAAGTTTCTCCGGTTGTTAGCATTTGGAAGATAGCAGTGAGAATCATTCTTGCGATTGCAATGATGGCCCTTTTCTTGCCACGGCGTTTAACAAGAGATTCATATTTCTTTTTGTAGTAAGGAGATTTGTTAGATTTCACGGCTGCATGAGCACATTGTACTAATGCAGGTTTGAGGTAGACACCAGCACGTGTAATTCGAACAGATTTCTTCTTACCAGCAGATTCGTTGCTTCCAGGAGTTAATCCAGCCCAGCAACACAGACGTTTTGAGGTACAGAACTGAGACATATCAATACCAATTTCGGAGATGATGGTGATCGCACTGTCATGTTTGACACCCGGAATTGTATAGAGCAACTCGACAGCATTTTGATAATCAGGGTCCGAAGAGATTAAAGATTCTATTTCAGAATCTACATCATTGATTGCAGCTGTGATATAATCCATATGTGCACGGACAAGGTGCATACGGTATTTTTGGGAATCAGTCATCTGATATCCTTCGATGGATTCGATAACAGCATCTTCTTTAGCTTTGAGGCGCTTGAGAAGTTTTGATGCAATCATTTCATGGTCAATAGAAGTTCCAGACTGCTCTAAAAGGTAGTCAATGATGGATGTGGATGACTTCCCAAAAACATCGGAAACAACAGAGTCTAACGCGACATTACAAACAGTAAGCGCATTCTGATACCGATTCTTTTCACTGGAACGGCAGGACACAAGTTTATAGCGATATCTTGTGAATTCACGTAAAATGCGAATTTTTTTACAAGGTATATAACTGCCCCTTACCAGTCCTAAACGGAACAAATCTCCAATCCATTTCGAATCCTTTGTGTCATCCTTATTACCTTTAACAGCTTTAACCCACTTGGGATTAGCAATAGTAACATTGATTTCATCTTCAAGAAGATTGAAGACCGGAATCCAGTACTTACCAGTGGATTCCATGCAGACATAGAGACATTCATTTTCAAGTAACCATTTCTTGAATTCAAGAATAGAATTATTGAAAGTAGAAAAACGTCTTTTCTGGTAGGAAGGTTCAATTCCACCAGTTGTTTTAATGATTGTGGCAACGAGAAAAGATTTGTGAACATCGACGCCACAACAGGTTTGAAAAGTGACTTTCATAAGCAAAGGCTCCTTTCGTTAAAAGATAAGAAGCCATTGACTGAACTGCCACACAATTAAACCAAGGCGTTTAAACAATTCTTAGTGTACGGATTCAAGATGCCACTCATTTGTGCTTGAAAAGGCAGAACTTACACTGATTAGAATGCTGTCTTAAAACGAGAAAGATTTCTACAACTCCTCCTTCCGTGCTTTGTAGTATAGCTTCTTGAAACTATTATTGCACAGTGTAGGGGAAAGTGAAATCTTTCATCACTATTTGTGCCGCCGCAAAGCGGCGGAATGGAGATTAGAATGGAAGATCAGACAGGAATGCGGCCGGCAGCACCACAAGCGGCACCAGCTGTTCCGGTAGTAAAACAGGTAAAGGAATTGCTTTCCCAGGACAAAATCAAAGAAAAATTCGGAGAAGTATTAGGACAGAAAGCGCCTCAGTTTATGGCCTCGATCACCAATACAGTATCAGGAAGTGCACAGTTGAAGAAATGCCCTGCAAATTCAATTATCGGAGCTGCGTTTGTAGCGGCAACATATGACCTTCCGATAGACAGTAACCTTGGATTTGCGGCAATCGTTCCATATAACGAGAGCGTTTGGAACCCCAAGAAGAAAGACTGGGAGAAGGTTCCGAAAGCTCAGTTCCAGATGATGTACAAAGGGTTCATTCAGCTGGCAATCCGGTCGGGATACTACGAGCGAATGAATTATGCGGTTGTATACAAGGACGAGCTGGAATCATATAACCCAATAACAGGCGAGATTAAGTTTGTGGAAGATTTCAGTAATTGCAAGCAGAGAGATGCTGGAGATGAAGCAAATGTGGCCGGATATTATGCTTGGTTTAGATTAAAGACTGGTTACAGCCAGGAGCTGTATATGTCGAAGAAAGCAGTGGATAATCATGCAAGAAAGTATTCCCAGGCGTACAGATATGATTTGAACAAAGGCAAGAAGTCAAGTAAGTGGACCACAGATTTCGAGGCAATGGCACTGAAAACAGTCATTAAGCTGCTTCTTAGCAAGTGGGGAATTTTATCGGTGGATATGCAGAGAGCCATCCAGGACGATCAGAAGACGTATGACGAAGAAGGAAATGGAACCTACGGCGATAACAAGCCGGATTCAGTTCCGGAATTGGAAGCGCAAGATCCGTTCGAGGTAGTAGAGGAAGAGCCAGAAGATGTAGATATCGATGCAATGTAGGAGGGATGACACATGGTTTTGACGGCAGAGAATTATTATAGCCAGGAAGCGAATGAAGAATATATGAGCGTGTCGCAGTTCAAGGATTTCTGCGGTACATATGGGAAAATGCCTTGCGAATTTACTGCAATGGAAAAGCTGAAGGGAAGATGGGAAGAGCCGAAATCGAAGGCCCTCATGGTTGGAAGCTATGTAGATTCCTACTTTGAGGGAACGCTTGATAAATTCAAGGCAGAGAATCCGGATCTTTTCAAGAGAGACGGAACGCTGAAAGCTGAGTTTGTGAAGGCAGATGAAATTATCCAGAGAATCGAGAGAGACGATTATTTTATGAAATTCATGTCCGGCAAGAAGCAGGTAATTATGACGGGAGAGCTGTTCGGAACAAAGTGGAAGATTAAGATGGACAGCTACATCCCGGACATTGCGATTGTTGATTTAAAGGTTATGGCATCGATCACAAAGCTGGAATGGGTAAGAGATATTGGATATCTGGATTTTGTGCGGTACTGGGGATATGACATACAGGGCGCAATTTACCAGGAAATCGTTCGACAGAACACCGGTAAGAAGTTACCGTTTTATATTGCAGGAGCTACGAAGGAAAGCGAACCGGATATCCGGATTATCCACATCACTGACAATTATCTGGCAGAAGCCTTGAATCTGGTAGAAATGAACATGGCGAGAGTCCTGGCGGTGAAGACAGGGAATGCAGAGCCAGATCGGTGTGAATTGTGTGATTGCTGTAGAAAGACAAGAGTTTTAAAAGCCCCTATCTCTATTACGGATTTGACAGCAGGTATCTGACATGGCAGAAAAGAAGTATTACTGGCTGAAAATGACGGATCAGTTCTTCGAGGATAAGGCAATAAAGAAGCTAAGAAAGATAGCAGGGGGCGATACCTACACAATCATCTATCTGAAAATGCTGCTGACGGCAATTAAGCAGGGAAACAAAATGTATTTTGAAGGAATCGAAGATGATTTCATGGAAGAGTTGGCGTTGGAGCTGGATGAAGATACAGATAACGTGAAGGTAACAGTAAGCTATCTGAAAAGTAAGGGCCTGATAGAAGTTCTTGGAGCAGACGAAATATTGCTGACGCAATGCGCTGAGATGGTTGGATCAGAAACGGATGCCGCAAGGAGAAAAAGATTGCAGAGAGACCGGGAACGGAATCGAGCAATAGGATCAGATCCGGTGCCTGCCTTGGAAGAAAAGCCAGAGGTTGTGGTAGAAGAAAAACCGGCCAAGAAAAAAGCTGAGAATACGATCCAGTTATTTCATCGTTTAGTTGAAGATTACAATATTTCTGAGCCTGTCCGAGAAAAGATCCGTAAGGAAGAAGAGCAGAAAGAAATCGAGAGACAGAAAAAAGCAGAGGAGGAGCGTATCGCCGCAGAGAAAGCTGAAGCAGAGAAAAAGCAGAGCGTTCCTGAAATGTCGCAGGATGTTCCGACAGAGCAACGGCAACATCGGTTTCCGCTCCGCTTTACTCTCATATGCCAGAACCGGTCAGTTCAAGGACTGCCGGCAGTGCGAGAGATTTAAAGGAGTCTATTTCCGCTCCGACCGTGTGGAAGGAGAAAAAATGGTTCTACTCGTGCGTGGGTAGAGCCGTCCCTGTGGAGACACACAAAGCAGGAGACACCTATGGAGGCCGCAAGTAACGAGAGTGAAAGCTGCCACACATAGTCAAATACAAAGGAGCGATAACGCAACATGAAGATTAAGAATGTTTTTGATCTTATCTTCTCTATGGAAAATCTGTATGGAGCCTTAGAAGATGCTTCAGATCAAAGGAGATACAACAAGGATGTAATGCTCTTCAATTTCAACGCCTGGGATAATTTGAAAGAGATTAGAGATTCTGTTTACGATGGGACGTATACCATAGACAAATATTATATTTTCTATGTGTACGAACCGAAGAAAAGGATGATAATGTCCATCAAATTTAAACACAGAGTTGTTCAATGGGCGATATACAGAGTTATCAATCCTATGCTGATTAAGGGATATATCAAGGATTCTTACGGATGTATCCCGGAAAGAGGACCACTGACCGCTATGTTTCGGCTTAAATACTGGTTGGAACAGGTGAACCGTAAGGATGAGCAGTGGTATTACTTAAAGCTAGATATAAGCAAATATTTTTACCGAATATCTCACCGGATACTAAAGAAAATACTTGCAAAGAAAATTAAGGACCAGCGGTTACTGAAATTGCTGGAATCAATTATAGATTGCAAACATACACCGTTTGGATTGCCGCCAGGACGTTCACCAGGGGAAGTGCCTTTGGAAGAACGTCTTTTTGATGTCGGAATGCCTATCGGAAATCTGTTATCACAGGTGTTTGCGAATGTATATCTGGACGCACTGGATCAGTTCTGCAAGAGGGAATTGCAAATTCATTGTTATGTCCGATACATGGATGATGTGATTATTCTCAGTAGTAGCAAGGCACAGCTCCAGGAATGGAAAGTCAGAATTGCTTCTTTTCTGGAAACGGAGTTGGAACTGCAGCTAAACAATAAAACTTGTATCCGGCCAATAAATCAAGGTATTGAATTTGTTGGATACAGGGTATGGCCTGACAAAGTGGTACTCAGGAAGAAAACAACGCTTCACATCAAGAGAGTTTTGAAAGCAAAGAAAGAAGCGTACAGAGTAAAGGAAATTTCTTTTAAGCAGGCAACAGACACACTGCAGAGTTACTTGGGGATGATGAAGTATTGTGACTGCGATGCACTGAAGGAGAAGATTCTGGATGATTTTGTCCTGACGCACGCAGACATGAAACAAATATACGAGGAAGGAGGGGATCGGGATGAGAACTACTATCGCAGAGGTGATGGATGGTCAGTCGAAGATTATCCAGTTACAGACGAAACTCATAGACCGGCTGGCGCTTGCATTACTGCAGCATGGAACTATTGAGGATGAGGAACTGGCAATGATCAAAGAAGCAGCGGATCTGCAGAAAGGACTGGAAGAATGAAACCTAAAAGCAGAATCAATCGGAGAGCCGGCCCGACAACACACGCACGCCATAAAAAGAAATGAGGAAGGAATAGGAAAATGGAGTATCTAATTAACCTAGTAGGAAATTATAGCATTGGCTGGGGCATTACTATAATTGCGGCGTTGGTATTCCTTGTTTTGTGTTATCGGAAAGTAGAGAGTTACTTTTCTGACAAGGCAATTCATGAAAAGGAAAAAAACGAACAATTCAAAAAAGTTATGGATCAGGTGAATATGTACCCATCATGGCATCAGCAGAGCATAGAAATTCAGCAGCAGTTCAATAAAAGCATTGCAGAGCTGAAAGAAGGCATGGATCAACACCAGAAGCAGCTGGAAAAGATTGAAGAGGACATTATCAGCAGAGAGCGCAGCAAACTTCGAGACAGACTTCTGCAGTCACATCGATATTTTACAAGTCCGGAAAAAAATCCGCTTCATGCATGGAGTGAAATGGAGGCAGATGCGTTTTGGTCTATGTTTAAGGAATACGAAAATGCAAAAGGGAATGGACATATGCATACGGTTGTACAGCCTGAGATGAGAGCATTGGAAGTGATTCCGATGCACGAAGATGCCAAAATTGCTGAACTGATGGGGAGCAGAAAGTAACCTTTAATAAAGGCCAATGGGAGGCTGTAGGTGAAATGAAAAAAATTAAAAAAGTGGTTGCGGCCGTAAAGAAGGTCGGAACCTTGAACCTGGTACTGATTCTGGTCGGTGCCTTTTTTGTTTGGTTTAACTGGCAGATGATCCTGGTTTTCCGGGAATATGGAAGTATGCCGGAAACCTATGCCTGCGCTGTTGTGGCAGCAACAATAGGTGAGTGTGGAATCTGCGGCTGGATTCGGACGAATAAAGATAAGCGGCTGGATCGGAAATGGCAGAAAGAAGACGAAAAAGAAAGCCAAGAACAATATGTCCCCGACATAAATGTCGGTAACAAAAACGAGGAGGAAAACTTATGAGCTTAGAGATTTTTTTACTGTTACTGCTGATTGTATCTATTTTTACAGGACTGTTCACAGAGGGAATCAAGAAATTGATGGATGAGGTAAACAAGAAATACCTCTCCAATTTCTTGGCCGGTTTCGTTGCAGTCGTACTGTCAGTTCTGGTAGATGCGGGATATATCATTTTGACGGAGGCACAGATCAATGCAAAGATGGCTGTATATTTAATCGCTCTGGTGCTGTTATCCTGGCTGGCATCAATGGTGGGATACGACAAGGTGATCCAGGCTATTACGCAGTGCAAGAAGTACAAAGAGGAATAGATATGGGGAATGTAGCAAAAATCGTAGTGGGGGTGCTTGCCATAGGCGGCACCTTTTTCATTCTGTTAATCAGAGAATTTGGGAAATTTATTGACGAAGTTTCACCCTACAACTGGGGAGAAAGCGAGGTGCTGAAAGATGAGTATAAACGTTGAGGCGGAGAAAAGAGCCTATAAGAAATTCAGACAGGCCGGCATGACTGCAGCTGGGGCTTGCGGCCTGATCGGAAACCTGGAAGCGGAGAGTGATGGTTTCTACACAAACCGGGTTGAATACCTGTGCCTTAAACGGCTGAAAGAAAACGGAAAGGTTTATACTGATACCACTTATACTGCTGCAATCGACAGCGGAAAGATCTCCTGCGAGGAGTTCTTACATCCGCTTTCCGGAAAACAGTACGGGTACGGATTGGCCCAGTGGACAAGCCCTGGCAGAAAATCTGGTCTTTGGAATTTTGCCAAGCAGAGAGGCGTGTCCATTGCGGACGAAGATATGCAGCTGGATTTCTTACTGAAAGAACTGAGAGAAAGCTACAGCCCGGTTTTGGCTATTCTCAAATCAGCAACAACAATCCGGCAGGCATCCGATGTTGTTTTAAAGAAGTTTGAAATTCCGGCCAACACAGGGGAAAGCGTATGCGAAAGTAGAGCGGCAAGAGGCCAGAAATTCTATAACGATTATGCAAAGGAGGAAAAAATCGTGAGCGTGAAAATTAGTAATTGTGGACATGATGAAAATGGACATTATGCAGGAGGCCAGGCGGGCGATCAGACTGGTACAGAGTATCAGATCATCAACTGGTACAACAGACCTTGGCTCTGTGTTTTACGATTTGAGGACCAGGAAGTAGCGGCACTGATTGCAGAGATGGCAACACAGGCCGCAAACAATAATATGATCGGCTATGACCAGGGAACTGCAGGGAATAGTAATGATCGCTATACCTTCTGGGAGCAGCTAGCCGCAAATGGTTATGATCCATCAAAAATCAAAAAGCCATGCGAAACAGACTGCAGCCAGAGTACCGCAAGCATTGTGAAAGCAGTCGGATACCGTCTGAATAAGCCGAAGCTGAAAGCAGTTAGCATTTACTTGACTACATATAACATGAGAAGCGCATTCAAGACAGCGGGAGCAAAGGTTCTCACCGATCAAAAATATCTGACAAGCGGTACATGCCTAAAGCCTGGAGATATCCTGCTGAACGACAATCATCATGTGGCTATCGCAGTGAGCGGAGATGCCAGTTCCAATGCAACTCCGGCAAAGAAGAATTATTTGGAAAAGGGAGATTCTGGATCAGAAGTAACAACGATGCAGAAAATGCTTATCAAGGTTGGATACTCTTGCGGATCTGCAGGAGCGGATGGAGACTTCGGCTCTGGTACGGATGAAGCACTTCGCAAGTTCCAGAAGGACAATGGGCTGGTGGTTGATGGACAGTATGGAACTAACTCCAAAGCCAAGCTGACTGCTCTGTACAACAAAAAGGTTGGAACCACCACATCCACCAAGAAAGACGTAACGACAGTAGCCAAAGAGGTGATTGCTGGTAAGTGGGGTAGCGGAGATGAGCGGAAAAAGAAGCTGACTGCGGCCGGCTATAATTATGACACCGTCCAGAAGAAAGTGAATGAGCTGCTGAAGGCAAGCACAAAGAAATCTGTAGCTGAAGTTGCAAAGGAAGTCGTTTCCGGAAAATGGGGGAACGGAGCCGACCGGAAGAAAAAACTGGAAGCAGCCGGTTACAATTATTTTGAAGTCCAGAAAGAAGTAAACAAGCTGCTGAAATAACAGCGGAGAAATGGTGCTTTTGAAGAGAGTCTGCACCTCTGAGGAAAATATATCACACACGCCCTGGTCCTTCGGGACTGGGGCATTTTTTATTGCAAAATGCGGAGCAAGTTAGAGGTAAAAATCAATATACAAAATAACTAAAATTTCAATGCTATTTTTGACGAAATGTGCCTGAGCAACGATAGAGAATTTTTCAATACTTAATATGCCTAAAAGCCAAAACCCGGTATAGAAGCGTGTACGAGCGTATAGAACTATTCAATTTTAGAAGAGTTGGCACGGAAAAGATTGGAGAATTGCGATATGGCGCAGATGCTGCCGGACCTCCAGCAGTTTTCAGTATATGCATATCAAACAGGAGAGTCAACCAGTAATTTGAAGGTTCGCAAAATCGAGTTTTCCACATTATCCACACTCAAATGAGGATAAGATACAAATGCGTAAAGCCTTATAAATAAAGGAAAATCTTCATATTATAATAAAAAACGTGTGACATTGTCCCATCAATGTCACGAAACCGTCACGTCACTATTACTCTATATCTATTTCTGTATCTAAATCTTTTTCTATCTTTTTCTTTTATTCTCACTATTAACTATCGAATGTTGCAGCTGCGAAAATAATTCGCATAAAAAGAGCAAAACTATTGACAAATACGCAAGTGCGAGTTATAATATATACATAATCAAACAAAACACAAGAACCAAGCAGGTAGGTGTTATTTTTTTACCTAAATGGTTCGCAAATGCGAGAATGATTAAATAATACAAGGAGGACACCAATTGGCAAAAAGAAAGAAATCGGAAGACAAAGAAAAAGAACTGCTTGAGAAACGACTTCTTAAAATCCAGTTTTACGAGAGCCTGACCAGCATCGTAGTTGCCATAGTAACAATGCTCTTAGCAGTTGTTACGGCGATCTTAAATTGGATTAAGTAAATCGAACCAAACAGTTCCTTGGTAGCAGGGGAGCGGTAACTCCCCTTGGCTATCAAGTCTACCATATAGGAGGACAGAAAGCAATGAAAAAGCTGAGAAGATTTTTGACGGTGTTGCTGTTTATCAATTTTTCATGGGGGATGGCAACCGGGATGGAGCCATTAAACTTCTGGTTGGTAATGGCAAATGGAACAGCAGTGATCGGTCTGGCAGTAGATGAGATGGAGGAAAAAAGATGGAAGCACTGATGAAGAAAGCAAAAGATATGATCGAGAAATTGGATTTTGATGGTTGCGTGAAATTATTCAATCAGCTTCCAAGTGGTCATCCGATGATCGACTTGGTATTCGACAGGATGGAAGCTATTGACCCGGAAAGATTTGAAGAGTGGCTGTGAGAGAGCGAGGAAGGAAAAATGAAGTTAAATGACATTGTAATGGCATCTACGAAAGATACAAAAATCAGAGTGGTTGTAAAACTGTACGGAACGAGCTTCCGCACAGAACATTTTCCGGAATACTTCTTAGAAAGCGAAGAGATGGATGAACTGATGGACAGAGAGGTTGTGGATATCAGAGTAGTTGATAATCTTTTGGAAGCCATATTGAGATAGGCAAGTAGGAGGACATAAACATTGGCAGTGCGAAGAACTTACTACAGGGATCGATGGAATGAAAAGAAGGTATGGGAAGTTGTAAAACTGGTTGGTGGCTATTATCTCCGGCAGTATATCAGCGGTCAGCAGGTAGGAAGAGGGATGAAGACATCGAAGAAATTTATCAAGAGCATCGGCGTTTTTGAATTTGAAGAAGTAGGAGGAATTGCAGGATGAAATGGGATGTTAAACACGACAGAGCAAAGAAGGTAATTGATCGTTTCCTGGATAACGCAGGATACTGGCAGGAGTCAGAAGACCTGGTTGCAGGCCTGACGGATGAAGAAAAGGAACTGGTAAATGCGGAAGTTGAACTGATGATTGCATCCATCAGAAAGCGTTACAAATTGCAGGAGCGTTTGCCAGAGCAGGCAGCTGAAGCAGAAAAGCCAGCAGAGAAAGCGGTAGAGAAAGCTGTAGAAGAACCGGTTAAAAAGCCAAGAGTAAGAAAGCCGAAGACAGAGAATGCGACACAAGAGAAGCCGGCGGCAAAGAGAACAAGAACCAAGAAAACAGAAAAGAAGGAAGCGTAAGGGCATGGGAAAAACAATCAGATGGAGTATGAAAGACCCGGCTGGTTGCGTACAGAGAGGGCAGATGCCCCTCTGTCAGCTTCCTGGAATCCTTCGAGATTTTGAGAATAGCGCAGCGGAAACACTGAGAAGAACCGGAGCCGACCACGTGCTTTATGCAGTGAAGATTTACAACACAGAGGATGAGCTGACAGCAGTGCAGTTTTATATGAATCCGATGTCAGATGAGGAATTTTCCAAGGTGGCCGGAAAAGGACGAGGAACTATGATATATGCGTTACATAGCAGAAAGGTAAAGGTGGCAGGATGAAAAAGAAAATTGAAGAGCTGTTTCGATTGGCAATGAAAGCCCAGGAGAAAACAAGTGCATACGTGTCATTTGAGACATCAAATCACGGATGGGGATGCGTGGTAATAATTATGGATGATGGATTTGAGACAGGCAGAGAGTATGATGGCTACTATCCGATGGATATGTTTTATCCAGATAAAACATCAGAGGAAGAGTACCAGAAAGCAAAAGAGCATTTGATTAGATTGCTCAGAAGTAAGAGAAAGGCGGTAACAGAATGAATACGGTAGCAAAGCTGACACAGAAGCAGATTGAAAAACTTGCAGTGGAGATCCGGACATTTCTCCTGGAACACGATATGTGGGTGGACACTCAGATTTATTTCAATGGAAAATGCTTCGACACACACGACAAGGAGACAGGCGAATTTTATTACAATGATTCGGAACATCTGGTTGTGAGAGAAAACGAGGACCCAAGAAGATATTTTGAGAATGTGGCAGAAGATCATATCCTCAGCATGGCTTTTGAAGGCACCGTTTGTCATATGCTCTGGTACGGTACAAACCCAGGAATCAAGAAAAAGTTCGACAGAATCTTTGAGAAGAGAGGACTTTACTACGAGTTCGGTGACCATTGGAATTTTACTTGTTATTACATAGGAGAGTGAGAAGATGGCATATTCAGATATTCAGCAGACAGAGTTTAATAGAGCAACGGAAAATCTGATTGAGATTACATGGACATATGTTAATCTGCAGAAAGAATTTCCAAAGCTGAGCGAAACAGACAGCATGGGTTGGAAGCAAATGTTTGTGGTTTGGGCCAATGAGTTTGAAGAAAACTACGGGCGAACCGATTGGGATGAGTCGGAGAAAACATACCAGGAAGCCATTGAAGAATTTGCAAAGGAGAAGATTTTTCAATGGGTAGGAATCAGGAAGTATATCTGCATAGGCCGACACATCGAAGGAATAACGCTGAACCCTTATGAGTGGTTGATGGAAAAAGGCCGGAAGGTAAAGCTGTTTGAAAACGAGGTAGAAGCAAAGGCATATTTGAGAACTAATGGCTATAGCAATGAAGACTTGGAATTTTTAAAATTTGAGGAGGTTTGGCGCTGATATGGTAGAGAGAATTGAGGACACCTGCATTAGAATCCGTTCAGAAATGAATGAGTGGATGGACTGTATTTTCATTGTGAGCGAAGAAGATGCTGCGAGAGCAGAGAAAGTTCTGCAGGAAGCATGGGATAGTTACTGGGAAGACGGTGATGGCTGGTGTTATGGAAACTATCTGGAAGATAAGTTGATTAAGGCTGGCATTGCATTTGATTCATATTATGCAGATTCGGAGGATTAAATATGCAGAGCAAGAAAATGCTTCTGATCGGAAGCTATTCACCGGAAAGAGGTAATGAGCCAGAGATAATCGACAGAGATTATTACCGGCAAGGATGGATATTCAAGGATGAAGATGCTTTTCAGAACAGGCCAGACGATGTTTGCTATATTCCGGAATTGTCGGACGAAAAGTACACGAGGAACGACATACTGAAAATACTTGCCGGAGATGAAGAATTGGCCGAGACAATGTTCGAGGAACTGGATTGGCAGCATCCTGAAAGTCTCCTGGAAGATTGGCAAATTAACGGCGAGATAGTTTACTGCAAAACCTGTAAGAAATATTTACAGGTTGAAGACGGAGAGTTAATCACATGCCCGGTATGCGGCACAAAATTGGAGGATTGAGATGGAAGAAAAGAAAATTGTTGAGACATTGTTCGTGAGAAAATCAGTCAATGTGTCGAAACAGGATATAGACGATATTCTTTGCACTGCATTTGAAGGAGGAATCACTTATTGGTGCGACAGCGTAAGAGTCGTTGGGAATTATCTTGGAAAATATGCAAGCGATCAAATCAGCAGAGGCGGAAAACTGAAATTTCATCTGGAAGAACCGTTCGACGATGCAGAAACAGAATGGTATGAAATGGATCAGGAAAAGTTTCTGCACGGATTACAAGAATGGCTGAATAGTTCAAGAAACATCAACTCTTGTTTATATGAGAACGAGATTGACTGTAGCCAGATCGACGCAGTGATGGCGGACGAAATCATCCAGTACACTTTGTTTGATGAAATTATCTATGGCTAAAGAAGGGAGAAAAAATGAGCAAAGGAATTGTTACACAGCATGAAACGATCTGTTTCATTTGTGGCCGGCAGGCAGAAGCAGAGCATCACTTGATTTTTGGAACAGCAGGAAGAGAACTGTCAGAGAAAGACGGATTGAAAGTTCCGGTATGTAACAACTGTCATAATATGGGTCAGAAGCTGTGCCGGATTCACGAAAATCCTATGGCAGAGAGAATGTCAAAGATGATCGGACAGCTGGTCTGGGAAAGAGAGTGGCTGTTAAAAAATACGGTGGCTATCAACAGCAAGGGACAGATGGAGAAGATAGAAGGAAATGTAGTCAGGTCACAATTCATGAAAAGATATGGCAGATCATATTTGTAGGAGGCGAGAACATGGGAGCTATATTGATGTTGCTATTTTTGTTATACGTTGGGTACAGAAAGTGAGAAAAAGAACTGTGAACGATCAGGAAATTTTGGAAGCATTAAAGAAATCAGTAGCAATGCCGCCGGTCCTTTGCATGAACGAAAGAAGTGTGATATTCGTTGATTATGCGGATGGACATGGCGAGGCAAAAACCCAGGTAAATAATTGGTTCCGTTGCCCTTGCTGCAGTAGCATTGTGGGAGAGAGAAGAATTGTGGCTAAAAGAGTAGTCGATCAGAGAAAGAAGCCCTACTGTGAGAAATGTGGCCAGAAGATAAAATGGACTGTAGGAGAGGAAGAACAGAGCAGACTTGTTACTGTAAATACTCCAGACACAGAGTACACAGTGCTGGCAAAGAGGATTGACGATGGAAGATATGTACAGCTTGGAGGGGTATTCGGAAACGAACTGCTTTGCAGAAAACGCTTCGAGGAAAAACTGAGAAACCGGGAGATTTTCTACGGAATTGATTTAAACACCGCAGTATTTGCAAAGAGAGAGACAGTGGCACTGACAGAAGAATGGGAGGCAATGGGGAATGTTGATCTGGAAATGTAAGAAGTGCGGGTGGATCGGAAGAGATTCCGACCTGGGCCTGCATTATGGAAGTGATGAGGAATATTGTCCTCGGTGCAAGGAAGTGGACAGCATTGCAACAGTTGATTTTTCCGACTGCTTCAGCAGCCAGGAATTGGAAAAGCTGTGGCAGATCTTTGGAGAAATCCCTATTGACAACGCAGATGCTATCCTGGAAGAGTTCCTGGGATTTCCAGAAGGGACAGACAGAATAGAAATCTGGCACTGGTTTGATGAGAATTATCCGGAAGGTGTAGCTGCCCTGATGAACGGAGGAAGGCATGGTAATTGAAAGAAATATAATAAAAAAAGTCGGAGAGTACAATAACATTGCCATCTGTGATGAAAGAACGGTGAGAATTGAGTTGACGGAGGCTGAGATCGAAGAGGCATACCGGATCAGGGAGAGAGAATACCTGGAAGAGGATATAAAGAATGCTGTTGAAGAGTTCTGCGATTATTGGGGTATTCCTAAAGGTATTGCCGGAGGCTTAAATGACAATCCGGATATCATCTGCAAGATCGCAAGTTTGTACGAAAAGAATCAGGACACAAATGTAGCATCTACTGATACGATGAAAGAGGCGGTAAAACAGGTTTTGAAAAAGGAAGGAGTTTGGAAATGAGCAGGGTAGTTTATCCGGCGAGGGAAACCGTAACGGAGATTAGAGGCGAAGATGCGGCAGAGATCATCAATAAAATGATGGAGAAGGAAGGAATGACGCAGATCCAGCTGGCTCAGAAAATGGGAATCACCAGACAGAGAGTGAGCAGATTGATTTCTGGGAATATGAGATATGAGAATTTCGTGAGGATTGTCAATGCCGCTGGGTATGATGTGAAAATTGAAAAACGCAAGTGCGAGAAGAACCCGAAATAATAGAGCAAAACTATTGACAAATACGCAAGTGCGAGTTATATTATATACATAATCAAACAAAACCTAAGTAATGGAGGTAGTCGGCATGAAGACTTTTAGAATGACAGATGTTGAGAAGATAGAAAAGATGCTCGTAGCCGGAAAGACGGTAGTTGTAGAGTGGCACACACCTTATGAAGTTGGCAACAAGGTAGAGACTGTTGAATACGTGAGATGGGATGGCTTAGTATTCACATCTGGCGACTGTGTTTACACAGGGATTGATAAACTGATCGACATTAGGGAGGTTGCCTAGAAATTTTTTTACCTATATAGCTCGCAAGTGCGAGAACAAGAAAATGATAGAACTCGTAGATGAAGAAGGGAGTAGGAATGAGCTATCAGAGAAAGACAAAGGATCGCTGGGACATAATGACAAACTGGGGATATGGCTGGGAATGTGAGAACAGCGAATATACCAGAGCTGATGCAAAGAGAAGCCTCAGAGAGTACCGAGAGAATCTTGCAGGAAGAGCAGAGGTGAGAATGGAAAAGCACAGAGAGCCGATCACAGCATAATTTTAGGAGGAATATAGCATGGCATTATTAGAGGTTAAGACAAGTTACGCAACATATACAGATTGTACATTAAGAGTAGGACAGTATCAGATGGATGGCAGTATCGCAGTTGAAATCTTCAGCAGAAGAGAGGGACCAGTTGCAAGAATTACCGTTTGTCTGTGCGATTCAGCATTAGCAGAAAATGAAGCATACGTGGATACAAATAATTGTCCTTGGGTAGTGGATTTCTTAGAGGCGAAAGGACTGGCAAAATCGACTGGAAGAACGAGACGTAGCGGATATTGTATTTATCCATCAATGAAATTCGACAGAGAGAAAATGGCAGAGTTTGAGGGAGGGTGCTGAAATGGAAAGATTATATTGCACAATCAATGAAGAACAGGCCAGAATCGCACACGATATGATGTCTATGAGCGATTATAAGGTAGGCAGCAAGACAGAAGAATACAGAGGATATGTCGATAAAGCCTATGACTTGGCAGAGAAAGTTACAGAAGCAAGACCGAGAGAAACGGATAGAGTTGAAGCATTGGCAAAGAGATATTCAAAGAGAATGGCCGAGTACATGAACCGGGAGAGTAATATCGGTTGCAGATGTCCTTCAGTTATGATTTCGGGTGCCGGCAATTTTCCAGTGAAGAAAAAAGAAAAACAAGTGCAGGCTTGGGAGAAGAACCATCAGTTTTATACTGAGACGCAGAAAATTCTGGATAAGATCAAGGGCATTTTGAGAGGAAAGGATATCATCAAATCCTCAGATGAGGACGCTATAGAACGCCTGGAAGAGAAGCTGGATGCTTTAAAAGAAAACCAGGAAAGAATGAGAGCTGTCAATAAAGCCATCCGCTTGAAGAATACCAAAAAGGGAGATGAGGAGCTTAAAATCCTTGGGTATTCCGATGAGCAGATCCAGGAACTGAGAACCCCGGATTTTATGGGGAGAGTTGGATTTCCAGCATACGCCCTGCAGAACAACAACGCAAATATCCATAGAGTAGAGGAGAGGTTGAAAAGCTTGAAAGCAGTCAAGGAGAAGGGAACAAAAGAAACGGAATTTGAACTGTTCAAGGTTGTTGAGAATGTGGAAGCTATGAGGTTGCAGATTATTTTTGGTGAAAAGCCGGAGGCAGATGTTAGAGCTGTTTTAAAAAAGAACGGTTTTAAGTGGGCACCATCCCAGGGGGCATGGCAGAGAATGTTGAATCCGGCCGGCAAATACGCATTGAACCGAGTGAAAGAAGAACTGGAGGCTGTATAATGCCAGAACTTCTCACAGCAGAAATCGCCAATGAATACAGAATATTGGCAGAAAATCTTCCGGAAAATGGTAGGCAAGATACAGGCGAGAGAAGAGAACTGCGGCAGGAACTTCAAAGGAGGTGCGGACTATCGGAACTGCAGGCAATCAATATTTTGAATGGGTTTCATGTCAAAGACTACATAGCAATAAAAGAAAGGGAGTATGCAGAGAATGAGCGAAGAAAAGCAGAAAGAGATCAAGACACTTAAAGGATGGGAAGAAAGCGGGAAAAACTGGGATGATTTTTGCAAGCCTGGGGAACTGGTGGACGAAGATGTCTACTGGTACTTCTTGAATATTTTGCCACCGAGAAATATGGGGGTAGGATATCTGCAGGTAGGAGAACCTTACGACAGTAGATTAAACCCGAAGACAGGAAAATATATGGCAACCTATTCTACATTCGTGAAAGTAGGGAATAAGGTATGGAAATATTGCGGAAATTGTTTTCCTGGAGAAAGCGCTGATATTGAAAGCGAGGACAAGAGATGATTGTTGGTTATTGTATTCTTAATGGGAAAAAGTGGGTCATGTTCGAGGACAAACAGTGCGCAGCTGGAGAAGTAAAGTTGACCGATGGATTCAAGGATAAGCTGATCCGTTGGAACAGCGATAAGCTGATCGGAATGGAAAGCATCAGCAAGGAAGAGATTGATTTGAGAAAAGTCGTGAAGCGCATGAGAGGAGCCAGGCCTTGGCATCCTCTTCTGCAGGCTTTGAGAAAGGAGTTGGAAGGATGAATGAAATTAAGATCACGCCGGAAGAAATCGGAAAGGCCGCAGAGCTTATCCGAAAAGTAGCAGAGGGAACAACGCAACCTGCAGAGCCGCTTACCAGTTGGGAAATCGCAAAAATTTTCCAGAGTACGCACACGAGAATTTTCAATCGGATTTCTCGGTTTTACAATGCAGAAGCGTCCGAAGACGAAAAGAAGGAGTTCGAGATTGCGTATAGACCGTATAGAAACCAGAGAAAACATCCAATCTGGAAACTGAGTGAAAAAGGCTGCCAGCTTTACATTGAAAAGATATGTGCCGAGGAAAAACGTAGTAAGGCTTTCGTGGAAGGACTTGGGAAATTTAATGATTTAATTGCACAGCATTTCCATGGAGTAAAAACGCAGGAAAATATCCTGATGAAGGGAAGATCCAGAACAGAGTGCAGTTACATAAAGAATCTGTTCGACCAGTTTATCGAAGGCCCGGCAATCGAGAATAGAGAAATCGAAGAGCTTGGGGCAAAATACGAAGAGTTTTATAAGGCAATGGGCGGGCTGAATGATGATGTAGCAGCCAAAAGAAAAGTAGAGGACTCGGTAATGGGAGTTGCAATCGAGGCAGAAATGCAGGGATTTATCTATGGATTCAAAGTATTTGAGATACTTTTGAATAGAGAATTAGCCACAGCATAGGAGGAAAAGAACATGGCAAAAGCAAAGTTTATGAATGGTGAGTTTTCAGCAAAGTTTAAAGGAAAGAGAAAATTCGTTGCGGAGCAGATGGAAGCAATTAAGGATTATGCGGCAAGAGATAATATGCAGATCAATATTTGCCCGGTAATCCAGGAGAGACCTTCCGAAAAAAAGAATACCGAGGAGCAGATCATACCAACCCATTCTATCGGCGGAAATCTGGAACACGCAGTAGTGGCAATTTATGATAATGCTGGTATTCCATCATTCATGCACAGATTTCGCAAGGTAACAAATAAGGAGCTGTTCGGTGGAAGCAATAAAACAAATGCAGCGTTTATCATTGGAGGCGAAGAATACGATGAAATTTACATTTCTGTTTACGAGAACTGCGAAATTAACAGAAAGCCTTATAGCCTGCCAATGCAGAAGCCATGGACAGGAATTACCAATGATGAGGCGGCGAGAGCTTGTTTTTCAAAGGGAGAGGGATGGCATCTTATGACAAGAGCTGAATGGGGATTGCTTGCGAACCTCAGTTTGAAGAATGGTACTTTGCCACATGGCAACACAAACTACGGAAAGTACCATGCAAACCCGGAAGAACATGGAGAGTCAGCAGGAGAATCCGGAAAGACCAAAACCGGGTCAGGACCGGCAACCTGGACACACGATCATACAGTAGAAGGCGTTCACGATTTGACCGGAAACATATGGGAAATGGTAAGAGGCCTGAGAATAAAAGATGGACAGCTGGAGATGGCAAAGAATAACGATGCAGCATTGGACATCGATCTTACTCTTGAAGGAGATAACTGGGAACCGGTAAGAGATGATTCCGGAAAGCCTATTAGAGTGAGTGTTTCCGATGACGGTATCAAATTCCTTGTTGAAGGTGATCACGGAGAGGGATACGATCGATGTAGATGGGGAGATGTTAATATTGATTGCGAGAGCGAAACACTGAAAGAGCTGGCTCTGTACCCTGGAGAGCCGGAAGCCTACTGCTATATTGATAGCACTGAGGGAGAACGTTTGCCGATCTGCGGGGGCGGCTGGCTCGACACTTCCAGTGCTGGCGTGTTCGGCGTGAACCTGAGCGACCCTCGGACTGACGCCTACGGCCACATCGGTTTCCGCTCCGCTTATTTTAGAAAAATGAAAACTAAGTAACTGATATGGCGGCCGGAAAGCCGCCGTTCATATATGAGAACGAGGAGAAAAGCCATGGAAGAAAGAAGAGATATAGTTTATATCGGAATAGATCACATCCATACGCACCCGGAGAATCCAAGAAAGGATCTCGGAGATTTGACGGAGCTGGCAGAATCGATGAAAAAACAGGGGTGTTTACAGAATTTAACGGTTGTTCCGGTAGAAGGACAGCCTGGAGAGTATTATGCGTTGATCGGAAACCGCCGGCATGGAGCATCAAAGTTGGCAGGCCTGGAAGAATTGCCATGCAGGATCGCCGAAGGGTTAAGCCGAAAAGAACAGTTGTCAATCATGCTGGAAGAAAATATGCAGCGTAATGATTTGACGATTTGGGAGCAGGCGCAAGGCTTTCAGCTGATGCTCGATTTGGGTGAGACAGAAGATACAATCGCAGAAAAGACCGGATTTAGTAAGAAGACTATTAAACATCGCTTAAATATTGCAAAGCTGGATTCCAAAACTTTACAGGAGAAGGAAAGACAGGATGGCTACCAGCTGACACTTACAGATTTGTACGAGCTGGAGAAGATTAAGGACATCAAGATCAGAGATAAAATTTTGAAGGATTCTACGGATTCTAGGGATCTGGCAAGACGTGCAATTAATGCTCAAAGAGAACAGAAACGGCAGGAAAATATGAAACTTTATGTTGCCGCAATGAAAAAACTGGGATTGAAGAAAGCTCCGAAGGAAGCAAATACTGAGTTTTATTCAAATAAGTGGGAGCGTATGCAGGAGTATAGCCTGGATAAAGAACCACCTAAGGAGATGAAGTTCAAGGATAATGGTGAGCAGATTTTTTATCTGGAAAGATATGGAAATATATGCGTGATCCGTAAAGCCAAGAAAGAAAAAAAGGTGCTTTCTCCAGCAGAAGAAGCAAAAAAGCAGAATATGCGTAACAAGAAACAGATCAAGGCAATTCTGAAAGAGGCGGCAAATACAAGAAAAGTATTCATTGAAGGTATTCTGTCTGGAAGAATTGACAAACTTACAGATGAGAAACAGGTTGAGGCAGATCTTTTTGAACAGATGATGCATTGGGAAACTTTTGCAGGGCATAACAAGTTGATTCAATTTTTGTTGGCTGTGAAGTCTATAATGCACCGAAAGAAGAAATCGAGGCAGCAAAGAAGAAGATGCAGGGACTTAGTGTACTGCAGAAACTTCTCTGTTTAGTATCGGCAATGGTTGCAGATGCAGACTTGGTTGAGTGGAATTATACATACAACTTAGCCAGAGGCGAGAAAGTTAAGGCATTCTACGGAATCCTAGAGCAGTATGGATTCCAGTTTACGAGTGATGAAGAGAAGAACGTAGTAGAAGGGACCAGCGATTTGTATGTAAAGAAGGAGCGTCAGTGATGCAGCAATACGAAGGCTTTATAAAAGACGCTGATTGTACCAAAGATACGCCATTGATGTATGGAGAACCAGATACACCAATATACGGCACTGGCAAAAGAATAACGCCAAGAATTGAGGGCAGGAGAGACTCTTCTCATTTTGAGAAGATTTTCCTACCAGAGCTATTACCGCTTGAAGAGTACGATCTGGTTGCAATTTTACTTTCTGGAGGTAAGGACAGCATAGCTTGCTATTACAAGCTATTGGAGCTTGGGGTACCAAAAGGGAAAATGGAATTTTGGCACCATGATATTGACGGTGGAAACCCAGACAGACGGATGGACTGGAAATGTACACAAAACTACGTGAGAGCATTTGCTGAAGCTGAAGGAGTAAAGCTGAGACTATCATGGAGAGTTAATGGATTTTTCGGTGAATTATATAGAATTGGTGCAAGCGAACCTGTAGAATGGCTCGATCCGGACACTGGCGAAGTTAGACAGTGCAGGTTATCAAGGAATTATCTGAAATGCCAAGAAATTAAAGAAAAAGCTACAGAAGATATGGAAACTGAATTGAAAAAGCTAGGGTATAGAATGAAGTTCCCTGCAAAAACAGGAGATTTAAGCAGGAGATGGTGTAGTGCATATTTGAAAATTATGGTTGCAGATACGGTGATGTCAAATCTTGGCCGGCTGCAGGAGTTAGAGCAACTTGGAGGGAAGAGACATAAATTCCCGGCAAAAGGCACCACACACCAGGGACGCTGGTGTAGCGGGAATCTAAAAGCGGCAGTCCAGGACAGTGTGACATCAAATTTGGAACAGACGAAGAAAAATGTAAAGATTTTGATTGTTTCCGGAGAACGACGAGGTGAGTCAAAAGGGCGTTCAAAGTATAACGAGATAGAAGTCCACAGAACAAATGCACCGGCAAAAGCACATAGGATAGTACATCAGTGGAGACCGGTAATTGATTATTCAGAGAAGGATGTTTGGGAAGTATTAAAACGGCATAATACCAATCCCCATCCTTGCTACAGAGCGGGATGGAATAGATGTAGTTGTGCAATGTGTATATTTTCTACCCCAAAATTGTTTGCAGGAATAAAAGAAATATATCCAGAAGAGTTTGAAGCATTGAAAAAGGATGAGGAAATACTGGGATTCACGCTGGATAACAAGTGTGATCTGGAAACGTTTGTTGGCAATGCTGAATCGTGCGTATACCATGGAGACTTTGAAGCACTAAGGAGTTTAGTCACCGGGGAATTTACAACTGATGATGTTTATGTAAAGGGACAGTGGATGTACCCGGCAGGAGCGTTTCATGGAGCAGAAGGCGGGCCTTGTTAAAAGAAGAGGAGAAGAATATGAAAACAGGTAAATTTGCCAAAGATGGAAGAGAGATGCAGGTGGGTGATATCGTACACTTCAGATGCAAAGATCATCCGCTGAGCGGAAAAGGTGTAGTATTCATGGGTAAGGAAGTGGATGGCTTAGGAGAAGATCCGTTCCGTATCAGAGATACAAGAACTGGAAGAAATAATGGACGGGTATACCCTTATTACGATGATGCGGTATATCGAATTGACGGAAGAGAGGGCGAGTAGTCATGGCAAAGCAGATGGTTTTGAACCGAAAGATGTACAAGGAAATTAAGAAAATGGATCACCAGGATATGTCCAACTACCTGTCACGTTATTACATGAACGCATACAACCAGGGCAAGGAAGACTCCGAAGGATTGAAGGCAGATGAGCTAAGAGAAATCCTTTTGACAGTAAAGGGAATCGGACCAGCAAAGACAGAGAACATTATGGAAGCAGTTGGAAAAGCCCTTGCAGAAAAGGGGTGAGGGAGATGTGGCAGCGAGGAGTCGAATGCGATGGCAAGTGCTATACTGATGAAGGAATATGTCCGAGAGCTGAGTGGTGCGATAAAACCAGGAAAGGTGAGTTTGCGGCAACAGCGCTGGCCGGATTTTTCTTTTTGGTGGTGCTGGTAATGCTTGCACCAGGAATGATCGCATTAAAATTGTTGGACTGGGTATATGGAAAATTATATTGGAGAGAGGGTTGACAAATGGAAGAAAAGAAGGTATGGTTAGAAGTACCAAGATTTACTGGCGAAAATGTCCCGGTGAATGTAGCTGCAAGAGTAATGAAAAAAGATCCTCAGTTTGTGAGACAGGGAATCATCCAGGGATTACTCACGTTTGGAGTAGCTTTCAAGAAAGATGGAAGTAGCCAGTATGATTATTACATATCACCTATGAAATTCTGGCAGGAAACGGGTTATGTTTATGACGGAATTGAGGTGTAAAATCGGTCTGAGAAGTGCTGAAAAAGTACCAAAATTGGTGAATAGGAAACAAGTAGGCAACAAAAATGGCGATATGTATTGATTTTGCAGGCATTACTGTTTACATTGAGGAAGCTGCTGACGCTGGCAAATTCTGATTTTAGATAACGAAAAATAGTGGGAAAGGCTGTAAACCTTAGGGTCTATGGCCTTTTTCTTTTTGCTCTGCAATAGAACAAAATATTCTCAAAAAGTGCGAAAAAACAGTAATAGCGAACACGTAGCTAACATTTTTGGGGAATTTATGAAATATTTTTTGGAGAAATTCATAAAATAAATCAAAGCGGCAGGGGAGATACTGAGAATATTTATGGAAGCGCTTGAGGATTATATTAAACCGGAATTGCTGATCACAGCGATCGCTTTGTATTTTATGGGGATCGCACTGAAGGAGGCTCAGGCTGTGAAGGACAAATATATTCCGCTGATACTGGGGTGTGCAGGGATCCTTATATGCGGAATTTATGTTTTTGCTACCTGTTCCTGTAAAAATGCACAGGATATTGCAATGGCAGTATTTACATCCACGACACAGGGAGTCCTGGTGGCGGGGCTTTCTACATATGTGAACCAGCTGATCAAACAGCTGGAAAAAGATGAATAATGGATTTGGTAAAGCAGCTTCAGATACTTGCAGCAGCTGCAGGAATTTATGTACCAGAAGAAAGCTGTTCAGAACAGGCTGCAGGTAATTTACGGAAATTTCATAATTGAGGGCCGGAGAAAATATATCATAAAAAGGAAGGACACATCATGTATGAGCAGATGTATCCTTCCTTTTTGAATTGGTTATTTATGCATTTTTCAGTGCCTGATCCAGATCTTTGATAATATCATCCACATTTTCGATACCAATGGAAAGACGGATCATTCCGGGAGAAACTCCTGCTTCAACCAGCTGCTCGTCGTTCATCTGACGGTGGGTATGGCTGGCTGGGTGAAGGACCATAGTGATGGAAGCAGCAACATGAGTTGCGATGGTGGCAAGCTTCAGACTGTCCATAAAACGGACTGCTGCATCACGGCCACCGGTCAGTTCAAAGGAGATAACGCCGCAGGTACGGCCATCCTTCATATATTTCTGAGCCAGTGCGTGATATTTATCCTCCGGAAGTCCTGCATAATTTACATGAGAAACCTTTTCGTGTGCGTTCAGGTATTCTGCGATCTTCTGGGCGTTGGAGCAATGGCGTTCAACACGCAGTGGAAGCGTTTCCAGGCCGAGGTTCAGAAGGAAGCAGTTCATCGGAGACGGAATAGAGCCCAGATCACGCATCAGCTGGGAAGTAGCCTTAGTGATGTAAGCTTTTTTTCCAAACTGTTTTGTATAGACAACACCGTGATAGGATTCATCCGGCTCTGTCAGACCGTGATATTTATGGCCATAGGCATCCCAGTCGAAGTTACCGCTGTCGACAATGGCGCCGCCTACCTGAACGGCATGCCCGTCCATATATTTGGTGGTGGAGTGGGTAACGATATCTGCACCCCACTCGAAGGGACGGCAGTTTACCGGTGTGGCAAAGGTGTTATCCACAATAAGAGGCACGCCGTTCTGGTGTGCAACGTGTGCAAATTTCTCGATGTCCAGGACGACCAGAGCCGGATTGGCGATGGTTTCTGCAAAGAGAACCTTTGTGTTCGGTTTAAATGCGGCAGCAATCTCTTCTTCTGTTGCATCGGTATCAACAAAGGTGCAGTCAATGCCAAGTTTCTTGAAGGTGACGGCAAGAAGGTTGAAGGTTCCTCCGTAAATGGTAGAAGCGGCAACAACGTGATCGCCTGCCTCACAGATATTAAATACTGCGTAGAAGTTGGCTGCCTGTCCGGAAGAAGTCAGGATCGCAGCAACACCGCCTTCCAGATCTGCGATCTTTGCAGCTACGGCATCGTTGGTCGGGTTCTGGAGACGGGTGTAAAAATATCCGTCTGCCTTCAGATCAAATAACTGGCCCATTTCGTCAGTGGTGTCATATTTGTAAGTAGTGCTTTGATAGACAGGAAGTGCACAGGGCTCGCCCTTGGATGGGGTATAGCCGGAGTGGATACATTTAGTTTCTAAATTATAGTCGCTCATAGGGATAAGTCCTTTCTGCTGTGTTTTTCGTATGAATTTAACCGAATCAGGGAAGTTTGCCTGCGTTTCAGGGATTTCTGAGAGAAGCTTTGATCCTTACAGTTCGGTTAAATAAAGTATGAAAAAGGCATTTGTATATTTTTAATAAAACTACATATAAGTATAACTCTTTATGTGTTGAAATACAATAATATTCTACATAAACTCTACTAGGGTATAAGGGAAATGAAATACTGCGTTCTGGTGCACATAATAAAACACTATATGATCAACGTTCAAAACAAGCATAGTAAGTCATTTTATAGATGCGAAAATGTGAGTGAATGCCGAAAAAATACTGTAAAACAAACAAAATATGTGAATAAAGTAACAAATAGTGAAAATCGCATAAAAACAAAATGGAAAATTTGTACAAAAAAGATATTGCGTTCACGTGCACAAAATGATAATATAACATCATCAAAAAGAACACAAAACAGAAAACAATAAAAAACAAAAAAATGAACGGAGGAATTTAAAATGTTAAGAGTAGGAGTTATCGGATGCGGCGGGATGGGAAGAGATCATATCAGAAGACTGACAGAGAAGATCCAGGGAGCAGAAGTAGTAGCTGTTTCCGATGTATTTGAGGAAAGTGCCAGGAAAGCAGCCGAGATCTGCGGAGCAAAAGTCTATGCAGACAGTAAGGAGCTCATCAATGCAGAGAACGTAGATGCAGTATTTATCGTATCTCCGGGCTTCGCACATGTAGATTCTCTTCTTCAGGCGATCGAGGCCGGCAAGAGGATTTTCTGTGAGAAACCATTATGTACAACTGCTGAGGACTGCCTGAAAGTAGTAAAGGCAGAGGAGGCAGCCGGCAAACATCTCATCCAGCTTGGATTTATGAGACGATATGACAAGGGATATCAGCAGATCAAGGAAGCGCTTGCAACAGGAGAGTACGGCGAGCCGCTGATCCTTCACTGTACACACAGAAATCCGGAGGTAGGTACCAATTACAACACACCAATGGCTGTGCACGATACCGCAATCCATGAGATCGATGTCCTTCACTGGCTTGTAGATGATGAGTATGAATCAGCACAGGTAGTAATGCCAAGAGTGACGAAATATTCCCACTCTGAGCTGAAGGATCCGCAGATCATGATGCTCCGTACTAAAAAAGGTGTATGTATTGATGTAGAAGTATTTGTAAACTGCAAGTTTGGATATGACATCAACTGTGAAGTTGTATGTGAGGACGGTGCACTGAAAATGGCACAGCCGGCTTACCCGTCTATCCGCAAAAATGCGGCAGTGTCCACTGCTATTGACACAGACTGCTTCGTAAGATTTAAAGACGCTTATGATAAAGAGGTTCAGGACTGGGTTGATAACGCAGAGGCAGGAGTGATCACAGGACCGAATGCATGGGATGGATACCTGGCAGCGATCACAGCAGATGCTCTTGTAAAAGCGCAGGAAACCGGACAGATCGAGAAGATCGTTTCAGCAGTTGAGAAGCCGGAATTTTATAAATAAATATATTTTACGAGCTCCACCTCATCAAGTGTGAGTTATCATACCAACTTATTGCTGTAGACTTCCCCAATGCGTCTGCGGCGGCAGTTGCCGGCAGGATCCGATTCCGCTTCGGCTTTGTTGAAACTGCAGTGGAAAACCTGCCGGTGAGATTAACTGGAAAAATTGGCTGAAAAGTAAAAACATATGGAGGGTATTGAAGATGAAATTAGGATTTAATGAAGCAACTGCACTGGAATGTAAAGGACAGTCTCTTATGGCAGACCTGGAGATGTGCGAGAAATATGGTTTTGATTATATTGAGATCCGCTTTGACTGCGTAAAGGACTATCTCAAAGAGCATACACTGGAAGAACTTGCAGACTGGTTTAAGAATCATCATCTGAAACCATGGGCATACAACACTCTGATCTTCTTTAACCAGAGAGATGAGGCAGGGGAAAAAGAGATTGACGAAGAAGTTGATTTTATCCTGAAGGTTTCCAAAGCGATCGGAATGAAAATGCTGATCACCGTTCCAAGCTTTGATGTAAAAGACAAATCTGTCAGTGAGATCAAAGAAGAAGCAGTTGCACGTCTTCGTTATCTTTCCGATAAGGTTGGCGCGGATATGAAGATTTCCTTGGAGTTCTGCGGTGCACCGAACTGCTCCATCAACCAGTTTGGAACAGCCTATGATGTGGTAAAAGCAGTAGACAGAGATAATGTAGGCGTTACCGTGGATACCTTCCATTTCCATGAGATGTGCTCCCGCCTTGAGGACCTGAGAGCTGCGGATGGCAAGAAGATTTTTGCATACCATTTAAATGACTGTGAGGATCTTCCGCTTGGCTCCTGCGGAGACGACAAGAGACTGTGGCCGGGTGAGGGTGTTGTAGATCATGCAGGAATCGCAGCTGCACTGAAGGAGATCGGCTTTGACGGCGTTTGCACCATCGAAGAGTTCCGTCCGGAATACTATGCAATGAGCCATGAGGACAACGTGAAAAAGGCTGCGGAAGTTACCAGAGACTTTGTGCAGAAATATTTCGGATAATTCATTCAGAAAGGTCCGACCTTAAACCGATAGGAGGTAGATACTATGGCTGGTAAGGGAATCCCTGAATTGTTGAATTACAAGCAGAAGGGGAAAGACTTGAATGAATTCATCAAGGTTCCGTTGTCGGAAAAGCTGGCATACTGTTTTGGTGATCCGGCACTGACCTTGATGTATACCATGACTACAACTCTGCTGATCTATTTTTATACCAACGTTGTTGGAATATCAGCAGGTGCGGTAGGAATGATCATGCTTTTGTCCCGTGTTTTTGATGGATTTTCCGATGTGCTGATGGGTACTATTATCGACCGGACTCATTCCAAGTATGGAAAAGCCAGGATCTGGATCTTAAGACTTGCGGTTCCTTATGCGCTGGCAGCGGTGCTTTTGTTCACCATGCCGCCAATGGGAAATATGGGAAAGATCATCTATGCTTTTGTTACCTATAATATCATGAATACGGTTGTATACACTGCTATCAGCCAGCCATTCCATGCACTGGGATCTCTGATGAGCCGTGACCGTCGTGAACGTGATGTGATCTGTAACATCCGCATGGTATTGTCGATCACAGCAAGTATGATCATTACTGCATTCACGCTGCCGCTGATCAATATCGTAGCAAATGTTACCGGCAATCAGCAGATGGCCTGGATCCTGGTAACTGCCGGCTATGCGATCATTTCTGTCGGCGTACTTGTGAATACTTATATGGTCTGTACAGAGCGTGTTTCTGCAGCAAAACAGGAAAAGGAAGATATTCCTTTTGTGGAAGCATTTAAAGCAACCGTTACCAACCGGTATTTCCTTATCGCTCTGGGGCTGATGATCTTTTATACCGCATATCAGATCATTATCGGAACAGATCTTACCTATTACTGCCAGTATGTACTTGGAAATGTAGACCTCGTCATGCCTCTTTCCGCAGCGGAGAAACTGGCAACTGTAGCAGGAATTGCCCTTCTGCCGAAGGTGCTTCCCCGCTATGGAAAAAGAAATCTCATCTGTGCCGGTTGCATCCTGGGCGTTGCAGGACAGCTTCTGTTCCTGATGAATATTACCAGTGTTTCGCTTGGTGTTGTAACCTGTATCATGCGAGGTATCGGAATCGCACCTTTCTATGGTGTGCAGTATTCTCTTCCGAGCGATGCTATTGAGTATGGCCAGTGGAAAACAGGCAAGCGTGTGGAGGGTCTGATGTTCTCATCTATGAGCATGGGTCAGAAAGCCGGTTCCGGACTGACTTCTGCTATTATGGGAGGAATTCTTTCGGCGGCATACTTTGACGGAACAAAGGCGACAGCAGCAGAGCAGTCTGCAGAGGCAATTCGCGTGATCAAGGGATTTTATCTGTATGTTCCGATAGCGATCTGGGTAGTGATGTTTGTGATCGCAGCATGCTACCAGCTGGACAAAGTTTATGACAAAATGATGCGTGAACTGATCCAGAGAGAATCGGGAGAGGAAAGCGTCTCTGTGCCGGGCGAGATCCAGTCCATGCCGTTACCGGAAGCTTCCGGAAACCGGATCAACGTGGCAATTGGAAGACTGTATGGCAGCAGTGGAAGAAAGATTGCCGAGGGTGTTGCAAAAGCACTGGACTGCAAGGTTTATGATCGCCAGATCATCTGTCTTATGGCAGAAAAGTTCGGTATGGAAAAAGCAGATCTGGAAAGTGTAAGGCAGTATCTGGATTCCTACAATTATGAGGATTCTGAGCTTACATTTTCCCCGTATGGACATTCATCGGCAGGTGCGGCAGCAGATTATACAGGTGTTCAGATGTTTGAGGTGCAGAGCCGGATCATCCGTGAGCTTTCTGAGAGAAGACCAGGTGTATTCCTGGGAAGATGTGCCAACTATGTGCTTCGTGGAGAGCCGCATACATACAGCTTTTTCGTTTATGCAGATGATGCTTACCGGGAAAAAGAGGGCCAGGAATATTATAAAGGCCAGTCTCTTGGAGAACTGAAGAAACGTGATCAGATCCGAAATGAATACTATGAGAAGTTTACCGGAATCCGCAGAGACGATCCCCATTATTACGATATGGTGATCAATGTATCCAAAACAGGTGTAGCCGGAGCGGCCAGCCTGATTCTGGATTATATCCGGAATAAAGAAGAGGAAAAAGGAGGGAATGCATCATGAAGATCGCATTTGACGTAGATGTTCTTGCGAAACAGATGGATATCAACCGTATGGTCCATCAGGTGGCGGACTGGGGATATAAATATATTGAACAGTCTCCGCATCCGAGAATCAATCCGTTCTATAAGCATCCGTTGTTTTCAAAAGAATGTGAACAGGAATACAGACAGGCTCTTAAAGAGACTGGCGTTGAGATTTCGTCCTTTATCGTGGTGTATCGCTGGTCTGGTCCGACGGAGGAACAGAGACAGTTTGCAGTTGCAAACTGGAAACGGATGATCCAGATCGCCGGAGATATGGGAGTGAAGGTTATCAATACAGAGCTTTCGGGTGATCCGAACCAGCAGGAGATCTGCAATGGAATGTGGTTTAGATCCATGGAGGAATTGCTTCCGCTGATCGAGCGTGAGGGTATCCGTGTGGAGATCCAGTCTCATCCTTATGATTTCTGTGAGCTGAATAATGAGACCTGTGATATGGTGAAATCCTTCCGTTCTCCAAATCTTGGTTATGTGTATTCTTCTCCTCACGGCTTCTTCTACGATGAGGGCAAAGGAGATGTGCGGTCCATGCTGAAATATGCGGGAGATGAACTGACCCATGTACTTTTTGCGGATACCTTTAACCAGACCATGGACTGCAGATACATTTTAAATCCGCCGTGGCTGAATGGTCGTGGAAAAGCGGATGTGACGGTGCATCAGCATCTTGCAATGGGTGAGGGTGATGTGGATTTTGATGGTATTTTTGAAACATTGAGAGAAATGGATTTTGCCAGCAAGCAGCTGAAACCGGATGCACCGAAAGCCGGCGGCGATAACATTGCCTGCGTTTCCATGTTTGGTTTTCCGGAAAAGATGGATAAGCAGGCCCCGGAAGCAAGAGAGCGGATTGAGAGAGAACTGCTGGGGAAATGATCGGGTGATTGCGGCAGATCAGAAAGAAAACTGTAATAAATGAGCAGCTGACAGTACGCAGAACGGTGAATAAGACTGATAAAATAATGAATGTGTGCAGAAACACGGTTTCCAGGATGAAAGTTTCATTGTGGAAACCGTGTTTTTTGATGTCTTTCTTTACAAAAAAACTTTACATATATCAAACAACTGTCTTGTCACATGTAAAGGACTGTGGTATTATGTGTAAGATGTTTTGAAAAAAGTTACATGATAATAAAAAGCAGATCAGAAGTATCTGCATAATAAAGACTAGTACAGCGAAAATTAAGTTTCTGCTATATTGACGCAGCAGATGAAAAATCAG
>ERZ779850.794-NODE-794-length-35968-cov-3.204160_pt1 | contig 35968 bp, 31 predicted proteins | sample MGYA00511249_ERZ779850 | MGnify/ENA primary metagenome ERZ779850 (study PRJEB29588, sample SAMEA2162475) | human gut metagenome | biome: human gut; feature: human-associated habitat; material: faeces | place: Denmark | collected 2008/2010 ...
TTCAGTTAAAAAATGCACAGTGGACAGTAGATTGTCTGCGCCTTGCAAAGAAGCTGGGATGTACAAGGTTTGTGAATGCCGGAAGCATTATGGAACTTGAGACAATCAAGGCGGTATTTAATCCGGGAAATAAGCCGGGATTGGGCTATATTTATGGAAGCGGAAAACTGGTGGCACATACAATGTGCAAGTCTGTGGCGGCTGATATAGGTATTGATCTGGTGTGGGCAATGATTACTAACGCATATGGTGTAGGCAAGAGAAGTCCAAGAATGGTCAATACTACGATCCAGAAATGTATTCGGGGAGAAGCACCTCAGTTTACAGCCGGAACGCAGAATTATGACTTTGTCTATATTGATGATGTGGCAAGAGCATTTCGGCTCATTGGTGAAAATGGAAAGCCGTTCAATGAATATCTGATCGGTTCATCCAATGCAAAACCGCTAAAAGAATTTTTGCTGGAAATGAAAGCTGCAATTGCTCCGGAACTTGATTTTATATTTGGAGATATTCCGTTTACAGGCGTGAATCAGCCGTTAGAGGACTTTGACTGTTCTAAGACAGAGCAGGATACCGGTTTTAGAGCAGAGATCAGCTTTGGAGAAGGGTGTCGCCGGACACGTGACTGGTGGCTTGAGATCGCGAAGGAGGAGAGTAAATAAATGATCCAGAAGTTTGAATTTGAAGAGACAGAGATCAAGGGACTTATCAAAGTCACTCCGTTCAATGCAGATGATATCAGAGGCTGCTTTACAAAGGACTATTCCAAGGAAGTATTTGAGGCAAACGGGATACACCATGATCTTGCAGAGGTGTTTTATACAACCTCCCATAAGGGAGTAATCCGGGCATTACATTTTCAGCGCGAAAAACAGCAGCCAAAGCTGGTTCGCTGCATATATGGTCACGTTTATGACGTGGTTGTTGACCTTAGAAAGGATAGCCCCACATTTAAAAAATGGCTTGGCTTTGATCTGATCGGGGAGCAGCATAATGAGATACTGGTACCGGCAGGATGCGCACATGGATACCTTGTGTTGGAAAAGTCGATCGTAAGCTACAAATGTGGAGAAAAGTTTTACGGCGAATATGACGATGGCATTATGTGGAATGATCCGGACATTGCTGTAGAGTGGCCATTGGAAAAAGTGGGTGGATTAGGAAATGTAATTTTGGCAGATAAAGACAAAAATCTGCAGACATTTGAACAGTTCATGAATACGTATGGAGGATTCTAAATAGAGAAAGATTACCGCAATCAATCATGGAATGGATTATTGCGGTAATTTTGTTGTGAGAAGATGGAAGAAAAATTGTATCCAATCAGGCAGCACGAAGTTGCGATTACAATGGCATGCAGCGACAGCTATAAGAATATAATGGGCGTTTTGCTGCAATCAATCATTACAAATGCAGATGCACAAGAGAATTATGATATTGTAATTTTGGAATACGGAATCAGTAAAAGCGACCAGAGCAGAATCAGCCGGTTCTATCAGCGTGAAAATATTTCGGTAAGATTTTATAGTGTCAGAGAGCAGATAGAGGGCAAGGATCTGTATGTTCACGGATATTTATCTGTGATGACCTATGCCAGATTGCTGATTCCGCAAATATTTGAAAATTTTGAACGTGTAGTGTATCTGGATTGTGATATGGTATGCAATAGTGATATTGCACAGTTGTTTCATGCAGATATGCAGGATAAGCCCCTTGGAGCCGTGGCAGATACGGTATTAAATATGGAAGCCTGGCATAATCCAAACAGCGAGGAGACAAAACAATATCTGAAAGAGACCGTTGGTATTACAACCGAGGGGCGTTACTTTAACGGTGGAGTGATTCTGTTTGATATAGACAGGTTACGGGAAGATGGAGAAAAACTGTTGGCGTGCGCCCGGGAAAGGCAGTGGCGCTGGGCAGATCAGGATGTATTGAATCATATATATAAGGAGCGCGTGTTTTACTTTGACCTACAGTGGAATGTGATTGTGATATCAAATCTAAAACAACGCAAGCGGTATCTGAGCGACAGTAAGTTATACCCGGATTATGAAAGGGCATTGGAAGAACCATGTATTATTCATTATGCCGGAGAGATGCTACCCTGTTATCGAAGAAATGTACCACTGGGGTACAAATTTTTGAAATATGCAGAAGGTTCTCTTTATGCAGAGCAGTTTCAGAGAAAAAAGTTTAAACGATCAGTCGGGAAAAGGGTTCTGCTGGATCAGATCGCACGTGTTATTCCATATGACAGTAAGCTAAGAAAACAGATTAAGAAAATAAGTGTAGGAAGGTAAGAGATGGAGTTATTAATAAGACGAATTAACGGGTTATATGCATATAAAGACCTTGTAAAGCAGTTGGTTACAAAAGATATCAAACTGAAATATCGCAGAAGTTTTCTCGGATATTTCTGGAGCATACTGAATCCATTGTTGATTATGGCGGTTATGGTAGTTGTCTTTTCACAGATTTTCCGGTTTGAAATAGATCATTATCCGGTTTATCTGATCATCGGGCAGACGCTGTTTAACTTTATGAGTGAATCCACGGGACAGGCGATTTATTCCATACTGGGGAATGCGCCATTGCTAAAAAAGGTGTATGTACCAAAATATATTTTTACGCTCTCCAAGGTGACAAGTTCGCTGGTGAATCTTTTGTTCTCTCTTGGAGCAATGTTGATTGTTTTTATAGCTTCAAGAATACAGTTTTCAATTTATATGCTTTTTATTCCTGTTATATTGATTGAATTATATGTATTCTGCCTAGGACTTGGAATGTTTCTGGCACAGGCTGCTGTATTTTTCAGGGATATCCAGTATATCTATAATGTGTTTATCACGGTATGGATGTATCTTACACCGATTTTTTATCCGATATCAATTCTGCCGGATTATGTTAAAAATGTAATTGTGAACATAAACCCGCTTTATTTTTATATTGATCAGTTTAGAACAGTAGTGCTGGAACAGCAGCTCCCAATGATGCACAGTGTGGCAGGCGGCTGTATTGCAGCAATCATTGCATTAATTTTAGGAATCTGGTCATTTTTGAAGACGCAGGACAAATTTATTCTGTATATTTAGTGGAGGAAGTATGGATAGTGAATATATTATCGAGGTAAATGATGCTACAGTCAGGTTTAATATGGCATCAGAGAAAATTGATAATCTTAAGGAATACGTCATTAAATTTATTAAGAGAGAATTGATGTTCCAGGAGTTTTTGGCGCTTAAGGATATTAATCTGAAAATTAAACCCGGAGAGGCCTGGGGATTGGTTGGAACAAACGGTTCTGGAAAGTCAACATTACTGAAGCTCATCAGCGGTATTTTGAAACCATATAAGGGAGAAGTGATTATCCGTGGTTCCATAGCGCCTCTGATTGAATTGGGAGCTGGATTTGATGCAGAGCTTACAGCAAGAGAAAACGTATTCCTCAACGGTACGTTGCTGGGACATTCAGAAGCTTTCATGAAGGAACATTTCAATGAAATTATTGATTTCGCAGAGTTGTGGGATTTTCTGGATATGCCGATTAAAAATTATTCATCCGGTATGGCAGCACGTCTAGGATTTGCAGTTGCGACGATGACGAGACCGGATATTTTGATTGTAGATGAAGTCCTTGCAGTAGGTGACTATGAGTTTCAGGAAAAATGTAAAATGCGAATGAAAAGTATGCTGGAACAAGGAACTACGTTACTCTATGTCTCCCATACAATGGGATCGGTTACTTCATTGTGTGATCATGCAATTTGGATTGATAAGGGAAAAGCGGTCATGCAGGGGGATGTCAACACAGTATGTAAAGCATATATGAATAAATAGGAGAACATGAAGATGTCAGAGAACAAGGTAGTAATAGCAGGTATCGATGAAGGCAAGGATTTTTATCAGGTTCAGAATAATGAATTTGTGTATGAGAATGCAAAAAAGGATAAGACAGTATACCAGGTCTTGAAAGAGGATCTGTATCGTGAGATTGGCACACAGCTTGCCATCAAACCGGATGGCGATTATATAGGAATGATGCAGTATCGGAGGTTTTTTACCCAACAGGCAGAATATGATAAGCCATATATTGGAGAAACTTACTTAAATGACAAAACGGCTAGAAAATATGGGCTCAACACTTTTTCCATTTCAGATGTAATGAAAAGCGCACAGATTATATATCCAGAAATGGTGGTTACCAGAGCATATGATGCAAGAAATGTGCGTGAGTATTTTGCAAAATTTGATAAAAAGCATGATGCGGAACATTTTGTTGTGTTTGAGAATGCACTGAAAGAGAAATATCCAGAATACTCCAGTGAGTTTGAAAGTTATATGAAATCCGGAAAAATGGTTTTGTGTAATATGTTTCTTATGAAACGGGAGTTGTTTGTGACATATAATAAGATGGTAGAAAGTGTATTGGCAGTATTGGATGAAAAGCTTGATATGCGGTATGCATCTTATGAGCAGACAAAGGAGTACAGTATGTTTACTGCGGTCATGCTGGCGACATTCTGCAGATACCAGGAAAAACAGGGAGTGACCGTTAGAGAATTACCTGTAGTTGAGTTTGAAGATGTAACTGTGAAGACAGAACTGAAGCCGGCATTTGAGCACAATAACGTAGCGATGGTACTTGCATCCAGTGATTTTTATACGATTTACCTGTCAGCAATGCTTGAATCGATTGTGGAAAATGCTTCTGATGAAAATAATTATGATATTAATGTTTTGGAAAGCGGCATTAGACCAGATAATAAAGAAGCATTAAAGCTGATTGCCGAAGGGCATGAGAATGTATCGATACGTTTCTACAATGTAAAAGAAAAAATGGCAAATATTCATCTGAAGGCGACAGGCCATATCAGTGTAGAAACCTACTATAGGTTGCTGATTCCTGAGATTTTTATCAATTATGATAAAGTGCTGTTTTTGGACAGTGATATGACGGTACATGCGGATGTGGCAGAACTGTTTCACATGGATGTGACCGGGTATATGGTGGCAGCAGCACATGATCAATGCTGCGCAGCATTTTTAAATGGAAGTGATAAGTCGTTTGCGAAATATTGTCGTGAATCACTAAAATTGAAAAATGTACATGATTATTTTCAGGCAGGCGTTATGCTGTTGAATCTGACAAGATTTCGTGAAAAATATACACAGAAAGAAATCTTTGAGATTGCAACAAAACGTCAGTATCGCTATGTAGACCAGGATATCATGAACGTGTTATGTCAGGGTGAGGTAAAGCATCTGGATCTTGAGTGGGATTGTTTCCCGGATTTTGGACCATATGAATATGAATTTATGCCATACTATTTGCAGAAACAGTATGCGGTAGCAAGAAAGAATCCAAAGATCTGCCATCATACAGGCCCGAATAAACCATGGAGTGAGTTGTTTGCAGATACCATGCAGACGGAGCATTTTTGGAGAAGAGCGAGAAAGTCGCCGTTGTATGAGCAGATTCTGTTCAGAACAATGATGACAGCCAGTGGGGCGTTTTGGTCAGGTGAGATCGTGGGAAAGAAGAAGTCCACAAAGATAAAAAATAAGATTAAATACGGATTTATTGTGCCGGCGGCCAATGGAATGTTTCCGCGTGGAACAAAGCGTAGAAAGAGCGCAATTAAATTTTATTATGGCATTAGACGAAAAGAGATTCCGACATGGGAGCTGGATGACTAAAAGGTGATGATATTATGGGGAGAAGAAGAGTGTTTTTCAAAAGAGGAAAGAAAAAGCAGGATACTGTGCAGGAATTAAAGCCGGTATATAAGTTATCTGGACAAAATAACAAAATTTTTATTATAGAAAACGGCACGGAGAGAGAAATTACATATAGTGAAAAAGTTGCAGGTATCGAGATTAAAATACAGGGAAATAATAACCGGGTGTATTTGGAACTTCCGATAAAAGCGGTGGGAAGTACGATTACTATCGATAACAGTAATGCAGAGGTCCGGATTGGAAGCACTTTCCTATTGAATAATGTTAGAATTATATGCAATGATGGAAATGAGCAGCGGGTTTGGATCGGAGCAGGAACTACCATGCACAATGTGGGGATACTGGCGACGGAAAATGCGGATATCAGAATCGGAGCGTGATGTATGTTTTCTGCAAGAGTATATATCTACGGGTCTGACGGACATGCGATGTTTGATGTGAATACCGGAGAATGTATTAACGGAAGAAAACATGCGACTGTGATCGGTGAGAGATGCTGGATTTCATCAGATTCCATCATTTTAAAGAATGCTGTAATTCCGGACAACAGTATTGTGGCGGCCGCAAGTGTCGTGACGGGTAATTTTGAGGGAGAGTCGAATGTCTGTCTGGGAGGAAATCCGGCAAAGATCATAAGGCGGAATGTGGACTGGTCGTATGAGAGTCCATCGGAACGTTTCGCAAGGATGGCCTGTGAGGAGAAAAAATTGACATTGAGTTCGGAAGAGTTAGAATGGAGTGTTGGACAGGTTGGAAGATTAAGCGCATATTTAAATGAATGCAGGATTGCCAATTCGCAGGTGGAATGGAGAAGCGAAGATCGGAGCATATGTAAGGTAAGTGCAGCAGGAGAGGTTTGTGGAACCGGCAAGGGAGAGACCAGTATTGTTGCAGCGTATGCAGGTGCGCAGGCGATATGTAAAGTGGAAGTGCGTTAATGCAATGGAACGGCAACAGATATGTTGCTGTAACATGTAATAAGAATGAGGATCGGAAAATCAATGATAAAAAATGTTGTAGAAGATAAAAAATGTACAGGATGTTATTGTTGTAAGGATGCATGTCCGGCCGGAGCAATAGAGTTATCTGAGAATGAGGATGGATTTCGGGAAGCCGGTGTAAATGATACCATATGTATTCAATGCGGGAAGTGTTTAGAAGTTTGCCCTGTCGCCCATGATGAGAATCGAAAAGCATATGACGTTTCGTCATATGCTTTTCGAGCATGCGATGAAGTTCGGAAAACAGCTTCATCAGGCGGCGTGGTTCCGGTGGCGGCATCTGTTATCCTGCAGAAACAGGGAGTTGTCTGTGGAGTACAGCTTACACCCGATCTGAAAGCACAGTACATAGTTATAGATCAAGTCGAAGATATAGCAAAAATAAACGGGTCAAAGTATATACAGGCAGATGCGACCGGAATTTACCGTAAGATAAAAACGCTTTTACTGGAAGGAAAGACGGTCTTATTTACAGGATTGCCATGTCAGACCGCGGGATTATATAACTACCTGAAAGGATGTGACCAGAGCAGATTATATACAATAGATATGCTGTGTCATGGTACACCTTCAGATAAAGTATTTCGGGAATGGCTTTCTGGTGTATCGGAAGGAAGGCATGCCAAATATATTAATTTTCGTGTAAAAGACGGTGACTGGAATTGTAATACCGTGTGTATTGAATATGAGGACGGTTCTGCTTACCGGGCAGATGTTACCGATGATTGGTTTGAAAAACTATTTCATTATAATATGTCCTTAAGAAAATCCTGTTATCATTGTAAATTTGCGGAGTTTCCGCGCAGGGGAGATCTGTCTACGGGAGATTTTCATGGAATAGAAGATTGCCAGGATATTGAGGATGATCATAAAGGAACCAGCGTTATATTCGTAAATAGTGATAAAGGGCAGATGCTTTTGAATGAGATGAAAAAAGAGAATGTCTGGATGAAAGAGATTTCGGTGGAGGATTCCAAAAAGAACCGGATTTGTGCAGATATAGAAGAACATCCATACAGAGATCGTTTTTTTCGTTTACTCAGAGAAGAGAAATATGACTTTGCGAACCTTGCGAAACGTGTACTGGAACATAAATTCGATATAGGAATCGTGGGAATTCCAACAGTAGAAAACCATGGTTCAAACTTGTCCTATTATGGACTTTACCGGACATTGCAGCATATGGGATATGATGTATTTATGATGGAACGACCAAAATCAGCCTGGTGGGCTCCGCATGAAACACCGGTTATATTCAGGGAAAATCCGTATGACAGCGGAGATCTGTGTGAATTGTTTGAGAGCAGACTGCAACTGCAGAAGGCGAATGACTACGCGGATACATTTATTCTTGGCTCGGATCAGCTGTGGTATGAAGGACTATATGCATGCTTTGATAAATTTTGTTTTATGGACTATATTCATGAAAACAAAAATAAAATCACGTACGCAGCATCATTTGGAAGGAGCGAGTATCATGCGACCAGGGAGGAGAAGGCGGAGGCCGCATTTTATATACAGGGAATCGATCATATATCTGTGCGGGAGGAAAGTGCGGTAGAACTGTGTCGACAGGAGTGGAACCGGGAGGCAGTGGTTGTTCTGGATCCGGTATTTTTGTGCCCGACAGAAGAATATGAAAAGCTTGCGGATAAGGGGAAGAAGACCGCATATAATCAATATATTGCAACTTATATTTTAGACCCCTCGCCGGAAAAGCAGCAGATTATTGAAAAAGCAGCACAGAAATTAGAATTACCGGTAATAAACATGACGGATGTCGTGAATGTGGAAGAAAAATGTGCACAGTGGGATCTTGATATGGAAAGTGATGTTTCCAATGAAGATTGGCTGCGTAGAATACGGGAGTGCACATTTTTTATTACGGATTCTTTTCACGGAACCTGTTTTGCCCTTATTTTTGAAAAGCAGTTTCTGGCAATCGGAAATGCATATCGTGGATTAGACCGTTTTACGGAAATTCTTGGTAAAGTTGGTCTTAAAGATCATCTTGTATCCGCGGAGGAGATCGATACGCTGGAAGAGAAGCTGGGGCAGAGCATTGCGTATGATAAAGTACGGAGTGCGTTGCAGAGAGAAAAAGAAAAATCGGGAGAATGGCTCAAAAATGCAATCTGTGCCGGAAAAGAGAACCGGCTTTCCGGTTATGATATTATTCAGAAGGAAAGAATGAAAGAGGAAGAACAGCTTTTCTGGCAGAAAAATATGATTGATGCACATGGAAATGTACTTGGAGCACATGATACAAGACTGGCAGTATATGACGGTGCATTGGGGGAATTGCAGAAAGATGCCGAGCAGAGAAGAATTCTGTTTGAGATACAGCAGAAACAGATGCAGGAATTTCAAGATGCAATCCTCCAGTTAAGACAGCAGAAGGAAGAAATGAATTCCGTTCTGTGTGAGTTGCAGGGAAAGAATCAGGCTCTGGAGGAAGAAATCAGGCAAATAAAAGAGAAATTCCCGTTGAAACGCTGGGCAAAGAGATTCATACAACGGTTCAGAAGAAGATAAACAAAGGAGAAAACGATGATTCAGATAGGCAGACCATACATAGAACAAGCAGGTAAAAATTTTCGGCTGACAGCAGATGTCGTGATGGATCAGGAAACAAAAAAGTGGTGGTTTGAAGTACCCGCTGAATATAAACAGTATCTGTGTACCGAGAGAAGCGATGCCTTTCTCATAGGGATACTTCACTCGCAATGCGCTTCGGCGAAGATATATCGTTGGATGCCCCGGTTACAGAGGAGCTTTTATTTAATATAGAGACAGAACTAATCCCGTCATTGGTGAACAGCAGCAAAAATTTGTATGCAAGCAGGATATTCGCAGAGACAGAAACAGAAATTATCAATGAGGGCGCCTGGGGTGTCGGAACGGGAAATTCAATGGGAGTAGACTCTTTTCATGCAATAGAAATGTCATTGCATAATCATTGTAAGAGTTATCATTTAACCCATTTATGTCATTATAATGTAGGAGCGTTTAACGATACATACAGCACGGCAGGAGAGGATGAGGTTCGTGAAATATGCCTTAGAAATGCAAAACAGGTTGCAGAGGAGTATGGTCTGCCGATGTTGATATCAAACTCGAACTATGAGGAGATTGTGGATATCAACCATCTGTTTGTAAATACCTATGCGAATTTATATGCGGTATATTGTCTCCAAAAATTGTGGAAGACCTATTATCTGGCATCCTCTGAGTTTGGATTTCACAGATTTCAACTGGAAGATAATGATATGTACGACAGTGCACATTATGATCTGTTGACCGTGAATTGTCTGTCTACGCGGGGGCTGAAAATTTATTCTGAGGGCGGAGAACGGAATCGCCTTGAGAAAATAAGAGATATTGTAGATTCGGAGGTTGCACAGAGACATCTTCATGTATGTGTGAGAGAAGCTTATAACTGCGGTGTCTGCCATAAATGTAAGAAAACATTGGTGGCGATTGATGCGCTGGATAAGCTCGAGAACTTTAGCAAAGTATTTGATCTGAAGGCATATGCAGTGCACAGAGAGAAATATCTGGAAGAAATCTGTGAGTTACACATCCAGAATCCACTAGATTATAATGAACCAAGTTTTCAGCTGTTAAAACACCGCATGCCGCAGGAAATATGCCGGAAGTATGCAGATATCCTTGACCTTGGAAAACAGCAATATGAGCAGAGAGGGGTATGCGAGATTGACGGCGTGCTCAGTTATGTGAATGCCGATGGATATAAAGCGGAAGAAGGCTGGATCATAGAAGGCAGAAAGCGGTATTATTGCGTTGGAGATGGAAAACTGGTCGTTGGAAATTTCCATCAGATCGATATTTCCTGGTACTTTTTTGATGTGGATGGAACGATGCAAAGAGGCTTAAAGCAGATTGGAAATGACTTTTACTATTTTGGAAAAGACGGATCACTGCGGAGAGGTTTACAGCAGATTAACGGCGAAATGTGGCATTTCGATGAGACTGGAAGAGGAAGTGACGCAGGATGGATACAGGTTGGCAGCAGAAAATACTATTGCTTTGGGCAGGGAAGATTGGCAACCGGTACGGTCTGCATTGATGGATCGAATTTTGAGTTTGAAACAACGGGTGTCATGAAATAGCACTTAAGGGAGAACGTTATGAAGTTCATGTTTGCATTTGGTCTGGCAAGTATTATGCTCTGTATAGGAACGTTATTGCGGGCAAAGGTGAAGGTATTCCAGAAAATGCTGGTGCCCTCCAGTGTGATAGCGGGAATTCTGGGTTTCTTTTTCCTGAATGTGCTGTCACTGCAGGATATTGACTGTGGAGCAGATTCTGCGATGTATACGGAAATTGTTAATCAATTATTTACAATTTCGTTTATTTCTATTACGCTTACATCAGCGCCCGGACAAAATAAAAATACGGCAAAAAATATTATGAGTGGTGTATGGGGGATGGGAATTGTCTGGTGTATTCTGTACGCACTACAGGCGCTGTCCGGCATGCTGATTGCTACCGTGCTGGGGAAGTACAACGGAATGGATAATGCTTATGGAACCCTCGTAGCATTTGCGTTTGCCCAGGGACCGGGCCAATCTGCGGCGTTTGGAAAAATATACGAAGGATATGGGTATCAGAATGCAGCAATGATCGCTGTTACATTTGCTGTAATCGGATTCTGCATGGCCTTCCTGGTGGGAATTCCGTTCGCAAAAAAGGGAATCAGACAGGGCTATGCTTCAAACTGCGGCAGAATTGAGCCGGTGGTTTTGCGCGGGTATTACAGAAAAGAAGAACAGACAGAGTATATGGTAAAGGATACGACCTGTAACAGTAATATAGAGACATTGACATTTCATTTTGCGGTCATAGGAGTGTGTTACATGCTTGCGCTGGGAATTTCAAAGATCTTTTCCTGCATTCCTGGTTTTTTCGGCAGTTCCATGAGCGGTCTGATGTTTATGAATGGTATGTTCGCAGCATATATCGTAAAATGGATCATGAAAAAAACTGGAGTGGACTTTTTGAAGGAAAGCACACTGCAAAACAAAATTACAGGCTGGACGGCAGATTATCTGGTGGTGTGTTCTTTTATGGCAGTAGAAGTAAAGGTACTTGGGAAATGGATGATGCCGATTATTGTGATCAGTATTGCCATTACGGTTCTGACGGCAGCGGTATGCTTTTTCTTTGGAAAAAGATTTGGCGGAAGCAATGATTTTGAGCGTACTTTAGGCTTATACGGAACATGCACAGGAACCGTGGCAAGTGGTATATCATTAGTCAGAATTGTTGATCCTGAATTTAAAACAACCACAGCACTGGAGCTGGGAATGATGAATCTTGTTATGCTGCTAAGTACACCGGTGTATATTTTACTGCTGGGAATGGCATCGGGCGAAGTGGGAAAAACAGTGCTGGCAGTGTCTTTGAGTGCTCTTGTGGTAATTTATGTGGTATTGTTGAGGGTATTTAAGGCGTTTGGAAAAAGGACTTATTAAAACATGAAAACATTGTATTATGGAGGTCCGATTCTTACGATGGAGAATCGGGAAGACAAACCGGAAGCGGTTCTGGTTCAGAATGGCGTAATTAAAAAAGTGGGACATTTGGATGAACTTAGAAATATAGCCGGAAAGAGAGTAAAAGAATATGATCTGCGTGGGAAATGTCTTATGCCGGCATTTATTGATGCACACAGTCATATTACGATGGCGGGACAGGTGTCTGTGCTGGCTGATCTCACGGAATGCATGAACTATAATGACATCGTTCAAAAATTGAAAAGTTATATAAAAGATCATCATGTTACCGCAAAACAGGCGGTGCTGGGGTTTGGTTATGACCATAATACATTGTGTGAGGAAAAACATCCGACAAGACAGATACTGGATATGGTATCGCAGGATATACCGATTATGATACTGCATATATCGGGACATATGGCGTGTGTAAACAGCAAAGTATTGCAGATGTGTGGCATTACCCGGGATATGGATGATCCAGAGGGAGGCGTGATTGGAAGAGAAGATGGCGGGAGAGAGCCGAACGGCTATCTGGAAGAGGCGGCGATGGCTCTTGTACAGAGCCGAATCGGCAAACTTGTGAAGATAAGTATCCGAAAAATGATTCGTGGAATGCAGGAAGTATATATTCAAAATGGAATTACCACGATACAGGATGGAGCGTCTACATCGCAGAATATAGCACTTTTAAAGAGCATGGCAGCGATGCATTTGTTAAAAACGGATGTGGTAGCGTACCCATTAATGACGGCAAACGGTTGTGAGGTACTTCATAAAAACAGGAAATATGTAGGAGCATATCACAACAGATTAAAGATAGGAGGATATAAACTGGTGCTGGATGGCTCTCCGCAGGGACGGTCGGCATGGATGACAGAGCCGTATGAGGGAGAACCAAAAGGATATTGTGCATATCCATGGCTAAAGGATGAGCAGGTAAATGAATATGTAAAAAAGGCAGTCGATGAAGGACACCAGATTTTAGCTCACTGTAATGGAGATGCAGCCGGGGATCAGTTTATCACTGCCTATGAAAAGGCAGTTGCAAACGACCAGACCGGGCGGGACATGCGTCCTGTAATGATACACTGCCAGACTGCCAGGACGGATCAGCTGGACCGGATGAAAGAACTGGGAATGATTCCTTCAATTTTTGTCGGACATGTTTTTTACTGGGGAGATGTTCATATAAAAAATTTTGGGCAGAAGAGAGGAATGCGTATCAGTCCGGTGAAAGATGCATTGAGCCGTGGATTGAACGTAACGTTTCATCAGGATACACCGGTTACAAAACCCAATATGATGCATTCTGTATGGTGCGCAGTGAAACGGATCAGTAAGAATGGCACAATCGTGGGAGAAGATCAGAAGATTGATGTATACGATGCTCTGAAATGTATTACGATAAATGCAGCGTACCAGTATTTTGAGGAAGAGAAAAAAGGAAGTATAAGGGAAGGAAAGATGGCAGACCTTGTAGTTCTTGAGAAGAATCCGCTTGAAGTTGATCAGATGAAAATCCGGGAGATCAGAGTGATTGAAACGATAAAAGAGGGTAAAACAATCTATAAAGCACAATAACGGAAAAAAGAGGATAGGGAGGACATAATGAGAAAAAGATTATTAGCAGGTATATTGGCAGTCACAATGATGGTTAGTGCCGTGATCTGCCCTAATGATCAGGTGCTCGTAATGGCAGCAGAAGCCGGGACTGAGCAAGTGAATGTTGAGTCCACCGAGGTAAATCAGGAGGAAACACAGGTGCCTGATAGAACGGAGGATACTATACCGGAAGAGACAGAAAAAAATGTGGATGATTCGCAAAATACGGAATCATCCGAAACGACAGAACCAGCTGAAGGGACGGAGACAACGGAAACAGTCGAGGAAACCGAGGCAACGGAAACAGTCGGGGAAACCGAGGCAACGGAAGTAGTCGAGGAAATAGAAGAGACCGAGGAAACCGAGGAAACAGAGGAAGCGAGATACTACATACAGTATTTGGTAATGGAATCTGATAAGATTTCTCTGAATGAGACACAAAAAGTTGTACTTGGAATTGACTGTGAAAAAGAAATCGATTATGCAAGTCTCGAGTATCATAATCAGCAGACGGGAGAAGTGCTTTCACAGGATTCTAAAGGGGTAACAGATGGAGCAATCTTATTTGAAATTGCATTTCAGAACGCCTCACAGGAAGGCTCCTATCAGCTTGATGCGGTAACGTTCGTAGTTAACGGCAAAAAATATACCGAGAATATCAAGGACGCTGGAATTGATGCTGTATTTGGTATGGAACAGGATGTCGATGTAAGCCCGGATGCGATTATTGAGGATGAAAGTTCACAGGATGGCAGCGTTCTGGATGATGCAGATATTGTCCAGATCGATGAAGATGGAAATGTAATATCGCAGAATTCCATTGAGGATGCACTTGACAGCGTCATTGAGGAAGACGATGGAATAGCATTGTTTAGTGCCCGCAGGGACATTGTCGTCGTATTGGACCCGGGACATGACAACAGTCATACTGGAGCGCAGGGAAATGGATTAAGAGAAGAAACCATTAACTTGAAAATTGCTGCATATTGTAAACAGGAATTGGAGGAGTACAGTGGAGTAAAAGTATATCTTACCCGACCTACAGATGGAAGCTGCCCATATCCTGGAACCACTTCAGGGGTCTGCAATGAAGATCGTGTAAAATATGCGTCAAGCGTAGGCGCTGATATTTATGTTAGTCTACATAATAACTCTTCTACAAATACATCTGCACATGGTGCAATGGTCTTTTACCCAAACACCAATTATAATTCAGGCGCGTCACAGACCGGAAAGGGATTGGCGCAGTTAATAGAGAACCATCTGGTTGCATTGGGATTATATAATCGTGGTATTACGATCAAGGATGCGCAGCAGGATAAGTATCCGGACGGAACAGCAGCTGATTATTACGGAGTTATCCGGAATTGTAAACTGGCAGGTATTCCGGCAATCATTGTCGAACATGCATTTGTAAGCAACAGTAATGATGCAGGAAATTATTTAAATACAGATGCAAAATTACAGAAATTAGGAGTGGCGGATGCAACGGCAATTGCCGAGTATTATGGGTTAAGTAAAGGGGTTAATGTCACATCAGACAGTATAAAGATTACCAACCTGAATAATGCGGCCGGCACGGCAACACTCAGTGTCAATGGGGTAAGTCCGGATGATAAAGTGCGTGCGGTGTCATTTGCCGTATGGTCAAAGGCAGACCAGAGTGATATATACTGGTATCACGCAACCAAAGTGGGAGTTGGAGGATACAGTTCGAACTTTCAGATAAGCAATCACAAATATAATCAAGGTACTTATTATGTAGAGGGATATGCGGAAGATATTTATGGTATCTCTCATTTATTGGGACGTGCAAGCTGTTCATTTAGCGTGACCGGAGGAAGCGTATCGGTACGCCCTGTCACAGCCGGTCAATATACATTAACACTTACAGGCGTAACCGTACCGGGAGGAACGGCAGGAGTTTCTTTTGCGGTATGGGGAGATGTGAATGGTCAGAACGATTTAAGATGGTACAATGCGACAAAAAACAGTGATGGATCCTGGAGCACAATCCTTCCGATTGCGAACCATGGGGAACTGGGGGTCTATCACGTGTGGGCATATGCAGTCAATATGGGACTCACCAGTACATGTGCGGTACAGACAGCGTTTGAACATCAGGAAACGGCTTCTGTTCAAAGTATTGCCATAAAAAATATGAACAGTACAGCAGGAACTTTTGACATTTTCGTAAACGGCGTGCAGGCATCCTGTGGGGTAAGCAAAGTGCAGATTCCGGTATGGAGTGAAAGTGATCAGAGTGATATTTACTGGTATACGGCGACAAAGCAGAGTGACGGCAGTTATGCGGCACAGGTAAACTTAAAGAATCATGGATACAACTATTCAACTTATAATATTCATGTTTATGTGACATCCAGCACACAGGTAAAAATGGTAGCGGGAGTTACCACTACAGAGGTATATCCGCCTGCAGTTAATTTAAAAACAGAACTTGCAGCGGATGAGCTGACATGTAATTTGACGGCAAGCAATGTAAAATTATCTGGAGGCGTGCAGAAAGTTTACTTTGCTGTCTGGAGCGATAATGGCGGACAGGATGATCTGGTGTGGTATGAAGCACAGGAATCTGGAGGAGTATGGAAAAGAAACATTTCCATTGCAGATCATAAAACAGATGGAACGTATGAGGTTCATCTTTATGCGGAAAACAGCAGTGGGAAAAGAATTTTTATGGGAAATACCACATTTGATGTTTCTTCCATCAGTGTCCAGAAAATTCAGGCAAAAAATGTAGATGCGGTCAATGGAAGTTTTGATGTTGTGGTATCCGGATTTGTTTCACCATCCGGGGTTCACACGGTACAGGTTCCGGTATGGAGTAAGAGTGACCAGAGTGATATTCACTGGTATACCGCGGCAAAGCAGGCAGATGGAACTTACATAGCGCATGTGGAGATTTCAAACCATGATTATAACTATGGTAAGTATACTATTCATACCTATGTGACGGCTGGAAACGGAGTATATAAGTTTACAGGATCAACAAGTACGTCCATTTATCCACTGCAGGCAACAGTCAGTGCAGTATTGTCATCCGATGAAAAAACATGCAGCCTGTCAGCAAGCGGAGTGCAGATGCCGGGAGGCGTGCAGAAGGTTTATTTTGCAGTCTGGAGTGAAGAAGGCGGACAGGATGATCTGGTATGGTATGCCGCAGAAAAAAGCTCTGATCGGAAGTGGGATCGGGATATTTTGATTAGCAGCCATAAAACGGCCGGGACATATCAGGTTCATGCTTATGGTGAAGACAGTACAGGTAAGAGAACGGTACTGGGAACGACCACGTTCCAGGTTTCAAGTTTAAAAATCCAGACGATACAGGTAAAGAATCTGCTGCCGGCGAGTGGAACGTTTGATGTGTTCTTTTCCGGAATCCAGTCGCCATCCGGTGTAAGTAAATTGCAGGTTCCGGTATGGAGTAAGGATGACCAGAGTGATATTTACTGGTATACGGCGGCAAGACAGAGCGATGGAACGTATGCAGTTCAGGTAAACCTGAAAAATCATGATTATAATTATGGAAAATATACAGTTGCGACTGGAATGACAGCAGGAAATGGAATTTATCAGTTTACAGGAGCCGTATCGGTACAGGTAAATCTACCAAGTGCGAGTGTGCGGGCGGTGCTGTCATCCGATGAAAAAACCAGCAGCATAACAGCGGAAAACGTTGCTCTGGCAGGTGGAGTACAGGGAGTTTATTTTGCAGTCTGGAGTGAGGCCGGCGGGCAGGATGATCTGATCTGGTACCAGGCAGCAAAAACAAGAGAAGACACATGGAAAACAGATATATCGATTAGCAGCCATAAGAGCGAAGGGGTATATCAGGTGCATCTGTATGGAGTAGACCGGAATGGTAACCGTGTATTTATGGGAAATACCACGTTTAATGTGTCTTATATGTCCGTACAGAAGATACAGGTAAAGAATCTGAATAACGGAACAGGAACATTTGATGTATTCCTGTCGGGGATTACAGCACCATCGGGGGTAAGCAAAGTACAGGTTCCGGTATGGAGCAAGGCAGATCAGAGTGATATTTACTGGTATACAGCGACAAGACAGAGCGATGGAAGTTATGCTGCACAGGTAAATATAAAGAATCATGGCTATAATTATGGAAAATATACGATACATACTTATGTGACAGCAGGAAATGGTGTATACAAATTTACCGGGTCAACCTCTGCAACAATCAATGTTCCGACAACAACCATGCAGGTGGGAATACAGGCGGATGGAAGAAACTGTAATCTGGTAGCCAATAATGTGGGATTGCAGGGAGGAGTAAAAAAAGTTTATTTTGCTGTCTGGAGTGAGACCGGCGGACAGGATGACCTCAGATGGTATGAGGCATCCAACACCTCCTCTGGTGTATGGGTGAACAGCTTCCTACTCTCCAATCATAAAACAGCAGGCGTTTATGAGGCGGATACATATGCGATAGACAGCCAGAACAATTATGTGCCGATGGCGAGCATTAAGTTTACCGTACAGGGACCAAGCGCTTCTGCGGTTAATCTTGTAAATTATAATGAGTCAGATGGAACTTTTGGCGTAAAAGTGTCTGGGGCAACGTCGCCGGCGGGAATTGCTTCGGTAAAGGTTGCAGTATGGTCAGCCGGAAACCAGTCGGATCTGGTCTGGTATGATGCGACACATAACAGTGACGGAAGCTACGTCATTGGGGCAGATGTGCGGAATCATTCCAATAATACAGGAACATATTATGCGGACGCATATGTATATGACAATAATGGAATCGCATTATGTGCAGGGCGTGTGACATGCTCCATGATTCAGGTTACAAACCTGCTGCATCCCATCAGCGGTTCGACATCTGTGACGGTACAGCAGATGGTAAACTATTATAATACAAAAGCAGTTTATCCGTCTTTCTACCAGAATACAGAGGCATCGACCATACAGGCATTCTGCCAGATCTATATCGAGGAGTGCCGGGCGGAAGGAATCAAAGCGGAGGTTGCATTCTGTCAGGCAATGAAAGAAACCGGCTTTTTGCGGTATGGAGGAAATGTTCAGATAGAACAGTATAATTTTGCAGGAATGGGGAGCACGGGGCCTGGCGTGAGGGGGGAATCATATCCGGATGTCAGAACAGGAATCCGTGCCCAGGTACAGCATTTAAAGGCATACGCCAATACAGACAGTTTGAATAATATCTGTGTTGATTCCAGATTCCGGTACGTGACAAGAGGAACAGCGCCATATGTCGAATGGCTTGGAATACAACAGAACCCATACGGAAAAGGCTGGGCAACAGCAAATAATTATGGATATCAGATTGTTGATATGGTAAATAAATTAAAACAGAATTAAAGAAAAGTCGATAGAGAAGGACTCTATCGACTTTTTTAATGCAAAAGTACCAGAAAGGATGGACTTTATAGGGGTAGAAATGTTAAGATAATATTAAGATTTAGATCATAGTAGCCATTTAACAATTCTAGCCAGGGAAAATGAGGGAAAGATGAAGAAAAAGAAATTATTTGTGAGTGTCATTTTATTAATAGCTCTTCTGGTGTCTGATGAGTCGGCGGCTGTTGCCGCAGCGGAGATGCCGGTTCTGCCTGATAGCGGGATGGTGTCAGAAAGTGAGATGCAGTTGGAGACAGAAGAGGAAGGGGATACAACAGAGATATCGGATGAGACAGCGGAGAATGTAGAAGAAACAGAATCGATCAAAGAGACAGAAACGATTGAAGGGACAGAAGCGATTGAAGAGGCAGAAGCGATCGAAGAGACAGAAGAGGTTGCTCCTTACACAGCCGAACCGTTGAGTCTTTCCATAGAGTATCCGGCTGATATAAAATGTGGAACGCCGGTCACGTTTACAATGAACGCCAGGGGTGGGAGTGGAACGTATAAATACCGGATTCATTCCTTATTCAATTCCGAATTGAAAAGTGTCTATGATGTCAGCTATGGTTCCAATGGCAGTTATCGGGACAGCAACCAGTTTACGTTTACATTTTATGCATCGGGCATCTATTATATCAGGTTCAGTGTGATTGATATGTCCACCTATGAGACAAAGGATACCGGACTTTATGAATATAAGATTGACATACAGGATGATAATTATCCTTCGGTAGATCAGATTGTGTCCGACGTTACTGCACAATGTGAGGCGGAATGTACAACGGATTTTGAAAAGGCGCTCTGGCTGCATGACTGGATCATTGATCATGCCAATTATGATTATTCGTATACCTATTGTGCTCCGGAAGGCGTGCTTGCGAGGGGAAAGGGAACATGTGAATCATACCATTCGGCATATTGTATGTTGTTAAACAAAGTCGGTATTGCTACAGGCCGTATAGAGGGAAATGGTCATGTGTGGACCGCGGTAAAGATGGATGGAGAATGGTATCAGGTCGACAGTACATGGGATGACATGGGAGATGATTATAAGGGCACGATTTATGAACATATGTATTTTGGCCTGACAGATGAGATTATCAGTTATGTTCACAGTGATCATAAAGCTGCGGTGCCGGGTTATGAGTCGACAGCGCTTGCAGACAATTATTTTATAAAAACAGGAGAGATCAGGCAGTGGTCGGATCCCTTCATTGATACGATCAGGCAGAAGATAAACAATGGTCAGACAGAGTTTGTGCTGCCGGTCACAAGCAGTATGCCGGATAATTATAATAATGTTATCTATAATCTGGTGGCATATCAGCTGTCAAAGGAAAACTGGGGAACCAAAGCCCTTAATGTTACATACGGGAGCGGTCAGCTTACCTGTAAAGTTACAGATAAGGCGCAGATGTACGCATCTGTGACGGCAACTCCGGTCATGAATGAGACGGCATATCACATTGTGGTACAAAATGTCAGTGAAACAGGTGGAATAAAGGAAGTCCAGGTTGCAGTATGGAGTGACAAGGGCGGACAGGATGATCTGATCTGGTATACAGCTGCTCCGGATACAAAGGGCAGCTATGAAGTGAATGTACCTGTTGCAAATCATAAGACGGAAGGGATGTATTACGCCCATGCATATGTTGTGAACCAGCAGAACCAGAAAAGATATATTGGTGGTACGACATTTACGGTATCTTCACCGGGAGTAACGGTGCGGCCGATGGCACCGGGAAGATACCTGCTGACACTCGAGGGGCTGGCTGCATATAGCAGTGATATTACAGGCGTATCGTTTGCGGTGTGGGGACAAAGCGATGGACAAAATGATCTGCGCTGGTATACGGCGTCTGCGGATCAGACAGGAAAATGGCAGGCAGAAATTTCCGTTGCGGACCATGGGGAGAACGGAATTTACTATGTAAGTGCATATACGAGAAGAAAAAATGGAACAAACACCTGTATGGTTGCAACAGCATTTCAGCATACAGAGTCCGTATCGGTGCAAAGCATTGAGGTGAAAAACGTAGATGCAAGTGCAGGAACATTTGATGTGTTTGTAAAGGGAGTCAAAGCAGACTGTGGCGTAGAATCTGTCCAGCTGCCAATATGGAGTAAAAGCGATCAGAGCGATATCGTATGGTATATGGCATGGCGGCAAAGCGATGGAAGCTATGCCACCCAGGTAAATTTAAAGAATCATAATTACAATTATGCATTATATCAGATACATGTTTATGTAACATCGGGCACACATATTAAAACATTTGCAGGATTAACATCTGTCAGGATAGAGAAACCGCAGATCAGCATGCGGGCAGTCCTGTCAACAGATGAGATGAAATGCAGTCTCACGGCCCGGAATGTGGCGGTAGGCATGGGGTACAAAAAGATATATTTTGCAGTGTGGAGTGAACTTGGGGGACAGGATGATCTACATTGGTATGAGGCGGATCAGGCATATGTAGGAACATGGAGAAAAGAAATTGCAATCGCTTCACACAGAACGCAGGGAAAATATCAGGTTCATTTGTATGGCGAGGACGCAGGAGGAAATCGTACCATTCTTGGCACGACGACTTTTTCTGTGTCAAATGTAACAGTACAGTCGATAAAAGTGAAAAATCTTAACAGAACGACGGGTACATTTGATGTATTTTTATATGGCATCGAATCGGCTTCCGGACTGGAAAAAGTCCAGATTCCGGTTTGGAGTAAGGCGGATCAGAGTGATCTGATATGGTACACGGCATGGCGGCAGAGTGATGGAAGTTATGCCACCCAGGTAAATATCAGAAATCATGGTAGCTGTCGTGGCAACTATACGGTACATACCTATGTGACAGGAAAAAATGGCGTACGGATGTTTACGGGAGCGACAAGGGCGTCCATCGTAAATGCTCCATAGTCCATACATAGAATGCTAGCAGCAAATTTGAGAAAATAGACTAAAATATTAAGACGGTCAAAAAAGTGTAGTCCAAAAAGTTTAGGATATACTTTTGAGACAGATGGAGGAAGTCTATGAAATCTCAAACAGCATTGGTTGCACGTAGTTGTCGGCTTAACGAGTGGGTCCAAATGATTCACGATTGTAAGAATCGCCCTGCTGGCATGTCCGTTGATGAATGGTGCAAACTTAATTCTATCACAAAGGCAAACTATTATTATCGAATGAGGCAAGTCAGAATTGCCTACCTTGATGCATTGCCTGCAGAGACGTTAGAGCATGCAGTGGTTCCTGTTCCGTTAGCATTAATGGAAGAGCCGGCAGGTATTTCGCCTGTATCTTCGAATAATAATTCTTGCCTTGAGTTATATGCCCATGGAGTGACGCTTCGCGTAACGGAAGCAACTTCAGAGACGCTGCTGACTAAGGTACTTGGGGTGCTTGCCCATGTTGAATGATGCTACGTGCTTCAAACAAGTTTACATTGTTTGTGGATACACGGATCTAAGATCTGGAATAGATACTCTGGCATCAATCATTGATGCGAAGACAGATAACAGTCCATTTGTCCCAGATACACTCTATCTTTTCTGTGGTCGCAAGTCGGACCGCATCAAAGGCTTGGTTTGGGAGAAAGATGGTTTTCTGCTTTTATACAAACGCCTTGAGCAGGGGAAATTTGTATGGCCTAGAAATGAAGCAGAAGTCCGGGCTATAACCATTCAACAATTCCGCTGGCTGAGGGAAGGCCTGACCATTGCTCCCAAGAAAGCAGTTCGGGAAATCAAGCCTCCAGAACATATGGCATGATGATTGTGCAAAAGGTAGAATTTTTTGCCATGAAAAATGGTCGTGTAATTACCGTTTTTTCATCATCATCAAGTCCCAAAAACAGTATTGTAAGCGAGCTATTGTGCTTTTATGTAGTTGTAATTTATATCCAGCATTTCAAAAGGATTCGATATCATGCTGGGTCTAAGCCGCTTGTAGGGTCAAACAACCATAGGCATTATGACGAACTCTGAAATGAGAGGTATTCACTATTTAAGACCATATGCGCTATAATGAATCTTGTAGAAATGAGGTTCATTATGGCGATGGAATACACAGAAGAACAACTGAATAATTTCGATAAGGCTACGCTTGTTCAGCTGTTTCTTGCCCAGCAGTCACAGCTTCGCGATATTGATCAGAAGCTTCAGCTATTGCTGGAACAGGTCGCTGTTTTGAACCACAACCGTTTTGGCAGATCCTCCGAGAAACTAGAAACTGAAAATCAGATCAGTTTCTTAGAGGTGGATGGCAATATCATTTACTTCAACGAAGCAGAGGCAGTTGAAAGCCTTGCCGAGTATGAAGAAAATGAAACAACAAAACCCAGAGGCAGGAAAGTCCAGGGAAAGCGTGCTACCGATATCCAAGGACTTCCGGTTATTCCTGTAGAACACCGGATGACAAAGGAAGAACTTATCTGTGAATTCGGCGAATGGGGCTGAACATTGACCGTGCCGACATGGCACACTGGACCATACTTTGTGCCGAACGATATCTTTCCGTCTTTTACGACTATCTGCATGAAAGAATATATGATTATCATGTACTTCAGGCAGATGAAACCCCGGTTTTGGTTTCAAAAGAGAACCGAACGGAGGGAAGTAAGCATTACATGTGGGTGTACCGAACCGACAAGATGTATCTGGATAAGCAGATCGTTTTGTATGAGTACCAACCCTCTCGTAATGCAAGCCATCCAAGAGCATTTCTAAAAGATTTCAAAGGTGTCTGCGTAACGGATGGATATCAGGCCTATCACACCATTGAAAAAGAGCGTGAAGACCTACGGATTGCCGGCTGCTGGAGCCATGCAAGGCGCCGATTCGACGAAGCTGTTAAGGCTTTGCCAAAGGACAGGCGAAAAAGTTCGCTCGCATATCTGGCATTAAAGCAGATCCAGGCAATCTATCGCGAGGAAAACAAACTTGCATCAATGACTATAGAAGAACGTCTAAAACATTGCCAGCTAACAGTAAAACCGCTGGTTGATGCCTATTTTACGTGGATCAAATAGAATCTATTGTCTGTAACGCCTAAGAGTAAAACTGCAAAAGGACTTACCTATTCTCTCAATCAGGAAAAGTATCTAAAAACCTTCCTTGAAGATGGAGAAGTACCGATGGATAATAATTCCGTGGAACAGGCAATCCGACCGTTCTGTGTGGGCAAGAAAAAATGGGTTATGATTGACACCATAGCTGGTGCAGAAGCTAGTGCCATCATCTACAGCATTGCAGAAACAGCAAAGTCAAACAACCTAAAGCCTTACAATTACTTCGAATATCTTTTAACTGAGATACCAAAGCACATGGAAGACCATGATGTAAGTTTCTGTGAAGATCTGCTCCCTTGGTCAGACAAGCTGCCGGCAGAATGCAGAAAGTAATTCGTTGACTAACGCCGCTCTTCGGAGCGGCTAATCAAAAGACCGCACCCACTATGGTGCGTTTACGATAATAAAAAGAAAAAGTTGATTTGAGGATGAAAATGGATCTTATGCAAGTTTTAATGGAAGAATATAAAATGTTGGGGCAGGTGGGAGAAAAGTATTTTGATAGATTATATCAAAGCCTGTATTTTACCATTGTTTTTTATGGGGCGGTCTTGGCAGTCATGAAATCAGAAGACAATGAAAAATTCTGGTTCATTATATTTTGTTATTTTTTGCCAATAGGAACCTTTTTATTTGGACTTTTTTATGCATATAATTCTTATGTAATAGCAAGGCAAGGGTTTTGCATGATTAGGTTAGAAAAAATGATTCGGGAACAAGGTCTGTACGCATATAAGAATGCAGGTTTTGCGGGATGGAATATATTATCTAAAAAGTATGCAGGTAACTATAAGTTAGCATATGGGACATCATTGATGTTTTTTGTTTTTGCACCCGTTTTTGACTACATATTAGGAATTGGAAAATCAGATTTTAAATGGATAATAAATTTTACATCCATTACAGGATTAAATATTTTGTACAGTATATTTCCAATACTATTTTATGTGGTATATGTTATTTTTATGATAATAATGATAAAAAATATGTTGATAATGAATAAAATGATCTATGTGGAATTATAAGAGAAATTCGTGTGCCGTTGAAAAGGAGAATGAATGATTTAGAACTGCGGTTTTGGTACTAAGGGCAATAGTGCTTATAGAAAAATATATTCGGAGGACCAATAGTTTCATTGATAATAACGGAAGTAGTAGATGCGATAGGGTATACAAAGGTGTTTTTTGTGGCGTGTATATTATTGACTTAAAAAATTTTAATAAACATTGGAAATTACATGAAATGTTATAAATGATAAGATACGAAGGTTTGCAAAAATGTATGGATGTAGTAGAATATAATGAAATAAACTACATCACATGGAAAACAGGACGATAATGTTGAAAAGAAGGTAGTGGAAAAGATGGATAAAACAATGGTGGAAGAGACTACGATAAAAGATCTGAAGGACTGCATGGAGAATAATATGCCAGTGCTGTTTTTGGGTGCTGGTTTTTCTCGGGAAGCCCTCTGCAAAAAAGGGAAGCTTCCCACAGGCTCGGAGCTTGCTGATGAATTACGATTGGAGTTTGTAAAAGACAAAATCAGTGAGGCAGATTATAAGGATGTTGAAAAATATAATCTTCGTGAATTGTGTTCCTGTATTGATGCATTAGATAAGGACAATAAAGCAAAAAGAGAAGAGTATCTTACAAGACGCCTTAAGGGAGCCTTGCCAAATGAGACTGGATTTCACAATTTGCTGGTGGATTATCCATGGAGGAGAATTTATACGGTAAATATTGATGATCTGGTTGAAAATATATATGAAGAAAATGACAAAGAGTACAGTTGTATTTCATCAAGTAAAGATATTCCCCGCAAAAGTGAAAACATGGAGCTCATTAAATTACACGGCAGTGTAAGAAAACCGGGGGATGGCTACATATTCAGTAAAAAGGAATATAATGATCTGATCGGAAGCAAAGTGAATATCGGTCTTGTAGAATTTACAAATGAAATATATTCTGCAAATGATGTCATATTTATCGGAGCTTCACTGGATGAACCGGATATTGAGTACTATTTACAACTTTATGAAAATATGCAGATAAAGAGAAAGAAAAGCCGTATTTTCTTTATAGAACCGTATCCCAAATTGGCGTTGGAGCAAAAAGCGGCAGAGTTGGGGGCGACCATTATTCCGTGGACTACGGAGAAATTTTTAAAATTTGCATCGGAGCTGGAATATGCACCGGAGAGAGCAGAGCGCGCCAGATTAGAACTTAACCGGGCTATGATCTATCGGCTTCAGGATGATATAAAAATTTTTAAAAATCCATATGAGAGTAATATATATCAGGGATATTATAGCACCTGGCAGGATGTTTTTGACAGATGGACATTTGAAAATACGATGTTAGACAGTGCGAAAAAGAGTCTGGATATTATTTTGAGTCAAAAAGATCCACTAAAATGCTTTTGCCTGTATGGAAGCTCTTTTTCGGGGAAAAGCACACTTTTAAAACAGCTGGGCTATTATTTGCATAGTATGGGATATGAGGTACTTGAATATAAGGGAAGATTTTTAGAGAGAAGTGTACTTCGCAACTATATTATGGAAAGTAGCTATGAAAAATATGCAATCCTTATAGATAATGCAAGTTTTTATTATAAGACCATTGAGAGATTTTTGAGAGACAGTTATGAAGAAAAAGAAATTGTTTTTTTGTGTGCGTCCAGAACGTATTATCATACAAGAAAGAAATATTATCTGGAAGGGAACTGTTTTTGTGATTTAGAATGTAAAGACAAAATCAGGAAAGAGGATGCGCCCATTATAGCACAAACACTGGAAGAGAAGGATTCACTAGGAGATTTGTACGAATTCGACCATGATTCAAATGAGCTGTATCGGGAGATTCAGAGGAAGCAGAGTGTTGTGAATCTGATCGTATATCTGACTTATGGCAAGGAAATGCGGCGAAAATTAAATAAGGAAATGAAGTTTGTAACGGATCTTCCGCCGATAGAAATGAAATTGCTGCTGGAAGTGGCAATATTTAATAATCTGGATATTGAATATTATCCGATCGAATTATTTATAGGACGTTATCAGGGGGTAATTCGTCTGACGGAGGAGGGCGGGATCAGTAACCTGAAGGTGATAGATTATATTAAATATGATGATCAGGGAATTGCTTTAAGAAACTCTCTGCTTCAGGATGCGGTTTTGAAAAGTAACAGGGATAAAATTTTTCCTGCAATCCGGGAATTGTTGCTTTATATGTCGACTTATGTGTATGAAGGAAGACAGGATGTGTGGATGAATGTATTCCAAGCACTTTTAAATGAGGCCAGGTTAAGAGAAAAGTTTAAGTCGGAAAAATCGGAATTGGGTACTTTGTTTTATGGGATTAAGCAGGAATATACAAAGGTCAGCTATTATTGGCTTCAACTGGGCTTATATGAACAGGGAGAGAATAATTATGCAAAAGCACTGAGCCATTTGAAAAAATCCCAAAAGATACAACCGAAATCTTTTAAGATACAGCATGCAATTGCAAGGAATTATCTTAAATATGCTAATGTACAATCCGACAGCCAGACAGCAAAGGAATTGTTTGAAAAAGGCGAAAAGTTGATGCTAGATCTGATCAAAAGTAAGGAGTATTATATTCAAAAAGCAAAACTGTTTTCTGTTGATTCTTATGTGCTGGAAAAGGTTAGATATGTAGAAAAGTTTCATGTAAAACTTAGTAATAAGGAGTTGAATGAAATGAGAGATATGCTGAGCGAGGTTTATTCACCTAATGATTCCTACATTTATAAGGCTATGAAAGTTTTCTATCAAATGCTATGCAGAATAGGAAAACAATCCATCATACGAATGGACTTTAACAGTCCTTATTATGATATTATGAAAAAAGAATTTGCAGGAGACGATGAGTTTGAAAATACTATTTATTGTGAGGAGTAGGTATTATTTACCAAAAATATTGTATTGATTAGTAAAGTGTCAAAAGAAATCTGATCTGTGTGTTTTAATAATTCATAATTTTACCAAATAGACATTTGACGAAAAAGAGATTTATAATACTCCCATAGACAGGCACTTCCCAATGAGGAGGTACCCATGTATGGGAGAATGTTTTCAGACATTGAACTTGACAAATGCATATTTGTTTGCAGCGGCGCTACAGGATGAGGAAATCTGTCGGAATGTGCTGGAGATCGCTTTGAACCGTAAGATCACTGCGGTCAGATCGCACGCAGAGCATACGCTCTTCCTCGACAGCGATTTCAAATCGGTGCGCTTTGATGTGTATGCGCTGGATGCTGAGGAGGTCAGCTATGACGTTGAGATGCAGAATGATTTTGGCAGGGATCTGCCCAGTTGCTGCACCTGTTTGAATATTTGAAACAAAGCACCGAAGAAGTTGCCAATATGCATAACGATGAAGAGATTCAACTGATCCACCGGAGGGTGGAATATTTAAAACGTGATCGAAAATTGGAGGCGGGCTATATGACGATGGAGGAATATAGCCATTCGGAAGCGGAGCGGAGAGCAAAAGAGATGGCGGAAACGCTGGCAAAGCCAATGGCAGAGTCACTCGCGGCTTCAAAAATAGCGCAGAACATAGTGGCGTTATTAGCTGAACTCGGAAGCGTTCCGGAAGAATTAAGGGAGTGTATTGCAGCTGAAAAGCGGGAAGATACTCTGGCGGCGTGGCTTAAGCTTGCAGCACGCGCGGATTCTATTGAAGAGTTCCAGTCTAAAATGTAGAGACAGATCTGTCTCATTCTTGATCGGTAGTTTCAACCGATAAAATCTACAAAAATAATTTTGGGATGTGCCTGTCTAGCAATCTGCAATAGAAAGTGGAAAAGGAAAGAGAAATATGTTAACATAATTGTTGCAAGGCAGGAAATTTGGAATGCCATGTGGTATTTGTGCAAAACAAAACTACTATAATAGAATGAAAACGGATACACAAAAATCTGCAATGATAGAACAAATGATGGGTGGAAAAAGCTATGGCAACATATGTGATTGGTGATTATATCAGAGAGATCAGGCTTCGTAAGGGCTACACGCAGGAGGATGTAAGCTTTGGAATTTGTACATCTGCAACACTGGCGCGCATTGAAAATGGAGCGCAGACACCTGGCAGATATATACTGGATAAGTTAATGGAACGCCTGGGTATGGAGAACAGTGTGTTTAATATCTTCGTGAGCAAAGAGGAGATGGAACTCTATGAGTGTGTCCAGGAAATGGTAAGAAACATTGCGGATGGGAATTTTGAGGAATTGGTAAAGCAGATTCAGAAAGTAGAAGGTCTGACAAAGAAAACATCACACTTGGAAAGACAATATTTATACTTTGCAAAGGCTGAATTGATGTGGAACAAAGGGGCAGAACCGGATCAAATCATGGAAATGCTCATGAAGGCAATCCATGTTACTTTGCCTCAGTTTGACGGTGTGACACCGATGAAGGAAAATCTGCTCACATTTGATGAGATTATGATAATCAATGCAATAGCAAGGAAATATGCCAGAGAAAATAATATTGAGGAAGCATTGAAACTAGAATACTGGTTAAAGGATTATATGGAAGAGCAGATGATGGACAGTAAACAGAAAACGGCAAAATATCCTGTCATTTTATATAATTTGAGTAACTGGCTGGCTAGAGTACAAAGATATATTGAAATAAATGATATTGCAGAAGAAGGAGTAGAATTTTGCATTAAGTATGGCAATTTGGTTATTCTTCCTCGGTTATTATTTAATAAAGCCTGTGCATTAGCAGAACTTGGTCAAAAGGGTGAAGCAGTCAAATATTTCAGGCAGTCAGTCGTTCTGTTTGAAACGATGAAGCAGAATGAGAGAGCATGCAGAGCGGCTGACTACTGTAAAAATAATTATGGTATTGAATTTTAGTATCCCTCAGCCATATCTTCGAAAATAAAGCATGAAGTCACGCCGGATGATACCCCAAAAGAATTGACGATACCTGGTACTGCGGCTGCGGACAAGATGAGTGCAAGTGTGGTGATAATAAATGCTTTTTTCATAAACAAATCTCCTTTTCTGTTGCTTTTTTTGCTATATTAGGAGAGGTTTTGACAAAAGACCATTCGATATGACGTAAGTTTAAATTTACGTCATATCGAATGGTCTTTTCCTGTCGAAGGGAGTAAAATAAACTAATTTCACACATATGAAAGGAAGAGATAAAATGATAGAATGCGTAATGGTAGACACACTTCCGGAGACTGCAAATCAGATCCTTAATATTTTGTGGGATCGTAATCATGCAATGAATGAGACTGAGATCAGGGAGGCATTGGAGCAGGAATTTTCTGTGAAGTGTGAAAAGCAGGATGTGAAGGATTTCATAAGGTTTCTGATCGGGCAGGATTATGTGGAGAAGAAGCATAAAGGGTTGAAGACCTGTTATGTGGCACTGGGAGCTGATTACGTCTTATAAGCATATGCTTTTGAGGAAACCCTCATGATATCAGAAAGCGGTGTGAATAGAAGTGGCATTTTGGAGCGGAATGTTGTAGAATATAAAAAGTATTACGACAGAAGGAGATGCTATGAAGATTTCACTGATAGTCCCCTGCTATAATGAGGAGGAAGCATTGCCGATTTTTTATCGGGAGACGAAGAACGTGTTGGAAACCATGCCATGCGAGCATGAGTTTGTGTTTATCAATGACGGATCGAGAGACCGGACATTGGCTGTCTTAAAGGAACTGGCAGGGCAGGATGGCTGTGTGCAGTACCTTTCCTTTTCCAGAAATTTCGGAAAGGAAGCGGCAATGTATGCAGGATTTTGCAATGTCACCGGAGACTACGTTGCAGTGATGGATGCTGATATGCAGGATCCGCCGGCGCTTCTTCCGGAGATGTTAGACAAGCTTCTGACAGGTGAATATGACAGTGTAGCAACCTGCCGTGTGACCAGAAAAGGAGAGCCGCCGATTCGGAGCTGGTTTGCCCGGTTGTTTTACCGGATGATCAACCGCGTGTCAGATGCGGATATCGTGGATGGGGCACGGGATTTTCGGCTGATGCGGCGTGAGATGGTAGATGCGATCGTTGAGATGGGAGAGTATAACCGTTTTTCCAAGGGGATTTTTGGCTGGATCGGATTTCGGACATGCTGGCTGCCGTATGAGAATGTGAACCGGGTGGCAGGCGAGACGAAATGGAATTTCTGGAAGCTGTTTAAGTATGCGATTGATGGGATTATCAATTTTTCACAGGCACCATTGGCATTTGCATCCTGGTTTGGAATGTTCATGACAGTGTTGTCCTTTGTGGCGGTGATTTTTATTATTATACGAAAGCTTGTCTTTGGAGATCCCGTGACCGGATGGGCATCCACAGCGTGTATCATTACATTTATTGGCGGTGTACAGCTTTTTTGTATGGGAATTATGGGGCAATACATTGCCAAAACATACCTCGAAGTAAAAAAACGTCCGCATTATATTGTCGCAGAGAGCAATATGGACGAAGTGAAACGGATAAAATAGCCTGTTTTAGGAAATGTGCACAAAAAACACTTTTATACGCGGGTGAAGTATGGTATGATAAAAATAAGGGCGCAGTTTGAAATTAGAAAAGCCCTTAATTAATAGGATATTGAGAGGTATACATTGTGAAGAAAAGAGCAGTCACCTTATTGACATTGTTTGCGGTTTCTATCAACCTTATGGCATGTGGTGGAAAGGATGCTCAGGAGAGCAGCGCGGACACATCGACTGAGCAGGTTATTGCAGAGACGACCGAACAGGCAGAGACTGAGTCTGAGGAAGAAGTGCTTCCGGGAGGCAAATACCGGAGCGAACTTACGAATGAACTGATCGATGATTCCTTGAAGGATCAGCGTCCGATTGCGGTCATGGTGGATAATGAGTCTATTGCGTTACCGCATTATGGATTATCGCACGCAGATGTCGTATATGAGATGATGAACAGTACAATGAATGGTCGTATTACCAGATTTATGGCACTGTTTAAAGATTACGAGAGCGTGGATCAGATCGGAAGCATCCGAAGCGTCCGCCCGACGAATATTATTCTGGCAGCAGAATGGAATGCGATCATTTGTCATGATGGAGGACCATTCTATATTGATGAATATCTGGCAGAGCCGTGTTCCGACCATTTCAGTGGGACATTTTCCCGTGTGAACAACGGAAAGTCAAGAGAATATACGGAGTATATCGTTTCCGGTGATATGGACAAGAACTTCAGTAATTCGGATGTGTCCAAAGAGTATACATCTTATTATGAGGGTGAGCACTATCAGTTTGCAAATGAGGACAACCCGGTGGATCTTTCGGATGCAGCAGACGCGATCACAGCAGAGACCGTGGATCTTCCATTCCCGCATAATGGATCCTATCTGGAGTACGATGCAGATGATCAGTTGTATTATTATTCCGAGTATGGCAAAGCGCATGTGGATCCGGGCAATGATAATGCACAGCTCTGCTTTAAGAATCTGCTGATTCAGAGTGCAGGATTTACACAGTATGACGAACATGGTTATATGATTTTTGATGTGATTACATCCGGTGGTGGATATTATGTGACGAATGGCGAGGCGATTCCGGTTACCTGGAAGAAGACGAGCATGACTTCCCCGACACGCTATTATGATGCAGATGGCAATGAGATCAAGTTAAATACCGGTAAGACGTATATAGCACTTGTTCCGGTGGATGACTGGAAGAGTCTGGTAATTGAATAAAACATAGGTGACAGAAAAAGACACGTCCATTTGGGCGTGTCTTTTTTTTGATCTTTGCCATTGATTTCTTATCTGTTACCAGTAGCAGGCATTGTCCAGTTCTTCCAGTCCTTTTTTGTCCTTAGGAGCTTCTGCTTTTGGTGGACGAACCCAATATTCATTTTTGAGAGGGAGGTAGGGAGGGTAGTCATCCCAACGCGATCCCCAGATCCCGAAGAGCAGCTGCATGGATCCACCCATCTGAATGGCCTGTTTGCCGGCGCGTTTTAACATCGGAGCCAGATTATAGCCGAAAGCACTGCAGCTGAGCAGGGCAATATCAAAATCGATCTTCATGATCTCCTCATACATATAATTTAAAGCATCAAACCATGTGTCAAAATCGTCTCCGCGTCCGGTGAACCACACGGCTTTGAATGTGCGGAATGTGATGTCAGGTGGAAGAACCATACGATCCGGGAAGATCTGATCCATGTGGGGGTACTGCTCCAACATGGTATCTACGAATGGGTTGACGAGAAGAACCTTTTTGCCGGCAAGAGCCAGTGTCCAGGGCTCTTTGTAAGCCAATGGTTCCAACTGACCGAGACGGATCAGCTTCATATCTTTTGGACAGCTGGTGCGTACAATGTATTCTTCGGCAGGATGATCGTCAAAGTAAGCCATCACATCGATATCCTGATTATCACGTTTGATCAGAGACGACCAGCGGCCGACTTCCTCTGTGCTGTGGTGAAACGTTTCAAACATATTACTCTTACCAAGACGGTTCGTGTGGAAGAGGACATGCTCGTCGTAGAGCTGCAACTCTGAAAACTCAGCGCTGCCAAGGCGACAGATTGCAAATGGCTTGCCGCTTTTGATAAAGTCCTTGATCAGCTCATTGGCTTCTTCGTCTGTCGGAGCCGGAATTCCCAGAAAAGATCCGAGAACGTTGTAACTTCCGGTGCGTCTGGCGCGGAGTTTATGATGAATGTGCTTCAAATAGTAGTATAAATAGAGAACCCTCTGTTTCATGAAATCTCCTTATAGAAAGTGGTCAATACGCAATAATTTTTATTATAAATCCTGCGTGTGCAATGTCAAGGGAAAAAGTGGACTTCGTTGACAAAACAACGGTGTTTGGAGTATGATGATTGTGTTTCACAGATGAAAGAAAACCGGAGAAAATCCGGTAGAATGGAGTAGATATGGAGAAGATTTTGGTGACACGTTCATCCATGCCTGAACTGGATGAGTATGTGGACGAGATAAAGAGTATTTTTGAAAGCCACTGGCTGACAAATATGGGGGAGAAGCATAACAGATTGGAGGAGGAACTGGCAGAATATCTAAAAGTGAGAAATATTCTGCTGTTTTCCAACGGGCACATGGCACTGGAACTTCTGATTCAGGCAATGGGACTTACCGGAGAAGTTATCACAACACCGTTCACGTTTGCATCGACCACGCACGCGATCGTCCGCAATGGACTGACACCTGTGTTCTGTGATGTGAATCCGGAGGACTACACGATTGACGTAAATAAGATCGAGGCGCTCATCACAGAGAAAACCAGTGCCATCATTCCGGTACATGTATACGGGCATCTCTGCGATGTCGAGGCAATCGAGGCGATCGCGAAAAAGCATAATCTGAAAGTCATCTATGATGCGGCACATACTTTTGGCGAGGAATATAAGGGACGAGGAGTGGCAACCTTTGGAAATGCCTCCATTTTCAGCTTCCACGCGACCAAGGTGTTCAATACAATCGAGGGTGGTGCTGTCTGCTTTAACAGCAGTGAGAATGGTCTGCGGGAAAAGCTGTTCGGCATTAAGAATTTCGGTATCTGGGATGAGGAACTTATCAAGGATGTCGGTGCGAATGCCAAGATGAACGAGTTCCAGGCGGCAATGGGATTATGCAATCTGCGCCATATTGACAGAGAACTTGCAAAGAGAAAGGCAGTTGTAGAGCATTACAATGAGAGACTGTCCGGTGTAAATGGATTAAAGATTTCTGCACCGCAAAAGGACGTGAAGCCTAACTATGCATATTATCCGGTAATCTTTGAACCGGAGGAATTTGGAAAGAGTCGGGACGAGATCTATGAGTTGTTAAAGGTCAACGAGATCTACGCAAGAAAATATTTTTATCCGCTGACGAACACGTTTGAATGCTATAAGGGCATGTTTGATATGGGAGATACACCGGTAGCGCTGGATCTGTCGAAAAAGGTACTGACCCTTCCGTTGTATGCAGATCTTCGGATTGACCAGGTGGATCGTATCTGTGACATTATTCTTGGCAGATAGAAGAATCTGCCGGTGGCGGATGTTGTGGGAATTTACAGGAAGAATGCAAGCGTGGGAACACAGGAGAAACAGGGAGGATCATGATTTGGTAACGGTTAAGATCGGCGATGGCATGGGCAACCAGATGTACAACTATGCCTGTGGCTATGCTGCGGCAAAACGGAGCGGGGAAAAGCTCAGGCTGGATATTTCGGAGTGTGATAATTCGACCTTGCGTGATTATGAGCTGGATCATTTCCGCGTGGTGTATGATGAAAAAGAATCCTTTCCGAACCGCACATTCTGGCAGAAGCTCTACAAGCGCCTGCGGCGCGATATCCGGTATCATGTGATCAGGGAACGGGATATGTATGCTGTGGATGAGCGGGTGTTTGTACCAGCCCGGCGGGGCAGGTATCTTCATGGCTATTGGCAGTGCCTCGGGTATTTTGAAGAATATCTGGATGATCTGCGCGAAATGTTTACACCGGCATATGAGCAGACGGATGCGGTAAGAGAACTCATGCAGCAGTTCACACAGACGCCGACTTGTGCACTACATGTGCGTGGAGGGGATCTTGGTGGCCCGAACCGTGCGTATTTTCAGCAGGCGATTGCACGGATG
>ERZ779850.797-NODE-797-length-35856-cov-37.487612_pt1 | contig 35856 bp, 25 predicted proteins | sample MGYA00511249_ERZ779850 | MGnify/ENA primary metagenome ERZ779850 (study PRJEB29588, sample SAMEA2162475) | human gut metagenome | biome: human gut; feature: human-associated habitat; material: faeces | place: Denmark | collected 2008/2010 ...
TGAAAGTCAGGGCTTTGTGATTTTTTAAGAATAAGAGAGTTTTGACACACCCTCGAAAGGTCTGTCAGTGAGAAAAGGGTAGAAAAAAGCAAAATTGTGATAGCGATAATTTGAATTAGTCATGTCTTGTTAAAAAGAGATGTAGAACGCAATAACTTGGATGCTTTCTCCATGCTCTTGCAGACGAAGAAATGCTGGATAGAGGCGAGAAACTTCTTAATATTTCGTCAAATGCATCGGTCTAACAAAAAAATACTGCAATGGGCATGAGAAGTAAATACATTAACTATAAATATACAAGAAAAGAATGGCCGCAATAGACCAATATATAGAGCGAATACCTAATACTGAATTGCAAGAGCAAATCAGAGAAGAGGTGGATCGACTGACTAAGAAGAAAAGGTTTGGACTGGTTTACGAGAACCATTTACCTGATAATGTACTTATGCCAGAGGTGACGATTCGTCGTGGCACGAAGGTGGCTTTGCGTGGCAATACTCCTAATGACGTGTATGAGGTGCAAGACATTGAGAAAGACAATGCCGTGTGCCGAAATCTTGCTTCTCTGGAGGATAAGACTTTCTTGCTTGACGATTTAGTGGCTGTGGCGCAGCGTGGCGATGTGATATATCCTTATCTGAAGCCCATGGACAGTGTGGAGAATGCACCCGACAGCGACTTGTGGCATACGCTGATAGAGGCGGATAATTATCATGCCTTACAGACTCTTGCTTATCTTTATCCGGGTATGGTGGACTGCATCTATATAGACCCTCCTTACAACAAGCCCGACTCGCACGATTGGAAATACAACTGCGACTATGTTGACGGTACGGATGCGTATCGTCACTCCAAGTGGTTGTCGATGATGGAGGCACGGTTGAAGATAGCCAAGAAACTGCTTAACCCTAACGACTCGGTGCTGATTGTAACGATTGATGAACTGGAATATCATCATCTTGGATGCCTGTTGGAGCAGATGTTCCCTGAGGCGAGGATTCAGATGGTGAGTACATTGGTAAATCCCAAAGGTGTAACAAGAAATGGATTCAGAAGAGCTGATGAGTATATATATGTTGTTATGATTGGAACTGCAAGCCCTTGTCCATTGGATTTAGGTATAGAATGGTCACCTTCCGCAATAAAATCTAAACATGAAGGGAAAAATAACATAGCCAAGTTGGGATGGACATCGATGATGAGAAGAGGATCCCATTCTTCAAGGCAAGAAAGAATGGGGTTATATTATGCTATTTATGTTGATCCTGTTTCTAAAAATATCAAAAAAATAGGAAAATCATTGCCTCAAGGTGTAGATAAAGACACGGATTGTCTTGGATTATTTCAAGTCCTACCATTGAGAGCCAATGGAAGTCAAGGGTGTTGGCAAGTTGGGCCACAAGAACTTCAAAATAGAATATCACAGGGCCGCATTAAAGTAGGCAAGGAAACATCTTATGGATTTGTGATAAATTATTTGCCAAATGGAGAATATAATAAGGTTATTTCTGGGGAATTTGAAATAATAGGTTACTCAAATAACAATAATTCCATTGTTACGGTAAAGAAAGAATGCGATGATGATTCTTTAAGTATTGCTCCTACACAATGGAAGATTGCATTACATGACGCATCTGCATATGGTTCAACATTAATTAGAAATATTTTTAATGATAAACGTTTTGAATTTCCCAAATCTCTCTACGCTGTCCACGACACTATCCGGTTCTTTGTAGCCAACAAGCCTAACGCCCTAATCCTCGACTTCTTTGCCGGAAGTGGTACGACCCTCCATGCCGTAAACCTCTTGAACAAGGAAGATGGCGGACACCGCCGTTGCATTATGGTGACCAACAATGAGATTGGTGAACCGAAAGAAAAGGAACTGAGACCGCAAGGTATTCGACCCGGCGATGAAGAATGGGAAAAGTGGGGAATTGCCCGCTATGTGAACTGGCCACGAACGAAGTGTAGCATACTTGGCGAGGATGTGAACGGCAAGCCTATCGAGGGCGACTACATAACATCGCTGACAGAAACGAAACTGACCGACAGAAAGTTTACGCAAATCAACTTCCTGCCAGTCGATGCCACAAAGAAGCAGAAGAAAGCCTTGGTGACGCTTATCAACAAGCAAAAAGATGTGAAGTTGCCAACGATGAGTGACGACGTGCCGTTCCTCGTGTCAGAAGATGACAGCTATAATGCCAGCATTTTGTTTGACGTAAATGAGGCGGAGGCATGGATGGAAGCATTAGACGGCAACAGCCATATCACTCGCTTCTACATCGTGGCAGAAAAGGATGCCGACTTCAAGCGAATAAAGGCTGAGGTGAGCGAGGTGATGGGACAGATAGAGGAAACCATACCCGTTAAAATGCCAATGAGCGAAGGATTCAAGGCTAATGCAGCCTTCTTTAAACTCGGCTTCTTGGACAAGCGTTCTGTGGCGAGAGGACGCCAGTTGCAAGAATTGTTGCCGTTGCTATGGATGAAAGCAGGGGCAATAGGCAAATGTCCAAAGCGTATCATAGACGATTATGCCATTTTGCCCAACAATCGCATGGCCATATTGACAGATGAGGCTTTCTTTGTACGTTTCAAGGAAGACATAAGCCAACACCCCGAAATAAAGGTGGTGTATCTGATTACAGACAGCCAGAATGCGTACCTCGCTATGACAAACGAACTGAAAGGGATGAAAACCTTCCAGCTCTACCGTGACTATTTGGACAATTTCCGTATCAATTATGCAACAAAATAACGACGACACACAATATGAACATATCACTTAAACCCTTTCAGAAAGACAGAGTCGGCGAACTCCGCCGGACTGCAGCCATGGCTCAAATGAACTGGCAGCATTTCGGACAGAAGCAAATCATCTCGTTTACAGCTCCTACAGGTGCAGGAAAGACCATCATGATGGCAAACTTCATAGAATCGATGCTGTGTGGCGATGACGATGGACTGGTGGCTGCCATACCCGACAGTATTTTCATTTGGCTTAGTGACTCGCCAGAACTGAACGAGCAGAGCAAGCAGAAATTGGTGAGATATTGCAACAAACTCGTTATAAGCCAGTTCAAGACATTGGATGAGTCGTTTCGTGGCGAGAAACTTGAGCCTGGTATGGTCTATTTCCTCAATACGCAGAAGTTAGGCAAAGGCAGCAAGATGGTTGGTACAGGCGATGGTCGTGACTATACGATTTGGGAAACCATAGAAAACACCATAGAGGAATACGGACAGAATCTTGTGCTCATTATTGATGAGGCACATCGCGGAGCAAAAGTCAACCAGACAACCATCATGCAGAAGTTCGTAAACGGAAGTCCTAAAGACGGCCTTTCCGCTTTGCCTTTCATCATCGGCATGAGTGCCACACCAGAGCGCTTCAACAAGCTGGGCAGTGCAAGCCTTTCAACCTTAAACAAGGTGGTTGTAACTCCGAAAGAGGTGCGTGAGTCGGGACTGCTGAAGGACATTGTTGAAATTCACTATCCAGAAGAAAGTGCGATAAACAAAAACTTGGCTGTACTTCAAGCAGCGGCCGACGAATGGAAGGACAAGTGCCTCCATTGGCACGACTATACCGAGAAACAACATTATCAGAATGTGTGCCCTGTTTTTCTGATTCAGGTGGAGGCCGGCACAACGGGTAGAGTTTCTACAACCGATTTGGACGAGTGTTTGCGTGAAGTGGAACGACGCACGGGCGAAACGTTTGAGAAAGGCGAGGTGGTTCATGCTTTTGGGGAGCAAGGCACACTGTCTGTCAACGGATTGGAGGTACCTTATTGTGAGCCGTCGGCCATCAACGACGACAGAAACATAAAGATAGTCTTTTTCAAGGAAGCATTGACTACTGGATGGGATTGTCCACGTGCTGAAGCCATGATGTCATATCGTGTGGCAAAAGATGCCACATACATAGCTCAACTGCTTGGCAGAATGATTCGTACGCCACTGAGAATGCGCATTGAAGTTGACGAATCGCTTAATTATGTACATCTGTATCTGCCGCACTTTGACGCGGATACGGTAGCCGATGTCGTAAAGAACCTTTCGGAAGAAGAAGGCGGTGATTTGCCTACTGACATACAAACCGTGCAGGGTGGCAAGAAAACGACAGTGGTGATGACCGCCAAAAGACCCATTACACCGACTTCATTGAGTCCGCAACAATCGCACGCATCAGCAGCCCAAACAACTTTAGTTTGTACTGTTGGAACATCTAGGACGGATGCGGTGGCTACATCCGTCGGCTCCTCGCCAAATTCATCAGATGTACCAGAACAGTATAGCACAATGCCAAATACCCAGCAGCCAGATGTTGAAATTATCCAACCGGCACAAAATCAAAGCGAGTTTGACGCTGACAATATGGGAGAAGTAGAAACGTCTGCAAATTCAGATGTCATCACCGATCCATACGAACAAGTGAAAGATGCCATCAATCAGGCAGAAATTCTGACTTACGAGGTGAAAAAGTCCACCGTGACAAGAAACTATCTGAGAGCCCTCTTCGATATGGCTCGTCTTGCAGTTATGGCAAAAATGGATGATACTGCTAAAGCTGTAGATGAGGTGAAAGACGCTGTTGCAAAAAGAATACATACATATATAGAGCAATTGAAAGCGGCAAACGAATATGAAGCATTGGTAGAAAAGGCATTGACATTCCAGTTGAACACTCTGAGTGTGGAATTTTACAAGAGCGGGAATACCTATGATTTTCAGCAAGGCCCCAACCTCTTTTCAAGAACGGATGCTGGTCTAAGCCACCAATATGTGCAAGCTAACATCTTGCTATGTGGGGAAGGTATAGGCGACAAATACGCCGATTTATATGAAGATGGAGAGGATGAGTATGCCTATATGTATGATGTTATTCTGTATGCAGCCGACCAGCATCAGCGTGATTTACTAATGGGTTACGCCAAAGGTGAGTTTGAGCGGTTGGCCGACTTGTATCGTCCCAAAACTAAACATCTTCAGGAAAAGTATAGACTTCAATATAATAATCTCGTTGCACAGGGCAGTACAGTCTCCAAGCATTTATTCCATTTGCCGGAAACTATCAATGTAGACCTTGACAACGATGGCAATACTTGTACTGATCATCTGTTTGTGAATGCAGAAGGTACAGCCACATTCAAGTTGAAAGGATGGGAGCCACAGACTTTGGATGAAGAACGAAAACATCCACAGTATATTTGCTGGCTTCGCAATCAAGACCGCAAGCCATGGGCTTTATGCATTCCATACGAGTGTGGCAATGAAACAAAGAGATTTTATCCCGACTTTATTATCGTTAGACACGATGGAAATAATGGCTATGACTTTTCCCTACTTGAACCACACAGAGATGACAAGACTGACAATTTGCCAAAAGCAAAGGCGCTTGCTAAATATGCGCAGGATTGTCTAAGTTTCAGTAGAATTCAGATGCTGAGGAAGAAAGGTGACAGAATGCTTCGGTTAGATTTCTGCAAGTTGGCGGTAAGAAGTAAAGTGCTTAATTGTGTTACTGAGGATGATTTCAGTGCTGTGTTTAATACCGAGGGTGAGTTTGATATTTGAGAAAAATTGAACTGCTGTTTGGTTGAGATAAAAAATAAATGCGATGGACAACAAGAGCAAGCAACAATATCTTGATTTCGAAGCCTACGAGCGTGTGGCAGAGCCACATAAGCGCGAGAGGGCTTCGGTATGGCGTACGGCTATCGGTCTGCAGGATGTGGATGGTCTGAAGGTTTCCGACTATCTGAAGGAGACGGCCGTCAGGCATATTGAAGGTGACATTACCATTGATGATGTGCGTGAACAGTTGAAGTCGTACTATGTCAACAAAACAACACATGACGAAGACGATGCAGAAAAGGAAGAGGCCGATCGAGTAGCTGCCAATATTGCCAAGTTGCTGAATGAGCAGTCTTTCTCGTTCACCGCGTTGGAGTTTTTGAATATTCATAGGCACTTGTTCGAGGGCGTATTCAAACATGCAGGTAAACTGCGGTCCTATGACATCAGCAAAAAGGAATGGGTGTTACGTGGCGATAGCGTTGTGTATGGACGTGCTGCCGACATTATGATGGCGCTGCGATATGACATTCAACAAGAAAAGGACTTTAATTACAATGGATTGAACACGGATGAAATTATTGACCACATTGTAGATTTTGTAACGTTGCTATGGCAAAACCATCCGTTCCGTGAGGGCAACACACGAACCACTGCGGTGTTTGTCATTAAATATTTGCGTTCAATTGGATTCAAGGTCGATAACGATTTATTTGCCGACAACTCGTGGTATTTCCGCAATGCCCTTGTTCGTGCGAACTATCGTAATCCGTCAAAGGGTATAGAACCCAATAAGTCTTTCCTTATTAAGTTTTTCCGTAATTTGTTGATGGGTGAACATCATGAGCTGAAGAACCGCTATATGCTTGTAGGTTATAACGATGTAGATTCCACCCATACAAGCACCCATACAAGCATCCATACAACTGCCCATACAAGTTCTGATAATTCGGTATCAATCTTATCAGAAAACATAAAACGGTTGCTTATTACAATTGGCACAGGTGAAAAGAGCGTAAAGGAAATGATGGAAGCTGTTGGCTTGAAGAACCGCCCCAATTTCCTTGAATATTCTCTTACGCCAGCCATTACAGAAGGATTGGTAAAAATGAAATACCCAAATTCGCCACGTCATCCTCGCCAGAAATATCTACTAACGGTGAAAGGACTGATGGTGTATGATGATTGCCTTAAATCTAAACGAAAAATCTAAACAATTCGTTTTTCTTTTCAAAGGCAGTCTCTCATCAAATCCTGCTTCAAACGCCACATAGACTCGTTGTAGCGGGAAAAGAGTCTAAAATAGGCCAAAAGTATAGAAAAAGGGGTGAAAATATGCATTTAGCTTCGTTGGCTGATGAAGTTAACTTCGTGGGCCGATGAAGTTAACTTCGTGGGGTGATGAAGTTAACTTCGTAGCCCAACGAACCTAATATCGTTGACGAAGCATATTATCCCCCTTCTAAAGGGTATGATAACGACAAAGGTTTTTCTCACGAAAGAGAAAAACCTTTGTTGTTGATAGCAGGGCTTACCCCTGTTTTTCGGGTCTGATTTCTTGTAAAGGAATCATGACAAAATCGCGTTCCTCCATGTGGGGGTGCGGAATGACCAAATCGGGTTCGTTTACCTGTATGTCATCATAGAGGAGAATGTCGATGTCTATCGGGCGGTCAGCATATTGACCATTGGACGACTTCCGTGTCCTGCCCAGTTCACGCTCTATCTGTTTCGTAGCTTCCAGCACCTCGCGTGGGGTCATCCTGGTGTTGATGCAGACGCAGGCATTGAGAAACTGATGTTCGCTCTCGAAGCCCCATGGTGCCGTCTCTATAAAGGAAGATATGCGTTCCACCGAGCCGACACGCTCCCTCAGTAGGGCGATGGCTGACTGGAGCAGTTGCCTACGGTTGCCAAGATTGGAACCCAAGGAGAGATACAGACGATGTAGCAAGGCTGATTAGTCGTTGAGGATGAGCAGACTGTCTCCGTAGCATCCAAATTTGTAACCGTTGGCGACAGCCAGTTCGTATGCCTTCATCACCATGTCGTAGCCTCCAAATGCACACTGAGTCATCAGCAGCGTAGAGTAGGGGTGGTAGAAGTTGGCTACCATCGAGTCGGACAAGCCGAAGTTGTAGGGAGGGAAGATAAACTTGTTGGTCCATCCCTCAAACTCCTTCAGCAGGCCGTCTGTGCCCACAGCCGTCTCAGTGGCTTTGACCACACTTGCTCCAATGCTGCACACATGATGGCCCTTGCGCTTCGTGTCGTTGACGATCTCGCAGGCTTCAGACGTGATGAACATCTGCTCCGAGTCCATCTTGTGCTTCGTCAGGTCCTCCACCTCAATCTTGTGGAAATTGCCCAAACCGCAATGAAGGGTGACATAGGCAGGATTGATGCCTCGTATCTCCATCATCTTGAGCATCTCGCGCGAGAAGTGGATGCCCGTGCTGGGTGCCGTGACAGCACCCTCGTGTTTGGCGAACGGAGTCTGGAAGTACTCCATGTCCTCTTCGGTGGCATGGGCAAAGTCCTGTCCTTCCTCCTTCGGACGGTTGTCGATGATATATCGGGGCAGTGGTGCCTCGCCCAGGGCGAAGAGCTCTTTCTTGAACTCATCGTGCGGGCAGTCGTAGAGGAAACGCAGGGTGCGCCCTCTTGAGGTGGTGTTGTCGATCACTTCAGCCACCATGGTGCCCGACTCCTCAAAGAAGAGTTTGTTGCCAATACGAATCTTGCGTGCCGGTTCGACGAGTACGTCCCACAGGCGCATCTCGGGATTGAGTTCGCGGAGCAGGAACACCTCGATCTTGGCATCCGTCTTCTCCTTCGTGCCGTAGAGACGGGCGGGGAACACTTTGGTGTCGTTGAAGACGAAGGTGTCTCCCTCTCCAAAATAGTTCACAAGATCCTTGAAGAGGATGTAGTCGCCCTCTATAGGGTTGCCCTCCTCGTCCTTATGATACAGGTCTATCGTCTCCGATTGCTTGTGGAGCACCATCAGCCGCGCCTCGTCGGGCCTTACCACGTCAAACTCGGCAGTTGTTCCGTTGGGTCGAGTGATGGTATGGGTGGAGGAATGGGGATAGAGTGCCACCAAGTCCTGTGGCAAATCGAATTTAAACTGCGATAGTTTCATATCTTACTTGTTTTCTTTTTCTATTGTTTGCTGTGCCAGCCACTCTTCAAAATGGTCGTAGGAAAGACAGTTCTCCACCCGCACGTCGCCCACTTGTGTGCGACGGAGGGAGGTGAGGTAAGCTCCCGAGGAGAGTGCGCGGCCCAAATCCCGGGCCAAGGCACGGATATAGGTGCCCTTGCCGCAGACTACGCGCAGGACGAGCTGCATCTTTTCGGCATCAAACGACACCACTTCTATCTCGTCGATGCGGACGTGCTTGGGTTTGAGCTCTATGTGCTCGCCATTGCGGCGCACGTCGTAGGCGCGGACGCCGTTGACCTTTACTGCACTGTAGGTAGGCGGTATCTGTTCTATCTCGCCAATAAACTGCTGCAGCGTCTCAAGAATCAGCTCTCGCGTGATATGCTCCGTGGGGAAGGTGGCGCTGACCGGGTGCTCCATGTCGTAGCTCACGGTCGTCGCCCCCAGCTGTATCGTGGCGACATACTCCTTCGTGTGTTGCTGCAGCGTCTCGATCTGCTTCGTCTTTTTTCCCGTCGCAAGCACCAAGACGCCAGTGGCGAGCGGATCGAGTGTGCCAGCGTGTCCCATCTTCACCTTGCCACCCAAGGCGTGGGAGCAGAGGTAGCGGATGTGGGCGAGGGCCTTGAAACTCGTCACGCCATAGGGCTTGTCAATGGGGATGAGTATCCCTTCTTTGAAATTGATTGTCATCCCGGCTTAGTCAACCATTTGGAGTGAGTGGCCCGTGAGGAGCAGTCCCAGGATGAGCAGTCCGACGATGATGCGGTACCAGCCAAAGAGTTTGAAGCCATATTTAGCAATGAAACTGACAAACCATTTCATGGCAAGGATGGCTACCACAAACGAGACCAAACTGCCGATGAGCAGCGTGGAGATATTGCCCGACATGTCGTCGAACTCGCCAGCCAGGATCATCTTCAACACCTCCAGGCACGTGGCAGCCAACATGGTGGGCACGGCCAGGAAGAAGGAAAACTCTGCCGCGCGCTTACGCGTCAGTCCGTTGGCCATACCACCGACGATGGTCGCCATACTGCGGCTGACACCAGGTATCATGGCCAGACACTGGCAGAGGCCGATGCGGAACGCACGCTTCTCGGTGACGGGGTTGGTCTCCTTGCCATGGCAGAACCACTTGTCGCAGAACAACATGAAGACACCACCAACAACCAGCATGATAGCAACGATCGTGACGCTGCCGAGCAGATGCTCTATCACGCCATTGAGGAGACCACCCAGCACGACGGCAGGGACGAAGGCGACAAAGATCTTCCAGTAGAAGTCCCACTTGTGAAGGAACTTCTGGAGCGACGTGCTGCCCTCTGGTGCTGGCGTATGGTTGAGTTGGAAGAAGCGCTTCCAGTAGAGCAAGACCACCGAGAGGATGGCGCCAAACTGGATGATGACCGTGAAGGCCTTGACAAACGGCGTGCTCGGCACTCCCAACAGGTTTTGTGCGATGATCATGTGGCCTGTGGAAGAAACGGGAAGAAACTCGGTCAATCCCTCTACGATGGCGATGATGATGGTTTCTATCAGGTCCATTATGCCTCCGTGACGTTGGTTTCAGACGATTGTGTTGCCATCTCGGCTCCTGCCTCTCCGCCCTTCGGACGAACGAGGATGGAGGCGATGATGGTAATATAACCCACCAGCGTGACGACAGGCGCCACCTTGATACGCGTCGGGCTGAACACCTCGGGATTGAACATCTCCTTGGTCGATGTGCCGCCGCTCATCAGGATGAAGCCAATGACGACGATCGCCACACCTACTACAAGCAGGATGTAGTTGATGCGGCCGAAAGCTAATTTACTTTTATCCATATTCTATGTTTGTATTATTTCCTTCTCGTGATAGTGAGGCCGACCCATTTCGGGCGGCGATTAAATCTTGTAGAGGTCTCCCGCCTTCATGCGCAGGAATTTGTTGACCGAGAGCCAGGAGCAGATTGTGGTGAGGATGATGCCTACGGCCAGGACTACCAGCGCTGTAAAGGCCATGACCTCGCCATTGATGATCGTCAGCATCTCCGGCTCATAGTTGTAGAGAGCGAGCATGCCGGCTCCCAGCACGATCAATGCCATGACGGCAGAGAGCAAGCCCAGTCCCACGGCCATGCGCAGGAAAGGCAGTCGGATGAAGCCCCACGAGGCACCCACGAGTTTCATGGTGTGTATCGCGAAGCGACGCGCATAGATGCTGAGGCGGATGGTGTTGTTGATCAAGGAGAACGAGACGACCGTCAGGAGTGCTGCGATGATCAGCAGTACGAAACTGATCTTGCGCAACATTTGGTTCACACTATTGACCAGGTCCTGTCGGTAGGTCACGTCAGAGACGCCATTAAACTGCTTTAGGTCGGCGGCAATCTTCTTGATAGAGTCGTTGTTGGCATAGTTGGCCTTCAGGCGCAACTCGATCTCTGCCGTAAAGGGGTTTTCGCCAGCAAACTCGGCTGGATTCGCACCCAGTTCCTTCGTGCCTTCTTTGAGGGCTTGCTCCTTGCTCGTGTATTCCACGTTGGTGATGTAGTTGAAGCGTTGCACCTTCTTGCACAAAGCCGCACACTCCGAGGGTGTGAGGTCGGGTTGCAATACCATGGTGACGGTGAGGTTCTCCTTCACATAGTTGGAGAGGTTGCGTCCTGTGAATACGGTTAATACGACTATACCTATCAGAACCAGCACCATGGCCGTGCTGATACATAGCGTGATAACCTGCAAACTGCGGTGATTGCGGGCTTGATTGCGTTTCTTTTTCATTGCTGAAACTAACTTCTACTTTCTTATTCTAAAAATCGCAATAAGGCCAATAAGCCAATGTTGCTGCAAAGGTAACGTAAAATTGCAAAATAGGCAAATATATTAAGTTTTATTTGGTTCTTCGTCCTTTTCAACCCCCTTTTTCTGTTTCTTGCTTATGCGATTGCTGACAACAAACTAAGTGAAAAGATTGGGTGTGTGAAAAGAATGTTGTACTTTTGCAAGAAATAAACATACGAACACGATTATGTCAACAATTCTATTTCCATCGCCCATCTATGGGCCCGTGCACAGTCGGCGGCTCGGAATATCCTTGGGCATCAATCTTATACCTGCCGACGGCAAACTCTGTAGTTTCGACTGTATCTACTGCGAGTGTGGCTACAACGCCGACCATCGCACGCATACTCCCTTCCCGACCACCGAGGCGGTCTCCCGCGCACTGGAGGCGAAACTCAAGGAGATGCATGACGAGGGAGTCCATCCCGACGTGATGACTTTTGCCGGCAATGGCGAACCGACCAGTAATCCTCACTTTCCCGAGATCATCGACGAAACCATCCGTCTGCGCGACGCCTACTGTCCTGAGGCCAAGATCTCTGTCTTGAGCAACTCGACTTTCATCCATCGCCCTGCGGTCCATGCTGCCTTGGCCAAGGTCGATAACAACATCCTCAAGCTCGATACGGTCAACCCCGATTACATAAAGCGCCTTGATCGTCCTGCGTTGCCTTCCTATGATGTGAAGAAGATCATAGAAGGCATGAAGTCCTTTGACGGGCAATGTATTGTCCAGACAATGTTCCTTCGTGGAAAGAACGATGAGGGCGAGGATGTGACCAATGTAGGAGAAGAGTATGTTGCCCCGTGGTTGGAGGCCGTGAAATATATCGCGCCTCGCGAAGTGATGATTTACACCATCGACCGCGAGACACCTGGACAGTTTTTGGAAAAGGCCACCCATGAGGAGCTCGACGCCATCCGCGATCGCGTGAAGGCGTTGGGTATCGAGTGTACCGCCTCCTATTGATGAGGCTCTGTATCGAGTCGGCTCATTTTTTTCGCCATCCTATTGCAGGCCTAACGTCCTCTTTCGTCTGGGCCAGAATGATAAAGCAAAGAGGGAGTGACCTCACGGCCATTCCCTCTTTCTTGTAAATTACGATAGGTATGAAACTATAATTTACTAATGATTCCTTCTTTTGTACTGCGAAGGAAATCGACGATAATGCGAATTTCCTCCGAGTCAGGCACCTGCTCGACGATCTGGTGGCAAACATCGAACACCGAGTTTTGACCATGGAAAAGCAGGCGGTAGGCGTTGGCGATATGCTTGATCACTTTCTCATCTATTCCTGCAGCCCGTGCCATCGTGGTGTTGACACCACCATAGCCTACCGGCGTTCCACCAGCTACGATATAGGGCGGGACGTCCTTTGAGAAGGTCGTTCCAGCCTGGATCATCGCGCCACGACCCACGCGCGTCCTGGCATTCTCGATGACCGATGAGGAGAAGATTACTCCGTCCTCGATCTCGCAATCGCCCGCTATCTTCGTGCCATAGCCGATCACGCAAGAATTGCTCACCCGCGTGTCGTGAGAGATATGCACACCCTCCATGAGCACGTTGTTGGAGCCCAAGACCGTCTTGCCACCCTCGTGCGTGCCACGGTTGATGACCACATTCTCGCGGATGATGTTCATGTCGCCCATGACGACCTGCGAGTTGGCACCCTTGAAATTGAAATCCTGCGGCAAGGCAGCGATGACGGAGCCTTGGTGGATCTTGTTGCCGTTGCCCATGCGTGTGCCGTTGAGGATTGACACGAAGGGGAAGATGATACAGTTGTCACCAATCACCACGTCGTCCTCGATATAGACAAACGGGAATATTTTGCAACCTTCGCCGATACGTGCCTTGGGAGACACCTCGGCCTTCGGACTGATTATTGTGCTACTCATAATCTTACTGTCTTATTAGTTAATTGCTACCACCGCCAAGGGCATAGTAGAGGTTGACGATCGACTGCAATTTCGTGAACTGATCCTGCACCTGTGAGACCTGGGCGTTGAGCAGGTTCTGCTGTGCCGTGATGACCTCCAGGTAGGTACTTGAACTCTGCTTGTAGAGCAGTTCGATATCCTCGACGTTCTTCTTGAGCACGTCGATGCGCTTCTGCTCCAGTTCCTCGCTCTCCTTGGCTGCGTTGTAGGCCACGAGAGCGTTGCTCACCTCCGATCCTGCCGTGAGGATGGAGTTCTGCCAGGTGTTGTAAGCCTGCTTATACTGGTCCTCAGCCACACGAAGGCCCGCCTTCAGCTGACCCTTCATGAAGAGCGGCTGGGTGAGTGAACCTACGGCTTGCACCAAGAACTTGGCCGGATTGATCGTACCCTGTCCGTTCGTCCAGCCTGCGTTGGCCGTGATGTTGATAGAGGGGTAGAAGCGGCTGCGTGCGTTCTGCACACCATAGAAGCAGCTGGCGAGCGCCATCTCGTTGGCGTGTACGTCGGGGCGGTTGCTCAGCAGTTGCACACCCACGCCACCAGCGTAGCTCTCAGGCAGCGACTGGCCGTCGAGTTTGCCACGAGCGATGGTCTGAGCAGGTTCTCCCAGCAGGAGGCTGAGGGAGTTTTCACTCTCGCGGATCTGTCGCTTGATGTTCACGCTCTGGTTCTTCACGCTATAGTAGGCAGCCTCCGCACTCTGCACGCTCGTAGAGCGGGCGCGTCCAAACTCCATCTGCAGTTTCATCATGTCCCAGGTGTCCTTCGTGAGGTTCTCCATGTCCGTGACGATCTCCATCTGCTTGTCGAGCATGAGGAGCGTGTAGTAGAGGTTGGCGACATTGCAGATGAGGCGTGTCTGTACTGCCAGCTGGTAGTCCTTGGTCTGAAGGAGCGACATAGCGGCAGCCTTCTTCGAGGATCGGAGTGTACCGAAGAGGTCCACGTTCCAGCTGGCCGCGAGGGGCAGCGTGTAGCTCTTGTTGGCCTCTGCGCCCTCACCCATGTGGGTGATGGTGCCCGTCGGGGCGAGTACCAGCGAGGGAAGGTAGGCGAGCTTGGCGGCCTTGAGTTGCGACTCGGCAATGTCCACGTTGAGCATGGCGTTGAGAAGGTTCGGGTTGTTGGCCAATGCTTTCTCGATCAGCGATTGCAACTGCGGGTCGGTAAAGACGCTTCTCCACGGCAGGTTGCCGAAGTCGTTGCTTCCCTCCAGCGTCGCCTGGTCGTTTACGGGGTCGCGCACGATGCCGTCCGTCTTCACCTCGGGACGCTCGTAGTCGCCATAGAGGCTCTTGCATCCCGTCAGCGAGAGTGTGGCGAGACCTGCCAGGAGCAGCAGGCGACCACCCGTCATGCGCGTCATATTTTTGATTGTCATATTGTCTATTATTATATGTATCCTTATTATATTGTGGGGAGCCTCCCGCTCCCTCGTCTTAAGTGGGGCGGGGGAGCGGAATGGCTACTCAGCTATTTTACATCGGGGCGTTCTCCACCTTGTAGTCGCCGGCAGGTCCCTGGACGTACTGCTCCAGTTCGCGGACCACCTCCTCGTTCTCCTCATCGTGGAACTCGAGCGGCTTGATGCGCTCCTGCAGCCACTGGAAGATGGCGAAGAGCGACGGCACGATAAACACCTGGCAGATTGTACCGATCAACATACCACCGACGGCGGCAGCACCCAGCGTCTGGTTTCCGTTGCGTCCCACACCTGATGCGAACATCAGCGGCAACAGACCGATGACCATGGCCAGTGAGGTCATGAGGATCGGGCGCAGACGAGCCACGGCACCGAGGATGGCAGCATAGCGGATGGCCATACCCGTCTGGCGGCGCTCCAGGGCGAACTGCACGATCAAGATGGCGTTCTTGGCCAACAGACCGATCAACATGATCAGCGAGATCTGCATATAGATGTCGTTGCTATGGCCGAAGAGCTGTGTGAAGATGAAGGCACCTGCAAGACCGAACGGCACGGAGAGCAATACGGCCAGCGGCAGCAGATAGCTCTCATACTGTGCGGAGAGGATCAGATAGACGAAGATGAAGCAGAGGATGAAGATCATACCTGTCGAACTGCTCGACTCCTGCTCCGATCGGGTCAGACCCGAATACTCGTAGGTGTAGCCGTCGGGCAGCGTCTGCTTGGCCACTTCTTCCACAGCCTTGATGGCCTGACCAGAGGAATAGCCGTCGGCAGCCGTGGCGTTGATGGTGATGGCGGTGAAGAGGTTGAAGCGGTCGATGCTGGAAGGACCGTAGGTTCTCTTCAGCGTGACAAACTCGTTGATGGGCGACATGCCGTTGTTGGTGCGTATATAGACATCGTTGAGCTTGTCGATCGTCATGCGGCTCTCGGGGCTACCCTGTATATAGACACGGTAGAGCTTACCGAAGGCGTTGAAGTTGCTGGCGTACTGACCACCGAAGTAGCCCGACATCGTGGAGAGGATGGCCTGGGGCGACGTACCGGCCTGCTTGGCCTTGGCCACGTCGATGTTGACCATATACTGCGGATAGTTCGGGTTGTAGGAGGTCATGGCTCGCTGGATCTCCTCGCGCTCACCCAGCGCCTTGAGGAACTTCTGCGTCACGTCGTAGAACTTGTTGAGGTCGCCACCCGTGCGGTCCTCCATAGAGAAGGTCAGACCGTTGGTAGCCGAGAATCCGGACACCATAGGCGGCGCGAAGGCCAGGATCTGTGCACCTTTGATGGTGGCTGTCTGCTTATAGATCATACCCAGCACGGAGTTGGACGAACTCGGATCGATAAACAATCCTGCGATACCCGCACCCGTGAACACGGACTTGACGCGGTCTATCATACCCCACTTACGCTCGTCAAACGGTTTCAGTTTGATGATGAAGGTGGCCTGGTCGGAACCGGCACCAGCGATGAAGTTGTAACCTGCAATCATCTCACGACGCTCGATCCACGGGTTGGTGGCCAGCATGGCGTCGATCTTCTCGCCAACCTCCAGCGTCTTGTCCTGGCCCGTTGACGGGGGGAGAGAGATGGTACAGAAGAGCGTACCCGTATCCTCGTCAGGGATCAACCCCGTCTTGGTCGTACCCATGAAGAAGACCAGCGCCACGATGCCTGCCACGACAGAGATACCCGTCACGACGCGGTTGTTGATGATGCGCTCCACACCCTTCTTATACTTGTTTGTAATCTTGTCGAACGACTGGTTGAAGCCCGCGTGGAAGCGATCGACGAAAGACATCTTCTTGCCACCGTTGGCCTCCGCCTCCTCGTCCTTCGGCTTCAGGAAGATGGCGCAAAGGGCCGGAGAGAGCGTCAGGGCGTTGACGGCAGAGATCAAGATGGAGATAGCCATCGTGATACCAAACTCGCGGTAGAACGTACCACTCATACCACCGATGAACGACACAGGAACGAACACGGCCGACATCACCAGCGTGATGGAGATGATAGCACTCGAGATCTCGTTCATGGCGTCGATACTGGCCGTGAGCGCACTCTTGTAGCCCATGTCGAGCTTGGCGTGAACGGCCTCGACAACCACGATGGCGTCATCGACCACGATGGCGATAGCCAGCAAGAGGGCCGACAGCGTCAGCAAGTTGATGGAGAATCCGAAGATCCACAGGAAGAAGAACGTACCTATCAAGGCGACCGGCACGGCGATCATCGGGATCAGCGTGGAGCGGAAGTCCTGGAGGAAGATATAGACGACGAAGAACACCAGCAGCAGGGTGATGAAGAGCGTGAAAATCACCTCCTCGATGGAGGCGTAGAGGAACTCCGTCACGTCTTGCTCGATGGTATATTTCAGTCCCGGTGGGAAGTTCTTTGCCTGGCGCTCCAGCTCGGCCTTCACGTCCTTGGCAATCTGGGTTGCGTTGGATCCTGCAATCTGCTGCACCATACCCATCACGGCAGGATGGCCGTTGTTCTTCAGTTGCACGCCGTAGGACTGCTGACCCAGTTCTATTCTGGCCACATCCTTGAGGTGGAGCGTCTGACCATTGGTATTGCTCGTGAGGACGATGTTGCCATACTCCTCCGACGTCTTCATACGGCCCTTGTAGCGGAGCGTGTACTGGTAGGCCACGTCGCTCTGCTCGCCGATCGTACCCGGAGAAGCCTCCAGGTTCTGCTCGGCCAGGGCTGCCGTGATGTTGGACGGCATGAGGCCGTAGTTCTTCATCTTGACCGGGTCGAGCCAGATACGGATCGTGTAGTCGGCCGTGGACGGGCTCTGCACGTCACCCACACCGTTGACACGCTTCAGTGCCGGCGAGACGTTGATGTTGTTGTAGTTGTTGAGGAACTTCGTGTCGTAGCGTCCGTCGTCCGTGGTCAGCGAGTACATGATGACGTTGGAGCTCTGTCGCTTCGAAACCGTCACACCCGCTTTGGTCACCTCTGCCGGGAGCAGAGCCTGAGCCTGCTGCACACGGTTGTTGACGTTGACGGCAGCCATATCGGCGTTGGATCCCTGCTTGAAGAAGACCGTGATCTGTGCCAGGCCGCTATTGCTTGCCGACGAGGTGATGTAGGTCATGTTCTCCACACCGTTGATGCTCTCCTCCAGCGGTGTCACCACAGAGTTGAGCACCGTCTGTGCGTCAGCGCCCGGATAGTTGGCCATCACGCTAATGGTAGGTGGCGCAATGTTCGGGTACTGCTCGATAGGCAGCGACACCAGTCCGATCGTACCCAGGAGTACGAAGAAGATGGAGATCACCGTCGAGAGTACCGGTCGCTTGATAAAATTAGTAAATGTCATTGTTTTCTTCTTTTATGTGTTGACCATGATGGGAGGCGGACAGCGTCCTCCTCCCGATGGCACTCTCTTGGTTTACTTCTTGTCGCCCTTGCCCGTCATGGCGTCGAGGAAGCCCTCTGACGATCCCTGCTTGGCACCCAGCTCGGCGGCATTCTTCATAGCAGCATCATACTCCTGGAGCGTGAGGGCCTTGATCTCTTGTCCGTCGGTGAGGCCCGTCAGACCCTTGACCACAATGCGGTCGCCCATCTTCAGTCCGCTGGTGATGATATAGTTGTTGCCGTCGTTCTGCGGATCTATCGTCACCTCCGTGTAGTGCACTTTGCCGTTGCCGTCCACCTTATAGACGAAGTACTTGTCCTGCACCTGCGTCGTGGCTTCCATCGGCACGAGGATGGCGTGGTTATTGTTCTTGGCGATGATCACCTGGCCTGCGCCACCACTCTTGAGCAGACGCTCTGGGTTGGGGAAGCGGGCGATGATGGAGAGCGAACCCGTAGTCGGGTCGATGATGCCCGAGGTCTTGACCACCTTGCCCTCGTGGTTGTAGATCGAACCGTCGGTGAGCTGGAGGCTCAGGGCCGGGAAGCTGTTGATGGCTCCCGCCAGGCCGTTGTTGCTACGCGTGAGGTTGAGGATGTCGCTCTCCGACATGGAGAAATAGACCTCGATGGTCGAGATGTCGCTGACCGTCGTCACGGGCTGTGCCGAGGACGGGCTGACGAGTGCGCCCACCTTGTAGGGCAGGTTGCCCACCACGCCATTGGCCGGGCTCTTCACATAGCAGAAGGAGAGGTTCTCCCTGGCCGTGGCGAGCTGTGCCTTGGCGGCAGCGACGGCAGCCTCTGCCTGCTTCAGGCCTGCATTGGCCGAGCTGACGCTGCTCTGAGCTTGGCGCACGCCAGCCTGAGCGGTCTGATAGCTGTTGCGAGCGGTCTGCAACTCATATTCTCCGATCACCTTATTATTATAGAGGTTTTGGCTGTTGTTGTAGGTCAACTGCGCCGTGGCAGCCTGTGCCAGTGCCGAGTTGAGCGAGGCGTTGGCCGTCTGGATGCCTGCCTGAGCCGAACGTACGCTGGCCTCGGCCTGGTTGATCTGTGCCTGAGCAGCACGGACGGCTGCCTGATAGGTGGCGTTGTCGAGCTCGAAGAGCACCTGGCCTGCTCTTACCGCCTGGCCCTCATGGACATAGAGCTTGGTGATGAAACCCGAGATTTTCGGACGTACTTCCACGTCCTGTACGCCTTTGATAGTGGCAGGGTAGGTGGTCTTCAACTGGGCGTTGGCCGGACCAATTGTCACTACCGGATACTCGTTGCTCGTGGGCAGTCCTTTTTGGCCGCCTCCGCAACTCGTAAGTACTGCCATAGCGATGGCAGCAAACAGCAAAAACTTGTTTTTCTTCATACCTATAAATGATTCTTTATTTTTGTTTTCTGAAAACGATTTGTTTGTTCTCCCGCTGCGGTTAATCCTCTGATTGATAGCGGGATATTGGAAAACTAATGCAACGCAATCAGTTTTCAACTATGCAAAAGTACCCATTTCCATTCAGAAAGGCGTACTTCGCAAAGTTTTTTTAACTATAATTATTCCGAGTTAGTAATGGTAAAGGCTACTCTTGGCCTTTACCGTTACTCCTCGTGCGTGATTTTTTCTACCTATCGGACTTGTGGGTTCATGCTTGTCCTCGTCCAGCCTCCTGGTCCACAGGTCATCCCACACCCAGCTCCTTGGCCTTCTCTCTGAGCAACGCCAAGAGTGGCTCTCGCTCGTTGGGCACGATATTTTCCAGCACAGCCTCCTTGAGCGCCTTCTTCAGTTCGCCCACCTCGCGGGACGGTTTCAGATGGAAGAGCTCCATGATTTCGTTGCCGTCGATGACCGGCTGCAGCAGACGCTTGTAGTCGCGCTCCTTGAGGTCGGCTATCTTCTCCCTGACGATGCGGAAGTTCTCCAAAAACTGCTTCTTCCTCACCTGGTTCTTGCTCGTGATGTCGGCCTCGCAGAGCATCATGAGGTCGTCGATGTCGTCGCCCGCGTCGTTGATGAGCCTTCTCACGGCCGAGTCCGTCACCACGTCGTCGGCAATGGCGATCGGTCGCATGTGGAGCTCCACGAGCTTCTGCACATACTTCATCTTGCTGTCCAGCGGCAGTTTCATCCTCCTGAACATCTCCGGCACCATCCTGGCCCCGATGTCGTTGTGGTTGTGGAAAGTCCAGCCCAGCTGATTGTCCCAGCGCTTGCTCTTGGGTTTGCCGATGTCGTGGAAAAGGGCCGCCCAGCGCAGCCAGATATTGGCCTTGAAAGGAGGCTGCTCGGGATTCTCCTGTTTCTCCTGCTCGTAGCGTCGCTCCTCGGCCCGTGCCACGTTCTCCAGCACCTCCAGCGTGTGGTGGAAGTTGTTCTTATGTGCCCTGCCGTTGCGCGTCTCCACGAGGTCGAGGGCCGTCAGTTCGGGAATGATGAGGCCCAGCAGTCCGCAGCGCTGCAGCTCGAAGAATCCCTTGCTCGGATATTGCGAAGCCATGATCTTGCACAACTCCTCGGCTATGCGCTCCCCGCTGATGATACGGATGCGCTCGGCGTTGCGTGAGAGCGCCTCGAAGGTCTCCTCCTCGATGAAAAAGTTGAGTTGGGTGGCAAACCTCACACAACGCAGCATTCGTAGTGGATCGTCCGAGAAGGTGACGTCCGGGTCCAGGGGCGTGCGGATGATGCCCTCCCAGAGATCGCCTATGCCGTCGAAGGGATCTACCAGTTCGCCAAAGCGCGCCTTGTTCAGACAGATGGCCATGGCGTTGATGGTGAAGTCGCGACGGTCCTGGTCGTCCTCCAGCGTTCCATCCTCCACGATAGGCTTCCGCGAGTCGTGGCTGTAGCTCTCCTTTCGTGCGCCGACAAACTCCACCTCCATACCGTGGAATTTCACCTGTGCCGTCCCGAAGTTGCGAAACACGCTCACGTGTGCCCGCCTTCCCAGGATCTTCCTCAGCTTCTCGGCTACGGCTATGCCGCTTCCTACCACCACCACGTCGATGTCGTTGGACGGGCGTTCCAAAAAGATGTCGCGTACATAGCCTCCCACGACGTAGCAATCTACGCCCAGACTGTCGGCGGCTTCTGAGATATGGTGAAAAATGTCTTTGTCGAGCAGTTGTGCCAGCTCCTCGTCGGTATATTCGCGCATTGACTTCCTTGTTGTTTTTTCAAGATGCAAAGGTACAAAATTTTTTTCTATTCTCCGCATTTTGGCGTGATAAGGTTGCGTAAGACGAGAAAACTGGTTTTCTCCAGCATACAGAGGACGAATCTGGGATTAAATTTGAGGTAATCGTTGGCTTGTTATCCAAAAGTTTGTATCTTTGCAAAGATTAAAAGACAATCAGCTCATACGCAAAGACAAAGTATGATAGACCGGGCTACGATAGACAGGATCATGGATGCGACCGACATCGTCGATGTCATCTCCGAGTTTGTGACGCTCCGCAAGCGCGGCACGAGCTATACGGGATTGTGTCCTTTCCACGACGACAAGACGCCGTCGTTCTCCGTCAGTCCGTCGAAGGGAGTCTATAAGTGCTTCGCCTGTGGCGAGGCGGGCAATGCCGTCAACTTCATCATGAAGCATGAGCAGAAGACCTATCCCGAGGCCCTGCGCTGGTTGGCCAACCGCTACCATATCGAGATCCACGACCGCGAACTGACCGACGAGGAGCGTCGCCAGGCCACGGAGCGCGACTCCCTCTTCCTGGCCAACGAGTGGGCGGCCAAATACTTCGAGGACACCCTCCTCAACGACCCTGATGGTCAGGCCATCGGACTCCAATACTTCCGCCAGCGCGGTTTCCGCGACGACACCATCCGCAAGTTTCGCCTGGGCTTCTGCCTCGCCAGTGGCCACGCCATGACTGATGCTGCCCAGCGCGAGGGATTCCAGAAAGACGTCCTCCTCAAGTCGGGCCTCTGCTATGAGCGCTCCGACGGCTCGTTGACCGATCGCTTTGCCGGCCGTGTCATCTTCCCTTGGATCACCATGAGCGGCAAGGTAGTGGGCTTCACGGGCCGCGTCCTCGACACCCGCACCCATGGCGTGCGCATGAAGTATGTCAACTCGCCCGACTCCGAGATCTACCACAAGACCAACGAACTCTATGGCATCGACCTGGCGAAGCGCGCCATGAGCAAGCAGGGCGAGGCCCTGCTCGTGGAGGGCCAGGCCGACGTGATCAGTCTGAGCCAGCGCGGCGTGGAGAATGTCGTGGCGGGTTCGGGAACGGCCCTCACCATTCCCCAGATCAAGCTCATCCATCGCTTCACCTCCAACGTCACCCTCGTCTATGATGGCGACGAGGCTGGCCAAAAGGCCGCCCTGCGCGGTACGGACCTGCTGCTCTCCGAGGGCATGAATGTCAAGGTGCTCTTCCTCCCTGACGGCCAAGACCCCGACGACTTCGCCCGCAGCCGGTCCTCCGAGGAGCTCCAGGCCTATATCGAGCAAAACCGTACCGACTTCATCGTCTTCCAGACCCAGGCCCTCCTGCAGGGCGTCACCGACCCCGTGCGCCGCGCCGAGGCCGTCAATCAGATTGTCAGGAGTATTGCTGTCATCCGCGACCCTATTGTCCGCGCCAGTTACCTCCGCGAGTGTGCCCACAGGACCGACGTGCGCGAGGATACGCTCATCGCCCAGATGAACCGCTTCATCTACCAGGGCAAGGAGGCGCGCCAGCGCGAGGAGGAGCGTGCGCAGGCCAGCCAGGCCAGTCAGCCGCAGCCTTTCGCCCCCGCCAGTCCCATGCAGCAGGCCTCGAAGGTGGAGAAGATGCTCATCGAGACCGTCATCCGCCATGGTGGCGAGGTGATCCTCCCTGATGTGGAGGATGAGACTTCCGGTCAGCATTTCGACCTCAACGTGGCGCAGTATATCGCCTATGACCTGGCCCAGGACCAGCTCGCCTTCTCCGATCCCCTCTACAACCGCATCCTCGCCGAAGCCGTGGAGCAGTCGGAGAAGGGACCTTTTGATGCGGGCAAGTATTTCCGCCACCATCCCGACATCGAGATCCAGACCCTCGCGGCCAGCATGAGCACCGATGCCTACCAGCTCTCTGAGAGCCTTCAGATGAAGGAGAGCGTGGAGCGGCTTCGAGATACTGTGGTCCACCTCGTCATGGACTTCCGCCTCGACTACATCGAGCACCAGCTCAAGGTGCTTCAGGACCGGCTGAAGAAGGCCCTGGCGATCGGTATCAGCACCGAGGAGATGAAGCAGATGATGGAGGAGATCAAGAACTGGCAGACCGTGCGCAACGCCGTGGCACGCAAGTTGGGCAGCGATATCGTATAGCTTCGCCCCTCGACGCTATGCTGGAAGCCGCCCGATAGCCTTGGCACCACACGCTCTCTATTGCCACACGCTATATAATAATAAGGAAAGGAACAATCAAAATGATCATAGACAAATTGAAAGACCTATTGCAACCTGCTAATGCAGCAGAAAGCGAAAAAGCGAACGAAGCGCCCCGCCTCGACCAGAAAGCACTCTGCCAATTGCTCGAAACCACCCTTGCCAGCATCGGCTGCACGCCCACCTGGGAGGACGAGCGAGACCAAAGCCGTGTGGCCAGCTATGAGTACCAAGGAGGCAATTTCCTTGTGCGCATCGCCAAGGACGATACCTTCCTGCGCCTTTGCTACCCCATCTTCTTGAGTGTGGACAAAGAGCTTGTCGAACTGGTGCGCGAGATCTGCAACCAGGTCAACCTTGCGTCTATCGGTCTTCGTGCCGTTTATACCTTCGACGAAGACCACCTCCACGTCAATGTCCATTTCTTCGACAACCTCTACCTCGAGCCCTCGCGGGCCAAGGGAATGTTGACGCAAAGCATGAAGGAGATGTTCTCCTGGCGCGACGCCTTTGTCCGCTGGATGGATACCGTCAAGGAGAAAAGGAAGAAATATGGTGCGAACAGCCCTGAGGAAATAGAGGAGCAGTACAAGCGCTTGATCCTGATGATCCGCGAGCACGAGTTGGATAAGAGCGAGGCCACGATGTCTGTGCGCGAAAGCGCCATTCATCACATCACGCTCTCCGAGTTGGTCCAAGATGCCGTGGGTATCAAATCCTTTGTGCCCTCGCTCCTGAGCGTTGCGGGCGACGGTCTCTCCCTCGTCATGGACGCCAGCCAGGACGCCCAGCTTCGCTCGAAGATGGCCGACTACGTCCTTTCCGACGCCCTCGTCTCCGACGGCCAGTTTGCTCGCCGTTGTGCCACCCTCCAGCTCGTCTTCTTCCAGCCCGAGGATCCCGACGAGCGTCGCTACCTCACGGTCTCCCTGGTGGCCCGCGAAACCTCGGCAGAGGCCCTCTTCTTCCAGACCACGGTCGTCCTCACGCCCCGCCTCGCTACCCTCGAGAATCCTGCCGACTGTGTCAACGACCATCCCACGGCCTGCTCCCTGCTCATGGCCTACGATCTCAAGAACGAGAAGCAGCTCCGCGACGAGTTCCAGTATATGTGGACCGACGCCAAGGACAAGTTGGTCCACGGACAGATCGGCAAGATGACTGAGGAGCAGCGCGCCGTGGCCCGTGTGACGACCCGCTCGCTGGCCGGGGCGCTCTATCGCGGCACGCAGCTTTTCCAGAGCAAGCGCTTCTTCGAGGCGATGCTCCTGCTCCGCAATGCCTTCGTCCTTTGGAGAGGATCCGTCGATCAGCTCTCCTCCAAGGAGCGTGGCCAGTTCTATGAGGTCTGCTTCATGCTCGGCTACTGCTATGACGAGATGAGGCAGTACGACATTGGCCACTACTACCTCTCGCTGCTCGACGGCACGGACAACATAGCCCACGTGTGCGAGATGGTCAACAACCTCGCCAACAACAACGATCCGCGCGTGATCAGCTATATCGAGTCGCTGCTGACTGAAATCCAGCGCCGCGTCGAGGAGGAGACGGGCAAGCATGTGGGCGTCTATGAGGCTGCCCAGGATAGCGAATACTGCGAGTTTGCTGGTTTCCTTCTGGCCACGCGCGTCTCGATCTACGCCATGCGCGCCTGTTACAAAGAGGCCGCCCTGGAGTTGCATGAGATCAGTAAATATCCCGATCTGTCTGATCACGTCAGGGAGGTCATGCGCCGTATAGACCGGAATCGGTCCAACCCGGACGAAGCGCCCTTCGCGCCTCCCGCTGACTGTTAGCCTCCTGCCCACCACCCCTCCACACCACGCGCTATGGACTACCTGCATTGGATATTTCTCGCCCTCTACATGACGCTTGCCGTCGCCGCCATGGTCACCATCCTGCTCGACAACCGTCAGCCGGCCAAGACCATGGCCTGGGTGCTCGTGCTGATGTTCCTGCCCGTGGTGGGCATCATCCTTTACTTCTTCTTCGGACAGAACGTGCGCAAGGAGCGTGCCATCTCCCAGCATAGCCTCGACCAGCTCTCGCGTCGGTCGATGCTGGAGTCTCACGCCCAGGCCAGACTGAAGATCCCCCCGCTCTACCAGCGCCTCGTTCATCTCTTTGATAGTCAGGATTTTGCCCCCGCTTTCCATCGCAACGAGACCGAGATCTACCTCAACGGCTACGAGTTTTTCCCCCAGTTGCTCCGCGACATCGCCTCGGCCCGCGACCATATCCACCTCGACTTCTTCCTCTTCGAGAACGACCCCTTGGGCCGCCTCGTGAGCGATGCCCTGATCGCCAAGGCTGCCGAGGGCGTGGAGGTGCGCGTCATCCACGACGACGTGGGCTGCTGGAGCGTCCCCTCCCGCTTCTATGAGCGGATGCGTGAGGGTGGGGTGGAGGTCCATGCCTTCATGCCCGTCCGCTTTCCGGCCTTCACCAGCAAGGTCAACTACCGCAACCATCGCAAGATAGCCGTCTTCGACGGGCGCGTGGGCTATGTCGGCGGCATGAATATCGCGCTTCGCTACGTGAAGGGTCTCGGCGCACAGGCCTGGCGCGACACGATGGTGCGCATCCATGGCAATGTCGTCTATGGACTCCAGCGCGCCTTCCTGGTTGATTGGTTCTTCGTCGATCGCACGCTCATCACGGACCGCCGCTACTACCCCGAGTTTCCCTTGCCCCAGACGGAGTGTCTCGCCCAAGTCGTCACGAGCAATCCCATCGACCCCTGGCCGAAGATCGAGCAGGGCTTCGTCCGCGTCATCCATAGCGCGCGGCAGTATGTCTATATCGAGACTCCCTACTTCCTGCCTACCGAGCCCGTCCTCTTTGCCCTCCGCACGGCCGCCCTCTCGGGGGTGGATGTGCGCCTGATGATTCCGCGCAAGGCCGACTCCAAGTTTGTGGCCTGGGCCAGCCGCTCCTTCGTCAAGGAGATAGCCGACGCGGGCGTCCGCGTCTTGTTCTACGACCGTGGCTTCAACCATAGCAAGCTCCTCGTGAGCGACGACCTCCTGGCGACCATCGGTTCCACCAATGTCGATTTCCGTAGTTTTGAGCACGATTTCGAATCCAATGTGTTTTTCTATGACCAGGCTATGGCCCTCCGTGTCAAGCAGGTCTTCCTCGACGATGAGGCCGACAGCATTCCCCTCGACCAGCTACGCGAGGGCGCTTCCCGCGGCCTTCTCCTCCGCCTCTGGGAGTCGTTGGTCCGCCTGATGAGTCCGCTCATGTAGCTTGCGCTGGTTCGCTTAGAAAATAAAGTTCATCCGGAAAATCAACTGATCGGGTAATACGTCCTGCTGAGTTAGGGAAAACAACCAATACAAGTTTTACAACAAGTTACAACCTACACGCTTTTGCGTGTAGCAATCCTGCTGCAAGGTAAACAACAAAATACAACAAGGGTGCCATGAAATGGAACAGCTTCGCCTTGAGTGCGCATCCTTGCTGTCCTGGCGAAGCGTTGTTCATAGTTGTTTCCCTTGCAGCAATCCTTGGTCAGCATGGGCCTCGAAGAGGCGATGTCCCCGCGAAGCGTTGTTCAAAGTTGTAAAAGTTGTTCAAGTTGTTTTCCCAATTTAGCTGGCCGTGTTGGAAAAACACAACGCTTCCTGCTGCTCCAAATATCGGATGAAACCTTTATTCTTCCTCCATTTCTTCCTCCATTTCTTCCTCCATTTCTTCCTCTTATTCTTCTTTCATTTCTTCCTTTTATTCTTTCTCTTATTCTTTCTCCATTTCTTCCTTCTTCTCCTTCTCCGCCTCCCGCTCCATGGCCTTGGAGGAGGCGAGGCTAAACTCGCAGCCGCAGTAGAGCTGGTTGTAGAATTGATACTCCTTGAGCAGTTGATTGCGCCGTTCCTGCAGTCCGTCCTTGCGCCAGTTTTGAGCCCAGAAGGTCGTGCCAGGGACGGCCTCGGCTGCTGCCAGACCGGCCGCGTTCACCTGCTCCAGGTCCTTCCATCGCGAGGAGGCGAGCGTCGTGGCAAAGAAGCCGATTCCGGTCTGCTGCGCCATGTGGGCCGTGGCCAGCATGCGGTAGGCGAAGCACGCCTCGCAACGACGTCCGCGCTCGGGCTCGCGTTCCAGCCCTTTCATGGCCTCCCGCCAACTGGCGTGGTCGTAGTCGCCGTCTATCCAGCGTAGGCCCAGCGTCTCGGCGTGGCGCTTGCTCTCCTCCTTGCGTATCTCGTATTCGCGCGCCGGAAAGATGTTGGGATTGAAGTAGAAGATCGTGGGGCGCACGTCGTGTGCCATCAACCATTCGACGATGGCCGACGAGCAGGGCGCGCAACAGGCGTGGAGCAACACTTCTCCCGCCATGCCCTCGGGTAGGATAATATGGCTGCGTTTCTTTTTCAAAGCGAGTTGTTTTGGTTGTTTTCCCCTTATATGCAGGCCTTATGGTGAAGAAAAGTGCGCGCGGCTTCTTTCTTCTGCCGATAAATCGCTAATTTTGCACCCTATGGAGAAAGGAAAGATGGCCTCAGGCCGCCCCCATATCGCCATTGTCGATCCCAACGTGTTGGCCACGATAGGATTGCGCCAGCTCTTGCAGACCGTGGTGCCGATGATGGCCGTGGATGTTTACCCCACCTTCGATGCCTTCCTTGCCGGGGGCGGTGAGGGCTGTTACCATTATTTTGTGGCCCAGTCCGTGGCCGTGGCCCACCACTTTTGGTTTATGGACCGCCGCCGCAAGACCCTCGTGCTGACCCTCTCCTCCGACCCCCACTCCCAGTTGGCTGGCTTCCGCCACCTCTGTGTGGGCGTGGCCGAGGAGGCGCTCGTCTGCGAGGTGCTGCGCCTGGTGCAGCAAGGCCACTCGGGCGGTCGCAACCTGCCGACGGTCGAGACCGACGCGCCGCGTCCCACCCTCACCCCGCGTGAGGTGGAGGTGCTCTCGCTCGTGGTCCGCGGACTGATGAGCAAGGAGATCGCCGACCGCCTCCATATCAGCCTGCCGACCGTCAACACCCATCGCAAGAATATCTGCGAGAAACTGGGCGTGAAGAGCGTCCCCGCCCTCACCGTCTATGCCGTCATGCACGGCTATGTGGAGCTGCGCCAAATAGAAGGCAAGGGCTGATTTCTTCTCTTGCGTCAATACCCGTGGGGCTGGCGTCAATAGACGCGGGGACCGAAGATGGCCGTGCCCACGCGCACCTGGTTGCTCCGGCACGTGACGGCTATCTGGTAGTCGTGGCTCATGCCCCAGGAGCGGACGCAGAAGCGAGGGTCGTCGGCAAAGTAGCGCGCCTTCACCTCGTCGAAGAAGTCGGCTGCCGTGAGCATCTCGCGGCGTATCTGGTCCTCGTCCTCCACGTTGGACGCCATCATCATCAGGCCGCTGATGTGTACGTTCTTCATCTCGCGCCATTCTCCTGCCTCCAGCAGCTCGCGACAGGCCTCCAGGGTCAGTCCATACTTCGTCTCCTCCTCGGCGATATGGAGTTCGAGCAAGACGTCGATGACGCGGTCGTGCTTGGCCGCCTGCTTGTTGATCTCGCGGAGCAACTTGGGCGTATCGACCGCCTCCACCATCGAGATATAGGGCGCGATATATTTCACCTTGTTCGTCTGCAGGTGGCCGATGAAGTGCCATTGGATGTCCTTTGGCAGCGTCTCCACCTTCTGGCGCAACTCCTGCTCATGGCTCTCGCCGAAGATGCGTTGTCCCGCCTCGTAGGCCGGCAGGATATACTCGTTGGGATGATACTTGCTGATGGCCACCAGCTCCACCCCCTCGGGCAGATGGCCGAGCACCTCTTTTAAGTTTTTTGCTACATCTACCATCGTGTGGTTTCTCCTATATGATTATGATGAAACAGTCTTCTGTCTTATTGGAAAACAGGAATACTGTCTTATTGGAAACTGGAATAACTGGAATACTGGAACAATTGGAATACTGGAATATTGGAATATTTGAACAAGCCTACTGCTCCTCGTACTCCGGCTTCGCCTCCTCGTTTTGTCCCTCGGCCTTGGCGCGGTTGTCGTGCTCGAAGACGTCCATCACCTTGGTATCGGCGATGGCGGTGATCTCGTAGTCGATCATGGTCGATCCCATCACCTCATCGACATGCTTCACGGCGCCGCTCACCGAGGCCGCCTGTACGAGATAATAGACGCTCGTGCGCTTCTCCTTCTGCGTCTTGTCGTCGAGCGTGATAAAGGCCAGTTTGCACTTGAACCACTTGTCGTCGCCGTCGGCGTCGCTGAAGAAGATCTCGCCATAGGTGGCCGGCGTAATGGCCTTCACCTCAAACTCTCCGTTGATGTATGCGCCCATCTCCTTGGTGATGGCCTCCTCGGCCTCGCCGAAGGTGTAGGCATCTACCACGTAGGTCTCCGTGGTTTTCTTGTTCTGTCCGTCCTCCATCATCTTGTCGTAGCGGACGCGGGTCTCAAACCAGTTGGCTGTTCTGCTTCTCATTATATATATGTATGTTTTCTTTTTTTTGTCTGATCTCTTGTCTTGCGTGGGCCCGTCCCGCTTGCCGAGATAGGCCCCGAAAAGTGGTGGCTACCCCTCGGGGAGACCGCTTTCGACCTGCAAAAGTAGCAAGAAAATCCCACAAATGACCCGCGGGGGCAAAGTTTTTCGCCTTTGCCTTTGCCGTTTGGCCGAATTGGTGTAACTTTGTGGCAAAATACAAGTTTCATACACAAGAGTCAATCCCCGTGCAATCGGGGTAACCGTATTAAATAACTAAAAGAATTATGCCGGAAATCTCAGCACGTGGCCTTGTTGTGCCCGAATCGCCTATCCGCAAGCTCGCACCCCTGGCCAATGCAGCCAAGGCGCGCGGAACGAAAGTTTATCACCTGAACATCGGCCAGCCCGACGTGCATACGCCGCAATGTGGTCTCGACGCTCTGAAGAAGGTCGATGCTAAAGTGTTGGCCTATTCGCCCAGCCAGGGCATTGAGAGCTATCGCAACAAGCTCGTGGGCTACTACGCCAAGCACAACATCAATCTGGTGCCCGACGACATCATCGTCACCACGGGTGGCTCCGAGGCCTTGCTCTTTGGCTTCATGGCCACCCTCAACCCTGGCGACGAGATCATCATCACCGAGCCCGCCTATGCCAACTACATGTCCTTTGCCCTGATGGTGGGCGCCAAGGTGCGCTCCATCCACACGAGCATCGACAATGGCTTCGCCCTCCCCGCCGTCGAGGAGTTTGAGAAACTCATCAACGCCAACACGCGTGCCATCCTGATCTGCAACCCCAACAACCCCACGGGCTATGTCTATACCCGCCAGGAGATGGAGCAGATCCGCGACATCGTGAAGAAGCACGACCTCTATCTCTTCGCCGACGAGGTCTATCGCGAGTATATCTATACCGACGAGCCCTACACCTCGGCCATGCACCTGGAGGGTATCGAGAACAACGTCATCCTCGTCGACTCCGTCTCCAAGCGCTACTCTGAGTGTGGCATCCGTATCGGCGCCATCATCACCAAGAATACCGAGGTGCGCAAGGCCGTGCTGAAGTTCTGCCAGGCCCGTCTCTCTCCCCCCTTGATGGGTCAGATCATCGCCGAGGCCTCGCTGGAGGCTCCCGAGAGCTATATCGAGGGCGTGCAGAAGGAGTATGTGGAGCGTCGCAACTGCCTCGTCAATGGTCTGAACCAGATCCCGGGCGTCTTCTCTCCGATGCCGAAGGGCGCGTTCTACACGGTCGCCAAGTTGCCCGTAGACAATGCCGAGAAGTTCTGCCGCTGGCTCCTGGAGGAGTTCTCCTACGAGGGCGAGACCGTCATGATGGCCCCCGCAAGCGGCTTCTACAGCACCAAGGGTGCCGGCCTCGACGAGGTGCGCCTGGCCTATGTGCTCTGCTGCGACGAGTTGCGCAAGGCCCTCGTCTGCCTGGAGAAGGGCCTGGAGGCTTATCCCGGCCGCGTGAAGTAAGTCTATCGCATTCCCCTTATAGGGAGCGGGGAGTCGCCCAAGGAGCGGCTCCCGGCTCCTTTCCCTTTATATGATGCCGGACGATTGTGGTCCGGTCTGCTACGCATTCATCTCAATAGAAACACTATGAATTTCCCCCTGTTTATCGCACGCCGTATCTACGGCAAGGGAGCTGGAAGTCAGAAGGTGGCCAAGCCTGCCATCCGCATCGCCACGGCAGGTGTGGCCATCGGTCTGGCCGTGATGATCGTCACGGTGAGCGTGATCCTCGGTTTCAAACATACGATCCGCGACAAGGTCGTGGGCTTCGGAAGCCATATTACCGTGGCCAATATCGCCAGCCTGATGTCCTCCGACCAGTATCCGATACAGATGGACGACTCCATGACGACCGTCCTCCGCGCCATACCGGGCGTGCGCCACGTGGAGCGCTACGCGATGACACAGGGCATCCTCAAGACCGACGACGACTTCCTGGGCGTGGCCCTCAAGGGCGTCGGTCCTGAATACGACACGACCTTCATCCACCAAAATATGGTGGAGGGGTCGATTCCCCATTTCTCCGATTCCTCCTCCACGCAGCGGCTGCTCATCTCGAAGACCATTGCCGACCAGTTGCGCGTGAAGTGTGGAGAGCGTATCTTCGCCTATTTCATCAACCACCAAGGGGTGCGCACGCGCCGCTTCACCATCACGGGCATTTACGAGACCAACCTCAAGCAGTATGACCAGCAGATGTGCTTCACCGACCTCTATACCGCCAACCGCCTCAATGGCTGGCAGGACGACCAGTATAGCGGGGCGGAGATGCTGGTGAGCAACTTTGGCCAGATCGACGAGGTGGAGCACCAGGTCGTGAAGCGCGTCAACCGCACCACCGACCACTATGGCGAGACCTATTCCTCCTCCACGGTCACGGAGATGAATCCCCAGATCTTCTCCTGGTTGGAGCTGATGGACCTCAACGTCTGGCTCATCCTCGGACTGATGATCGCCGTGGCGATTGTCACGATGGTCTCGGGCCTGCTCATCATCATCCTGGAGCGCACGCAGATGATTGGCGTGCTCAAGGCCCTGGGTGCCAAAAACCAGCAGGTGCGCCACGTCTTCCTGTGGTTTGCCACCTTTGTGCTGGGCAAGGGCCTGCTCTGGGGCAACGCCTTGGGCCTGGGCCTCATCGCCCTCCAGCACCTCACGGGTTTCGTGCGCCTCGATCCCCAGACCTACTACGTCAGCACGGTCCCCGTCGAGATCTCCTGGCCCATCGTCCTGGCCCTCAACGTGGCCACGCTCCTGGTCTGCGTTGCCGCCCTCGTCGTCCCCTCCTTCCTCGTCTCCCGTATCCATCCCGCCAAGAGCATGCACTACGAGTAGGGCCTCTTGTCCTTAACGTTTGCGGGTCTCCCGCATAGATTCTCCTCCCACGACAAAGGGCTGGATCCCGATTCGGAATCCAGCCCTTTGTATTTATTGATGATCAGCTGCTATGGCAGCCGAGGGGAGTATTAATCGTCACCCCATTTGTCGCTGTTCGATTTTCCCCACAAGCCTGTGTATTCGGCGTCGATCTTGGTCTTCTCCTCGCCGACCACATCAAACTGGCTGATGCATACGCCCTTGAGCGATTCTTGGTGGACGCTGGCCTGCAGGATGCCTCCGTTGCAGATAGTCTCGACCTGTACCACGTTGATATTGGGAGTGATATAATTCTTCTTCATTTTCGTGTCGTTGTTATACTCGTTTTTATCTGATGATAACCTTCTTTCCGTTTACTACATACATTCCCTTGGGCAAGCCCTCCAGGCTATTGTCGCGGCGCACCATCTGTCCGTGCATGTTGAATACGCCCTCTATGCCGCGCTTGTAGGAGGTGCTATTGCTGCTGCCGTGGATGTCGTCGATGCTCGTGGCGCTATCCTCCACGCCGTCGATCATGAGCGAGACCGAGCTTGCGGATGTGCCCGACAACTCAAACCAGCAGCGGAACGCCTTCAGTCCGTATTGATAGAGCTCGCCATTCTCCTTTGCGCCGCTCGGCACCTGGATGAGCTTTCCCTGATACATGAAGAAGGCGCCATTGAGGTCGTCGCGGCCTGAGATGATTTCGCCGTTGGCGTAAGTCTTTGCCATCGTGCCCTTGCAGACCATCGTACCCGGGGTGCCGCTTCCCGAGAAGGTCTTATTTGACTCCCAGGTCTTGGGATCCATATGCTCCTGCAGTTTCTTTCTGTCGAGCGATACCATCGTGATGTCGTAGTGGTCTTTCTCGATGGTCTTAGTCAGACGGTTGCTCTCGACGTTGGTGGGCTTGTAGTCGTTGTCCAGCCACTCGCTATTATCCTCGCCCTTTGATGTATAGAAGCGGTCTACGGTGTAGGGTGCCGACTTCACCTGTGTATATGGTGGGTACACGATATATGGCTCGAAGGCCCTGACCATCACCGAGTCGTCGTTTTGGGGCTCCACGGTCACAAACTGCACGCTATTCTCCGTCAGCGCCGCAAGTTTTGCCACTTTTACGGCGTCTCCGAACGTACGCTTCATCTGTCCCCACGTCAGATCGACGGGCAGAATGAGCGAGTTCCACATATTGTCGTTCAGCTTGCGGTTCAGATGCAGCACGCTGTTCTTGTATTCGTCTGCAGCCTCGGTCAGATAGCGCAGGTCGGTCGATTCCTCGTCGAGAATCAGCTCCGGGTTGCGTCGCGGTCCGGCATAAAGCAGTTTGAAGTTGTCAACGGCAGTCAGCTCGTTGGCGTCAACCTCCGACTTGTCTGTAGGGTCTACGTAGAAGCCTATGCGGAGCGTAACGGGATTGTCGCTTGATATAGTTTTGTCGTCGAGACATATCTGCACCTGGTTCTCATACTCTCCCTCGAAGAAGGCATGTCCGATACCGGCTCCTTCGTAGTTCTTGCCATTGTGTGTTTGGGCAAGCTGATAGGCATCGGCCTGACTTATACCGTCGAGGGATGTTGTTGAGTATTTCTCTTTAATCGGTTCGCCGTTGGCATTGAGCACCGTGATGAACAGGTTTGCTAACGGTTTGCCGTTCGTAGTGATGTTCTCCGAACTGTTCGATGTGCTGAATCCGTTGCATCGCAGCAGGTACCATCCTGCCTTGTGTACCTTCACGTCCTGATAGAATGTGAAGCCGCGCAAGCCTTTGGTGTAGCAGTAGAAATATTGGCCGTATTTTTGTTGATGAGTTTGATCAACCCAACCAATCCAGCTATTGGAACCTGTACTCTGTAGCTTGTCATGCGTCTTATAAATCTTTTCGTCGCCAAAGCGCAATTTGTCTTTCCAACCCTCACCTGTGATATTCCATTTTTTAGCATCTGCATCATTCACTCTGAAATCCGGACATGCAATAAGGAAAGAAGCATCAACAACTGACTTCATATGTGCAGGGGCTATGTTGAAGAGCAAGTAATACTCATTCTTTGTAATGACCTTCCATTCCTGGTTCTTGTATTCCGGGGTGCCCTCCTGTGCTATATCTTTCTGATAATCGCAAAGTTTGTCCTCGTTGTTAGGATAAGCAGTGAGATAACCTAATGTTGTTTTATTGCCGATTCTGACGAGATATACCTTGTTCGTTTCTGAATAGCCATTGGCTTTATCAAATCTGATAACGCTTCTATCTCCATCACCTTGGTCCATAAACACCTGGATATGTCTTGTGTCGATTCCCAAATATGCCCGATTTTTAGAACCTTTCACCTTGCTCTCCAGACGATATGTTCCTTCTGAACCGCTAATCAAATTCATATAAATGGGATATGGCGTAACATCCAATGAGGCATGAGTACCCCACATACCGCCAACGCTCAGAAACTTTTTCGCCCCGACGTTATACAGACACACAATCTTATCTCCGTCGGTTTCAGCCGTTCCTTTGCCTGTACAATTTGCTGACGAAGGATCAATGCCAGGAAGGTCGTCCACTCCCGTCAAAGTACTTCTTGATCCATTATTTGTTGAAGATGTTTCTTGTGCCGAAGCCTGCCCTATGGGGTAGGGTGTTCAAAATTTAGATATAAATCTGACACGAAAAGTGCAAGAATTCAGCTTGTTAAGTTGCTGATATTTAACGCTTTATATTGCAAAATAGTTCTTTGAAAAGTTGTGTAACTCGTTGATTTTTAGTAACTTTACATAAATAAAACATGTAAAGATTATGAAAAAATCAGCCCAAGATATAGA
>ERZ779850.809-NODE-809-length-35630-cov-18.794631_pt1 | contig 35630 bp, 37 predicted proteins | sample MGYA00511249_ERZ779850 | MGnify/ENA primary metagenome ERZ779850 (study PRJEB29588, sample SAMEA2162475) | human gut metagenome | biome: human gut; feature: human-associated habitat; material: faeces | place: Denmark | collected 2008/2010 ...
ACGTAGGAGCAGAGCCGGTAGGCGTTGAAGCAGTTCAGATCGCTGCGCGACCCGCCGCCGCGGATCATCACCACGGCATCGAACTCCTCCATCCGGTCGGCCACGCGGCACAGGGCGTCGATGATCGACTGCTCGGCCGCTTCGCCCTGCATGAAGGCGTCGAAGAGCTCCACCTCGAAGCGGTAGGGGCTCTTCGCCAGCTCCTTGCAGAAGTCCTGATAGCCGGCGGCATTGGCGCTCGAGACGACCGCCACGCGCTGCACGACGACCGGCATCTCCACCTCGCGGTTCATCTCCCAGACGCCGTCCTGCTGCAGCTGGGCGATGGTCTGCTGCCGCTGCCGTTCGAGATCGCCCAGCGTGTACGACGGGTCGATGTCGGTGATCTGCAGCGAGAAGCCGTACAGTTCGTGGTAGGTGACCAGCACCTTTGCGAGGATCTTCAGCCCGGGGGCGAGCCGTTGTCCGGTTTCGGCCTCGAAGTAGGCGGCGATGCGCGGGTATTGCGAACGCCAGACGACGGCCCGGGCCTGTGCCGTGGGGACTCCGTTGTCGCCCCCCTTCTCGACCAGCTCCAGGTAGCAGTGGCCCGAGTAGTTGACCTTCAGGTCGGAGATCTCGGCGCTCACCCAGACGGGCAGGGCGAACTGCCCCTCGAGGACCGCCTTCACGCGTCGCTGCAGTTCGCGCAGCGTCATATGGGGACTTTCCACCATCAGCCGAGCAGGATTCCGATCGTGAGCAGCGCCCCGAACAGCATGATGTTGCGGGCCGTCTCGCCGAGGCAGACGTTCAGTTCGTCACCGTGGTCGATGCGGACCAGTTTGCGCCACGTGGCGACATGTCCGACGAGGTAGACGAGCGGCAGCAGGGCGGCCCACGTGCGGCCTCCGCCGAGCAGCGTCAGGCAGAGCACGACGGCCAGAAGGCCGAGTCCGAAGTAGCTCCAGCTGCCGAATTTGGCTCCCAGCGCCACGACGATCGTGCGCTTGCCGCAGCGGGCATCCTCGTCGCGGTCGCGGAAGTTGTTGATCATCAGCATCGAGTCGATTACCAGTCCGCAGGCCATCGCCGTGACGATCACCTCCCACGTCCACGTGCCCGTGAGTACGTAATAGGTGAAGCCTACGGGGATGAGTCCGAAGAAGAGGATGACGGCCATGTCGCCCAGCCCGTGATAGGCCAGGGGCCAGGGGCCGGCTGTGTAGAAGTAGGCGAAGAGGACACACACGGCACCCACGGCGACCAGTTCCCAGCCTCCCCAGGCCAGTGTTTCGTGGTGGAGGGCCCAGGCGAGGATCCCCAGACCGGCGGCACACGAGGCCAGCGTGAATCCGGCGATTCCGGCCTTCATGGCTTTCAGGGTGATGTATCCCTTGGCGAAGGCGCGGTCGGGGCCCAGCCGGTCGGGCTGATCGGCCCCCTTCAGGAAGTCCCAGAGGTCGTTGACCAGGTTGGCCGTGCACTGCATCAGCAGGGCGAAGGCCAGGCACAGCACGGCCGGCATCAGATGGAACGATCCGTCGGTCCAGGCCAGCGCCGAACCCACGAGAATCAGAATGACGGCATTGCCCAGACTGTACGGGCGGACGGCCACAATCCAGGCCGCAAGCGAGTTGGTTTTCACACTTTCAGGTTTTAATGAGTGATGGACACATGGAGTGAGGGCGGCGTCTCTCTATTCTTTTTTTCGCTTTGTGCACGTTTTTCGGGGATACGGACGGCCTTCGAACCCGGAGCTGCGGCTCGGAAGAGGTGTGCCGAACGGTTCTCCGGTCTGTTGCGCTACCGCCCGGTCTGTTGCGTCCGGCCAATCTCGCCCGGTGTGTTCTGTCCGGTCTGTTGCGTTACCGTCCGGTCTGTTGCATCCGGTTGACCTCGTCCGGTGTGCTCTGCCCGGTCTGTTGCGTTCGGCCGGCCTCGCCGATCCGTTTTGCCCAGCCCCTTGCTCAGCCCCTCGCCAGATCCGTTCCGCCCGGTCTTTCTGCGGCCCGGTCTCCTAACGGTAGACCAACTCGACCCGGCGCGGCATCTGCCGGCCTTCGGGCAGCTGGATGCTCAGCACCCCTTCGCTGGCGACCGGTTTCCCGTTTTTCCGGGCCGGCTGCCACCGCGGAGCCTCCTCCACGGCCTTCAGCACCCGGCGCTTCAGCCGGCTGTCGGTCGATTCGAGCGTCTCGTCGACCCGCAGGCTCCCGTCCTCGTTGACCGTGTAGCGCAGCACGACCCGTGCCACCGGTTCGTCCTCCTCCCAGCGGACCTGCCGGGCAATGTAGTTGCCGAAGGTCGTGTCGGCCGGGAAGAGGGCCGGCTGGTCGTAGCGCAGCGTGATGAGCATCACGCCGTTCGAGGCCTGCTGGCCGTAGCGGTCGATGGTCTCCTCGTCGGCCGGGAGCATCTCGACGTGCTCGATCTCTTCGGGCGGGATCGAGTGGATCTCGTCGGTCACCTTGCCGTTGACGATGTAGAGCGGGCGCGGTTTCGGCGCCGCGGCCCGGATCGTTGCCGGGGCGAGGAGCCCGGCCGCCAGTGCGGCAAGGAGCAGTATGGTCAGTCGTTTCATTGCGTTTTGAAATCTCTTCCCTTCAAACGGTCTCTCCGCCGCGGATATTGCCCCTCCCCGCCGGTATCAGAGTTCGCTCTCCTTCAGACGCTCGGCATTCTCGGCCACGATCAGATGGTCGATGCAGTCCTGAATGTCGCCGTCCATGAAGGCCGCGAGGTTGTAGATCGTGTAGTTGATGCGGTGGTCGGTGATACGTCCCTGCGGATAGTTGTAGGTACGGATCTTGGCCGAACGGTCGCCCGTCGAGACCATCGTCTTGCGCTTCGAGGCGATTTCGTCGAGGTACTTCGAGTATTCGAGGTTGAAGACGCGCGTACGCAGCTCCTCGAAGGCCTTGTCGAAGTTCTTCAGCTGCGACTTCTGGTCCTGGCACTGCACGACGATGCCCGTCGGGATGTGCGTCAGACGGATGGCCGAGTAGGTCGTGTTGACCGACTGTCCGCCGGGGCCCGAGGCGCAGAAGATATCCTTGCGGATGTCGTTCATCGAGATCTCGACGTCGAACTCCTCGGCTTCGGGCAGCACGGCCACCGAAGCGGCCGACGTGTGGACACGGCCCTGGGTCTCGGTCTGCGGCACGCGCTGCACGCGGTGGACGCCCGACTCGTACTTGAGCGTTCCGTAGACGTTCTGCCCGGTGACCTTCATGACGACCTCCTTGTAACCTCCGGCGGCGCCCTCCGAGGCGGAGGTGATTTCGTATTTCCACCCCTTTGACTCGATGTACTTGGTGTACATGCGCAGCAGGTCGCCGGCGAAGAGGGCCGCCTCGTCGCCGCCCGTACCGCCGCGGATCTCCATGATGGCGTTCTTCGAGTCCTGGGGATCCTTCGGGATCAGGAGCAGCTTGATCTCCTCCTCGAGCTGGGCGATCTGCGGTTCGAGCTCCGAGATCATCTCGCGGGCCATTTCGCGCATCTCCTCGTCCTTGTCGTTGGCGTAGGTATCCTTCGCCTCGGCGAGGTTGGCCAGGGCCGTGCGGTAGCGTTCCGAGGTCTCGATGATGGGTTCGAGCTCCTTGTACTCCTTGTTGAGCTGCACGAACTGCTTGACGTCGGCGATCACCTCGGGGTCGGTAAGTTTCTGTCCCGTCTCCTCGTACTTGAGCTTCAGCCCGTCGAGGCGGGTCAATATGGAGTTGTCTGCCATAAGAAATGTATCGTATTTTTGTTTTGACCACAAAGATACGATACATTCTCAAGATTTAAAAATTACGGCTTAAAAATCGGAACTTGACGGGGTGTCGGACGAACGGTCTGAGCCGTTGGTCGGGGCGGGGGCGGAAAGCAGAGTGAGGAGCAGTCCGCAGAGCAGCCCGCAAAGGAAGAGTGCGCAGGATTTGAACATGGTTTGGCGATTTTGAGAGTATGTACCGGGGTCCCGGCGGCGGTTGGGTTTGCTCGGGGGGCGACGGACATGAAAAAAGCGTGGGACCCAACCTCGCATCCTACTCTCGGGTATCGCCAAACACCCTGCCACCGGATAACGAGTAAAGCCCACGCCGAAAAGCGTGAGCGCAAATTCCGTTCTCCGTGGCGATAAAATTTGGCGATTTTAAGAGTAGAGAATGAAAGTTCCGCTTAGTTATGTCTTGCGCACATGACGCCGTCTGTCTGGTTGGGGGTTATCTCATGGGCAGAAATGGATGGTTCGTGTCGTATGGACAAAGATACGCAATAATCGGGAAACGGCAAACCTTCGGGCTGAAAACAACGGCGGCTGACAGGACCCTTCCTTCCGTGGGAAGATTCCCGTCCGCCGTCTGTTCTGCGGTGAACCCCGCGGTTCGTCGGGCAGTCTGTCCTGTCATCTGCCGGTCTGCTGCCGGTTCCGTGGCTCGGGGGGAGGCCAGTTTTGCTGCCGGTCTGCTGCCGGTTCCGTGACCTGGAGTAAGATCTGTTGTGCCGCTTGTCCGGCGGTCCGTTGTGCCGGGGCGGCTACTTGCGGAATGTCGTCAGCCAGTCGAGCACAGCCTGCTGCCACTGGGACTTATAACGGAAATTGTCTCGAAAACCCCAGCCGTGGCCGCCCGTCGGGTAGATGTGCATCGAGGCCCGGATGCCGTGCTCCTTCAGGGCGTTGTAGTAGCGCGTGCTGCTCACGGGGGGAACCGCCGTGTCGTCGTCCGACAACAGCAGCAGCGCCGGCGGTGTCTGGTCGGTCACCTGGCGTTCGAGCGAATAGCGGGCATCGGTCTCTGCCGTGCGGTTCGCGTGGCCGATGAGGTTGTCGAACGACCCCTGGTGCCCCGGATGCACGGTGATGACCGGATAGAAGAGCAGCGAGAAGTCGGGACGTACGGCCCCCAGCGTCGAGACATAGGCCGCCAGATGACCTCCGGCCGAGAAGCCCATGATGCCGACCGTCGGGCAGGTGAAGCCCTCGGCTCCGGGCTCATCGCCCCGCAGCAGCCGCAGCACCGTCAGCACCGGGGTGCCCTACACGGCAGCGCTGCTGCGCAGTCAGGGCAAGAGCGAGGTAGCCATCACCTCTGCCCTGCGGCAGGAGGGCTATACCCCCGCCCAGATCGCAAAGATCCTGCAGGAGATGAATCAATAAAATAAAAATCTCCCCGGCAAAGCAGCTACTTTGCCGGGGAGATTTACCTTTATGGTATATTTTGAGCCCACTGGACACCCCACCAAAAAAAAAATCCGCTGTGAAAACAGCGGACAGTAGTCACCCCGGTAGACATTCCTGAAGATTGGGACCCGCGGGCTGATCAAAGCCCCACTGGGGCTTTGATTGCGTCGCTTTGCGCCGCCGCCCTGTTCGAGCCCACTGGACACCCCACCAAATAAAAAAATCCACCGTGAAAACAGCGGACAGTAGTCACCCCGGTAGACATTCCTGAAGATTGGGACCCGCGGGCTGATCAAAGCCCCACTGGGGCTTTGATTGCGTCGCTTTGCGCCGCCGCCCTGTTCGAGCCCACTGGACACCCCACTAAATAAAAAAATCCGCCGTTGCAATGCAACAGCGGATTTTTTGGTGGGGTGCCCAGTGGGACTCGAACCCACGGTCTCCAGATCCACAATCTGGCGCGTTAACCGACTACGCTATGGGCACCACATAGATGCGCCCGAAGGGACTCGAACCCCCGGCCCACTGCTTAGAAGGCAGTTGCTCTATCCACCTGAGCTACGGGCGCACGTTGTTATCCCAATGGGTTCCATTATGGCGGCAGTTCTGTGTCGGCACAGGCTGCGAGAGAAATAATACCATACCCATCGCATTCTGTCAAGGAAAATCTGAAAAAAGTTTCAACTTTTTTGCCCTGTGGGCAAAAACAGACGCTCCGGCGTGCACAAAGCTGCCTTACAGCAGCCACATTCCGGCGGCGCCCAGCGCAAAGCCCAGCACAAAGCCGCACACTACGTCCCGTACATGATGTACCCCGGTGAGCACCCGCAGACAGCAGATGAGCAGGGCAATGCCCACCATCACGCAGCCCGCAGCGGGGTAGAAATACAGCCACACCGCCGCCAGCACGGCGGCGCTCAGCGCGTGGCGGGAGGGCATGGAGTGCCCACGGCTCTCCTTTGCCACCAGCGGGGTAAAGCCGGGCTGCTCGTAGGGGCGGGGGAAGTGCAGCCGGCTGCGCAGCAGCGTGCCGCCCCAGAACACCAGCCCCGGCACAAAGACGGAGCGGGCGATGAGCACCATAAAGTCCAGCGCGGCCTGCTTCTGGGTGAGGAACAGCCGCGAGAGCCGGACGTTCAGCAGGCACAGCAGCACCGGATAGCACACAAAGGGTACCAGCGGCAGCCACCGATCCAGAAAAACGACCAGCCGCTTTACAGCCGGGTGGGTGTTGAACCAGTGATAGATGGGCTTATACTGTTCGGCGGTCAAAGCAGCTCTCCTCCTGTCGGGTCGGACATCAGAAGCAGGTGTCCAGATAGTTTTCCACATCAAAGGGCTCCGGGGTGGAATCCTTGCGCAGGTACAGCGGGTGGTGCGGGTGTCCCTTTTTGCTGCGCTTGCCAAAGGTGACCCACGGGATCTCCCGCTCCCGCGTCAGGGCTACCATCTCCCGCATCAGACCGGGCAGGTAGTCCCGCTTTTCGATCAGGGTGCCCCATGCCGCCCACATGGTAGGCTCGGTCTGCGCCAGCACGGCCTGCAGCCAGCGCAGGTTTTCATCGCACAGGGCGCGGTCGGGGGTCTTATCCATATCGTTGGGGTCGGTGGCGCGCTGGGGGTAGACGTTGAACATGATCCAGCTGTCAAAGCCGTTGGCGGCGGCCAGACGCTCCACACTTTTTAAGGTGGGGTCCAGCGCGCCGGGCTGGGCGGTGCTGGGGTTGATGCCGATGCACACCAGCGGGTGCTTGCCCACACGCCCCAGAACATAACGGTAGTTTTGGTAGGTGTGGGGCTCGTAATACCATACGCCGCCGGCGTATTCGCCCGCCTTGAGCACGGGCAGAGAAACGGTCTGCATGATAGTAAACTCCTGTCGGTTTTGAATGTCGTTATTATCGTACCTGAATCTACCGGGAAAATCAACAGTTTTAGCCCCAAAATACTGCCTTATTTCTGTTTTTGTGGTATACTGGGGGTGTTCCGGTGCGGCAGGGGGACTGCGGCACCGTGTTTATAGAAAAAAGGAGTTCTTATGCTGGAAGATTATAAAAGTGCACTGCGCGCAGGGCAGCGCGCCTATCGTGCCCGCATAGCCCGCGGCCAGTCGCCCTATCTGGCTGTTCTGGACGATGTGCTCAAGGGCGTGGATATCGTGGCGCAGGAGCCACTGGGTCTGGTGGAGATCCCGTCGGACAGTCTTGTGGGCACCAAGACCAGCGGACGGCACACTGCCTTTTCGTATGACTTTATGCCCTTGCTGGAGCCGGATACCGAGTTTGCTGTCAAGTGGTCGAACCTGTGCGACGCGCATCTGGAAGAGGGCATCCATACCCCCATCATCGCCTTTGAGTACATGAACCGGTTCTATGTGCAGGAGGGCAACAAGCGGGTCTCGGTGCTCAAGTATTACGGCGCCGTCAAGATCCCGGGCACAGTCACCCGGCTCATCCCCGCCCGCACCGAGGATCTGGAAAATAAGATCTACTACGAGTTTCTGGATTTCTATAAGCTGTCCAAAGTGAACTATGTGCATTTCTCCAAGCTGGGCGGCTACAGCAAGCTGCAGACGCTGGTGTGCAAGGCCAGCGGCGAGGCATGGTCGGAGGATGACCGGCTGAACTTTGCCGCCTTCTACACCATGTTCCACCAGCAGTTCGAAGCCTTGGGCGGCACGTCCCTGGGGCTGACCACCGGCGATGCGCTGCTGGTGTACCTGTCGGTGTACCGCTACTCCGACACCTACGACGCCACCCCGGCGCAGGTGCGGCAGAACCTGGAAAAGCTGTGGAACGAGGTAAAGGTGCTTACCGAGCCCCACGGTGTGGAACTTTCGCTGGACCCGCCCAAGAGCCCCGCAGAGCCGCTTTTGTCCAAGCTGAATATCTTTAGCCCCAGCAAACAGCCCAGTGAGCTGCGGGTGGCATTTATCCACGAGTACAACGCCAAGATCAGCGCGTGGGTGCGCGCGCATGACGAGGGACGCGAGGCGCTGGCCAAGGTTTTCCCGGACAAGGTGTATATCAGCTGCTACGAGGATGTGAACCCGGAGGTGGACGCGGAGCAGGTGCTGGAGGAAGTAGCCCACAACAATGCAGACGTGGTGTTCACCACCAGCGTACGGATGTACAACGCCTGCCTGAAGGTGGCGGCGCAGCACCCCAAGACCCGCATCCTGAACTGCTCGCTGAACGCGCCGCACCCGCTGGTGCGCACCTACTACCCCCGCACCTATGAGGTGACCTATCTGCTGGGGATGCTGGCCGGTATCATGACCAAGACCGGGCACATCGGCTATGTGGCGGCAAATCCTGTGTACGGCGTGCCCGCTGCGATCAACGCCTTTGCGCAGGGGCTGAAGAGCGTGCGCCCGGCGGGCCGTATCTGGCTGCGCTGGGCCTGCCAGACTGATGCAGCCCACCCGCTGGATTTTGCCGACTGCCCGGAGATCGACATGGTCTACGCCCGGGACAGCCGGGAGCCTGCCGATACCAACCGGGACTATGGTCTGTGCCGCAAGCTGCCGGACGGCAGCCTGCAGCCGCTGGGGCTGCCGATCTGGCGGTGGGATACCTTCTATGTGGAGATCGTGCGCTCCATCTTTGACGGCAGCTGGGACAACGCAGCCACCACCCGCGCAGTGAACTACTGGTGGGGTCTGCGCAGCGGCGCAGAGGATCTGGAGTATCAGGAATCACTGCCCAGCGGTACGCGGCAGCTGCTGGATCTGCTGGAAACGCTGCAGGGCTCGGATAATGTGCACATCTTCCCGGAAAAGCTGTATGATAACGAGGACAACCTGCACTCCCCGGAGAATAGAGTTTACAGCCCCAAAGAGCTGATGGAGATGGATTGGCTGGATGCCTGCGTACACGGCAAGCTGCCCCATTACGATGAACTGGACGTCAAGACCCGTACCGTGCTGGCGATCAACGGACTGGACAACGTAAAGGGTCTGGAAAAATGAGCCGGCCTGACCGGAGACAGAATGGAGCATACGAACGTGAAAATTCTTGCCATCTCAGATGTCCCGTCCAAGGCGCTGTGGGACTATGACACCCGTGCCCGGCTGGAAGGCATCGACCTGATCCTCTCCTGCGGGGATCTGCCCAAGAAGTATCTGGAATATCTCACAAACTTTACCGCTGCACCTATCCTGTATGTGCACGGCAACCACGACGGCAGCTACCAGACCGAGGGCGAGCCAGGCGGCTGCATCTGCGTGGACGATCAGGTGTACACATGGAAGGGGCTGCGCATCATGGGGCTGGGGGGCTGTCAGCGCTATAATAAAGAGGACACCTACCAGTACACCGAGAAAGCCATGCGCCGCCGTGCGCACAAGCTGGAGCATCAGGCGCACAAAAAGGGCGGCATCGACCTGCTGCTGACCCACGCCCCGGCAAAAGGGCTGAACGATGGGGACGACTGTGCCCACAGGGGCTTTGAGTGCTTCAACGAGATTTTGGATGAGTACCAGCCGAAGTGGTTCATCCACGGGCACATACACCTGAATTATGATGCAAAGCTGCCCCGGGTATGCACCCGCGGCAACACCACCGTCATCAACGCCACCGAGCGCTATGTGTTCGAGATCCCGGATCCGGACCCGGCAGAAGAGCGTAAGACCCTCTGGCGGATGCTGGGGTTTTGAGCTGCTGCCTATGCAACAAAAAAAGACACCGCACAGCTGTGCGGTGTCTTTTTTTGTTGATGGAGCCTTATTGTGGGAATGGCGGGCGCGGCAGCAGTGCGGTGCAGCCTGCGGCCCTGTGGAAAAAATTACAGTTCCAGTTTGCCGGAGAATTTGTTGATAACGTAGTAGGCTGCGCCCTCCTCGGGCTTGACGTACACCTTGCAGGACTGCACGCCGACCTTGTGGGTGGTGCGGTAGTCTGCCTTGGCACGGTCGATGATGTCGGTGATGTTGTACTGCTCACCGCCCATCTCCACGTACAGCTCGGGTGCCAGCGGCGGGCGGCCGCGGCGGGCGGGAGCCTTGGCGGATTTGCGGGTCTTGCCCTCGGCAGCCGGAGCATCGGCTGCGGGAGCAGAAACTTTCTTTTCAGGCATGATGCATAACCTTCCTTCTGTATTTGATCATGGTGCAGCAGGGCTGCACCGGCGGGCTCCAATGGATCTATCGTAAGGCAGAAGCGGTGCGGAAAGCGCACGCCTGTCTGCCCCATACGAACCGATATGAAAACGTTTGCATAAAGAAGCTGAGTTTATAATTATATAATATGTTTTTGAAATTCATTTGTAAAGCCTTTTTCATAAAAAACATTGTAAAATCGGTAAGAAACGGTGGAATAAATGGTCGGAGCAGGGTTTTGATGCTTTTTTCTCGGGTATAGTACGACCTTTCGGCAAAACAGGCGGTCGTTCCCGGAAATGCCGGGCAGCACTGCGGCTATAAATACGGGCGGCAAAAAACACTCCCTGCAAGGGCGGAATAAGGCGGAACAGAACTGCCGGCGCACGCAGGATGTACCGCATATAAAAAAGAAGCGTCCCGACAAAATCGGGACGCTTCTTTTTTATGCTGGTGGTGGGGGTCGAACCCACACGTGTTATTAGCACAAGGGATTTTGAGTTTTGGGGAGGGTTTTCCATTTGGTGTCATCTGGTGATCTTTAAGGTCATCTGGTGCCCGACTTTAAAACGAAAAAACAACAGCAACATGAAACAATATCTGCTCGCTTCTCTGTATAACGCACCCACCACGATGCAGCTTTCCTATCAGAACCAAACCAACCACGACTTAGCGATGCGGGGGTGATGAAAATTTCAAAGAAAGCAACCACGATTGCCATCGTCAACCAGAAAGGCGGCACCGGCAAGACCACTACCTGTGAAAATCTGGGTATCGGGCTGGCGATGGAGGCAAAAAGTCCTGTTGGTGGACGCTGACCCGCAGGGCAGCTTGACCATAGTCGCTTCGCTCCTATGGCTAGTTGTGTGCACTGCGTGCAGATTTATATTTGTCCGCCATGCGGACATTGCCATCAGCATGGGCTGGCAGCAGCCCGATGAACTGCCCACTACCCTTTCCACCCTGATGCAGAAAGCCATGAATGACCAGAGCATTCCGCCCGGTGAAGGCATCCTGCACCATGCGGAGGGCGTTGACCTGATTCCGGCAAACATTGAACTGGCAGGGCTGGAAGTGTCTCTCATTAACTGCATGAACCGGGAAAAGATGCTGAAACAGGTGCTGGAAGGCGCAAAGCATGGTCTGCATCTGCATTGACTGAGAGGTGCAGTATGGATACTGAAATGACCTGCTATGCGAGTTTCGCAGAAGTCACGGAGGACTATCGAGGAAATACAGGAGCGTGTGGACGCCGCCACTGCCCGCTATCATGAACTGGGCGATTCCATTAAAGCATCAGAGAAACGGCTGGCAGAAATCGCGGTGCTGAAAGCGCACATGATCAACTACGCTAAGACGCGACCGGTCTATGATGCCTACCGCAAGACCGGATACAGCAAGCGCTTTCTGGAAACGCACCGCACAGAGGTCACGCTGCACAAGGCGGCGAAAGCGGCGTTTGATGAAGCCAATTTAAAAACGCTCCCCAAGGTCAAGGAGTTAGACGCGGAATATTCCAGATAAACAATATGACCCTGAGAACTTTGCCGTTTATCCGGCAGGGTTCTCAGGGCCTTTTTTGCTTATTGCTTAGTCTGTACTCAGAACAGCATTTTCGGTGCTTTCAAGTTGTTTAGCAATCATGCTTTCCAGTTCCTGCGTGATCGTTGCACAATTTGCAACACGGTAATTCCAGAAATAAGAAACACCTTCGCACTCTTCCACGGACAAATCGCTGTTGACCAAAAGCAAGCTTTCTGATGTCACGTTCAGCTTTTCGCACAGAGAAGCATATTTTCCATAATCAATGCTCCGGCTGGAGGATTTGGCTTCTACCCAGAAAAATTTTCCATTGATGGAGAACACGACATCCAGCTCATGCGTGCTCCCTACGGATGCCGTTTCTGAAAGGACTACATTGGAGCAAACCGAAACTTCTGCGCCCTGCTCCTCCCGATAGTGGTTCAGGATCTGCTGAACCTGATGCTCTACAAAAAGCTCCAGCCACTTTCCGCTCAAAAAATGCCGGACGGTTTCATTTTGTGCAAGTTCATAGACGATATTCTGAGGGTAAATCACAATGGCTGCAAAAAGTCCCATTTTGTCCCACGTCTGAGCAATCTCTGAAAGTGTGGTAAACGATTTTTTGGACGCACCCTTTGGGATACGGAACGAAAAAGAGCCGTCGCTCTGCATATGTGTTCGGATGAACTGCAAGAAATCCACCACCACCGGGTCGCAAAGAGCCTCGCCTGTTTTCCATGCCATCCGCTGAACAGCAATCGGTGGGAGTTTTTCCGGAACGACCTGCTGAACGATTTTATACCCACAGCGTTCCAGATGCTCCAATGCGGTCAAAGGCTTCTGGATTTTTGCTTTGACTTCGGGTTTTTCTGCTCCGGATGTATTCTCGGCCAGATAGTTGAACTTCCATCCGTATTCCCAAGCAGGCGAACGGGTCAGTACTCCGACCGCATGAAATCCGCTGTCATACTCCTCCATCGGAAAAGTGATCTTGTTCTTATGAATATTGATTTGGAGCGTTTTGTTTTTTAGCGCTTTCTGATAAGCGTCAAGAAAAAATTCCTTTCCCTTATACGCCAGCTCACTGGCATTATTTGCAGAAAGACCAGCATTTTTTGCCAAAGAGAGGAGCAGACAGGTCGCTTTGGGCAGTTCAAGGATATGTTCCATCTGCGCACCGTCCGGAATATTTGCATTATCGGACTGCGACGATTCGTCTGCCGGAATCTCCTTTGCTGGTGCAGAAACCTCGGGTGTCTTTTTTGAAGCAGTCTCAGATTTTCCAGACTTGGGCAAGGGCTTTGGCTCCGTGTAAACTTCCGCAATGAATGATTCATAGGAATCGATGCACGGAAGTTTTCCGGCCGCTGCAAGTCCTACATAGATTGCAGCCGCCCGCGAGGAATCGCCATAATACTTTTTAGAATCCGCTGCGGCAGCAATATCAGAAAAGGCATTATATCTGCTCAGCTGCGCAGCCTTTTCCGGGAACTGCTTCAACGCACGGCAGTAGAGCCACTCAAAAAATGAATCCGGGTGCGGCTCTATCGGATACTCACTTCCTTCCAGAGAGTAGCGTAGCAACTTTCCATTGGTTCGCAGCCGAGTGTCCTTATGGACTTTGGATGGCGCACAGGTCAGAAGGTCAGCGAATGGACCACCATGTTCAAATACCTTGGCAGCTTCAAAAACCGTGCTGATGGGCACATCCTGCGCAACAGAATCCAGACGCAGCAGAAGCCGCAGAGAAGAAGCAGCCTCACCCTCCGGCTGAACGGATGCAGAGCTGACTTCCAGAATGGAAACATCCGGGTCTGTTGTATGGACGGCATCATGGACGGCACGGATATTCTGCCGCTTGCTACCTTTTATCCATGTGAATGTCACCGGCTGTTCTTTGCAATAGGGGTAGCCGGATATGGGAAAACAAATGGTTCGTGTAGCCATGAACACCTCCAACTTTTTAGGCCAAACAGGTTTATGTAAATCAAGTATAGCACAATCCCGAATGTGCTGCATAGCACTATTATCTGCTTTCCGGAATCCATCTGTGCAAAAAGTGCCGATACCACAGGCATCGGCACTCAGATCAAAAAAGCATTTTGCAAAAATGCGCAGCCTGCATCCACCGGATGCAGAATACAAGGGGTTTGGGCACAGCCCAACAAGCATTTTGAATTTGGATTTTGAAAAATCCGATTCAAAAATCGCAAGTTGGTACCAAGTTGCACTGCTTGCGACGTAGAAATTTCCGTCAACTACTGCATCAGAAATTTTCAGATCACTTCAACTTTGCGAGGATATCGTCTGCGCTCACACCGCTTGCCAGCAGCTTTTTCAGCACGTCCTCTGCTTCGGCTTTCTTTGCGGATTCCGCTGCTTTGGTTTCAGCTTTGACCTTTTTGGCTTCGATTCTGGCGATTTCCTTGTCGATAGATTTCAGCGCTGCCTTCTTGGTTTTCAGGTCAGCTTTCAGCGCATCGATATTCGCAGTGATGGATGCGATTTCAGCGGCAGCGGCTTCCTTTGCAGACTGTTTTTCGGCAATCTGCGCAGCAAAGTCAACGGTTGCTTTTACGGTCTTGGTCTTGTTCTTGCTTCCTTTGGGACGGGGCATAGGGGACACCTCCAATGTTTTTAATAGCTTCAGTATAACACGCGTTTTTTATGTTCGCAAGAGGTGCAGTTTGTAGAATAAAAATATATTTATGTTTATGTGTTAAACAATAAATCGATTTTGGAATATGGATCGGCGTGGGTTACCAACTTGTTGGGATGTATCTCCCGCTGGTCGCAGAGCTGTTCAAAGCGTTTGGCAACGGCATCTTTTACAGTCATGGATAAAGTTCAACTCAATATGAAGTGCTGAAGTTCGTGCAGTATTGTGTACGCAAAAGTATCTCATGACGCAAAGAATATATTTGACAAAAAAGTATCCTCCACAGTGATAATGGAGGAACGGCAAAGAAATCATGCGCCACTACGTCATATTTGGCGCGTTCCTGTCCCTCATGGACACCTGATGGGAGAAAATTCGGTTCATCTCCCGGCGCTTTCGGGTCAGGTCAGAGTGCACATAGCGCTGCAAGGTGATGTTGGCGTTAGCGTGTCCTAACAATTCGCTGAGGGTCTTTACATCGCACCCCGCCTGCAGACAGGTCGTTGCAAAGGTATGGCGCAGCGCGTGCGGACGTACCTGCCGGACAGTTGCCTGTTTCAGATATGATTTGATGCTTTTTCGGTAGCAGCGGGGCTCGGTGGGCTTGGACTCGTTGCCGGACAGGAACCATGCAGCATTGCTGACACATCCGCGCAGCTTTTTCAACATAATAAGCAGCTGCTTTGGGATTGGAATTTCCCGGCGGGAGGTGCGGGTTTTAGGCGTTTGGATGACAACCTTTGTATGCCCATTTTCACAGGAAATTCGGCAGACCGTCCGGTTGATTTTCAGCGTTCCGAGTTTCAGGTCGAAATCGCCCCACTGTAAGCCGCAAATCTCGCCAATACGCAGTCCCAATTCCAACCCTAATAATAAGCCAATTTTGCGGGGCGTAGGGTTCTCCTGTACATACTGATAAAGCCGCTGCTGCTCCGCCGGGGAGAGAGGTACAGAAATTTTGTCGACAGCTTTGGGCAGCGCTACTTCCAGTTCCATCGGACGGATCAGGCGCAAGTGCGCGGCATATTTGCAGATACGGCGCAGCATGGAGAGACATTCCCGGGCAGAGGAATTTCCCAGCGGCTTGTGCGTGGCATCTGTGGGCGCGATGATTTGCTGCATGGCCTGTTCCAGAAAACTTTCGTCAAGGGACGCAACGGGCACTTTGCTCAAAACCGGAAGAAGATACATGTGCAGTGTATACGAATAATGTGCATAGGTGGATTCTTTTATACTGTTCCGCAGGGAATGCAGCCACACCTCGGCCAGTGCTTCAAAGGTCAGGTCGGTTCTTTTTAGATTGTAGAAGCCCGCCTCTGCTTTCTTCTGAATCAGCACCCGTTTTACCTCTGCGTAGGCAGTGCCATAGATGTAGCCCCACTGGATGTTCCCTTCCGGTGTGCGTGCCTTAATGTAACGGCCTTCCCACCGGCCATCCTTGCGTTTATGTATGTTTTCTCCACGTCGTGCCATTTCTGTTTCCTCCTGTGGTTTGGACACCCATTTGACCACTTATTTTTTCCACCTTCGTTTTTAGCTGGATTTTTCAAGCAGAAATGGGCGATATGCAAAAAAACTTTCAGCTTCTGCGAGGTTTTTTCTAAGGTCAGGTGGGATGCATTTGTAAGGATTTCTATTGATTCCCAGATATAACCATGATAAAATAAGAGAAGAATTCAAACAACGATGTCGAAAGATCGGTATCCTCCATTATCACTGTGGAGGATACCCCTTTATGCGGGAAGGGGTGAACAAGGTGGCATTATGTCTGTTTGAGCACAACGAGAAGGCATATCATGCGGCAGTCCGGATGATGGAGCAGTATGGCAAGGCTGCCATTGTTCATCCCACCGGCACCGGAAAGAGCTACATTGCGTTCAAGCTAATCGAGGACAACCCGGAAAAGGTCGTAATCTGGCTTTCTCCCAGCGAATATATCTTCAAGACCCAGCTGGAAAGCCTGAAAAGGAACGACCCGGATTTTCCGTTGGCAAATGTTCACTTTTATACCTACGCCAAACTGATGTGTTGCACGCAGGCGCAGCTGGACGAAATAGCAGCGCAGAAGCCTGCCTATATTATACTCGATGAATTCCACCGTGCTGGTGCTGAATGTTGGGGCGAAAGCACGGTGGCTTTATTAAAGTTATGCCCGGATGCAAAGCTTCTGGGGCTGACGGCAACAAACATCCGGTATCTGGATAATAACCGTGACATGGCCGAAGAGCTCTTTGATGGGCATACGGCGAGCGACATGACCCTTGGCGAAGCAGTCGTCAGGGGCATTTTGCCTGCCCCGAAATATGTAACTACGGTCTACCAGTACCAGAAAGCCCTTGCAAAGTATCAGGCGCGGGTGGATAACCTGCGGACACCGGGCATTCAGGACGCCAACCAAAAATATCTGGATGCGCTGCGCCGGGCACTGGAGCAGGCGGACGGTCTGGACAGGGTCTTTGCCCATCATATCACAAACAAATCTGGCAAGTACATTGTGTTCTGCGCCAACAAGGAGCACATGGACGAGATGGTATCCCATGTGCCGGAGTGGTTCGCCGGGGTCAACCCAGATGTGGTGGTGTACGAAGCCTACTCGGATGACCCGAATACGGATAAGGCGCTTGCGGACTTCAAAACGGACACAAGCGACCGTCTGAAGCTGCTGTTCTGCATCGACATGCTCAACGAGGGTGTTCATGTGGAGGGTATTTCGGGCGTGATCCTGTTCCGACCTACCATCTCGCCCATCATCTACAAGCAGCAGATCGGTCGCGCTCTGACTGCCGGGGACACCGCAGCCCCGCTGATTCTTGATGTAGTCAACAACTTCGAGGGCTTGACCAGCATTTCCGGTCTGCAAAGCGAGATGCAGGAAGCAGTCCATCGTCTGTATGCCAACGGCGAGGGCGATAAGATCGTCACCGAGCGGTTTGAGGTCATTGAGCAGGTGCACGACTGCCGGGTGCTGTTTGAGCAGCTGCAGGCGAGCCTTTCTTCTGGCTGGGAGCACTATTTCTCTGAGGCGAGCATCTACTATGCAGAGCACGGCAACCTGAACGTCCCGAAACTGTATACCACGCCCGGGGGCCTGAGCCTTGGCGTGTGGCTGGTCACCCAGCGCCGGGTGCGCGAGGGACAAATCCAAGGAAACCTGACTGAGCAGCAGATTGCGCGGCTGGACAGCATCGGCATGGTCTGGGGCAACCGGAAGGAAATCGCATGGCAGCACGGATTTGAGGTCGCAAGGAAATACCACGACACCTACGGGAACCTGATGGTGCCCGGCAAATACACCGACCCGGACGGTTACCCCTTGGGGCAGTGGATCATCAAGACCCGGCAGCAGAAGCTGAATGGCCGCCTGAAGGAAGAACGTATCGCACAGCTCGATGAGATCGGTATGGTGTGGAACATTTTCGATTCCAAATGGGAAAAGGCTTATGCGCTGGCTGCCGCCTATTATGAGGAAAACGGCAACCTGAATATCCCACGTTCCTATGTGACAGCGGCTGGTGAACGGCTGGGGCAATGGGTCGCAAGCCAGCAATGGGCGTACCCGAAAGGAAAGCTGACGGACGAACAGGTTGAACGACTCAACCGAATCGGGATGTACTGGGGCAACCGCAATGACCGCCAGTGGAACGAAGGGTATCAGGAAGCGAAGCGCTACTTTGATGCCCACGGTGACCTGAACGTCCCTGCCGATTATGTGTCACCGAACGGTTACAACCTCGGAAATTGGGTCAAGCGGCAGCGGTATACCCGTCATAATCCTGAAAAAAGTTGCGCTGTTCTGACAGAGGAACGGATTACAAAGCTGGATGCCATCGGGATGCGGTGGGAGAAAAGCAACCCGAAGCGCTCGTCTAGGCAGGCGGTACAAGCCGAAACCGTTACGGCAAAAGCAGGCTAAAACAAGAAATCTATAAACAAACGCAAATTTATGTGAGGAGAAGAAATGGCTACGAATACTGTCAGAATCGATAAGGAAGTTGAAGTTGACCGCAAGGAAAATCTGCGGAACCATCGCCTGTACTGGATCGGGCGTCGGACGCAGGATGTGATCCTGTCATCTTTGGCATTGGTGGTGCTGTCGCCGGTCATGCTGGCTACGGCTATCGCAATTGTGGTGGATGACCCGTCTGCAGGCCCTGTCTTTAGTCAGGAGCGCATTGGCCGCAACGGCAAGCCCTTCAAGTTCTATAAGTTCCGCTCCATGTGCCCCAACGCAGAGGCAAAGCTGGACGATCTGCTGGATCAGAACGAGATGGATGGTCCTGTGTTCAAGATTAAGGATGACCCCCGCATTACCCGTGTGGGCAAGTTTATCCGCAAGACCAGCCTCGATGAGTTGCCGCAGCTGTGGAATATCCTGAAGGGCGATATGAGCATCGTTGGCCCCCGCCCGGCGCTTCCCCGCGAGGTCGAGCAGTACGGCGACTACGAAAAGCAGCGTCTGTATGTGACTCCCGGCTTAAGCTGCTATTGGCAGATCGCCCCGCACCGCAACGACCTCTCTTTTGAAGAGTGGATGGATCTGGATGTGAAATACGTTAAGGAGCGCAGCTTCTGGGTGGATTGGAAGATTATTTTTAAGACGTTCAAGGTGTGTTTGTTGGGGCGTGGGGAGTAAAAAAGTACATGGAAGGAAAACGGTTGGAGAGACGAGATGGAGAGAGACCTTAGAATTGCGGTATTTGGACAGAAGCGATTGTCGAGAGAGGGCGGCGTAGAAATCGTTGTAAAGGAGCTGTGCACGCGGATGGCACGGCAAGGCTGTCAGGTGACCTGCTATAACCGGTCGGGACATCATGTAAGCGGCGCAGAGTATGACGATATCGATAACACGAACTATGAGGGAATCCGGCAGAAGTGTGTCCCGACGATAGAAAAGAAAGGGGCTAGAGATATAATAGGGTCAACCAAGAAAAACTACGATAACTAAAGGGTTTTGACGGCTTGAGTTGTCCTTCAAAAGTTTTATTTGTTGAAAAGACTGCAAGAAGCGGGAAATCCTGGGGTTATATGTAGGAGGCTTTTGGAAGCTCTGTTTTGACCCACAAAAGGAGCAGCAAATAAAGATTGCAGGAGAGTTCAAGCCTACGGTGGATTGCCTTTGTGCGACCCGCCGTGGGTTTGTTGCTGTTTATATAGAAAAAGTGAGGAGTGCAGAATGTACATGAATGACGGAAATAAAACGAAAATCAATCTGAGAAACAAGAGTGTTTTTATCACGGGGGTAGCTGGTTTTATCGGTTCTAACCTTGCAAAGAGACTGCTCTCCACGGTGGAGGGTGTCAAGGTTGTGGGTCTGGACAACATGAACCACTATTATGATGTGCGCCTGAAGGAAGCACGTTTGAACGAATTGGAGCAGTTTGACAATTTCAGCTTCGTAAAAGGTAATCTGGCTGACAAGGCGGTGATCGAATCTATCTTTGAGCAGTATAAGCCGGAAATTGTGGTGAACCTTGGTGCGCAGGCAGGGGTTCGGTATTCCATTACGAACCCTGATGCTTATGTGGAAGCAAACTTGATTGGCTTTTATAACATTCTGGAAGCCTGCCGCCATTCTTACGATGAAGGACATACCCCGGTGGAACATTTGGTTTATGCGTCTAGTTCTTCCGTATATGGTAGCAATAAAAAAGTGCCTTACAGTACGGATGACAAGGTGGATAACCCGGTATCGCTGTATGCAGCGACCAAGAAGTCCAATGAACTGATGGCACATGCCTATTCTAAACTGTACAACATTCCTTCCACGGGTCTGCGCTTCTTCACAGTATACGGCCCTGCTGGTCGCCCGGATATGGCGTACTTCGGCTTTACTAACAAGCTGCTGAAAGGCGAAACGATTCAGATTTTCAACTACGGTAACTGCAAGCGTGACTTTACTTATGTGGATGATATTGTCGAGGGCGTTGTCCGTGTGATGCAGGGTGCGCCGAAACGTAAAAATGGTGAAGATGGTCTGCCCGTTCCTCCGTATGCAGTTTATAACATCGGCAACCAGAACCCGGAAAATCTGCTGGACTTTGTACAGATTTTGCAGGAAGAACTGATTCGTGCTGGTGTTCTGCCGGAAGATTATGATTTTGAAGCACACAAAAAATTGGTTCCGATGCAGCCTGGTGATGTACCTGTGACCTATGCAGATACCAGTGCGCTGGAGCGTGACTTCGGATATAAGCCCTCTACCAGTTTGCGCGAGGGGTTGCGGAAGTTCGCTGAGTGGTACGCAAAGTTCTACAAATAATGAAGAATAGGAAAATAAACCGATGAAGTGTGTTGAGGTTTACAAGGAATTATATCATCAGGAACCGTTTGATGTGGCGTTCTGCCCGTACCGTATCAGTCCTCTGGGTGCGCATATCGACCATCAGTATGGAAAAATCAATGGTCTGGCAATCGATAAGGGAATTCACATGGCATACCACCCGAAGCAGAATGGTGTTGTGGAATTGCAGTCGCTGAACTTCCCGAAGCGCGCCCAGTTCTTTGTAAGTGCAGTGCCGGAAGAAAAGCAGGGCGATTGGGCAGATCATCTGCGTGGCGCAGCGAAGATGCTGGGCGAGAAGTACCGTTTGAAAGTCGGTCTGTCCGGCATTATCGAAGGAAGTCTGCCGATTGGTGGTTTGTCCTCGTCAGCTTCGGTCATTATTTGCTTCTTATCGGCGCTGTGCAAGGTCAATGGTATCCACCTCGAACCGATGGAAATGATCCTTACAGCAAAGGCAGCGGAAAATCAGTATGTTGGCGTTTCTTGCGGCAAACTCGACCAGAGCTGTGAGGTTCTTTCCAAGAAGAATCACCTGCTGTATCTCGACACGAAAGATGACAGCTATGAGCTGATTCCTACCGCTATCCCGAAGGCTACCAAATTATTCAGGAACTTGCGGTGAAGCCGCTGCAGCTTGACCACGCTGATCTTGCTGACCGCATGATACAAGGTGGTGCACTAAGTTTCAGCAGCATCTGGAACCACATCAACAAATACCTGCCGGATGAAGCCTATACGCTCATCAACGCAAGGCTTTCTCGTATCAAAAAGACTCAATAAAAAAGCAAAACGGCACTCCATTTGTCAGACAAGTATACGAGTATGCTTGTGCTGGGAAGTGGGGTGTTTTCTATATGGCTCAGCGTCTACGCCAATGGCTTTTCTGGTTTTCCTCAAGGGTGAGGGTAGCAACCATGCCAGACCTACCTGACAGAAGAATGTAGCGTAACAGACGTCATATATCGACTTATAGATTCGCAAAGGCTATAAGCAAATCCTTATTGACAAATATGATTTGGGACTTTGATTTTTCATTATTTTGCTTATATAATAGAAACAATCCAATGTACGAATGTACGAAATACACAAATTTTACATCTAAAAAGGAGGAAAAAATGAAACATTTCGTATCACGTGTACTGGCAATCGGTCTTACGGGTTCCTTGTTGTTTACAGGTTGTGCTTCTGAATCTGTTAGCAGCGTCGGCACCTCTGCGAACGAAAGCGTCAGCAGTTCTTCTGAAAGCCAGCATGAACCGGTTACCATTACGCTTTACGCAGACTCTGCAACGAACGGCGCGAACGAGGCAAAAATCGAGGCTTTCCAGAATCTGTACCCTTGGATTACGGTCGACCTGGTTGAGATGCCTGCCGGCGCTTCAGACCGCGTGCGAACGTTAAGTACTGTTCTGCAGGCAAAAGATGACAGTATGGATGCTTTTTTGATCGACTGCACATGGCCGGAAATGTTCGCGTCTGCCGGCTGGCTCGAGCCGCTGGATGATGTGTATACCAGTGATGAACTAACCGAATTCAGTGAGGGCGCACTGCAGGGATGCTATGTAGATGGAAAACTGGTATGTCTCCCTACATTTTTAAATACTGGCGCTCTGCTTTACAGAGCTGACCTGCTTGAAAAATACGGGTTTGAACCCGCCAAAACATGGGATGAATTGATCGAACAGAGCAAGGTTGTAATGGCAGGGGAACCTGGCGTCTACGGTTATGCGGCTGCATGGCAAAAAGCGGAAGCTTTAACCTGCTGTACGATGGAGCATATCTGGGGATATGACGGAAACGTTCTGGACGAAAACGGCAACCCGACCTTTGACACCGAAGCTGTAAAAAGCGGCATCAGTTCGATGAAAAAGATTCTGGACGAAGGCGTTGCAATCGACGGTATCCTCGGCATGATGTCTAAGGACGTGAAGGCGGCTTTCTTTGCCGGTCAGGTACTCTATATTCGCGACTGGTCTGTTGCACTTGCCGCTGCCAACGATCCTGAGCAGTCCTCTGTTGCCGGTAATGTAAAAGTGGCACAGCCTCCCGCAGGTACAGACGGAAATGAGCAGTACAACTGCAATGGCGGTTGGAACATTGGTGTTTCTGCTTATTCCTCTCATAAGGAAGAAGCCAAGCTCTTGGTTAAGTACTGGACAAGCGATGATGCAATGCTGATTGGTGCAACGATGAGTGGCAATATGCCTGCGCGCCCAGCTCTGTACGGGAACAAGGATTTGCTTGCTGCCGATTCCGATATGGCAAAACTATATGATTTTGCAAAGAACTGCCGTAACCGTCCCGGTTCTGCCTATTACGAGGAAGTTTCTACTGCACTGCAGGAAGGTGTCACCAGCGTACTGATGGGAGAGCAAAGCAGCGATAATGCCGTTGCAACGATTCAGGCAAAGGAAGAAGAAATCTACAACCGTTAAGGATAAAAGCAATATGTGCAGCGAAGATGACTTCGTTGCACATATTGCAATTTTTAAAACTATCTATTGATAAGGGTTTTTGGTATGAACAATAAAAAGAGAGTCGCTATGGGATATGTATTTCTCCTGCCAGCGCTGATCTTATTCATGGTAGTTGTCGCATATCCGGTATTCAACACATTGAAAACAAGCTTTTATTCGATTCGTGTTCAAAATATTGCCACGGGCGGAAAATGGGTCGGGCTTGCCAACTATAAACAACTGATTCAAGATCCGAATACATGGGTGACATTAAAATTCACCCTGCTTTTTACGGTGGTTTCGGTTATTTTGGAAATTGTCATCGGCATGGGCTGTGCTCTGATTATGAATATTGGAATGCGTGGTGAGGGCATTGTCCGCGGCTGTATTCTTGTGCCATGGTGTATTCCTACTATTGTATCGGGATTGATGTGGTCCTATATGTTCGCTGAATCTTACGGCATTATTAACCAGTTGCTTCAACAAATCGGCATGGCACCTGTTGCATGGCTGACAAATTCATCCTGTGCCTTTTGGGCAGTTGTTATTTCTGATGTGTGGAAAACTGCCCCCTATATGGGCTTGCTGCTTTTGGCCGGTCTGAAAACCGTACCCCCTGAATACTATGAAGCCGCCTCAATTGATGGGGCAGGCAGCGTTACAAAGTTTTTCCGAATCACGATCCCCTGCATTAAGCCGGTTCTTCTGGTATCCATTATGTTCCGCACAATTTCCAGTTTCCGAATCTATGATCTTATTAAAGTGCTGACAAATGGTGGCCCCGGCTTATCAACTACCAGCCTGACCATGTATACAATGCAACAGTATTTTTCTTTTGGCAACTATGGCTATGGCGCTGCGCTTGCCATGCTTACTTTTGTAGTTTCGTTGGGCATCGCATTCCTGTTTTACGATGGGATGAAGTCTAAGTTGGAGGTGTAATCATGAAGCGAAATATTGGCGCAATCCTATTTTCCGTAATCCTTATTTCGGTGATTACATTTCCGTTCTTGTGGTTACTTCTTGGTTCGTTCAAAACCATGAAAGAACTGTTTTCAGTCCCAATTCGATTTTTTCCGGAACACATCTCCCTGGATAACTACATTGCAGTTTTTAAGGCACAGCCTTTTGGACTGTATCTGTATAACAGCTTCGTTATTGCTCTTTTAGGCACCGTACTGGTTGTTGTTGCCTCGGCTATGGCAAGCTATTCGTTGGCGAGAATTCCTATCAAAGGCAAAAAACTGGTATTGATCCTTGTGCTGACAGTCTCCCTGCTGCCCCCTGTTACACTTCTGAATCCCATCTATCAGACAATGAGCAATATCGGGCTGCTTAACACTAGGATAGGTGTGGCCGTTGTACTGGCTGCAATTGAACTCCCTACTGCGGTGTGGTTGTTGACGAGCTTTTTTCAGTCTATTCCCATTGAAATAGAAGAAAGCGCCATGCTTGATGGCGCTTCCATGGTGGGTGGTTTTGTTAGGGTAGTAGTGCCACTGGTAATGCCCGGTGTATTTACTGTTAGCATCATGACATTTCTTGCTGTATGGAATAACTTCATTTTCCCATCTGTGCTGAACCAATCCAAATCGGCAAGAACGGTTACGATTGCACTGACTATGTTTGAAACAGAGACTTATACGCCATGGCACATTATTTCTGCTGCAGCTATTATCGCATCTGTTCCTCTGATCATTGTTGTTTTGCTTTTGCAGAAACGGATCGTTTCCGGTATGATCGAAGGCGGTGTTAAAGGATAGTCTCAGAAATGTTAAAGGGAGGTCTTTCCATTGCCTGCTTTGCGTAATCCATAAAACATTTCATGGGTCGTGTGAGATGACGCTGCTTATTGTATCCAATACAAACCTGCTGAAAATCAGGTGTTTCCAGTTGGCAATAAAGGGGACTCTCAATATACATGGGTGAAACACAGGCAGAGATATACCCCACAAACGCACAGCCAACATTGGCAGCTACAAGAAAATGGACAAGACCGGGATTAGAGGTTTCCAGTACAATATTCGGTTGGCAGTTATGTTTCTCAAACAGGTTTTGCGTATACTTTCGCAGGTAGCCGGTTTTACCAACTATAAAGGGAAGCGAACAAATATCCTCAAATTTCAGCATGGGGAACGAATGACCATTAGGCTCGCGTTGGTAAGGTATGTGAATCTGTGATGGAACGGCCAGCAAAATTTGTTCCTGGTAAATGTTCGTATGTGTAATTGCCGAATTGGATTCGCTATAGCAAAAACCAAGATCGACCGAACCGTTTTCCAGCAGTTCTTCTACTCCGCCGGACTCAACTTCTGTAACGGAAACCTCAATGTTCGGATACGTCTGTTTGAATCCACCTAACAGGTAGGTCAATGTAATAAACGACTTGGTTTTTGTGACCGCGAGGGATAAGTGTCCGGTTCCGGAAAAGCTCCCATTATCCTTAAGCTCTGCCATCATTGTTTGCATAGTGCGATATTCATACAGCATGTTTTGTGCGCTGTCGCGAAATCGCTCCCCGGCTTCTGTAAGAATCAGCGAATTGCCTTTTCGGTAAAACAACTTTGTGGCAAGCTCTTTTTCAAGGTGAATCAGCTGCTGGCTCAATGCTGGTTGCGTAATATAAAGTTCTGATGCGGCCTTGCTGATGCTGTTGAATTTCAATATTGTCAGGAAATATTCTAATTGTAAGAAGTTCATGCTGCCCTCCCGAAGATGCAACCCGGTAAAACTTTATAGAGTTAAAAATATATCGCCACAACGAGCATAATCGCGCAAAATCCACTACAAGAATTATAACATGTTATCAGCCCATCATCAATAAGGAAATCCCGGAAGGAGATATTCTTTATGCTTTATACAACTCTCGGAAGAACCAACCGTAAAGTCAGCAGAATTGGATTCGGAGGCTGTCCTGCAGGCGTAAAAAATTATGTTGAGACATATGACCCCGGCAAAACAGATGATTACGGCGAGGGGGTTCGCGCAGCCAGACGTGCCTACGAATTGGGTATTAACTACTTTGATACCGCCCCCGGCTATGGTAATGGCTTGAGCGAGCAGATCATCGGGGAGGCTCTTGATGGCATCCCCGGAGAGAATCTCTTTATGGCAACAAAAGTACGTTACAATGAAGAACCAGATGTTTTCAAATCGCTTGAAGGCAGCCTGACAAGACTGCGCCGGGAACATATTGATCTTTTGCAGTTACATGGCGACTACTACACAAAAGAGCTGACAGACACACTTTTACAGCCCGGCGGCATGGTAGAACAAATGTGCCGTGCCAAACAGGAAGGTCTTGTACAATATCTTGGTTTTACGGGAGAATGTCAGAATGCTGAGTTCTATCGCCTGATCGATACCGGAATCTTTGATGTCGTTCAGGTACAGTACAATGTTCTGTTTCAGCATCCGTATGATCCGTTTTTCCAATCGGGCAGTATGTATTACTGTGAAGAAAAGGGGATGGGCATTGTCACAATGCGCTCTTTGACTTCCGGTATTTTCCAAAAATGGATGCGGATAATCCAGCCGGATAATACTTTTGACTACTCAAAAGCATTGATCCAGTACGTTTTGTCCAATCCGCTGGTAGATACGGCCTTGTTAGGTATGCGATCTGTTGCACAAGTGGAAGAAAATGTTGCTGTGTGCCTAGATACCGCCCACCGTATTGACCTTGCTGAGCTTCACAAGAGGAAAGTAGACTAATCATGGTTACGTGGAAAATGATTAACCTCGGTCAAGTAAGCAGAAATCAGTTTTGGGGTGAGCCGGATGATGTTGTTCGACGCCCCGGTATTTGCAACGGAGTCGTTCTGTTTGACACGGAACAAGTCGTACTGGTTGATCCGCCTTATTCTAACGAGGAGATGCTGCGCTGTCTGGATGCACATGCCGGATTAAAGCCAAAAGATATCGATGTTGTATACATTACACATGCTCATTCAGACCACTTCGATGGGATTCACTATTTCCCTGCCGCACGCTGGTGTACCGGGATGGAGGAACGAGACATTCTGGGGGAAATGCTGGATGCAAGGAAGTTAGACGGCAACAAGTTGGAAGGCTTGAGAGAAAAGTTGACGCCCAATATTCAAGTTGTTCCCTTGCCCGGTCATACAATGGGTTCTACAGGGCTGCTTTTTGACGGCCCGGAAGGAAAAGTCCTTGTCGCAGGTGATTCCGTAATGACGCGTGAGTTTTTTGAACATCAGAAGGGCTATTTCAAAAGCGAAAGTCAAGCTGCCTCAACAAAAACGATCCAATGGATTTCCAAACATACCGATATTGTTGTTCCCGGACACGACAACTACTTTTTTGTCAACGCATACAAATTCAATTGAAGGAGATATCAAATGAAAACTATCACATGCCCAAGCAAAGAAGTTCCTGTTATTGCAGAGACGCAGGTCTTAGTCGTAGGAAGTGGTCCTGCGGGTATTTCTGCAGCTGTTGCCAGCGCTCGCTGCGGGGCAAAAACCATGCTTGTTGAACGGTATGGCTGTTTTGGCGGCGCACTTTTTGTAGGTCAGGTCGAATCGTACACTTGGTACTTTAATAAAAACACATATACTGCACAGGGCATTTCTAAAGAAATTGAAGACCGCATGATTAAGATAGGTGGCGTACAGGATGATGACCGCGGTTGTGGGCACTTTTTGAATCCGGAAAAATACAAATATATGCTCGATTGATGGATTCAGGAAGAAGGTATCACACCTCTGCTGCACACCCTTGTGGTTGATGTAATTATGGAGGGCAAAACCGTCAAGGGTGTTATCGTAGAGAACAAGTCTGGACGCGGTGCCATTTTGGCAGACCGCATTGTTGATGCCACAGGTGACGGAGACGTTGCGGCTCTTGCTGGAGCTGCTTATGAGAAAGGCGAAAATAACAACGGCAAGGTGCTTCCTGTCACTATGGTTTTTGGTGTGTCAGGCGTTGACACCAAAACCTTCCGTGATTATATCGAAAGCCACCCGGAGATGACGAATCCTGATACACATGGTTTGAAACTTCCGTTTCGGCGTGCAAAGGCTGACGGGAAATGGCCGGTAGAGCGTGATGGCGGTGCATGGAAAGAGCTTACCCCCACGGGTGAATTTACCAGTCTGAATCTTACGCTTGAAAACGGGATTGATGGAACCAATGTTTGGGACCTGACGCACGCAGAGATTCAGGGACGTCAGCAGGTTATGTGGGCTGTCGACGTACTGCGTAATTATGCAAAAGAAATGGGTTTTGCCAATTGCTCGTTGCGTTCGATTGCTGGTCAGATTGGCATTCGTGAAACGCGCCGTATCCAGGGTGGTTACAGCATCTGCCGCAGGGATGTGCTGGGGCATTCCGAGTTTGACGATTCAATAGGTGTATACACCACATTTATCGACGGAGAAGTTGTATCAAAAGATGATGCTCACTTCCAGCTGCCTTACCGTATGATTCTCCCCAATGGTATCGAAAATCTTAGCGTTGCCGGACGTTGCGCATCGTGTGATGATGATGCTATTCAGACTGTCCGCATGATGGTTTGTTGTGCTACCACAGGTCAGGCTGCCGGCACTGCCTCTGCGTTGTCGATAAAAGATGATGTCGTTCTGCGAGATCTCGACATCCACACTTTGCAGAACCAGCTGGTTGCCGATGGTGTACGCATCCGGTAAGGCTCGTTTATTACTTAAAAAAGAAGGAGGATACCATGGAAATTGTAGTTTTGGATGGATATACAGAAAATCCTGGTGATCTGTCTTGGGATGCGGTTAAATCCTTTGGCACCCTTACGGTTTATGACCGAACCCCGGCAGATGATGCCATTATCTGCAAACGGATTGGTAATGCCGATATTGTTATTACCAACAAAACGCCCATCAGTGCCTATGTGATTGCTTCTTGTCCTTCCATTAAATTCATCAGCGTTCTGGCAACCGGATACAATGTTGTTGATACTCATGCAGCTGCGAAAGCAGGTATTCCGGTATCCAACATTCCTACCTATGGTACAATGGCTGTTGGTCAGTTTGCTATTGCCATGCTGCTTGAAATTTGCCACCATATTGGTGCGCACAACGATGCAGTCCATCAGGGACGTTGGGAAACGAATCCTGATTGGTGCTTTTGGGACTCGCCGCTTATCGAGCTTGCGCAAAAGACAATCGGCATTATTGGTTTTGGGCGCGTTGGTCAGACTACAGGACGCATCGCCAAGGCTCTTGGCATGAACGTCCTTGCATATGACAGCCATCCAAATGATGTTGGCAGAGAAATCGCCGATTATGTGGAACTTGATGAGCTTCTTCGGCGTTCTGATGTGATTTCCTTGCATTGTCCTCTGTTTCCCGAAACGAAGGGAATCATTTGCGCAGAAAACATTGCAAAGATGAAGGATGGCGTTATTGTTCTTAACAACGCACGCGGCGGTCTTATTGTGGAGGCGGATTTGGCATCCGCCTTGCACAGCGGGAAAATTTACGCTGCAGGATTGGACGTTGTCTCTACTGAGCCGATTCAATCGGATAGTCCGTTGCTTGCTGCCCCAAACTGCATAATCACGCCGCACATTTCCTGGGCACCAAAGGAATGCCGTCAGCGCATTATGGATATGACAGCTGATAATATTCAGCACTTTATCTCCAGTGCGCCAATCCATGTTGTAAACAGGTGACTGCAATGACTATGCGCGATAAAGCTGAGTGCATCATGCGCGAATCCATTCAACGAGTTATGCCCGGCCCTGCAGTGACCACAGCACTTCAAAATTGCAAATTCTCCGAGGGCAGGCTTTACCTTGTTGCTGTTGGCAAAGCGGCATGGGAAATGGCGAATAGTGCCGTTCAGTGCCTTGACAAAAAGGTGTGTGCAGGCATTGTGCTTACGAAATACGGTCATGTACAGGGGTCTATTAAAGATGTCGTTTGCTATGAGGCCGGTCATCCTGTCCCTGACGAGAACGCACTTCGAGGAACGCAGGCTATCCTTCGGATGGTAACAGGATTGGAAGAGCGGGACACCGTCCTTTTTCTTCTGTCTGGTGGAGGATCCTCTCTTTTTGAAAAACCGTTTATTCCTTTGGAAGAACTGCAGGAAATCACAGCGCAACTATTAGCCTGTGGTGCATCCATCACCGAAATCAATACCATTCGCAAGCATCTTTCTCAGGTAAAAGGTGGTCGATTTGCTGTCATGTGTAAGCCTGCTCACGTTAATTCCATCATCTTATCAGATGTGATTGGTGATCAAATCGACATGATTGCCTCAGGTCCAACCTGCGGGGATTCCTCTACACGCGCAGATGCCATTGCTATTGTTGAAAAGTACCACCTCGCTCTTTCACCATTGGCACAAAAGACGCTTCAACTTGAAACCCCGTCTGAAGTACCAAATGTTACAAACACAATCATTGGCTCTGTTTCTAAGCTTTGTGAATACGCTAAAGACGTTTGCACTACGCTGGGGTATGATGTGACAATTCTTACCGACCGTTTGACTTGTGAGGCACGTGAAGCAGGGATGTTTCTGGGATCAATTGCACTAGCACATGCTAATACCTCTGAACATCTTGCTTTTCTTGCAGGAGGCGAAACCGTTGTCCACCTAATGGGGAAGGGTCTGGGTGGACGAAATCAAGAAATAGCACTAGCAGCTGCCAGTCAGATAGAAGGCATTCAAAACGTCGCTGTGTTCTCTTTTGGCAGTGATGGAACAGATGGTCCAACCGATGCTGCAGGCGGATATGTGGACGGGAAAACGTCCCGGTTGGTGGATATAGATGCCGCCTTGAAAGCAAGTGATTCCTATCATGCATTACAAAAGAGTGGCGGACTACTGGTGACAGGACCAACAGGAACAAATGTTAATGATTTGGCTGTGGTCTTGATTAACTAATGATTTAAACATCCTCGATTGCCTGTAGGTGGAATAACTGATTCCTTGCTCCCGGCGCCATTCCTTTTACTGGAACACCTGAATTGCGGCACTCCACAATGCGCTGTTCCCACTGCGCTCGACTTACTGCCCGTTTCATCTGACTCACTTGCATGGCTACTGTGCTTTAAATACAGGAAGAATATAAGCCAGAATAATAAATGATTTTGTTTTTGTTACGGCGACAGAAAGATGACCAACTTGATCAGCCGGATCCCGATATCTCCGGATATCATCAATCATAGATTTCGAGTTATTGTATTCAAACAGAATTCTTTTAGCACTTTCTTGAAACCCCTCGCCAATTTCAGTTAGCATTAAACTGTTTTCGCGACGGATAAAAAGTGCTGCGCCGAGTTCTTTTTCAAGCCGGATCAATTGCTGACTTAGCGCTGGCTGAGAAATGAACAATTGTGTTGCTGCCTTGCTGATATTGTTGTACTTGCATATTGCGAGAAAGTATTCCAACTGAGTCATATTCATGTGAGTTTCCCCCGGTTTCAATCTTTCGAGTGAAAGAAACACTTTGGTTTTCTTTGCCCAATCTGAGTTAATGCCAAACACTAGTATGATATTATAACATTGATACACATAAGAGGAAAGAGGTAAAATATGAAGAATTACGGTCCAATGTTGTATGCTTATCCTGACAGTATGGGGAATCATCTTTCAGGAACCGTTGAAATCCTGAACATGCAAGAATTCAAAGGAATTTTTCAATCCTTCTATATTCTTCCGAGTATGTATCAGAACGATTTGGATCGGGGATTTTGTGTTGTCCGGTATGATTTGGATGAACGAGTAGCAACTGAAAAAGATCTTTCAGATCTCCGTTCGATGAATATCGACTTGATGATGGATTTCGTTGTCAACCACGCTTCCACTGGTTCACCACAGTTTCAAGATATTGTTAAAAATGGAAGCCGGTCGAAATTCAAAGATTTTTTTATCAACTGGAATCAATTTTGGGAAGGTCATGGAGAACTGGACCAGGAAGGTATTCTGCGGCCTTTTTCTTCTGCAATTGAGATGATGTATTTTCGAGGACCAGGTTTACCGGTCCTGATGATCGAGTGCGATACAGGGGAAAAGATACCTTATTGGAGCACCTTCTACAAACAGTTTACAGAAAAAACGAAAGAAAACGGTGAGATTCGTAGGATCTATCAGGCACAGATGGATCTCAATATCCAATCCCCTATGGTGTGGGAATACTATCAGGATGCCATCAATCATTTTTCTTCATATGGCGCAGGACTGATTCGCCTGGATGCCTTTGGCCATGTTTCAAAGATTCCTGGCAGAGTTAATTTCATGAACGAACCAGAAACATGGGATATTCTCGAAAGAATCAAAGCTCTTGCTGATCCGAATGGTCTCGAAATGATACAGGAAATTCATGACTGTTATGCGGAAAGGACCTATTTCAAGCTGGCAGAACATGGCTACCGTATCTACGACTTTTTCCTTCCGGCACTTGTTATTGACGCGTTTATTCGTAATGACGGGAGTATCATTCGCTGTTGGGGCGAGGAAATTATCAGGAATAAATATCAGACGGTCAATCTACTCTGCAGCCATGATGGTATTCCGGTTTATGATGCTCTGGGTTTACTGGACAGAAAACAGATCGATGAAGTTGCTAAGCTGATATCTTCCAATGGTGGAGAGATACGATACTTGCCTGCCAAAAAGGATATTCCTTATAATATCGGTACGACTCTTTACAGTGCTCTCGGTGAGAATGATGATAATCTTCTTCTTGCAAGAGCAATTCAGCTGTTTATGCCGGGTGTTCCCCAAATCTGGTATTTAGATATTTTTGCCGGACCGAATGATTATGACGCAGCGAAGATGGGTGGAGCTACAGGCAATAAGGAAATCTGCCGAACCAATCTATCAAAGGATCAAATAGGGCAATATCTGAAAAAGAAAGTGGTTGTAGATCAAATCAAGCTCTTGAGATTCAGATCAGAGTTTCCTGCTTTTGCTCGTGATGCGGAGATTCATATTGAGTCAGCAGGTTATGAAATGTCATTTGTCTGGAAAAAGCAAGATTATAAAGCATCGTTGCATTTGAATTTGTTAACCAGAAGGTTTTCAATAGAAGGTCTGGCGCCCGACGGAGCCGTTTCTTTCCGATATGACAGTTGAGATATAATTTTGTCTAGACCAATGCAGTGTAGTAGTACCGGGAGGTGGACAGTCGATGAAAAACATTTTGCTGATTGGAGATTCAATCTTAGTTGGGAGCAATCAAACAAGCGGGTACGGTACGATTGTCCGTGACATGCTGAAGGATAAGGCAAATGTTTATATTCCGCTTGATAATGCTCGCTACACAATGTATACTCTGCGCAATCTAGCCGGATGGATAGATGCAATGCCCCGAGAAAAGATGGACATTGTTCAGTGGAACAATCTGGAGTGGGATATCGGAGAATTCTATCAGGACGGTCCACTGACTCCCTTACCTTTTTATGTCGATACTCTGCGGCGAATCTATCAAAGAATCAGATTATTCTTTCCGAATGCTGAAATTATTTATGCTACTGGAACAAAAGTAATTGATGAAAAAAGCCCTGTAGATCCGAACTTTGAAAGGCACAACAGTGTAATTGAAATCTATAATCAGGCTGCTGCGGAGTTGATGGCAGAATTAAATGTGCGCGTTAATGATCTATACAAGATTTCGGAAGCATTTAACGAAGAGTATTATTCGGATTGGGTCCATCCGAATTATTTAGGATCACGTCTACTGGCCGAACAGGTAGTCCGTTTTTTGAAGCTTTGAATTAGTATATTTTGATTCTGGGTTTAAGTTGGATAGAAATAAATTATTCTCTTCTGCTCAGATGATATAGCGGTCTTTGTGAAAAAATTGTTTTCATATTCCCAAAGGAACAAATGCAGAAAAGAAGGATATATTATGAAGATTGTTATTTTGGATGCATATACGGAAAATCCGGGAGATCTTTCTTGGAAAGCGCTGGAGCAGTTTGGCGAACTGACAGTATATGACCGTACACCAATGAATGATGAAGTCGAAATTATTCGCCGGATAAATTACGCAGAGATTGTTCTTACTAACAAAACTCCTATCAATGCAAGAGTCATTGACGCCTGTCCTTCTATGAAATTCATTAGTGTGTTGGCTACAGGCTATAATATTGTTGACTACAAGTACGCGGCCAAGAAAGGTATTACTGTATCAAACGTTCCGGCGTATGGTACTGCATCTGTAGCTCAGTTTGCTATTGCGCTTTTGTTGGAGATTTGTCATCATATCGGGCATCATAACAAAAGCGTCCATATGGGAAAGTGGGAACGCAGTCAGGATTTCTGTTACTGGGATTACCCGCTGATCGAGCTCGCAGGAAAGACCATGGGGATCATTGGCTTTGGGCGAATCGGTCAATCTACTGGCAAGATAGCTTCAGCATTGGGCATGCGGGTATTGGCATATGACACGCTGATCAGTGATGCCGGAAAACATATCGCTGAGTATGTTCCGCTTGATAGCATCTATAGTGAATCTGATGTAATTGCATTGCATTGTCCGCTATTTCCTGAGACAAAGGGAATTATCAATAAGGATAGTATCGCGAAAATGAAGAATGGGGTTATTCTGTTGAATAACAGCAGAGGTCCGTTGATTGTTGAACAGGATCTGGCGGATGCCTTAAATAGTGGGAAAGTGGCGGCTGCCGGTTTAGATGTCGTTTCTACAGAACCGATTCACGGAGACAATCCCTTGCTTGCAGCTCCTAATTGTATTATTACACCGCATATCTCCTGGGCTCCGAAGGAAAGTCGTCAGCGAATTATGGATTGTACCATAGAAAATGTGCGGTACTATACGGAAGACCATCCAGTCAATGTCATCAACAATTAAAATCTTTTGAGTTTCCGCTTATTGGCAAAATGACGCCTCTCTGTACAGCCCTATAAGTCTGTACAAGGAGGCGTTTTTGTTTACTGAATAATTCTTGGTAAAAGGAATCGTACTATATTTTTGAAATGCACCTATTGAGCCTGGCTTTACATAACTTAGTAGGATAATTGAAATCTAATCGCAGTCACCGTTTTGTTGCGACCTTTGTTTTCCCAAAGCATCATTCGTGATATTGGTGTATTTGCTGGCTTCATCAGAAGTCATAGACAGTGTGCCGGGCAGCACATACGCCGCGTCGTTGTCCGTCTTCCAGGTTGTCATAGCATCCAGATCGCTCTGAGGCATACCGGCGAATTCACGATCCCAGTGATATGAACCGGCACCGCCCAGTTTGGCGTAGTAATGATAAGCTTCCGCCAGGCTCAGGTCGTCAGGATTGTTGTACATATACTCGGTGAATTCTGGATTGCCAGCCGCATTATTGGTCCAGCACAGATCTTCCTGGCCGTAGGAAGCCAGCAGATCGCCTTCCACCGTGTACCTGATGGGTAGCAGTCAAAACGCAACGAATGCTTTATAATAGAGGTAGGAAAAGACTGCAAATAGGAAGGAAAGACGATGGCGGACAAGGTAGAAAAAA
>ERZ779850.835-NODE-835-length-34986-cov-6.405227_pt1 | contig 34986 bp, 33 predicted proteins | sample MGYA00511249_ERZ779850 | MGnify/ENA primary metagenome ERZ779850 (study PRJEB29588, sample SAMEA2162475) | human gut metagenome | biome: human gut; feature: human-associated habitat; material: faeces | place: Denmark | collected 2008/2010 ...
CCGCCATGGGCTCCACCGGTATCTCCAGCGGTTCCCACTGCGACTTCCGCATCCAGCGCAACGGCACCATGGTGGATCCCCTGAACTATCTGCCCTGATGAAAGGTTTCCATGATTTCCATGAAAAGCTCCCCGGCCTGAGCCGGGGAGCTTTTTGCTGCCCGCCGGGAGCGGCGCAGGCAGTCGCTAAGGAATCGTGGAAAATCCAAGGTTTTCCCAAGAGCGTCAGCCCAGCGCCCACAGCACCACGCCGTACACCACGCTGGCCAGTGTGCCATAGACGATCACCGGGCCGGCAATGACGAACATTTTGGCCGCCATGCCGGTGACAAAGCCCTCTGCTTGTGTCAAGATAGGACACATAATTTTTTTGCTTTTCTCGAATTTTACGATTCAGTCCAACTGTAATCAGTTATTTCTTCTCAAAGGCGCATCATCCGGCCAGTTGAGCAACTGCTTTTATGATTTTCTCGGTGAAATCATCATGACACCGGAAATCAATCTCTATTCGTCCATTTTCATAGACACGGACCTTCTCTATCAATTTCCGAAGTTCTTTTGGGCGGTACTCATTCAAAAGCTGAATACCCTTGGCATCTGCTTCTAACACAGCAGCTTTTTCTTTCCCAGCCCTCAATTTTGTAATCATTGCTTCCGTTGCTGCCAATTCATCACGCATGGAATCTATTGCGGTCTGGCGCTCTTCCTGGGCTGCGATAAATTTATCTCGCGTCATCCTGCCATTTCGGTATTCTTCATATAAGTCGAGCTTGCTGTTTTGCGCTCGTTGAAGTGTACGTTTGAGCATCGCAGCTTTCTTTTCAAGCAATGGTTCTTCTCGATTTGCGTTCGCTTTTACCTGCACAGCTTTTTCCGCCAGTGTTTTCGCCAGCATCTTTACAACCTCAAGAACACTTGATTGCAGCGTCTCGATTGGTTCATGGAGCCGTGTGCAATCCGCATTAGAAGAAACGCCAGCTTTTAAACAAAACAGATGCGTTACTTTTCCCTTGGATTTTTGGAGTTTTCGTCCACAATACCCGCACACAAATAAATTATCTGCTCTTTCGCCAGCTGTGTTTTGATTAACGGTCTTAATTCGGCTTCTGCGTGATGCATCCGCCTCACTAAATATACTCTGGGAGATGATTGCCTCATGTGTATCTTCCACGATGATCCATTCGCTCCGCGGGAGCGCTCGCATCTTCCCAGTGCTGATTCCCACCGTTTCTCTTTTGTTGGAAATCATTTTTCCCGTATAGCGCTCATCCTTAATGATACGGAGCACAGTACATGCTACCCATATCGGGTTCTCCTCAAGAATGCGTCCATTGTAAAACTCACCATTCTTTTCCTTATAGCTTGCAGGGGATGGAATGCCATCATCATTTAATGCACGGGCAATTTGTGCAGCTGTTCTTCCGGCAATACATTCTTCAAAGATTCGTACTACCACCGGTGCTGTTTCCTGATCCACAAGCAGATGGTGCTTATCTTTAGGATCTAACCGATATCCATAAAAAGCGCTGCCGCCCCAATACTCGCCGCGTCGGCTCCTGGTTTTGTTTGCACTCCTTACTTTCACAGATAAATCTCTGCTGTATAATCCGTTGATCAGATTCCGTAGCGCAAGCTCCAATCCGCCTGTCGTACCGATAAAATTATCACTGTCAAAGTTATCGTTTGCAGAGATAAAACGAGTCCCGAACAATGGCAATATCAGCTCCAGATATGCGCCAACCTCCAGGTAATCTCGTCCAAATCGTGAAAGATCCTTGACCATGATCGCTTGTATTTCTCTCCGGCGTATCTGCTCCATCATAAGCATGAATTGTGGTCTGTCAAAATTTGTGCCGGTATAACCATCGTCACAGAACTCGACAACCTCATATTCACAAAGCTCAGTGTGCTGCTCATAGTAATCACGAAGCAGTTTTCTTTGGTTTGTTACGCTATTACTTTCCGCCTTCCCGGAGGATTTCAGGTCTGCGTCCTCTGCCGATAAGCGAATATAAAACGCAAGAGTTTTGTTACATTGCATATCGTTCAACCTCCCTTTGGCGGATTGCGGCAAGATGAATGACTTCATCTAATTCATTTCTGAAATTAAATTTAACCTCAACATGTCCGTTATTGTACAGAATCATTTCATCAATAAAAGCGTCTACCATTTCTGCTGTTAATGTATCAGCATCCTTGTACTGTTCGATCAGCTCGGCCCACGATCCGCTTGCTGCAAACGACGGGTTGTACTTCTGGCATTCTTTTTCGAGTTCAGCAAGGAAAATACGCAGTTCGTCGGCCTTTGCAGCATATTCCTGACCCATGCTGATATAATCATTTTGGCTGAGTGTCCCGTTTGCAAATTCCTCATACAAGGACGCCTTTAATGACACATATCTATCAATTTGCTTTTTTACTCCACGAATCTGATCGCTGTAAATGCGAAACTTTGTTTTGCTGGATTCCTTCTTGTTCAATGCAGCAAGAAGCTCCCGCGCATCTGTAAATAGCTTGATTTGTGTACGGATCAGTTTTAGCGCGATATCCTCAACATCCTGCTTTTTTACCGCCTTTTTTACACAGTAGGATGAATTATAGTTCTCGTGTAACGAGCAGTAGTACCAGGGAACACGCTCCCCGGCATGATTTTTCTTGTTCCTCAAAAACATAGCTTGTCCGCATTCACCGCACCGGAGATGCCCCTTGAAAATACTCGCCTTTTTACTCTTGGAATCATATACGGCAGCCCGCCCGAGTTCCTCCTTCAAGCGCTGGAAATACAGCTGAACCTGATCGAATAGTTCCTTTGTTACAATCGGTTCATGTGTTCCCTTGGTAACAATCCATTTCTCTTTTGGAGCAGGACGGGAACCCTTTTGACCTGTGGAATGATAGGTTGATCGGAATTTCCCCGAAATCATCCAACCAAGGTATACTTCTTCGGTGAGGATGCGTTTTATCGTTTGCATATACCATTTTGAATTCTTAAAGTGGTCGGTAGATGCGATACCACGATCGTAAAGCAGCCGCCCGGGGGACGGTATTCCTTCGGAATTCAAGGTCGTTGCCACATAGTGCAATGTGTTTCCGTCGGCAACCATCTCAAACATTCGCTTTACCACCGGTGCTGTTTCTTCATCGACCACAAGATGATGCTTGTCCTTGGGGTCAAGGCGGTATCCATACGGTGCACGGCTTCCGGCAAATTTACCTTGCTCTTGGATTGTGCGCATGGATGAGCAGATCTTTCTTGAAATATCTTTGGCATACATTTCATTAGCCATGTTTTTTATCTGAATCGATATATCTGCTTGTTGAAATTTTGTATCAAATCGGTCTGTGACTGCAATGAAACGGCATTGAAAGAACGGAAATACCATTTCAATATACTCTCCGGACTCCAAATAATTTCGCCCAAGCCGCGAAAGATCTTTCACAATAATACAGTCGATCTTACCATCTCTCAGATCATTCATCATACGCGAAAACTCAGGTCGAATAAAATCTGTTCCGGATATATCATCGTCGCTGTAAATATCAAAGACGGACAGGTCTGAATGCTCTGACACATAGTCTCTCAGCAGCTGTAGTTGGTTGCCAATCGTATCAGCCTCGCGTTTTCTTTCTGTTTCTACAGAGATGCGTGCATATAATCCGGCCTTATATATTCTATCCGCCGCCGGCATCTGAATTGGCTCTGCGGCAGCGTTTTTCCGGCTTTTCCGTGCCATTTTATCCCACCTCCCTTTGGTTGATATAGTAATCCTTCACGCGGGATACCAGAGCCTCATAATCCTGCATATGGGCAAATGTCACTTCAATTCGCTTGCCCTCATAAATCATAATGTGGTCGATGCATTCAACCGCAACGATGCGTGTTAAACTTTGAATATTGCGGTGATCAAGGAACTCTTGTATCCATCGCTGAGGTGCGTTTCCATTTTCAATATATAAATCGATCTCATGGCGGATCTGTTCTTCGGCGAGCTGTGCCTCTGAAATACGCATTTCATACTGCTCTTTTATATCGAGGTAATCCTCTTTGGAAAGAATACCGTCGCGCATATCCTCATATGCGGATATTTTCAGTTTGCGATAACGGTCAATATCAGCTTCAACCGCAGCGAGTCGATCTTCCGCCTTGCGAATGCTCAAACGGTGTACCGGCGCATTACGGATTGTCTGAAGGCAGCCATCCAACTCTGCGAGCATGCGAATATGCTCTTGTAAAAGCCGAAGGACGGCATCCTCCAATTGCTTTTGGGAGATACGGTGCGAGGTACATTCTCCGGTATTCTTGTGGTTACTACAGGTATAGTAGCAGAAACGCTTGTTGCCGGAGGTCTGCGTTTTACGCACCATAGCGCCGCCACAATCACCGCAACAGAGAAGCCCTGCCAATGGGAACAGTCCGTTTTCGCGTGGGGAGGTCCGGGTATCAAGCTCAAGAAGTCGTTGTACTAGTACAAACTGACGAGGGTTTATGATCGCTTCATGTGCGTTTTCGTAAATTGCCCACTTATCCTGTTCATTGACGATAACTGTTTTGATTTTATAATTGGGCCGAGTCCGAATTCCTTGTACAAGCGTTCCAACATAAACCGGGTTGGTAAGAATTCGACGAACTGCAACCGGTGTCCACTGTGCTTTGCTTTTCGTTTTGAATGATGTTTTATATGGCAGCCCTTTGCTTCTTTTATATTCAAGTGGTGAGAGAATGCTCTGCTCGTTAAGCCTGCGTGCAATGGCATCCTGATTGATACCGCTCAATTTCCACCCGAAAATATCACGCACAACTTCTGCAGCGTAAACATCTACAACAAGTTTGTTCTTATCTTCCGGTGATTTTTCGTAACCGTATGGTGCAAACGCTCCGATGAACTCACCGTTCTTTCGCTTTACCTGCAGCTGGCTGCGGATCTTAATGGAAATATCTCGGCAGTAGTTATCATTCATCAGGTTTTTGACCATGATGTTAAAATCGTCCGCACTGCTTCTCGTGATAGTATCGACTCCGTCGTTAATTGCGATCAATCGGACCCCATAATACGGAAAAAGACGATCGATATACTTTCCGGCGTTGATATATTCACGCCCGAAGCGGGACAGATCTTTTACAATGACACAGTTCACAACTCCGGCGCGGATGTCATCCATCATACGCTGAAAGTCAGGACGGTCATAATCTGTCCCTGTATATCCATCGTCTTCTCTTATAGAAACAAGCTTTATATCAGTCTTGTCTTTAAGGTAGTCCAGAATAAGCTGCTTTTGATTGGAAATGCTGTTGCTTTCGGCCTTTAAGCCGGATACGCTGTTCAGATCTTCTTTTGAAAGCCTCACATACGCAGCAGCTTGATATTGGGTTTGCTTTGTGTTTTCCATATGCTCACTCCTTCCGATGGAAATCAGACATGCCGATAAGCATTCAGAAGAGCGAGGTATGATAATTTAGTCCGAATGTAGTATAGCATATTTTTTTGAATAAGTCTATGGCTATCGTACATTTCCATTACTTACCGTTCTGCTGTGCGCAAAAGGTCCTCGAAATTCTGTTGAAATGACGGCCCGTCTGGTTTGTAATTCACTTTTACGGCAACATCGCCAATACGAAAGCAATAAGGATTCTGAACCTGCTGTAAAAAGCTCAGAATTCTCTCTGATACCGGTCGGGTATCGTCGATTTGAACCTCGTCCAAGTCGATCAAACTGCCTTTGTCGACATTTTTGATGTCAACACTTTTTAACATCTCAAAATCAGTTCTATCGTAGCTATTCATCAAATTCTCCTTTCGCCGATATTGAAATTATTGCCAGAATGACTTGCGTCTATTCACAATGAAGTTTTAATGTCCACCGGCGCCTGCAGCGAACAGGTCCACAGAAATTTCATCTCCCCGCCTTCATTGTGGCCGGGCCGCGAGTTACGGGCGTATCATTGTCCCAGCTGCGCTTCATGGCGAAATGCAGGAGCCACCCGCATATTATTACTCATGGTTCTGACTGCCGATCAGACGGATAGGCGCTCGACGAAGCTGGAATGTGCCGGTTCCGGACTATTCAATTTTCAAGGTGCAGGTAAGCACGAGGGTGCCTTACATAAGTAAATACGGACAGTTTTTTTGTCTCATACACTCGCCGACAAAAAAATTTCAAAAATGCCGGCTTCAGATATCCCGAAACCGGCATTCACCTCAAATCTTAAATTTTGAGATATTGAGCGCAATATGTATGAGAATGTATTGCTTCAGGTCCTCATCCATGCGGCCATACAAATAGGAATGATGCTCGATCAGAGGCATATATAACTCCAGTATGGTCTCTAAATCCCGATGACTTCCCATAACGGCTCCTTGCAGAACCTTTTTGAACTCTGATTTGTTCATTCATCATCACCGCCTTCCATCAGATGGGAGCGCAGCCTTTTCAGTGCAATGCACCTTTGATTTCTGACATATTGCAACGAGCAGTTGAGTCTTTGGGCTGTTTCTGCTTCACTCAGATCTTCCAAAAATAGCAACTCCATCACTTGACGGCGCTTTAATGGCAACTCCATAAAAGCCTTTGTCAGCCGTTCCTCCTCAAAATCATAAGGGGACTGCATCCTTGTGATTTTTGGCCATGACTCGCACTGCGCCAGATCAAGAAGTTCTGCCTCTGGTATATCCTCGTAGGATATGATTTCCGGACGATTCTCATATTTCCGCAGGTAATCAATTTTCGCTCGCTTAATAATTGTTTCAAGCCACCGAGTAAACTTTGCCCGTAGCTCATCCCGTTCGGGATAATCCTGTCTGTGGTCCATTTCCATGCCTCCTTTTGGCATGCCACCACAGCAGGAAGAAAACATACCGCTTCACGGCATGTTTTACAGCGATATACGCAACATGCCATGATGGCATGCTGTGAATAAAATAGCGGTTGGTCGTTACGATGATTATCACAGCGATCAGAACATCGGACTCACCCCCTTCCGAAAAGCATAATAAAAAACGACCATACCACACCCTCGTGTGATACAGTCGCTTCATGCGTGAATATAAAACCGATGCCAACGGCTCGGCTATGTGTATGCTGATAAAAAGGCAACAATACTTTTTCCTTTTGTTAGGGTCTGCACCTCATCATATGTACCCCTCGCTTTTGCCTTATGTTTTGCTGAACTTTTCAAGTGAATCCAAATAGGTATTGAAGCCTTCGCACGCCAGTATCCGTTTTGATACCGGGTATTTCTCGATTCGTTCGGAAATTTTCTTCAGGTAAATTTCCTCGGGATGAGAAAACTCATGGGCCAACAGTTGATCCGTGGTTGCATTCAAAGCGTTTGCAATACGAACCGTCATTTCGAGGCTTGGCTTTACCCGTCCGTTTTCAATCTGACCAATGTGGCTGGCGGAGCATTCGCACTTTTCCGCAAGGTCCTCTTGCCGGAATCCCTGCGTAACTCGGAGCCGCCGAATATTCTGTCCTAAAGTCTTGTAGTCCACTGCACATATCTCCTTAAATATATTTTAGTGGACGCCGCGGCGAAAGTGAAGAATGCATAAATTGTATACACGCACCATAAGTGTGATATTCAGAATTTTTCTTTGTTTTATCCCACCTTAAAAGCAAATAAGTCTGCCTATAGTATCAGCAGACTCATTTGTGCTTAATTGAACATGTCCAAATTATCGAGCATTTTGGTTATATCCTCTTCCAAAGCCTCGGAAGTTCCACTCATTGAAGTATCCGCTATAGTTTCGGTTGTATGCAGTTCAGATAGTTTCTCCTCCACGATGCTCCGTATCAACCGTTCCATTTGACTGCGGTCGAAGGCAGGAGCAACCTTAACCTCTATTTTACTATAACCGGACTGTAACTCCGGATGAGTGTCGATATAATCACTCAATGCCGAAATAATTACCGTACTTTTTCTGTTGCCCAGGTTTTCCAACAGCTCGCCGACACGAATCTGATCTTCGTTGTCGGCACTGAACTGCAGCGTAAATCTATATTTTCCGTCTTTTCTCACCGCCCACACCGTCCTTTATGTAGGACGATGGGACAGCTGCACTCTGCCAAGCATTTCGTACCCAAGCGCATTGGCATTGGGAGACTCCACAAAATCCGCCTTCGCGACCAGCGGAGAAGCCTCCAGAAACGGTCGGAGAAGTAGACTTCCGCCGCCGATGAACACAGCAGGATTGGAACGGAGATCAACCTGTAGCTCGCGCAGCTGGTTGAGAATATCCTGAGCATGAAGCTTGGTTGCGCCGCAGATTGTCTGCTTAACATCATCCGGCAAAATTGTGTCCTGACCGGAAAGAACAGCGCTGATGTGCTCGTCCTCGATACGCATATCGTGGAGTGCACCCACTTTGCGAATGATCTCATTGTTCATAGTGATAATACCGGTTTCAAGGGAACGACAGAACTGCAAATCGGGTTTGCCGTTTTTCAGAAGCAGCACATCCGTCGTGTAGCCGCCGATGTCAACAACAAACACCCGAAGCATGTTAACGACCATACTGCTTTTCGGAACAACGGCCGCATATGCCTGCGGGAACACCATCACCTTATCGATCATAATGCTGTACGGTTTATCCTTATAAACAAATTTGATAATGCCGTCCCGTTTGAAATACCGAGCGAATTTGTCCTTGAGTACGCCGTAATGCTCCGGCGGCAATCCCACTGCCAGTTGGATCTGTTCAACGGGGCTGTACCGTCCGGTATCCTCAAGCTCCTTTGCAATGGCAAACAGCGTCAGAATAAAATAGCGCTCGTCCTGTGTTTTGTCGCGCATGTAGCTCAGGCGCTTTCCGCTGGGCGTCCAGTACCGCCCGTCATATTCCAGGATTTCGTCCGCCATAGGCGGCTTGACGGTGTGCTCAGACAGACCGGAAACAAAGGAATGGTGCGGCGTTTTGATGGCATAGTTGCCGTGGTCGATTGCAATCAACATATAAGGTTCCTCCTATATTTCAGTTTTGGATTTTCATTATCATTACACGGTTCAGTATGCGTATTTACAACGGGAATGCGCATTGCAAAGCAAAATAAGCACGAAAAAGGGCGAAGCCGAAACCTCGCCCTTCCGTTTTACTATGATTGCTTTTTCCGAAAAAGATACTCCCAGATATAATCGTCAAGCCCTTTGTAGGCCGGATCCCACAGATAGGTACCATACCGAAAACCCATATCACCGAGCAGCTGCAGAAGATTATTATACCCGTTCTGCACATGATGATTGGTAGCAAAATCCATATCGAAAGCCGTTTTGATTTCGACCAATCCCTCGCTGCGCAATTCTGTCAGAGTCAGTTCAAGCTGCGTCAGGGTATTCACGCCCGGAACGGCCAGAACCGTCAGACCGGTAAGAGCGTTTATTACATCCGCTTTCATTGGTCCTTCTGTCAGAACAAGCATCGGGCGTACAGGGCCGGACAAATGCGTCCATCCCTCAGCTTTGCAGCCGTCTTTTTTCTCGGTACTGGAGACCCATCGGAATTTGCGTTTTTCGACATTGTCCCGACGGATCTGCAGGCCCTGAATTCTCCCGTAGCGGTCACGCACGGGGATCAGAATGCCGCGTTTCTCATGGATAAAAGTCCATGCACCGCTGTCATCCCGATAGAATCCGGGCACACCGGCGAGATATAGGCCATCAGACTGCAATTGCTTTGCAATCTGCGTCATACCGACGACCGGCGTTGTTTTATATCCGAGCCTCTCGATATCTGCATCTGTCAGACCGCGTCCGAGTAAGTTTTCCTTATGATCAGAGGCCAGCGTAAGTTTGGAGAGCAATGCACTATAGGTTGCATGGCGTGCGTCGATATCCGTTAATGGGCATTCCGTATCCGCTTTCGGCAGAATCTTCTGCCGTGGGCGCGAAGCATTTTCAGGTACTCCCATTCGTGCCAAAATCGCTTTGCGGACTTCATCGCGCGGAATGCCGGTGTATAACGCATATAAATCGAATATTCCGCCGGAAGCACCGCAGCGCGGGCAACGAAAGACTTCCTTTTTCAAGTTGATATTCAAATGCCTTTTTCGCGGGTTCTCGTCACAGCATGGACACTGTACATAGTACGAGCTTTGACCGGACGAGGGATACGGTATCCCAAGCAGTGAGATAATATCCCACATATGAATCTTTTCCATACAACCTCCTTTCCGGGGACGGCAGGCTTTCTGCCGCCCCCGAATTTATTCTGCTTCACGCTGAAGCTTTCTGTTGTGCATATTCACAAATCAGCTTTGCTGCATTGCGAATTTCCTCGCCGCCCGTAAACTTTGTTGCACACCACTGGATCGCTTTCGGATCCATCTGCAATACATCACCCAGCGTCTTTCCGCCGTACTTGGTTATCGGGCAAGGGACGCGCATAGCCTGTTCTACCTTTTCTTCAAAGGTGAGTTCCCTTTGCGGAGGCGCCGTTGGCTCCACGGTGTATTCCTCCTCCGTTTCCGGCTCAGGCGCAACAGCGGGGTTTTTAGGCGGTGTGCTGCCGCCTGCCTGAGCGCTGTTGCCGTTCAGTTCATCCGTGGCAGTGCCTTCAAATTCATCACCTGCCATAGCAAACTGCAAACCGAATCCGGCGTTACGCAGTGCAATACCGACGGCTGCCGTCTGTGCCCATTCGCGGGGTGAAACGGAAGGTTTATCTGCCAGATATCCGCGAGAGGCGGTTGCCTCGGCAAGATAGCATTCCGCACCGTCCTTGTAGCTTGGATATACCTTGGCGGTCGCCACAAAGCAATCCTTTCCGGGTGATACCGTAATGGCAATACGTCCTTCAGGATACTTCATGCGAAACCACGCCATCTGGATCATAACCGGGAGACGCTTACGCACCTCACCGGTTTCCAGATCGGTATAATCTACCGCAAACGGTGTCGGATCGAATCCGTCCACCTTGTTGATTCCTTCGATTTTAGCGAGCATAGCCGCCTTATCATTCGAGTTGTTCTGACTCATTAGAAAGCCTCCTTAGAAATTGATATAGGTGTTGCGATACTGCATCCAGACGGGCAGAATCGTCTTAATGTAATTGTTGATGCAGGTTTTGTACTGTTCCTGCGTAGATGCGTTAAAGCTGGAGAAACGCTTGCGTCCGTCCTGTACGACCTGCGTAAAGGACTGCAGGGCAGTTTCACGCTTTTTCTGTCCTTCGGCATCCGTCTTGGGACCGAACTTGCGCTCATTCAGCGTAAAACGCACATAGGCGTCTACAAGCTGGAAATGGAATCCCATAGATTTGGTGTCCATCGTAACCGGCGCAGATTTACACAGGCTCTCAAAAGTCTCCAGCACACAAATGCGGTAGTTCAGTTCCTGCATAATCAGCACCTGGTCAAGCGGTAAGCTGTTTGCCGCAATCTGCTCACGGATATCATTCTGCCTTTTTCGGTACTGCTCCAAAATTGTTGCCATTTCGGTACTCCTTTCATTGCATAGCGGCCTGCAGGCGTTTTGCCAAACAGGTGCCGCGTTTTTCTGTGTCGGTTTTTTTGATTGCCATACACAAAGCACGGCGCTCACCGACAATGATGACATTCTCCTTGCCACGGGTAATGGCGGTATACACCAGAGGCCGTGTCAGCATGACGTAGTGGGCGCATTGCAGGTTGATGATCACGGATCTGTATTCCGAGCCTTGCGACTTATGGATGGTAGAAGCATAACCCAAATCCAGCATATCAAGCTGACTCGTGTCATACTCAGCCATTCGTCCGTCTCCGAAATCAATCGTGACGGTCGTCTCGTCACCGGCTTTGCAGATTTTTGTGATATACCCGATGTCGCCGTTACTGATTTCATCGCAGTTTTTGATCTGCATCACCTTATCGCCGCAGCGGAACTTTCTCGTCCCGTGAGTGACCTCAGCCTTGTCCGGCGCAGGAGGATTGATTTTCTCCCGCAGCAGCTCGTTGAGCGCATTGACGCCGGTTTCGGTTTTCTGCCGGTATGGTGAGAGCAATGCGACATTGTCCACACCATATTTGGCAGTTTCCTGCAGATACAGCTCTACAATTTTCTCGGCCGACTTGGGAATACTCGCCGAGTCATAAAACTGAAAGTCGCTTCCATACTCAAGACTCATATTCCCGTGACGGATCAGTTTCGCATTGGTCGCTATCCGGCTGCCAGCTGTTTGACGGAAGATTTTATCCAGCTTCACGACCGGCACGATACCACTTGCGATCATTTCGCTCAGCACCGCCCCGGGTCCGACAGATGGCAACTGATCAGCGTCTCCGATCAGGATCAACTGACTGCCCGGTTTTACAGAGTCAAACAGATCTCCTGCAAGGTAGATATCCAGCATAGATACCTCATCGACCAGAATCAGGTCGGCATCCAGCGTTTCCGGGTCGCCATATTCTCCGTCTTCACCGGCAATCAGCCCCAAAGCCTTATGGACCGTAGAGGCAGGGAATCCGGTTGACTGCTCCATACGCCTTGCGGCACGCCCTGTCGGCGCGCAGCACACGATCTCCTTTGACGGATGATTGCGGCTGTAAATGCCAAGCAAAGCTTTTTGCAGCATCGTCTTGCCGGTACCGGGACCGCCGGTAATAATGCAAAGGCCGTTGGTGAGCGCCGTTTTGATTGCCTGACGCTGTTCGGGTGCCAGACGCACCTTCAAACGGCTTTCCTCACGGTCGAGCTCATGGTCCAAATCACCATAGGTGCAGGGATTTTGATGGCGGATCTGATATCGGATCAAGTTGGCAAGCTTTTCTTCGGTTTTTGCCGTCTTTTCCCGATAAACACAGCTTTCATAGGTCCGCATTCTGCCATCAAGGATAAGACGGTTGGCACGGGCTGCGATCATTTGATCCGTAAGCTCCGGCGTCTCCAAAGTCTTTTGGCAGGCTGCAATGAAGCCGTCCCGTTTCATACACAGATTTCCGTGGCCTTCCGCATCAGTCAGTGTGTAGAGGATACCCTCATCCACACGTTCGGGCGACAGTCTGTCAATCCCCATACTCATGGCGATCTTATCTGCCGTCTTGAATCCCACGCCGGCCATTTCGCAGAGCTTATACGGATGGTTCTTTACGATATCCATCGTTTGTTCTCCATATTCTTTGTAAAGCTTTACGGCACGGTTCGGCGTGATCCCGTGCGGCGACAGAAAGGCTACCACATCACGAGCACCGCGGTTGGCGAGGTAGGAATCGCAGATTTTTTTGAGTTTATTCTGACTGATACCGGAGATGGTCAAAAGCTTTTCCGGCTTTTTGTCCAGCACCTCCAGTGCCATATTCCCAAATGCATCATAGATACGCTCCGCCATTTTCGGACCGATGCCTTTGATCTGCCCGGACGAGAGATAGGCGATGATGCCTTCCCGGGTCGGAATGATCTGCTCCTCGTATCCCTCGACATCATACTGAATGCCGTATTTGGGATCCTTGCGCCAGTGCCCACGCATTTCATAGCGCATATTACCCGCAGTAGGCAGGCAGTACCCAACGGCCTTGATTTGTGTAATGGTGTTGCCGCTGCTATCCTTCAGTTTCTCGCACGGACGGTAAAGCGCGATCATAAAGCTTGCCGCATCCGCCGCGCCGGTACCGGAAGAATAGATCATTTTTTCAAATTGGCATAACAATGTCATTACTCCTTTCGCTTTGTTCCGGAAAACAAAGAACTCCCGAAAACACAGCGAAACACTGCTTCTCAGGAGTTCTTTGTGATACGGCATACTCATTTGAACAGTGCCGCATTTTCCAGATAGGATTCGGGCTCCGTAAAAGCCATCGGAAAGTTTTCACGATCCAGCTTTACGGACTTCTTATCCCCGTTGTTTTGTGTGACAAGCTTCTGCACCTCCAGATACAGGCCTTCGTCAAACACCGTAATCGGCATACGAAGCAAAGCCGCCTTGACGATCTCGCCGCGCATACCGTTGCTGAGCCTATTTCCGCATACGAGCATAACATCGCTTTGCTCCAGGATATCCAGACCGAATCGAAGCGCAATGGCTCTTTCGGCAGGGATCTCATCGCAAAGCAAAAGCGGCATATACGCATGAGGCGCAGCGGCGTTCATGTTCATTTTCTTGTTTGCGTAGAACATATACGCTCTTGCCGTGCGCAGGTTCTTTTCGCGCTGCTCGCGGGTGCCCGCCCGAAAAGGGGAGCATACATAGGCTCTTTTGCGGTAGCGATCAGCGGATGCCAACTGATACATCAGCTCCTGCTGCCAGTATTGATGATAGATATTATCCATAATAGGACTCCTTTCTTAAAGTGGTTGTACACTGACCTTGACCTTACGGCTCTGTGTCGTTTTCATTACATCCGGCAGAATCGTCGGATACTTTGCCTTCAGAACCTTGGAATCGGGTCGTGTAGTGGATTTAGTGACGAAATCAATGAGAAGCTTATCCGATGTCGTCGTAAGGACGCCATGCTCATGCTCCTTCATGATTTCGGCAATTCGCACGCTGTGTGCTTCGATCTCCTTTTCATAAGTTTTGATTTCACGGTTGCACTCCGTGATCTTGCCCTGCAACAGAGCAATTCGGCGCAGTGCGTTTTCCTGTTTGGAAGAAAACTCAATGGTCGGCAGCCCGGACTGGCTTTCTCCGTAGATACGGGCTAGTGATTCAAGCGCCAGTTGCGGCGCTACACCGGACATTGTAGGCGGCTTGTCATGCTCAAGGCTCCATATCCATTCGTCGAGACGCTCGAAGATCATATCTTCCTTGGCTTTATCCCGGGTGATATCCGGAATCGCCAGGTCGTTGTCCGGGTTGTTTCCCCAGATTGCGGAGAACGAACCAATGTTGACATCAGCAACGGCCAGGTAGAAACGCAGCTGCAATTCATAGTACAAGGGAATGGCACCGTTGTCCCACTCGCTTGCTTTATGATAGGTACAGCTCTTGCACTCCAGGATGCCGGGTTCTCCGTCAGAGGCACGATCAAAACGCCGATCGAAGTTGGCAAGTGCATACGGATGGTCTGCGTGCTGGTACAGGTTCGTGTCCTCATACACGCGGTTTCCGGTTTTCTTGGCATACCAATGTGCTGCGATAGGTTCAAGCAAATGCCCCATCTCAAGCTGATTGGCGTTGCTTTTTGCCGGCGGCTTCATCCGTCCCTTTTTGATCATCCACAGTTCCAGCGGCGTTGTCCAAGGGGAGACCCCGAAGACGGCTGCCACATCACTGCCGCCGACTGTATACGGGATTTTACCGGACGGTCCGTGCATACGGGCCGCCAGCCACTGGGCGTTGGTCATTCCGGCAGTATCGCATAGGATATTCGGTGCCGCCATCAGTAGCTCACCGCCTTTGCCAAATCAAAATCACTCCATTTGAGTGTGAGCGCACGCGCCATGTTTTCCTCGACAACAAGGAGCTTGCTTTCGGAAAACTTATCCGTTTTGAGAATAAACGGAATCTCCTGCATGGCCAGAAACACATCATGTGCCGTGGCAGGGCCTCCGCCGTAAGACATCTCAAACATGGCGATTGCTTCGACTGCTGCCTTTTTAGGCAGGCTGAGCTTTTTACACACCCGCGTCATGGCGTTGATCGGAAAATCCAGATGAATCTCCATCAGCGACTGCAGCTTGGCGATGCTGTCCCCGAACTGGGCAAACAGTTGATCCAGCGCCGTATCGAAGTCAGCGACCTTGGACTGATGCCGGTGATCTACGGCTACGCAGCCACCGATATGGATAGAGTGCCTGCCGTTCATCAGAAGCGCAGAGACCTTTGCCGAGGCGACACCGGTATCCGATGTCATAAAGCGGATACCCGGCATCAGCTTGGATGCCATCGTCGCTTTGCCCTGGGCAGCCAGCACCTTTGCGTAGGTACCGAGCAGGTCTTCCTTCTGGTCGGGCATTCGCCATGAGGCACTGACCAGGGAATGGTCACAGTACCCGGACTCAAACTCGTTTCCGGAGAACCGTGCATCGAGCTTTGCCTGCAGAGCTTTCAGCAGTTCGTCGATCGGAAGGACGGAATAATCCACCTCGTCACCGGAGTGAACGGCAGAGATTTTTTCGTCCCGGATCAGCAGGAGCGCATCCGCCGAATACAGCTTCAGGCATTCGTTGAGCACCTCGGCCAATACCTCGCGGCTGAGTTTGGGAAGCGCGGTGCCTCCGATCTTCGCTCTGTCTAGCAGGCTTTTGAAGGCTGTCATGCGGACCGGATAGAGTTCTCCGTTTAAGCGCATGGCAAGCCCGAGATTTTCTGCCGTATCCTCTACGGCTTCCTGTGATGTTCCTGCGGCAAACGCCGACAAATTACCGATGAGAGGCGAGGACTCACTGAGAGGTTCCACCTGCAGGTCAGCGACCTTGCAGCGGATCCAACGGCTGTTCTTTGCCTGCTCCTCATGATAATCCAGCAGTGTCGGGTAGGAACTGAACAGCGTATAATAGCTGTCCTGGCATGGTTTTTGCATAATGAAATGCTCCTTTCTTTGATTTTGACGGCAATGCCGCCTTGATATATGACAAAAGCCAGCACCCCTGAAGGACTGCTGGCTTTGTGCCCGAATGAATTGGCCGGAAACAAAAAAAGTGCCATTTGCAATAACGCAAATGACACTGTGATAACTCTGTTAAACTATGCTTGGATCAGAACCAAACTTGATACTTACACAGATAGTATAACAGAAAACTTCGCAATAGTCAATCCATTCGCCGGAAAAGAGCATTTTACAGTGTTCTCAGCAAAAACGCCATATACAGCGGAAGTGTCAGCACCTGTCCGGTGCGTCCGACATTATAGTCACCCAGCTTGATAGCGCTGCTGACATGGTATTTTTCCGGATGATTCAAAATCGTTTTCGTACTCTTGACATTGCCGGTCACCGCCTTTACCTCCACGAGCGTACACTCGCCCTTGTAGCGGATCACAAAATCCACCTCCAAGCCGGAATCTTTGTGGAAGTAATAGAGCTTCCGTCCCATCTTTGCAAAAATATCTGCAATCAGATTCTCAAAGATAGCACCTTTATAGCCGAAAAGATTGCCCTGCAGAATATCATACTGCGTGCCGTCCTCCAGCATACTGACGAACAGCCCCATATCGCGCATATATACCTTGAAGGTGTCCTCTTCGGCGTTGCCGTCCAGCGGAAGCTCGGTAATGGAGAGGTTATAGCAGCGGGAGATGATCCCCGCATCCTCGATCCATTGCAGGCTTCCGGCATATTTTGCAGCCGTGGAGCCTTTTCGGACAACAGAGTACTGAAATTTCTTATTTTCCTTGGCCAACTGACGGGGGATAGATTGGAAGCACTCCTTGATGCGGGATTTATCCTTCTTTTCCGCGTATTTCACCATGTCGTCCTCATAGGAACGCACGATGTCACGCTGGATGCGCAGCACCTCATCCATTTGTTTGCTGTCCACAAAGGTCTGTACGGCATCCGGCATTCCGCCGACGACGGCATATTGCAGCAGGAGCTGCTTCATGCGGCTATGCAACGCATCCGGCACCGGCGTTTCCGCATCCAATGCTTTTTGCAGCATATCAATGACCGGCTCGGAGATCCCGTTTGCCCACAGAAATTCCTCAAAATCCAACGGGTACATATCGATCACGGTTTCTGAACCTACGGGAACTGATTTCGGCTCCTTGCCATAGCCTTTTACACCGAGCAGAGAGCCGGTGCCGATCACATCGTACCGACCGTCGATCCGAAAAAACTTCAATGCGGTTCGCGCCTCGGGGCAATCCTGTATCTCGTCCAGCACCAGAACGGTCTCGCCGGCTTCAAAAACCGCCTCTTTTCCAAGCAGTGCGGAAAGCAGCATGACGATATTATCAATATCCAATGACCCGGCAAAAACGGAAGCATAGTCCGGATTCTCAAAGAAATTCAGATAGACCACATGCTTGTAATTTTTCTTGGCAAAATCCAGCACGGAAAAAGTTTTGCCGCATTGTCTGCACCCTTTGACGATCAGCGGTTTGCGTCCCGGTGTATTTTTCCATTCAGCTAATCGTTTTTCAATTTTTCGCTTCAGCATTGCGTTTTCCTCCAGATCGTTTCCTTACTCTGCACATAGTATATCACAAATCGATAACTTTTTCAATGGACTTTTTAAGCAAACAGCAAACTTTTTCAAATGACTTTTTGAGACAAGTTGCAACTTTGTAGCAGTCAAGAAAAAAGACACGAAAAATTTGTAGAGCGGCAGAGCGATCGTAAGATGTCATCCGTCAATCCTTTGCGTACTTGCTTCATCTTTCCGGCGTCAGTATATTTGCGCAACTCTGATCCATAACACACCCCTCCTTGCAAAGATGTTAGTGTGTCCAAATTGCAGACTTCTATGTAAAAAGGGATGCCACCGAAGTGACATCCCTCCCATAACGGTTACTATGCTGCATTCCTGTTCAATGACCACAAGCCTCGCCCGTCGTGAGTGAAGTGCATGGGATTGATCTGCAGCGTTTGGCGGATCTTTTCTTTCCACCATTTGTTTGACTGTGCCTTTTTATGCGGTTCGATCTGTTCATAGAGAAAAGAAAGCGCCACCGGCTCCTTGCATGTCTCCAAAACTGCTGCAATCACATCCCGCCAGGTTGCTCCCGGCATATCGCGGATATCTACCGTCGAACTCTGTGTCATCAGAATCGGAATGAGTACAGGAGAGTCCTTGCGAACGATCATAACATACTCATGCAGGATAGGGATAAACTTACCGCTATACTGCGTCCTGTCCGAAAAGCAGTTGTGCTGCGCCTTGATGATAATATTCTCCAAGGTGCCGGGCTTTACGATCTCGGCAAGCATACTGTAAAGTCTGCCCTTCTTTTTGATGTCACCCATCAGGACAGCCATCCGACCGCCGTTTTCCAGTGCCGAAAACTGTTTCATCATGGCATAATTCATTGCTTTGACAAAATCGTCCCAGCTTTCAATACGGGACAGGTCTAGGCGTTTCGGGTCATATCCGTACTTCTGCATCACATCGGACGCTTTGTACATGACATCGGAATACTGAATAATATCTCAATACGGCGGATGCCAGAATACAAATTCCGGCCGCTCAGGAATATCGCAGTTCATAATATCGAACCCGCTGTGCAGGTCGTAAAGATGACTGCGAATACCGGCTTTATCGGCCGCCGCTTTGGTTGTTCCGCTTCCGCACATATAATCGCAGATCTCTTTGGGCTTAAAGAACCCGATAAGATCCTCGATCAGCTTTGGAGAGCAGTTTCCGCGGTATCGGTTGTCACCGCCGTCGCCGCGCTCCGGATAGGAAACAATGCTCGTAAGCGGCCTAATTGGTTCACTACGACAATACACGAAATCGCCTCCTTATCCTTTTCCTGATTCTGTGTCGGAATGCGTATTTCTATCCAAATACTCACGCAGCAGTGTGTGCGCAGTTTCTGAAACGGCTTCCCAGTAGCACTCCCAATAGGTATCGCTCAGTCCTTTGTCGATCATGTTCGGAATGCGCACATCTGCAAGATACCGCTGATAGCCTTCTTCCGATAACTCGCTGATTTCTTCCCACTGCTCAACCTGACAGGCAAAATCCTCATACCGGGATGCATCTAAGTAGTCTCGTCCAACATCACCGATGACCGAAGGAGTCAGAACCACATTGCGTTCTTCCAGAGAAATGGCGTAATGGCTTTCACAGTAGAATCCATCCAGCCATCCTTCATAGGAATTTTCCGATGTTTCTGTCCGGTATTCCGGTGTATTGATCCAGTCCGAAAGACAGCCGGAGTCGATCTCGTTTCCGAGCGCCTCATTGAGCCTTGCCCTGGCCTCCAGCGGATCCGAATAAATACTGGACGAATGTCCGGTGCCACCGTTTGCAGCCCAATCCTCGCTCAGTATGTAGAGTTTAATGGACTTTTTTGACTGACCGGGAACGGTAATCATTTCCGGAGCCATAATGACCATATCAAAGCAAATGTCATCCAATATCTTTTGCGTGCCATACAGGTCCGAGAACACTGCTTCAACCTTTGCGATGTCCGTTGGTAATACCGGAGGATCAAAGGAGCAGTAGATGTCCGGAGTATCGTTTTCGGTTTCTTTGTCGCTGCCGTCACGGATTTCAAAAATAGAACCGATAAGGCCGGCATATTCGCTTTGATCGCTGCCGATGATCACATCACCGATTCGGTATGTGATGCCGTTATATAAGAATTCGGCACCGGGTTTGTTTATAAGCATATGTGTACCTCCTTATATGTGATAGTCTACGGAAACAAGAACATCTTCGCCGTCAAGATCATCAATATAAGTATCGATCTGTTCGTGCCAGTTACTGCTCTCTTTTCCGATGCTGATGTCATTTTTACTGAACCAATCGTCTGCATCGACGATGTCAGAAACGCCTATGGGATACTTCCACGACTTCAGTGTTCCTACACGGGCAAGGTATTCGTCCAGAGTTTCAGCGGCTGCGTAGGCACACTCGCCATAGCAAAAGATTCCGTCTGCTCGAAGCTCACCATAATACCCATCGGGGAGATTGCCTCTTTGGAAGGCCTCCTTGAGCTTGTTGTATCGCTCCGTGTCCTGAGCAGAGTACCAATTTTGCATAACATCCCAGCAGATATCTTTTTTTCTGGCTGCTGAAACCCACATATACCCTTCCGGTGCAGGGTATTTCTCGTTTTCATTGCACCAACTTCGTTCTCCGAAAGAGTATTCCGTACAGTCCGCTTTCACAAGAAAAGTCGCCGGCCATCTTCCGCCGATCTGATACCAGTCCCACATGGCATTGGGGTTGCCATAAAAACCGTAACCCTTTTTTCCCTTGTTGTACTCATATCCGCGATAATCCTCGGCATATTTCTCAAAGGTCTTATACACCTTCTGTCGAGGACAATTCGGCAGGTACTGTATTTTTCGGGATTGCTTTGTGCGTCTGGTATGATGGAGCGGACCAACCTTGTTTTGACTGACCTTCCCATCTACAATGCTGTACTTGCTGAAATACGGGTAGCTGCCGCATTCAACGATCTTTCCGTTTGGAAGCTTCAGGCAGTCTACGGACTTTGCGTAGTCGGCTTTCAGTTCCTCAGTCATGTCAGCAAATTCCATGTATTCTTCTGACGGCTCAGCACTGTATGGCGCCATGACCTCTTCTACTTCGCCCACCAGTTGGCGCGCGAAATTCGTAGTCCTTCCCATAAGAGAGCACAAAGTCAGTTCCGCCATAATGTCCTTAGCCAAATCGTCTTTTCTGGCCTGCAGCAATTCGATAGATTGTACGACCGCAGCATTTTCATGCGGATCTTCTTCCACAGTCGGCATGGTCACGGTCACCAGTGTTTTGAAATGCATAATGATGTTCCTTTCTGAAAACAGATGGGCAACCGTGTGTCATCACCAGCTGCCCATCGTTTTGTTATATCTTGATGTGTTTATACCCGAATATGACGCTTGACCACACCGGTCAGCTTCGTGGGCAGTTGATTTAAGTCAGTAATATCGAGGAAGGAATCCCCATAAATTCTCTCAATATTCTGCTTATCGTTGCCGATTGCGGCGGCAACAAAGAGTATGCCTTTGCGTTGATATTCCTGCTTGATTCCGCGCAGATCCTCCTCAGCGGCTGTGCCGTAGTAACCGGTATCGGCAGGTTGCCCGTCTGATACCAGGATAAGAAGCTTTACAGCCTCGGGTCGCTTGGAAAGCGCCTCCGCCACATAGCGAAGTGCAGCTCCGTCACGATTGCTGCCGCGGGCACTGATATCCATCAGCCTGTACTTATCGTCATTGTCAAAGCCGTTGAACTCGGCATAGGAGTAAAGCTCTACCGAATCTTTCCCGTCATAGTAATCGGTCGAGTGACCGTATACCATAACAGGGATCTCAAGGCTTTCGCAGAAATCATACAGAATAATGGCTGCCGCTCTGGCATAAGTGCAGCGGTCGCAGGAGCACATAGACCCGGACTCATCCAAAAGAAGTCCCACCGCGAGCTCAGGAATTTCATTGGGCAGGTTGTTCTTATAAAACACCTTGCCGTCATTCCGGCATAAAGCGTGCGCATCCAGACGCCGCCCCATAATAAGGCCGGTCTGTTTGCCGCCGCGCCGGTTCTCCTTGAGCTGCCGCAGGAGACTTTTCTGAAGCTGCCGAGAAATGCTGATGAGCGGATTGCAGATCGCATCGTATTGTTCAACAAGCTCCGGATCAACGGATGCAATGCGGTTCACGCGGATATTGACGCCGCTGTGGATATCTCCGTAGGAAATACTCTGTGCAGCTTCATTCAGTTCCCGTATGCGTTCGCTCTCCAGCTCCTCGCAGGCAGCTTTTTCCGCCATATTGTCCAGGACCCGTTCGATATCCGAGGCGGCACGGTCATATTGCTCGCGCTGATACTCAGAATTTTTCGTGACGGAACCGCCAACAGAGGCACTGACGCCGTCTGTCTGTTGGTGCGGAATTCTTCCTTTTTCGGATTCCGAGGTTTGCTGCTTTCCGGAGCCGGAACCTCCGCCGCCGGGCTGAGCATTTTCAGAATCATCTGGTTGATCCGAGGCTTCTCCGGACTCAGATGCGTTTTCATTGTTTTCCGACTCAGTTTGGGGAGAAGCGTTTTCATCGTCAGACTCACTTTCAGATGCCTCGGATCGTGTTTCTGCCCTTGCTGCAGCAGTTGCTGATTCACCGCCGTTGCCGGATGCCTCCGGAACAGGGGTACTGGTTCCGCTGCCGACTTCGGATGTGCCGGCAATGGAGCTTAGAATTTCAGAAAGCGTTTCCGCCACAGTGACTGTGCCGCCTGCAGCTTCTGCTTCTTCCTGACGCTCTTTGCAAACCTCGCAGAAATCCTGAATGTACTCCCAACAACGGATCATTACGGTGTTGACGGCATTCCAGCGCTCCTTACCGGAACGGTTCATCAAAGCCTCATCAATGTCATCGATCAGACCGAATACCGTCTTTATGCGCTCGTCTGTTTTCGGCTCGTCACCGTATTTGATCCGCCCGAATTTGGCGTAAGACAGCATGATCTGCAGGATACTTTCAAGAATATGCCTGCCGTCGTCCGTCTCCTTGGCAATCAGCTCTGTCACAGTATCGATCTCGTCAAAATGACGCTCACGCAGCGTTTCCAAACCGTAGCCGAGTGTACCGGGGAAGCTGTTCAGCATCCGGTTTTCGATGTACCCGTCTTCAATGATATTGGCAATGTTCGCTGCGATCTGGTGGACCATCTGCAGATTCTTCGGATCCTCCTTGACATATTCCCAGAACGCTTTTTCGTTCCGGGCATCCGCCGCCAGCCGGAAAGCCGGCGGGCGAGGATACCATTTGAAGCTGTCCAGATAGTTGTGATAAGTCTGGGCAGAAAGAAAATCGGTAAAGAGCACATGCCCCAGCTCGTGCGCAAACATACCGCACACGATCTGATACCGATTCTCGCGTCCTTTGACCTTGGTCACCAACGGATGCCCCGTGTTGATGCGGATCTGCATATTGTCTGTTGCTGCCGTGAAGGCATCCTTGGGCTTCCAGTACAGGTTCACACGGACACGACGGTTGTAATGATACCGTCTGGTCTGTGCTGCTGCCAGATCCTCAAAATGCCCCGCCAACATACGGGAGGAAAAAAACTGCTTATCCGTGATTTTGCTGCGTTTCTCGTTGAGACGCTGTTTGACTAATTTATGATTCACCCTTGCCATTTAGGGTAGCCTCCTTTCTCTGAAATTATTATGCCGACGCCTTATGCCGTTTCGGTGCAAAAATCGGCTCCAAAACTGTGCTGATCAGTGCTTCGCGGTCAAGCTCGTCGGCAGTTGCCTTGCTGATGATGGTATACAGTGCCGATTCGTAGACATCTCCGGTGATCTCGCTGCTGATGATCCAGTCGATCAGACTGCGCATTCCGTAAGAGCCGTCCGTGATACTGTTTTTGCGGCAATATTCCGCAAGGTCATTGACCACCTGCACCATCTTGGACACCTCATACTCATCCGTCGCACCTGTAACCGACATGGCACGCTGCGCCATTACTTCGGGGCTCGGTAGCTCTACATCCCGCACCAGACTCATTCGGTCGAGCACGGACTGGTTCATGCCGCGGCAGCCTTCATAGCTCGTATTGGTTGTTACAACTACGACGGCGTCGGGATGACGCTGGATGACCTCGCCGGTCGGCAATGTGATAGAACCGGATTGTTCCAAAAGAGAGTTCAGACCCACCAGCACGCCCGGTTGGACGATTGTAGATGGTTCCTGTATCTCAATCACATAGCCATGCTTGAGGGCCTTCACAAAGTCAGTCTCCACATAACGATAGGTCTGTCCGCTGCTGCTTTTATCCTTTACGGTCTTGGAAAGCTCCCGTACCTTTTCCGTCACACGGTCAAGGACGATGCTCATGCAATCCTGTGAGGTAGCAGCCGCGTTCTCTACACCGGTCAGCGCCATATAAACGCCTGCCGGATCATAGTCCATATCGTCAAGGTCAGGCAGCTGCATCAGCTTTGAAACATTGGCATAGTTGATGCCGCCCATTTGCATCAGCGTCTCCCGTTCAGCGTCCAATTGGGCACTGCCCGTAGAGTCCTCGGAATCCGGAAAGATCATACCGACAAAGTCGAAGATCTCCGTGTTGGCTGAGCAGGTGTATTTCATATACGGCAGACCGAGTCCTGCGGCAATGGCTTTTGCACCCATCGTTTTGCCCGTACCTGCCGGTCCACGCAGCAAGAAGTTGCGCATCTGCATGGATTTGCCGGTTGTCGCCTTGGCGTGCTTGCAGATGTCTACAACTTCCTTCGGGATGATGTACCACTCCGGAAGCTTTGGGATCAGCATTGTTTCCTGCGGCGTGAAGGTGCGTTTGTTCAGCACATACTGTCCCTCAAAGTCGGCATGGTCAATGGTTTCCGTTGCGGAATAAATCTGCGCCGGTCCGGTCTGGGCAAAAATCTTGAATTCGCCCGCCAGTACCGTAGTCGGTGTAAAACTGCCGGAATCCAGGTGCGTCTGAGATACACGCATCAGATTGCCTGCCTTATCTACATTGACCTTGATATGGGCAACGCAGCTGTCATCCTTGATACGGCGATAGGCATTGTCGCACATAAGCGCCATGTATTCCGTAGCCTTATCCATATGGGGATACCCGGCGTTCAGCTCGTCCTGGTAAGCCTCGAAGCTCTCTTTGAATTCATCATCCTGCATCAGCATCGGGAACAGCGCCATCATAACGGCGGCTCCGTCACGACCGCTGCTGTTGAGGGTGTAGTTTTCAAAGGTCTCCATGTTACTGTCATAAACGCTTGCCATCAGGCTGCCGGTGTTGCTATCGTACACCACAAGATGATAGGCATCCGCACCGGCAGAGGATTTATACTCTGCCGCCGTGCGATGATCGATGATGCCGACAGCGCCCTCGCCGGACCCGTCCATACAATGGCAGACCGCATGGACCGCCTTGATCACCGTTCCGCAAAGGGTAGAAGTTGTCCCGTCGCCGTACTTGGAAGACACCTTGATCTTTTTGTTTGCTATGGTGTCAAACGGCGACGGCAGACTTCTGCCGAAATTAAAAATATTGTTGATGTATGTTGCCATACTTTACTCCCTTTCTGCACTCAGTGCGATAGATTGATTTTGATTCCCTCCGCAATACATACGGCATCTTCAAGCCCTGTTCGCTGCAATTCCAGGCAGACATTCTCCCAGCTCTCACGGGCAGGAAGGTCGTCAGCCGTCAGGATGATTTCGGTCAATCCCTGACCGATGGCATCATTGCACCGTGCATTCAGCTCAAAGATATGAGACTCCGCCCATTCAAAGGCGATGAGCTCATAGTTTTCTTTCGGTTGCTCTGTGGCAGGAGCTTCCGTCCGTTCCTCAGACTCATCCGGCTTTTTCGGTATCTCCTGATACTGAAGGCCGATAACCTGAAGGTTCTGAATAATGACCTTTGCCTTGCGATAACCGCCGGCTCGGTTGAGCAGGATATAGACCTCCTCGCCGAGTTCGATCAGTTCAAACGCATTCGGTGCTTCCCAGATCCACCGGGCATTCGGATACTCATTCAGCACGAGCGTCGTAATCCGGCTGGTAATGAGGGAATGCGCCAGCCTCCGCAGATCGCTTTCCGTCGGTGCTGATATGGGGGCAGGAAGCAGCGGCTGCGGTTCTACCGGGTCAACACGATTGCCGGATAGAAACAGCAGTCGGATCGCTGCGACAAAAATACCGAGGATGATGAGCAGCAGAATCGGCCAGAGTCTGCAAATGAATGTCAGCAGAGCCAGCGATACCAAAATCATCAGCACCTCATAGGCAATTTGCCGCTTTCGGTCTTTGTTGTTCATAGAGATGTCCTTTCTGAACGCAAAAAGGCGCACACAAGAAACCATACGGTCACTCATGTGCGCCTCTTATACGCCCGATTCAATTGTTGCCTCTCAGTTTTCGTCAAAGAAGGAATTGCCTCCGCCAAACGACTCGTAGCCGGTAAAGCCGCCGCCGTTATTTGCGGGTGCGGCCGCTGTCGGTGCCGTCGCTGCTGCCGGATGTCCTTGCGCTTCATCGGTGTTCTGGTTATCCTTAGACTTCCCTCCGCCGGAAGCATACTCAATATCATCCAGAATGATGACCATTGCGCTTTTCTTCTCGTGAGTCTGCTGGTCTTCCCAAACATCCTCGTCCAGACGGCCGATAAGATTGACAAAGGATCCATCCTTGAGCTGCATCTTTTTGATGCGCTCGCAAATCGGACCGAAGCCCTTAACTGCCAGATTGATCCACCGAGCATTATTCTCAGCGTTAGGGTCATAGACCTTCTTGCCGATCCGGAATCTCACCGCATCGCCTTTCTCCGAAAACTTGATGGCTGCTGCGCCGTCATATCCTCTCGATACGACGACCTGGGTTGCAAATACTTTTAACATAGGGTGCTCCTTTCTGCAGGGATCGCCTGCAACAAAAATATTTATTTCATCCCGCTTATCACGGGTAGAAACCGACAGAAACAAAAAAAGTGCCAACCAGCACATTGCGTGCTAATTGACACTTTGAAAACTCGGATTACTCGGATTCCTCGTAGGAAATCTTGAAACTTACAATGTAAGTATAGCATAATCCACCGAAATAGTCAATCCGTTTGGGGAATTTGCCCCGAAATCATCTTTTCGATCTCCGTTTTGGCAAAGTCCAAGGCAACAATTGCCCTCAGTGCATCGAAACGAAGTGTTCCGTCTGCATTCCCGTTTTCCTCGACCAGGCTGTGTATCTCCTCCAGTAAGCCGAGTATTCTGTCTCTGTCTGTCATAGTCAGGCCCCTTTTCTTATTTCAACAGCATAGTAACCGTAGATCAGATATGCCCCGTCACGGCTGTACACCGGCGTCTTCTCCGATAAGTATATAGTAACAGTATCTCCTACGCTGAGGCGCTTTATCCTTTCGTGTATGGAAACGGACAAAAGCCTCGGCACTTCCTCTTCATACTCAAGCGTCAGGCTTTTTACGCGCTTTCGTATCGCAGTTGTTTCCACCTGGACACAGGTGCCGCTTACCGAAATATAATCTCCCCTGATACAAGTATAAAACAGCCGTAAGGCATTTACAATAAAGAATCCGGCAAAGAGCAAACAGGGGAGGAAAAGGTATACATCCCAAAAGCCGAACAGCGTAATAAAGAAGAGAAGCACAAACACGACCGCAACGACAAAGCGCCGGATCACCTGCTGCTGCAATGGCTCAGGGAGTTGCTTGAACCTTTCCTTCATCCGATTTCACCTCACAATACGAGCACTAATTTCTTTTTCAACAGCCGCAGCAGACTCTGCACAACGGCATCGCGACATTCTGCTGCTTCCATTCGAGTTTCAAGAAGATTGTCTGCGATCGTATCGGCCGTATAGATCCGTTCGATCAGTCTCTGCCGGTTATCCGTATACAGAAGGTCCTGCGTGGGCTTGATCCCGTTTTCTATGAGATATACAAGCTCTGCTATGGTCAGACGAACACCGGCATTCTTCAGCCACTGCAATATTTCTTTATCCATAGCCCTGAGCACAGATGGTCCGGTAGTGTCTGTCGGACAGAAGATGCACCTGGATGTGATCCGATAACGGGAAAGCTCGTCATTGTCTGTTTCGGTTTCCGCAAGCCCCAGCTTTTGCAGATAAGCGACTGGGGGCTCATTGCGCCCGAGAGCTTCCGCAAACTTGAAGCGGCCGTTCAGCCATGCTGCTGCGGCATTTCCCGTGAGTTCAAATTTCTGACCGCCGTACAAAACGAACAGAAGCTGTTCCGTAGAGCCTTTCTGCACAATTCCTTTGGATAAATAAATCATCTCTGCCACCTCGCATGCTTTTTACTTACATTACACGGGCAGCACACCGGATTTACAACGGTCAGACGAAATGCAATATCAGTACGCAGAGTCCGATCACAACGAATACGCCGACTGCCAGAACAATGATCTTTTTTACCGGGGCAGGGTCAGTTTCAAAGCGCTCCCTGCCGTGATCGACCGGCAGGAGATCCTCATAGTATCCGTCATAGCCGTCATTGTACGCTTTCCGGAGCTCAGCATCGGTCACAGTCGAAGATTTATGCTTTTTCTTTTTGCCCGCAGACGATGTTTCCACCGGTGTTGAATTCTCTGGTTTCTCCTTCTTGGCCGGTAATGCTTTTCCGCATTCAGCGCAAAAAGAAACGGCGCCGTCCGGAATATCGGCGCCGCAGTAGGGACAGTATTTCATTTTTACACGCTCCTTTTTAGCATAATAAAAGTGAGCCCTTGCTACAGGCCCACTGATTGACGGTATTATTATAGCATCTTTTCATTTCCGTGTCATCGGCTTTTCTGTGCCGTTTTTTTGCCATATAATAGGCGAAAAAGGGAAGCGGCAGGCTTCTTATGAAACTAAGCCTGCCGCTTTACATTATTCTGCACTCTGTTATTCGGCAGAGTGTTTTTTCTTTTTGCTTATAACCGTAGTGCCGGTCACAACACCGCCGCTGACGAACAGCAATGCAGTCCACAGCATGAGGTTACTGTTGTCGCCGGTCTGGGGAGACTGCGGCAGCTTCGCCGTTACAGTGTCGGCTTTTTTGATTTCCTTGGTGCCGTCTTTGTCACTGTAATACTTTCCGCAGCCTTCGCAGTGCCAATACTCGGTATTGCCCTCGCTGTCCTCGGTCGCCGCCTTGGCGGGGATATGCTTGAGGTCGGTGTGGTTCTTCGGGTCAAGCTCGCCGTAGGCTTTGCCGCAGACTTCGCAAACCGCTTTTTCAGTACAGGTCGCCGTGCCGCCGGAGCAGTCTTTGGTTTCGGAGCCGGTGCAGCCGTCTGCCGTGCATTTGCGGGTGTGCGTGCCGTCGCCGTTTGATGCCCATTCACCAAAAGTATGCCCGTCGTTGATCGTTACGGTCATTTCGGCGGTGTTGCCCGCCTTGTCGGTGACAACGATTCTCTGCCCGCCGTCCGCCGGGGAGAGGACAAAGCTGCCGTTTTCGTCAAGCGTGACCTCCGTGCCGTTTACGGTGACGGTGTCCACATACTTCTCGGCAACGGTGACCGTCTGCGCCTCGCAGTAGGTCTTGCCGTTTTCTATGCCGCCGATGACCGGCAGAACATTGTCAAGCGTTATGCGGTCGGAGCGGAGGTATGTTATGTTCATGCTCTCGTCAACGAGCATTGCATAAACAATGTATTCCCCGTTGGGGTCTATGCAAAACGGCTCCTCATACCCGCCGAATACGAGAGACCCCAGCTCCGCCTCTGAAAGATCCCGGTCGGTCACCAGATAAGAGACGAACACGGTTCCGCTGTTGTCGGCGGCGTTTATCGTCACCGTCTGCGTATCCTTAAAGAACAGGCCGAAGGTGAGCGTGTTTAAGAATTCCCGCCATTTATTTGTGCCTATGACAATTTCGCCCGTGGGCTTTTCGATGTCTTTCCACTGCGCTTTAAGCGTCATATTCTCGGCAGGCATGGTCGCGGGAATCTCCCGATCCCACCCCTTAAAGGTGTAACCCTCTCTTGTCGGGTCGGCAGGGGCGGTGATCACCGTTCCGTAGTCCTGCGTGATGGGAGCAATTTCGCTGCCGCCTGTAGTATCAAAGGTTATTGTGTAGGTGTTCGCCGTCCATTTTGCATACAATGTTATGTTATCGGTGACTTTATCGCTTGCATAATCCCACGCCGTGCCGTCGGCCTTGTTCCAGCCACCGAAGGTATAGCCCGGTGTGGTGGCGGGAGCGTCGGGACGCGTCGCGAGAGTGCCGGAGGGCAGAACCTGTCTGGCGTATATCGTTTCGCCGTTCATGTAAGTCGCGGTGAGGCCGATGATCGGGTCGGAGTAATAATTGGTTATGCCGCCGTAGAAAATGCCCCAGTCAACACGTGCGGAGTTATGATAAATCCAAAAATTGTCTCTGAAAGCGGTGACGCCGGTAAGACCGTCGAGGCAGGTGACATAAGAATTCTTTCCGACTTCAACCACACCGTATATCTCGCCGCCGTTGGCATTCATAGTGGCATTTTCATTAAGCACAACACTATATTTAGCACAGTCTTTGATTACACCGCCGGTCATAGTGAATGTACCGCTATCAAGGTACACGCCGCCGAAGTATGGCATGCCGCCGGGCCCTGAAAGGCCCCATGATGAGCAGCCCATGATGCTGCCGCCGTTCATGGTGAATGAACCGTTTTCGGAGATGTACACACCGCCGCCGGTATTTGCTATACAACCGACGATATTGCCGCCGTCCATGGTGAATCTGGCGTCGCCTTCCAGGTACACACCGCCACCGCATGCGACAAAGTATGATGAACCGTTCACATAACAAGGTGTGCCCGTACCGCCGGTGATGACGCCGCCCATGACAATCTCTTTGCCGTTTTGCTCATCCGGTGCCCACAGAATATTGTCGCTGTTGAACCTATGCTCCGCGTCGGGTCTGCTGTCGATGACGGTCAGGTCGCCGCCGCTTACAATTTTAAACACACTACCATTGGCAGTCGTGTCAGCATACCGCAGCACATAGCCGTTGAGATCGAGGGTGACCTTGCGGTTGACGGTCAGGGAGCTGCTGATGTCGATATCTGCCGTCAGGAGAATTTTGCCGACAGAGATATCTGCGAGTGCGTCGTTCAGCTCCTGCTCACTTGATACACTCTGAGTTTTGAGTGTCCAGCGAGCCGTGACGGTTATGTTCTCGGTGACGGCAGTGGTGTAATTCCACCGCGCGCCGTCTGAGGTGTACCAGCCCTCAAAGATGTAGCCGGGCTTGGTGGGGTCGTCAGGACGCGTCGCGAGGGTGCCGGAGGGCAGAACCTGCTTTGCGTATTCACTGTCGCCGTCCTTGTAGGTCACGATGACGCCGGTCGTATTGCCGTAAATATACAGACCGCCGTAGAAGAGGCCCCAGTCAACATGGCTTGCATTTACACCGGAAGCTCCGCCGATCACCGTCTTGCCTTTGAAGGCGGTAATACCGTTATCTTCTGCAAGACAGGTGATCTTACATGCCTGATTTAGGTAAACCTCACCGTATACCTCGCCGCCGTTGGCGTAAATTGTGGTCTTATACACAGCATTGATAGCGTATTTGCCGTTGTTTTTGATCAGGCCGCCGGTCAACGTGATCACGCCGGTTGTGTCTCTGTTCGCCATCGGACCAAAAGCGTATATGCCGCCGTAAAAGGCCTCTCCGGTCGTTAATCTGTTTGGTGTTGAGCAGCCGACAATGCTGCCGGCGTTCATGGTGAACGAACCGTCAGAGAGAAACAGGCCACCGCCTTCATTGGCTATGCAGCCGACGATATTGCCGCCGTTCATGGTGAGTGCGCCGCTGCCGATGATCACGCCGCCGCCTTCCACCCCGTTGGAGAAGAAGATCCGGCTGCCCGTGCCGCCTGTGATGATGCCACCATAGACGGTCTCTGTACCGCTGTTGTCTAGCACCCAAGGTTCTACGCCGTTAACCTTGAATTTGTGCTCCGCCGTGGGGTTGCTGTCGATAAGGGTCAGGTCGCCGGTGATGCCGCTCTTATTATCGAGGATAATAACGCTGCCGCTGCCGGTCATTTTCAGAACATAGCCGTTGAGATCGAGGGTGACCTTGCGGAGGATGGTCAGGGAGCTGCTGATGTCGATATCCTTCGTCAGCCGGATGACATCCGCCGTACCGTCCGCCAAAGCGGCGACAAGCTCTTGTTCCGTTTCGACTTTCGGTGAATTATACTATTAAGTGCAACACTTTAGGGAAATAAAAGAGTTCATACAGAACCCTGTGGTAGAATGGAGTTACCAGACAACCAAAAAACCAGGAGGGGACTGTATGAACTACCATCATCTTAGCATAGAAGAGCGCAGTTGTATACGGAAATATTATGTGGATGGATTAAGTTATCGAGAGATCGCTCGGCTAATTGGCAGGAATGTGAGTACGGTATCAAGGGAGATACGGCGGAACTGCACGCATATGTATGATATCCCAACCTACTATCCGCACACAGCTCAAAAGAAGTATCTGCTGCGGCGGTCTTACTGCCACCGCGGAATGTTTCATTCACAGGAAGTGATCGACTACATCAATGAGAAGTTGAAAGCGACCTGGTCGCCAGAACAGATCGCCTGCACGCCGTGTGAGCTGAAGATGCCAAGCTGGCGAACGATCTACCGCTGGATCTACGAAAAATACCTGGTAAACGGGAATCTCAAAGTCCTGCGGCGTAAGGGAAAGAACCACGGCACCAAGGAAACACGAGGGAAATACAGCAAAGGGAAATCCATCCGTAAACGGGACAAGTCGGTATACAGTCGTCAGGAAGCCGGACATTGGGAAGCGGATACTGTTGTGAGCGGCCTGGGAAAAAGCAAAGCCTGCTTCGCCACCTTGGCAGAGAGAATGACAAGGTACTATATTGCCGTTAAGATACCAGACCGCAGAGCCGAAACGATGGAAAATGCCATTGTTTCTGTTCTCTCCGCTTTCCCACCCCAGCTTGTCAAGACCATCACCTGTGACCGAGGAGCCGAGTTTGCCAACTGGCGCAACATTGAAGAACGCCTGCATTGTGACGTCTACTTTGCTGATCCCTATTGTGCCTGGCAGAAGGGCACAAACGAAAATCTGAATGGCCTTCTCCGGGAGTTTTACCCAAAGGGTAGAAATCTTTCCCGCGTTGCTCCCGCCACTCTAAAACGAAACCTGGCGTTGATTAACGCCAGGCCTCGCAAAGTCTTAAATTTCCATTCCGCTCAGGAATTATGGGTTCTTGAACTCACTTCCTGTTGCTCTTAGTTTGACAATTCACCCTTTCCTGTTTGTCTCACCCGCGGCAAACGCCGTAGTCGGCACAAGGCATAGCACCATGCAAAGGGTGAGCAGGATACTGAGTATTCGTTTTTTCATTTCTTGCTACCTCCGTTTTGCAGCCTCAAACAAGACTCTTTTTCTTTTTCAGTACAATGTACAAAATCAAGCCGAGGTTACCAAGCAGTGCAAGCCCCGCAACAGAACCGATAACAATCAAAGCAGGAGAGGATGCGGATATGTTTCCGGAGCCTGCGGGGACTGCTGCATCCGCCGCCGCTTTCAGACCGGTGTCCTTCTCGCCGATCCACCAGTTGCCGTTTTCGCCGATAAAGGGGGTCAGACCGTCCTTACCGTCCGCGCCGACGACCTTGCCGAGATTGACCGTCTTTCCGTCGGTATAGGTGATAACAAGCTCGCCGTCCGCATTGATCTCCGCCTTGGCGATTCCGATTCCGTCCTTACCGTCTTTCCCGTTTTTACCGTCAGCGCCGCTTGCGCCGTTAACACCGTTTGTTCCGTTCTTGCCGTTCTGTCCCGGTGTGCCGGCATCTCCGGGGTCACCCTTATCGCCTTTATCGCCCTTTTCGCCTTGTTGTCCGTCTTTACCGGTATCGCCCTTCTCTCCGGTGGCTTTCACACCGAGGGATACCCATGTCTGTCCGCCGTCATAGGAGACATACCAGAGGTTATCTTCCCCGATTTTAAGCCGAGGTGTTATGCCGTCTTTTCCGTCCTGTCCGGGGTCGCCTTTATCTCCCTTATCTCCCTTGTCGCCCTTGTCGCCCTTCAGCTCCGACAAGGCAATCAAATCGTTCCAGACGGAATCATCGCTGTACTTCCACTGTACAAATCCGTTATATACCCGCAGCTCAATCTGCTTTCCGTCTGCGCCGTCATTTCCCGTCAGCTCGGCAAGTGCGACAAGATCACGGAATGCGCTGTCATCCTCTCCGGTATACCGCCACTGAATACTGCTTCCGTTGTTGCGAAATTCAATCTCTCTGCCGCCGGCACCCGCAAATGTCGAAAATGTTTTAGTGTTGGATAATGCCGATACCGTTCCGTTATTGCCAGCAGAGGAAACCGCAAAGGTGTAGGTGGTATCCCCTTTCAGAGTATCGTATGTATATTCAAAGGTCGTGTCCGACAGTGGAGCATCAGTCACACGCACAAAATCTCCGTCATCCATGCGCATCCAGACATGATACCCGGCATAGGGACGTCTGAGGTCTGCAGTCGGCGCCTTCCATGTGATTTTTGCGCTCCGGTTATCCGTTACGGATACGCCTGTAAGTGTCGGTATGGGCGGTGCGGCGCGAAGATTGGTCAGCACATAACCGAATACGGGAATCTTCTGATCGCCTGCCGTCCATGTACGCATACCGAAATCCCATGTAAAGCCGTACTGGCTGGAAACATCATAGCCGATTCCGTAGGAGGCAAGGAGCGAACGGCGGTCGATATTGTTGACCGTGCCGCTGGCGCCGCTGCTTTTCGTCGTGGTGTAGACCGTGCCCGTTGCTTTACTGTAGCTCAAATCAATCACAAAACCCATATTGAATGCGTCTACACCCCACGTGTTTTTCATCGAAGCGGAGAAGCCGTGAGCTATCTCAACTCCTTCGGCATGTTCGGACGTGGTCGTCCAGTCGTTTGTGATACTGCTTGCACCGAAGCCAAGCTCATATTTTTGCTTACTCAGCGACTCAA